>Ga0207080_1001_pt1 | contig 94906 bp, 70 predicted proteins | sample Alteio_BWMinHeat_58_FD_153532 | JGI IMG/M metagenome (GOLD analysis project Ga0207080, IMG submission 153532) | Enriched cells from forest soil in Barre Woods Harvard Forest LTER site, Petersham, Massachusetts, United States -... | ecosystem: Environmental > Terrestrial > Soil > Temperate forest >...
TCTCCCACTTCTTTGATTTTGCCGGCTGCAAGGTTGCGTAAGATCCGCCGCATGATTTTCCCAGACCTTGTTTTAGGTAAGCCGGGAACAATGTATATCTTGTCAGGTTTTGCAATGGGACCAATATGTTCATTAACGAGTTGAATCAGTTCTTTTGCAATATTTTCATGAGCCTTTTGATCCGCCTTTAAGAGAACAAAGGAACAGATCCCCTGGCCTTTGATGTCATCTGGAATGCCAACGACAGCGCTTTCGGCGACTTGATCATGGAAGTTGAGCGCACTTTCAATTTCCGCCGTCCCAAGTCTGTGACCGGAGACGTTAATCACATCATCCATACGCCCCGTAATTGAATAGTAGCCATCACTGTCGCGACGGGCGCCATCTCCTGTTAAATAAACACCAGGGAAGGTTGAAAAATAGGTGATAAAGAAACGTCCCGGTGAATTAAAAACGCCGCGCATTTGACCTGGCCAAGACTCAAGCAATACGAGGCTTCCTTCTCCAGGACCTTGAATTTCGTGCCCCTGATCATCATAGAGAGCGGGCTTAATCCCAAAAAAAGGTTTTGCAACAGTGCCAGGCTTTAATGGCATTGCGCCGGGGAGGGGCGTCATCAGGATTCCCCCCGTTTCTGTTTGCCACCACGTATCAACAATGGGACACTGCCCATTACCAACAACATGATAATACCATTCCCAGGCTTCAACGTTGAGGGGCTCTCCCACTGATCCGAGTATTCGGAGGGATTTTCGACTTGTACCTTTAACGTGAGCATCACCCTCTCGCATTAAGGCACGAATAGCTGTGGGGGCTGTATAAAAGATATTCACTTGGTACTTATCGATAACTTCCCAAAAACGAGCTGGGGTAGGGTAGGTGGGGATTCCCTCAAACATAAGGGTCGTTGCTCCATTGGCGAGAGGGCCATAAACAATATAGCTGTGACCCGTTACCCATCCGATATCAGCCGTACACCAATAAATATCTCCTTCATGATAATCAAAGATATATTTATGAGTTAAGGCCGCATAGACAAGATACCCCCCGGAGGTATGCATAACCCCTTTGGGTAAGCCCGTAGAACCAGACGTATACAGGATAAAGAGAGGATCCTCAGCATTCATCTCTTCACAAGGACATTCTTTGGGCAAGTCTTTTGAGAGGTCCTCAAAAACAACATCTCGAGGGTCAAGGCCTGTCGCTTTTTTACCCATAACGAGTACTTTTTCTATAGTCTGTTTTGTAGTCAAAGTAAGCGCTTCATCAACGGTAGCTTTCAAAGGAATTTCCTTTTCGCCACGATGCCCAAAGTTGGTTGTTACAACCAACTTGCTCTCTGAATCATCAATGCGTGACGCTAAAGCCGAGGCTGAAAATCCAGCAAAAACAACAGAATGAATAGCCCCAATGCGGGCGCAAGCGAGGATTGCAAACGTGAGTTCAGGAATCATGGGCAAATAAATCGTGACCCGATCCCCTTTTTTAATCCCCAGCTTTTTCAATGCATTCGCAAAGAGACACACCTCTTCATACAGCTCACCATAGGTGATCTTACGAGCGTCCTTGGGATTGTTCCCTTCCCAGAGGATTGCTACTTGATCCTTCCGTTTTGGGAGGTGACGATCGACACAGTTATAACAAACGTTCAGAGAGCCATCTTCAAACCATTTGATGTGAAAATCTTTCTCATGAAAGGACACATTCTTGACCTTAGTGAAGGGCTTTATCCAGTCAATAATTTTGGCTTTGTCCGCCCAAAATGTATCTGGATTTTCGATCGATTCCTTATACAGGCGGTCATACTTTTCTGCCGTAATATAGGCGTGTTTTTCGATTTCTGGTTTTATTGGATAAACGTGATTTTCTGACATTGGGTTCCCTGTTTTTTTAGATTGTATCTGTGGCTGGTTTATGGACTTTAAATCGAACGAGCACGCAAACCGTACTTGCAAAAGTCACTGTGCATGCGAGCATCAGATAATAAGCAACAGCGCTCACTCCACCAGCATGCTCAATAAGCCACATGGATATCAGAGGGGCGACGCCGCCAAAGGCAATGGAGGTGAAGTTCCAACAGAAGGCAACGCTTGTTGCTCTTATGTTTGTTGGGAATGTTTCCGCCACAATCGGGTTTAATGTACCTTCAGTCATTCCAATAAATGCGCCAAGGAGCAAGGATGTGGCGAGGATCATCGAGGTAAAGCCACTTTGCAATGATTGGATAAAAGGCGTGACGATCAGGAAAATTCCGAGGGTCCCCAACAGGATAATATAGCGTTTATTGATTTTGTCCGACAGGTAACCAAATACCATTGTCGCAATCGTGTAGCTTACCATGGTCAGTAAATTATAGAATCCAGCAGTTCGGGAATCATAATTCAGAAAATCAATCATCATGGTTTTTCCGAATATAAAAAAGACAAAAAATGAGATTTGGGTCGTGAGGAAAATCGCAAATAATCCAATCAGGGATTTTTTGTAATTACGGAAAAGTTCTGCAAGGGGATTACTGACAAGTTCATGTTTTTGTTGAACAATTAAGAAGTCTGGGCTTTCTAAAAGTTTACGCCTCATATAAAAAGCGAGGAAGCTTCCTATCACACTGATAAAGAAGGGAATTCTCCAGGCATAGCTATGAATGGCTTCTTTATCGAACAAGGATTCAACAATAAAGATTGTGCAAGCGCTCAATACAAGTCCCGTCCCAACACCCGTCAAAGCAAAGGATCCAAAAAAGCCGCGTTTGTTTTGAGGCACGGATTCATACAAATAGACACATGATGCGCCAAATTCTCCTCCCAAAGCAACACCTTGAATAATCCGGAGAAAGACTAAGATAATGGGCGCCATAAGTCCAATACTCTGATAGGTCGGCAAGAAGCCCATGCAGAGTGTAGGAACGGACATCATCAAGATGGTGAGGGTCAACATTTTCTTGCGGCTATACTTATCACCGATATAGCCAAATATGATCCCCCCAAGCGGTCTCGCGGCAAGGCCGGCAGCAAAGGTTGAAAATGTCAGAATGATAGAAACAAAGTTATCTTCCATTGGGAAAAACAGAGTGCTAATCACCATCGAAAAATAGGCGTAGAGAGAGTATTCGTACCACTCAAGGACGTTTCCTATCGAAGAGGAAATGATTGATGTAACAACGTTCTTGTTGGTGGTATCCATTTTTCTGTCTAAATATGTGTATCGAGGTGAGAAAGTCTACACGGTTGTAGGCTTCGGTCAAGAGTGTTTGACATTTGCACAGCCTGCATTAATATTCCCAGAAGAAACCCAAAGGAGTCTAATGTCTCAAACAAAGCCAAAAATTAATACCACTCGGTTAGTGCTGACAAAGATTAGAGAAGGCGATTATCTCCACGCGGGTGAAGAGGAAGCCATTGATATGGTTCTGAAAAAGGTTCTCACTCTTGATCGGAAACTACCCGCTAAAGCCGCTTTAGATGTGGGGAGTGGGTTAGGAGGAACGGCAAATTATTTCTATCAGCAAGGGTTTAAAGATATACAAGGAATTGACCTCGATCCTGCTGCAATTGCGTATACAAAGGTAAAATATCCCCACATTTCCTTTACAGAATCGAATGCGCTAGAGCTTGATAAACTTTATCCTTCACCATCGTTTTCATTGATCTATTTGTTTAATGTTATTTACGCCATTCAAGACAAGGCAACGCTCATAAAGAAATTATCAGCTCTCACAGTGCAGAATGGAATCTTGGTTCTCTTTGATTATGCCGAGGGAAAAAGAAGGACTGATTTTCCAATAATTGATAAAGAAAATACAGCTATTTATCCTCTTCAAATAGATGACATTAAGAAAGACTTAGATGCAGCAGGTTGGAAAATTATAGATATAAACGATTTAACGCAAAACTATATTGTTTGGTATCAAGGCTTAGTGAGGAAAATAAACAATCCATCTTCACAGGTTGTGAGCGAATTCTCGCAAGCAGAACTGTCGCAAGTCAATAAAATGTATTCCTATCTCTTAGACCTTTTAGAGAAGGGTGATCTGGGGGGTGTTGTGATCTATGCTACCAAGAAATAAGGAAGTTCATGTTCTTCATGTCCACTCAAGAGTCTAAAAAATTATAGAACTCCTTATCGGAAGGTGCCTGTCGTTGTTGTGATTATTTCCTTCTTTATTCCTACTCCTTCTTAGAATAAAATGGTGTTGCAACACCGCAGCCTAGGGAAGATCAGGGTAGTATTGACGCTCCCCTCCTGCTTTGTACGGGTTTTGCCATTTAGGAAAATCTCGGGGTATTGCGCGCTTTAGACCTCCCCGAAATTCGCATTTAAAAAGCTCATTCCGTTCGTGATACTTTGAGACCTCCACACATCCATGCTTCCTTCTCAACTTATCGAACTCAAGATGCCACAAATATGCAATCCGTCAATACGTGGGGGCTCATATGGGCAAACAAACAGTATTCAGTGTTCAGTATTCAGTATTCAGAAAAGGCACCTTCACCTATGCGACTTTTGTTTTCGCTGAATCAGTATCAATATTAGGCAGAAACTTTAAAGAATTATGTGTTTCGATCTTCTTTACGACTGAATCAAACATTGAATGGAAGATTGCATAAATATAATCGACTAAAGCAATTGCTTTTTCTTTTTCTTGAGGTGTAAACTTAATCGTATGAAGCAGTTGCTCACCTTCTTCCTCATACATAGCGTGCTCATTTTCAGCATCGCAGTGGGTTTTTGAGAAATACTTTAATTTTTCTCCGTAACCCATATCATAAATATAGGATGTGATTTCCTTGGAAAAAATTTGACTTGTTGACTCGAGAGTTAGCAACACGACTGTTCGCAGTTGATCGCTTTCAGCTTTGATCATCTCAGCCATAATCGTATATGAGGCATCTCGTATATCCGAACAATCAGGCCCGTAAAGCCAATCAATCGTTAGCTGCTCTGCATCGAACATCACGCTAAGGTCCTGCATGAACCAACTCTCATGTCCAGAGTCTTCCTGCATGTGATGATAAGCAAACTCTTTTAACTTAGGATCTTTTGTTAAGATCTCATTAAGGCGGAGAATGTCTTGAAAAGTCATGACCCAAAAAGCTCCGTATGGTGCAAATCCCATCGTCTGATGAAGAGGAAGCCTCTTTCTGAGATGAGTGAAAAGAGCGCCCTGAGCAAATATTTCCTGTTTAGTCGCAATGTATTCTTGAATCGTCTTCATGATATCCTCCCCGTCATTTGGCTGAATAGATTTTCAATAAATTATTTTTGTATATTTCATATATAATTTTTAATTATGCATAAGGAATTTTATTTATCCTAACTCTCACCTTAAACTGAGGAAAGAGATGATGTCAATAATCACTGTTTCTTATCAAAAATACCTTCGTCATCTTTATAGGGTCTTGCTTTTGGCCGACAACGATTCTTACATAAATCTTTTCCTGGCAGTCTATCCGATTTGAGTCCATTTTTCTTTGTAAAAATGAGGGGGGCGCATTCCTGTATATTTTTCTAGCCTTTTTTATTTTTATTCCATAACACCTTGTATTCACATAAAAAAATCTAATCAAAAAAATAGGATTTACAAATCATTTTTTAGTGCTAACATCAATTAAGTCTTAGGTCAAAAAATCTATAAAAAAGAGGACCTAGACTCTATGCAGCACTAATAAATAGGGAGAATTTATGTGGGTATGCTACAAATCTATTACTTTTCTCATTCTTCTTAATTTAGTTTTTGTTATGAATCAGATAGCAACAAGCGCTCCAATGGGAGCACGTTCAAGCATAGCACCTGAAAATTCATCTAAAGTTACTCTAGGATCTTTAGGAAAAGAGAAATTAGAGCGAATATACAAGGTCATCGGACAGGAAAACAACTTTAAGGAAGCAGCTCAAATATTTGATTTGATGAGTGGTCCTTGGGCTGATTATAGTCGTGATGTAAAGTGGGAGAACAGCATAACAGACGACATTTCTCCTTTTGAGTTTTCAGTTGTATTTAGAGGCAGCGAAACAACACCTATTGTAAGGTTTTTAATTGAGCCGCAAGAGTTTCCTTTAAATATACAATCAAACTGGAAGGCGGGACTCGCATTAAAGGAGAAATTAAAGACTTTACCTAGTGTAGATGTATCAAAGCTTGATAAGATACTAAATATTTTTTCCCCCCCAACAGCGCAGAATATAGAATCTCACTTTTCAATATGGTATGCCACAATTTTAGAACCTAACAAGCCACTCATAAAAGTATATTTAAACCCACAAATTCAAGGAGAGGAAAAAACTCAAGAGCTTGTAAAAAAGGCATTTTCCACCTTAAATTCAGAATATGCTTGGAAGTTTGTTTCAGATCGCGTTTATTCAAGCAAAAATCCATCGAAGATTCTCTACTTTTCTTTAGACTTATTAAGCGGTGATAAAGCTCGAACGAAAGTTTACATGGCGAGTAAATCTCTGAAGGATGTAGAAGCTAAGCTTCAAGGATGTCTTAATTATGTTTCAGGATCTGCATCGAAGTGGGTAAAGACTCTCACAAACAAAGACGTTTTTGATAAAAAGCCAATCCAAATTACTTATAATTTTACATCAGAACATGATCGACCTGGCCCAACAATTCATATCCCTGTTCGCTCCTATACAGAAAATGACGAAAAGGCTGTGGAGAGACTGAATGACTTCTTATCACCGGAACAAATCAAAACCTTAAAGGCAATTATTACTGCGATTTCTGGATCGTCTTTAAAAGATGAGAAGGCTTTGACGTATGTCTCTTTCCGTCCATCAGCTGAGGGTCAGTTGGATGTTTATTGCTATATTGCACCTTGTATTTATAACAAAAAGGAAAGTAAAAAATAATGTGTATGCTGACACATTAGAAGAGGAGAGGATCATGACAAGTAACACTTTAAAGAAAGAGGAGGCTGATGTTAATAGCACGGAACTTAAAGAAGTTACGGTTATTGCTCGAGATGACATTCCAGCTATTCATTCAATTACGCAAAATGGAGTCGTCCATAATTTAGGGGAACTCCGCGATTTCGGGTGGCATGAAACCTTAAAGGAATTCATGCCGAGTGCTAAACTGCTTTCATTTAGTTGGGTTAGTCTTAAGCCTGGCGATCGTTTATTGCCTCACAAACATCCTATGAAAGGTATGATTATCATTGTTAAAGGAAGTGCACGGCTTACGGGGCAAATAAATATGATTCTTAAAGAAGGCGATATCGTCATTACTCCTCCTAATTGTAGCCACGGCTTTGATGCACTAGATGAAGTGTCTTATGGCTTGTCGATCCAATTTGAAGAAGGAATCTATACTGATCCCGAAAACGCTCGCGTTAAATTTCTTGAAGATGAGAAAAGTTAATGACCACGATTGCGGGGCAAAAAATTATTCCAGATCCAGCACAAAAGGTCTGTATTGTTGGTCGAAATGAGATTCCGCCTCTTGCGCTTCCTTATGGTGATTTGCGTCTATTTAATGCCAATGAGGAAATGGGTAATATTCTTCCGCCCTCATCCGATTTTTCGATAGCTTGGGCAAGCTTAGATGAAGGTGACAAAGTTCCACCCCATACCCATGACGTAACGACTCTTTTAATCATCTACAAAGGATCGGGCCGTTTGCTTGTTGAAGATGGGCGAGAATTTTTTGAAGGCGACTGTGTTTTGATTCCAGCCTTTTGTGAAGCAGGTTTTATCGCGGGACCTGGCGGGTGTCATGGAATTTCTATTGAGGTTGGTAAAAGGTAGAAAATGATTACCTCTCCCCTGCGTGGGAGAGGTCGCCCCTTGGGGCGGGTGAGGGGGCGGTTAACACAAATGCGGACAGAAATTATGTTAAAGATCCTTACTAATAATCAGAGAGTTTTACTGAAACTACGGCCCCCTCACCCGACCCTGCGGGTCGACCTCTCCCACAGGGGGAGAGGTGAGGGTACTTCACGATTTTTAGGGGGTGGCCTTTGGATATAGTGGACCTAGAAAAAGAGCGCACGGCTTATGATGTGCTGAAGGCAACATCAGCAAAGTGGCCGGAGAAGAATGCTTTAATCTTTAACCGCTCAGATGAACCCCTTATCGTTACTTACCAGCAGCTTCTTAATAATGTTAATCAAGTTGCTAATTTATTGCTTAAGTGTGGCATTACGGCAGACAAAGCTGTCTCCTATATTTTGCCTAATATTCCAGAAAACTATTTTTTGTTCTTTGCGGCCCTTGCCGTTGGCATTGCAAACCCGATCAGTCCCAACCTGCCTCCTGAACAGATTGCTGACCTCTTGGGATTGGCAGAAAGTGAGATCTTAATTTCAACAGGGCCTCGTACTAACCCACAATTGTGGGAAAATATTTTAAACGTGCGCAAGCATTCTCCGCGATTGAGAAAAATCTTAGTCTTAGAAGATTACAGCGATCCCCAGCAGAATATTGAGAGTTTTCACAACCTGCTTGAGAGAGAACCAATAGATCCCCTGTTTGATGCAAAAGATATTAACCCTGAGGCTGTCTGCTCCTATTTTCATACAAGTGGGACTGTTGGAACTCCAAAGCTTGTGCAGCACACGCACTTAGGGATTCTGCATGCAGCATGGGGTGCAGGACTTTTTGCTCTTAACAAGCACGACAATCCTGTTGTTTTATCTGGCATTCCGATGTTTCATGTAGGTGCTGCAATAGTTGAGGCACTTTCAGCTCTCCTTTATAGAGGAAGCCTTGTTGTTTTGAGTCCGCAAGGATGGGCAGATCCTTCTGTCATTCCTAATTACTGGAAAATTGTGGAGCGATATCAGGGAACAGCAATGGGTGCTGTACCTCCTATTTACAAGGCACTCCTACAAGTCCCCTTAAAGGGAGAGAATATTAGGAGTTTACGGTATGCATTCTCCGGTAACGTCCCAATGAGCAGCCAAGATTCAGATGCATTTTTTAAAATGACAGGGGTGAGGTTATCAACTTTTTGGGGACAAACAGAAGCCATTTTAGGATGCATTAATTCTTCGCCTGTTCCAAGCGACAGAACTTATGGTTCGCGAGGACTTTGCTTACCTTATCTCCAAATGAAAATCTTAAAAGATAACTTGCAAGAATGTCTCCCACAGGAACCAGGCACTTTATACATAAAAGGCCCAAGTGTGGGTCGTTATAAAAATGCCGAATTAAATAAAAAGGCCTTTATACACGATGGTTGGTTTAATACAGGCGACAGGGCTTATAAAGATGAAGACAGCTATATTTGGATCCTCGGCCGTACATGTGACTTTATTCTGTGGGAAGATAACCATATTTCACTGCTAGCCATTGAAACGACACTCCAAGAAAATCCTTTAATAAAAAAGGCAGCAGCGGTTGATCTTGATGAAAGAGTTTGTGTTTTCCTCATGGTGGATCAAAAGCCCGGGATGAATCCTGGCACTTTCATACAAGAGATTAAGACAACCCTCAAAAAACAATATGGATCTCTCCCCATCGATATTGAAGTTCGCCATAGCCTACCTTTAAACGGGATGGGGAAAGTCATAAAATATCGACTTAAGGAAGAGCTGGAATCAGAACAAAATAAAAAGAAGGTAGCGCAAAATGCAAGATAGTAGACCTAATATTCATCATTCTGTCCCTCTCGTTTTAGCAAGCATTATTGGAACAATACTTGAGTTCTACGGTTTTACTATTTTTCTGATCTTCGGCGATATTATAGCCGCAAATTTTTTTCCACCGCAAGAGGCAACCCTTTCTCTTATCTGGGTTTACGGCATTTTTGCGTCTAGTTTTTTAATGCGCCCAATAGGGGCTGCTATATTTGGCTATATAGGTGATAAATATGGAAGGCAATGGGCTCTCTATTTATCGATTAGTTTGATGGGGTTGACGCTTTTTACGATTGGGATGCTACCCACTTATCAGTCTATTGGAATGCTAGCCCCAGTCATGATTGTTCTTTGTCGCCTTCTGCAAGGGGCTTGTGCAGGGGGTGAGTATAATAATGCTGGAATTTTTGCCATCGAGAGTTTTGCAAATCGTCCAGCCCTTGCTGGATCTTTGGTTGCTTTTGGGGCGGGGATGGGGGGACTCCTCGCAATGACGATGAAGCAGGTTTCTCAACTTCCTTTAGAGGGATTAGACCTGTGGCGTCTTCCGTTTTTGCTTGGTGCAGTTATGAGTTTTATGGGGTTTCTCTTGCGAAGAAAAATAAAGGCCTTTTTTCCCCAAGAAAGTCGGAAGCCATTTCCCTGGAAGGTTCTTCTTGACTATAAAGCTTCCTCATTAACCGCATTTTCTATTGGCGCTATTGATGGGGCTTTTGCTTATATTACGTTTGCATTCATGGGAACTTATTTACATCTATTTATTGGCTTGCCACAGACAGAGAGTATTCAAATATGTATGTATGCTCTTGCGGCCTATCTTCTCTTCGCCCCTTTCATTGGTTATTTTGCAGATTATATGGATACGCATGTTCTCTTTAGGACTGTTATTTTATTAGTCATACCCATAACGTATTTTGTATTTATCTTAATCACCCGAAGCTCGAGTCTTGCTTTGGTAGCCGTGCTTATTTTTGCATTGATGTACGCTGCCATTTCTGGCTTGCAGCATTCCTACTTGCTCTCGCTCTTCCCTCCTCAGCTAAGATCGAGAGGAGTTGGTATAAACTTCAGCTTAGGGGGAGCCATATTTGGTGGGTCTTCTCCCTTAATATTAACCTCACTTCTTGGGATATATTCTGATAATATGATTCCAGCGTATTTCTTGATTTTAGTTGCTTTATTTTGTTTGTCCACGTGTATGGTAACTTCACACAAGGGACCGAGCCATTTGGCGACGGCCCCTCTCTAAATGATAAAAGTTTAGTTAATGCTTTTTTTGTCTTGTAGGGGGGAAAGGAATGTGCTTCACTCCTTTTAATAAGGTAAGATGGTGAGGCCATTTTTTTTCTTAATTTCAATAGCTTATCAAGTTTGATTGGTCGTGTGATACTAAACAATAATAATAGGAGACACATATGAACAATGCAACTCAAACAGTTTCTCATGAACACAAAGTTCAACAATACTATGACAATGCCCTTCCTTGTTACTCGCAAATATTGGGAGATCGTTGGCATAGTGCTGATCCTGAAGCCGTTTTAGCTAAGTTACCACGTATACGAGGCTGTGAGATTCTTGAAGAAAGAGTGGCGGCACTTGCAGGACTTGATTCGACCAAAAAAGTTCTAGATTTTGGCTGTGGTGTAGGTGGCCCTACTTTATATATGGCTAAAGTCTCAGGTGCTTCTTTTGTTGGTGTGTCCAACAATGAAAGGCTAAACGTAAAAGCGCGCGAAAAAGCTAAGCAAGTTGGTCTCGCAGAACAAGTCACCTTTATGACTCTTGAGGACACAGGTTACCAAAACCTTCCGTTCCCGGACAATACATTCGACGCTATAACATTTTATGAATCTGTTTGTCATTTGCCTGATAAAGCAAGAGGTTTTGCTGAATTTGCTCGTGTTCTTAAACCAGGTGGACGTATCGTTGGTGAAGATTGGGTTCAAAGACCATTTGGAGAGAATCAAACCGAAGCTCAAATCATGAAATTTATGGAGCCTGTAAATAGATTTTATTGCATTCCGTGGCACGCAACAGTTGAGGGGTGCAAAAAAATGATGGAAGATGCAGGTCTAGAAGTATTCATAGCCCGTGATCTATTTCAGGGTGTTAAGTGTTTGTCTTTTCAAGATAAACAAACACCTGAATGGTTAGTGTATGCCGGGCCAGAACAAGAAATGTTCCGAGAAGGTGAAAAGGCTCTTGTTGCCGCTCGTAACGCTGGCGTGTTTTCTGTCGGATTATGGGTAGCAGGGAAGGAAAATAAAGTTAAGCAATAGGACTCAATCAATATAAGTTATAAAGTTAAATTATATAAACAGGGGAGGGGATGTGTGTAGTTAATTAATAAACACACGGACACTCTAAGAACAATTTAAAAAAAGGTCGAGGCTCCATGAATAAGAAAAAAAATAAGACATCAAACGTTTCTCATTTAGTGCTCATCAGCACTTTAACACTTCTAAGTGGGACCGTGTTCTCTGATCAACTTTCGGCAACGGGTTTATTCCCATATTGCTTCGGCGCAAAAATGTGCCAGATGGGTGGAGCAGGGGTTGCCTTGACGAAAGGAATAGATTCCACATTTGGAAATGTCAATCCGGCTTTGATGGCTCAAGTGGGAAGAGATATAGCTATTGATCCTATGATGGTCTTTCAAAAGGTAGAAGTTGATTCATCTCGTGCCAATCTGACAGCGGGAACCCCTCTACCTCCCTATACAGGTTCTATCAAGAATAAAGACAAAGCCTACGCTGGCGCGTATTTAGGTTTTAATTACCCCATCAATTCTAAATGGGCCGTTGGTCTTTCAACGGCAGGGGGAGGCGGCAAGGCAAAGTACAGGAACTCCATTATATCACCGGCTCTTAATGCTCCGAGCAAGATTGAGAGTATGGCAGCTATTTCTAACCAAATACTTTCATATAGGCCGAGTTGTATTGAATCTTACGGCGTAAGTCTTATCGCGGCTTATCTACAAATTAAAAACAATTTAACTCAATTCCCAAGTGGAGTTCCCTCGAGAGGCTCCAACAGAACGGATCATGCTTGGGGTATCGGAGCCAGGTTTGGAGGCCAATGGGATATAGGTCAGTACGCCTCTATGGGTATTGCTGCTTCTACACCGATTGCTTTCCAGAAATTAAAAAAATATAGAGACATTCTTGCACATCCTCCTCGCGTACCACCGGTCGTCACAGGAGGATTCGCTTTCCATGTGTCGAAATGTACAGACGTTCTTTTTGATCTAGAAGGTGCATTTTGGGGAAATAATGCGTTTACGAGTAAGCAACCACCTGTTGGACAAGGATGGCGGAGCACGCTCTCCTTCAAATTTGGTGTTCAGCATAAAGTAACCCCAGACTTGCGCTTACGTCTAGGTTATAATTATGGCAGAACGCCTATCCGAAAAAAATTCGTTTTCTTTAATGGACTAAGCGACTCTGTTTCTATCATTGAAAATATCTTCACAACTGGATTCACTTATGACTTTACACCAACAATAAATATGGATTTGGGGGGATCAGTTCAGTTGAATAAGAAGCTTACAGATAATGGAAGAGGCCCCGCAGGCCCTGCTGCTCAAGGATTCACTTTGAAAGCAAGAGTCTTCACGGTAGCCTTAGGATTCAACATAAAATATTAGCGGCTAGTACTCACCTCTCCCCTTGTGGGAGAGGTCGCCCTTTAGGGCGGGTGAGGGGACGTGCTTTCAGTAAGACTCTCTGTTGTGGGTAAGGATATAGTTATTTATAATCAATAATGTCTGTATGTCCTTGTGGTGGCGCCCCCTCACCCGACCTTCGGTCGACCTCTCCCACAAGGGGAGAGGTGATGGCTGCGGCAGTTTTCCTTTATTTCTGACATATTTCAGCATATAAAGAAGTCATTTTAATAAGTTATTAACTTATCTCTGATATACCTTTTTGCAGATGATAGAGAACCAAAAAGGGTTTATGAAAAAGTTAAATAGAATTTCGATCATATCAATTTGCACTATCGCAGCCTGTGCGGCTTTGGTAGTTCTATTTATGTATATTCCTCTTGATGTAATGCAGAATTTTCTTTATGAAAACAGCTTTACTTCATTCTCCCAACCTATATTCCCTATCTATGTTAGATTAATAATGATTGCTGCAACTATTTTTCTTATATTATATTTGTATAGAAATAGGCACATGCTAAAAAAAGAAATCTATCGCCGGGAAGAAGTTGAAAGAGAAAGCTTAGAAAAAGGCAAGAAATTAGAAGAGGCTTTAGCCCTCAGCAAGGCAACCTTAGAAGCGACCGCGGATGGAATTGTGGTTGTAGATAAAAATAGAATGATTGTGGGGTATAATGAAAGAGGGGCTAAGATGTGGAAAGCGCCTCCTAGAGTTTTAAAACCAGGAAATGAAAAAGAGATAGTGCAATATATCATGAAACTCGTAAAAGATCCGGCCAAATTTGTTTCAGATATCGAACGCCTTTATAATTCAGAACCTGGAAAAGAAGTCAAAGAAGAGATAGAATTAAATGATGGAAGGACTTTTGAACGCTATACGATGCCGCAGATACGAGAGAATGAGATTATCGGACGCGTGTTCAGCTTTAGAGATATTACGCAACGCAAAGCAATGGAAGAGCAGCTTTTAGAACAGGCAACCCATGATACTCTTACCTCGCTTCCTAATCGAATAATCCTTCATGATCGTATTCAACAAGAGCTTCGTTATGCGAAACGTTCGTCTAAAATGGCGACTATATTATTTTTTGATCTTGATGGCTTTAAACTTATCAACGATAGTCTCGGTCACGATTTTGGAGATATTCTCCTGCAGTCCGTCGCCAGAAGATTAGAAGGGTGCGTTAGAGAACAAGATACGGTTGCGAGATGGGGAGGAGATGAATTTGTCATTTTGTTAACTTCACTTTCTCAAGAAGCAGACATTGTCCCAATCGTTCGTAAATGTCTTGAAGAAGTAGCAAAGCCTTTTATTATAGAGAAACATACAGTGAGTATCACGAGTAGCGTGGGAATTACGATCCTGCCTAATGATGGCTCAACGGTAAACGCGTTGCTGAAAAATGCAGATAGTGCAATGTATGAGGCAAAAGCTTTAGGTCGAAATAATTTTAAATTCTATTCATCTGAAATGAATAAAAATACAGAAAATAAATTAGAATTAATAAATGATTTACATGAGGCGCTAGAAACTGGCCAGCTGTCGTTGAATTATCAGCCCATCATTGATTTTCAAAGTGGTTCTATCGTTGGGGCTGAAGCACTGCTTCGCTGGAACCATCCAACGAAAGGTTTTATTCCGCCTGATAAGTTTATTCCAATTGCAGAAGAAACAGGGCTGATTCTACCCATAGGAGAATGGGTTTTACGTGAGGCTTGCTCGCAAAACGCGACGTGGCAGAAAGAAAAATTGTCACCCATTTCAATGGCAATCAACTTATCAGGACAACAATTTAGACAAAAAAATATTGCAGAACTTGTGAGTGGTATACTCAAAGAAACAGGTATGGATCCAAAATATTTACATGTTGAATTGACAGAAAGTGTCATCATGGAAAATTCTCAGACGTATCTTAATTATATGTTGGCGTTGAAAGAACTTGGAGTGAATTTGGTCATTGATGACTTTGGAACTGGGTATTCAAGTTTAAGTTACCTCAAGCTTTTTCCTGTGGATAAGCTTAAGATCGATAAATCATTTGTCAATGGTCTTCCGGAGAATGCCGATGATAGCGCTATCGTTCGGGCAATCCTCGCGATGGCAAAACAACTCAATTTAACAGTAGTTGCTGAAGGCATTGAAACAATAGAACAATTTGCTTTCTTGAGGAACCATGGTTGCGATATGTGTCAGGGCTATCTCTTTAGTAAACCCGTTCCCGCTGAAGAGTTTTCAGCATTACTCAAGAAAAATAAATTTAAAGAATTATCAAACAAAAATAACGTCGTCGTCAAAAAATCTAAAGCAAGTAAGCAAGCGTAGACTTTGTGACAGAGATGAACAGTCCTACTACGCTTTAGCTTGTGGTGCTTTTAACAGGCGCTCAAGCTCATCTGCTGCTAGTGGTTTCCCAAAGAAGAATCCTTGTACACTTTTGCAGCTTTTCGACTTTATGAAATCGAGTTGTTTTTGAGTTTCTACGCCTTCTGCTAGAACTTCTAGATTCATGCTTTGAGCCATGTTTACAATAGCTTGAATAATGACCTCATCACTTCGATCAAGAGAAATATTTTGAATAAAGGACTGATCTATCTTTAGTCGATCGATGTTGATGTTTTTAAGGTAATTCAAGCATGAATTCCCTGCACCGAAATCATCAAGGGCTATTTGGATTCCCAATCTCTTGAGGTCATTAATTGTCTCTGAGATTTCGTTATTTGAAAATAGAACATTTTCTGTTATCTCGATTTCAAGATTTTCTGGGTTTACCCCGGTTTCTTTCAAAATATCATTAACAGTTTGAACAAAGTTTGATTGCTTGAATTGGGCTGTTGCTACATTAATGGCAATTCGAATGGGAGGAAGCCCTTGGCTTTGCCAAGCTTTGTTTTGTTCGCAAGCGGTTCTTAAAACCCATTCGCCTAAGGGAACAATCAGACCTGATTCCTCTGCAAAGGGAATAAAATCTAAGGGAACAATAATCCCCTTTTTTGGATGTTTCCACCTCACGAGGGCTTCTACGGAAACGACCGTGTTCGAAAGAACATCAAACTGTGGCTGATATTCTAAATAAAACTCCTTGTTTAAAATGGCATTTCTCATTTCTTCTTCTTTTTCCAAACGAACCATGGCTTGTTGGTTAAGATCATCGGTGTAGAAATGAAATTGATTAGCGCCTGAATTTTTTGCAAGGTACATCGCAAGGTCTGCATTTCGTAAAAGTTCATCAACAGTTACTCCATCTTTTGGATAAGTACTTATGCCAACACTTGCAGTAATAAATAAATCTCTGTGCGCAATATGAAATGGTTCTTTAAAACATTCTTTTATTTTATTGGCTACATTTATTATAGATCTATCGTTTTCTACGTCACTTACAACGAGAACGAATTCATCTCCACCCAATCTTGCAACGGTATCGCTAGATCTTACAATGGTCTTAATTCGTTGAGAAACAGCTACTAAAAGTTCATCTCCAGCTTCATGACCCAAGCTATCATTAACTAACTTAAATCGATCTAGGTCAAAGAAGAGAATGCCAACCATGTCATTTTTCCGACTTGCGCCGCAAACTGCATTTTGGATTCGATCTCGTAAAAGAATACGATTGGGGAGCTCTGTTAAAGAATCATGGGTTGCTTGGAATTCTAATTTTCCCTCAAGATTAATGCGTTCCGTAATATCTCTAAAGCTCCAAATACGTCCGACGGTTTTCCCTTTTAATTTTTGAGGATGAGAATATCTCTCAAACACACGTCCATCTTTCAAACGAATAGAGGTGATACTAACTTGATTTGGATCTTTATTAAGCTCTTTCGTCTTTATTAAGAAATCCTCAGATTCTTCAACCTGAGTTGCCATAAAATTCAAGCAATAATCATAGTCTTTTTCTGATAGATCATCCTTAATTTTCCACATTTCACTATATTGATTATTAAAATCGATAATTTTCCCTTCATTATTAACAACAATAATTCCATCAATTGAAGAATCAAGCGTTGCCCGAGTTAATGAAAGAGCGTTTTGAAGAGAGCTTGTTCGTTCCAGAACTTTTGTCTCCAGCAGATTTGTGTGCTTTGTGATCGCTTGCACAAGCTGCCATTTTTTTGTAAGAGCACAGGCAAGTTGTCTGACGGCTACTGTATCAAAGGGCTTTTTCAAGATGAGTAAGTTATCGGTCACCCCTAACTGTTTAATGGTTTCTTCCCAAGAATAGTCCGAGAACGCCGTACAGATGACGGTTTGAATGTCAGGAGCAACTTTCCATATTTCTTTAATTGTTTCGATTCCATCCAAACCAGGAGGCATCCGGACATCAACGAATGCAAGGGCATAGGGCTCCCCTCTATCAAGAGCTTTTTTAACAAGATCCGCTCCCTCTTGGCCTTGTGAAGCTGTGTCAATGTAAAATTTAGGGAGTGAAAGCTTCTCTTCTCCACTTGCTTCCCCGAAGAGTTCCTTATCTAATGCGTTGAAATCATTGATTGAGTGCTTTGGCGCTAAAATCTTTATAAAATCCTGATGAATAGATGGATTATCATCAATGATGAGGATCCTTAAATCATTTGTTTGAGTCATAATTTTTTCTTCCCTTATACGATATCTCGTGAGTTAAGCTTCTTTTTTTTATTATTTTGACTTGGTAAAGTTAAAATGAAAGTAGCTCCTTTACCTTTTCCTTGGCTTTGAGCAATAAGTTGTCCGCCCATTTCCTTTGCAGCTAAAGCGCTGGCGTGTAGTCCAAAGCCATGGCCATTTTCTTTTGTTGAAAATCCAAATGAAAAAATCTTTGTAATGTTCTCTGGTAAAATACCTGAGCCAGTATCTGTCACAACGACTTTGAATTGATTATTCTCACAACTCTCTTCTATTGATATTGCTATTTCTTTTTTGTGATTATTATCATCGGATAAAATGGATTCTTTCGCATTTTGAAGTAGATTAACTAATATTTGTGTAAACTTAGATTTATCAACTAAAACGGATTTATCAAATGAATAAACTTTATTTATTATTACATTGTTAATTTCATTTGTACTTCCAGTCATCTTAAGGGCTGTTTCGATAAGGTTTGGTAGCGAAATATTCTCTTTCAATCCAGATGTACTGCTTAGAGAGTTCTGAGTTGCGATAATTTCTTTGACATGCTGTATATAATTTCTGAGGTTTTCAATTTCTTCGCCGCTTATTTTAAACTCCTTCTCAACGTTTTGAGAGAGGGCGACAAGGTATTGAGGAATAAGTTTACCCTTTGAATCTTGAGTTAAATAGCTTGAAATATTTGAGATGTTCTCGTTGAATAACTTTCCGATATTCATGAGCTTATTAATATGAGAGTTATCCATAGATTCTTTTAATAATTCTAATGAAACACTGACGCTATTCAATACATTCCCCACATTATGGAGGATAGATGTTGAAATATCAGCCATTCCAGCGCGGCGTGCTGCTAAAATTAATTCATCGTTCAGAGCTGCATTTGCGAGCTCTAGTTTCTTTCTTTCCTCAATTTCCTTTGTGAGTTCATCGTTCGCATTCTTTAAGGTTGCATGACTTTGAAAGAGCCGTAAAGCAGCTCGAACGCGTGCGAGTAATTCTGCAGCAGAAAAAGGTTTTGGAATATAGTCATCCGCACCTATATCAATACCGCTAACGATAGATTCCTTACCTGCTTTAGCCGTAATAAGAATAATAGGAATGTTGGCTGTTTGAGGATCTGCTTTAAGGGCTTGTGTTAGTTGATACCCATCCATAACGGGCATCATGACATCTGATAGGATAACTTGAGGATGGTATTTGTAGACGGCTTCAAGAGCCTCTTTTCCATTTTCCGCCGCTATAACTTCGTAAGAATTTTCTAGCAACGAGGCGATATAAGCCCGCATGTCAGGATTATCATCGGTAATAAGAACCAATGGACGCTCATTGGTAAGGCTTACAATTTGATCTGAAGGGACGCTTTTTTTGCCCATATGAACGAGAGAGGTTTTGATTGGGCTAGAATATTGTTTCGATTCTTTATGTTGAGTGTTGACTTTATCATCTGCTGAAGGCTCGCGAGCGGGCAAACGTACTGTAAATGTGGATCCTTTTCCTTCCTTGCTTTCAACTGTAATCTTGCCACCCATCAGATCTACAAATTGGTGAATGATAGCGAGTCCAATGCCTGTTCCTTCATGTGCGCGCGTCTGTGAAGAATTGACTTGATGAAAACGCTCAAAGAGACGCTGAATATCCGCTTCAGGTATTCCATTTCCTGTGTCCGCAACACTTAAGGTGATGAAATTATCCTCTTTTTCAAGGCGGACATCGACCTTCCCCCCTTCAGGAGTAAATTTCATGGCATTGCTGATTAAATTCAGGACTATCTTCTCAATCATTTTCTGATCAAATAGAAGCAATCCAAGGTGAGACTTAGCAGCGAAGGTCAGTGTCAGTTTCCGTTCTTCAGCTATTCCTTGAGCATCATCAATGATTTGTGCAATAAAAGCCTTCATATCAATGAGTTCTTCATGGATCTCTAATTTTCCGGCCTCTGCCTTTGAAAAATCAAGAAGGTCATTAACAAGCACATATAATCGATGGGCATTTCGATGCATACGTTGCAAATTTTCCTGTTGCTTGGGAGGAAGAGACAGCGAGTCATCTTTTAGAATGGATTCGAGTGGTCCTAAAATCAGTGTTAAAGGAGTTCGAAGTTCGTGGCTTATGTTTGCTAAGAAATCTGATTTCAGCTTATCAAGTTCTGTTAAGCGTGAGTTTTTTTCAGTAATTTCTGAAAACGAACGACGAACTGTATCCAGAACGAAGTTAATAAGCATTCCAAGTTTCTGAATACTTTCATCAACGCTATGGATTTCTACGAAAAAATCAAACTCACCCTTGACGGCAAAACAAAGTTGGTCAGAAATACTTTCTATTTCTTTTTTTATTTCTTCATTAGGGGAGCTTTTTTCCGTTTTGTCCATATAGCTAAGCCTCTACAGGTTGTCCGTTGAGTTTTGACCATTGAATGTGGATTTCACATTCTTTATCACCCTTTTTTAAACATTTTACTTCTTCAATATCAGCTTCATCTTTGTAATGATTAATCATCCATTCTGCTAGGGCTTTGTATAATCCACAAAGTTTATTAGGTGATACATAATGTGTTATGATTTTATTCTTTAATTTATCAACTTTGAATTTATCGTTAATATCTTTCCGTTCATTTGCATCTACAACCGCGGTGGCGAAGCAATTGTGAATGGTGGGTTGGATTAATAAAAACTCATATGAATTTTTGGACATTTGAAACCAATTTGGAAAGCGCTCTAATGCATCTTTTGCAAAACAGTCTGCATAAGCGACATCAGCTTGCTCAGGTGTAACATTGAGGATTTTTAAGCCAGCCGCTAAAATTCGCTGCCATTCTTCATCAGAATAGACAATGTTTATTTGAAAGTCTTTGTCTACGGGAACTCCAGCCTCTTTCTTGATGCTAATGACAGCATCTTCACCGCCAAGCTCATAGGCCATTTTAAAAAATAATTTTTGAATAAGTCCAACCATAAATGTCTCCTTTGAGTTTGGTAATGTTTAAAAAATGAAAAAAATAGATATAAATTATAAAATTTCTTTTCGATTTTATTTTACACTATGAGGAGTTAATTTAGGGTTAAATTAATCTTTATTATTTCCTATACGGGGGGTTTCCTTATGAGATATTTAATCTGAAGGATTCTTCTTGAAAAAAGACATGCAATTTTTCTGGCTTACCATTTCCTTGATTTCCTCAAAAGGTAATGGTTTAGAGAAATAATAACCTTGGGCAGAATCACATCCTAGTTGTAATAGAGTATCCAGTTCTTGCTTTGATTCAACACCTTCAGCGATGACATTTATATCAAGACTCTTTGCAAAGAAAATAAGCCCTTTGATAACGGCGAAGATCTTCTGATTCGAGTTCATTTTCTGAAGGAGTGATTGATCAAGCTTTACAGCATCGAATGGAAAGCGATGAAGGTAACTCAGGGATGTATAACCTGTTCCAAAATCATCTAGGGCGATCTTACATCCCAACTTGTGTAATGCCATGATGGTTTTTTCTGCATTTATGAGATCTGCTATAATGACCCTTTCTCCAATTTCAAATTGAATTGAAGCCGGGTTAATATCTCCTGTCTTGACTAATTCGTTAATCTTATTAAGAAAATTCGGATCAAGAATTTGTGGGTTTGAAAGGTTGATGGCAAGATAAGGGGGTAAAGTATTGGGGAACAGATTTTGTAAATCTTTGAGCTGTTTGTAAGAGGCAGGAACGGCCCATTCACCAAGTGGCACAATCAGTTTTCTATCCTCGGCAAGAGTCATAAACTCATCAGCGGGGAGGAGCCCACGTTTTGGATGCTGCCACCGTAAAAGCGATTCCAGCCCAACAATTTGTCCCGTTTTAAGACTGACAATTGGCTGATAATAGATTGAGATTTCTTCCTTTTGAATAGCCTTCCTTAGGTCCATTTCAAGAGAATTGAGTGAGTTTCTTTCAGTCATGAGCTCATCGTGAAAGAACTTATATCTTCCGCGACCTTTTCCTTTTGCTTCATAGAGGGCGATATCCGCATCCTTTAAAACTTCTTGAGGTTGGGTATGACTCGACGAGCTTCCAAGAGCGATTCCGATACTTAAATTGGGTGTTATTTCTTTCTCATCAATTATAATAGGCTTAGCAACGTCCTGAAGAATACGCACTGCAAGTGATTCAACTTCATGGCCTTTTGTAATGTATGTGACTAAAACACAAAACTCATCTCCACCAAGTCTAGCTATGGTGTCGCCAGCCCGACATGCGCCTTCGATTCTCCTTGCAATTATACCTAAGAGTTCATCTCCTGCTTCATGACCAAGCGTATCATTGACGTCTTTAAAGTGATCTATATCCATATATAAAACTGCAAAATTTACACGACTTAAAATCGCTTGCCTTAATCGATCCATAAAGAGAGCGCGGTTAGGAAGGTCAGTTAAGATATCGTGCATTGCGTCATGTATGAGACGATCATCCTCTCTTTTCTCTTCTGTTATATCGACCTGAGTTCCGACAAAGCGAATGGCTTTGCCATTTTTATCACGAATGGCGATGCCTTGAGATAACATGACGCGATCATATCCTTTTTGGTGACGAATACGATACTCGCATTTAAAGTGATCGTTCTTACCCTTAAGATAAGCTTTTATTTCAAGCTGAAGTTTATCAAGATCTTCTGGGTGGACACGATCAAACCAAAACTTAGGCGACGTTTCGATATCAGAGTTTGAAATGCCAATTGATTTCATCCATACCGGAGAATAATAAATAATGTCACTGCTAAGATCCCAATCCCATACCCCGAATTCAGAGGCTTCTAAAGCCAATGCATAGCGTTGTTCTTCATCAATGTGTCTGTTGCTGGCGTGTATCTTTTTGGGTGGTATAGCTGAGGTTGTCGCCATTCAAAAGCATCTCCCTGTTAATACTTAAATTTATATTATATTACATATGTTTTAAAATATTATTAATATGTAGGAATATTTTGATGTTTAACAAATAGAGAGCACCTGAGCTGTGCCATATTTATGATTCTTAACCTATACTACCACGAGACAGTGATTTCTGATCACTGACTTCTGATTACTTTTCCCTTGACCTTTTTTTGCCAATGTGGCAAATATCAGAAATTGGGAAGATAAAATCAATACAAAGAAGGCGAGTATTACCCGTCGTTATTGATGAAAAAAACAAAAAAGAAATCTCCTAAATGTGATGATAACCGAGGAGGGGGTATGTTTCATGAATATCAAAGTCAGAAGTGTAACACTTATTTTGCAAATGTAGAGCGGCTCTCTGCTGCATCAAATGAGGATAGTTTTTTGTTTTCAAAGCAAATTCAAGATCTTGCGAATGAACTGATAGAATCAGTTCCTAAAGTGATTGATGAAACCTGCGATAACATTATTACACCACTCTTATTTGGAGGTGTGAAGTGAGGGGCCTGCTCCACCTCTCCCCTTGTGGGAGAGGTCGCCCGAATGGGCCACTGCCATTAAGTTAAGCAAACTGCCCACCCCTAGGGTCGTCCTCGAGAGCGCGAAGCGCGGGTCGGGGATCCAGGACAACTACTTATTGCGGAGCAATTTAACTTTATTTTGAGAGAAGATCAGTCACCATTGCTTCGCAATGAGTTTTTTCCCTGGATCCCGGACAACAAGAAAACTTGAGCTTCGCTCAAGATATTCTTGTTTCCGGGACGACCCAGGTGGTGGGCATTTTTCCTTAACTTAATGGCAGTGGCCCGAATGGGCGGGTGAGGGGTCGTCAACACATATTAAAAACGATATTATTGATTTGCGTTCTTGAAAAAGATGATTTTAATGATCCCTCACCCGCCGCTGCGCGTCGACCTCTCCCACAAGGGGAGAGGTGAAAGCTCATCCTATTCAAATCGCTTAATAATATCCCGAATTTCATCAATTTTTTGCCTTCGTTTTGTTTCGCTTTTCATTTCTATAGTCTCAGCGATACAATGGGAAACATGAGTATCAAGAATGTGTATCTCTAGATTTCGAATGGCTGATCTGACCGCGTGGAGTTGCGTTAAAATGTCCGGGCAATACCTGCGATCATTCATCATCCTTTTGACACCTTCAATTTGTCCGGCAAGGCGATTCAGGCGCGGCAGAAGAGCTTCATGTGACGGATGATTAGGGTCATTACATTCTGCGTGTGTCATGGGTTTTGAGCTTTCTTTATTATTGTTTTGCATCATCCATATGCCCAGGTGGGGTATATGTCAACAGTTAATCACCCCATCTGACAGGGCAAGATGCAATCATTGTTTATCCAATGGATAGCCACACATTCAGAAAGCCATTTTTTGCATGCCCTAAAGGGACATTCTACCTCGTAGGCGTTCTCTTCAATACATCCTTTGTTGCCCATGATAAATTTCCTTTTGAAGAGGTCTTAGAACAGAATAAGAGGTGGCATTCTCAACTTATCACGCAAGGGGGGTATCGCTACCCTGTTGATGCAATTCCCTTCTCATCTGAAGATTGGAGAAACCATTTTGGTGACCTTTGGGAATCTTTCTGTGAGATGAAGGACCGATATGACCCTCATCATTTACTTGGGAGTGGCTTTGGGATTTTTTCATAGAAAAGTGATCCGGAAGTCCATAAGGGCGAAGTATTTGAGAGAGCCCGCCATCGCTACTTCCTCCTTCTCAATCCTATTCAAGTGAATCGAATACCTATTATTTGACCCATATAATATTAATAGCAGGTTTATTGTTAGCCATACGAAAATCAGAGATGATTTTAGAGACCCCATTAAAGATGTGATCTTTTTCAATTCGAAATAAATGTAATGCTTTCAGATTCGGAATTTTTGCTAAGTTCATCGCAATAGGCTCTGCTTCTTTGGGTATATAATCAAAAAGATCGCGACAGCCTCCTACCACTGTACCTACAGCTCCTCCAAGGATCCTGCCTGAGCCACCTCCCACGACAGCCCCTAGGAATTGTCCAAGAAATCCTCCAAAACTCCCAATTACGAGTCCTGTACCACCCCCTATTTTTGTTCCTAAATCTTTTCCTTCGTCACAAATTTGATTTAGATTGGAATCTCCATATCCCATATCACAATGAAGCGTTTCAAGTAACTGATGACCAGTTAAGTTACGAGCGAAAATATCAATTTTTTCATGGTCCATTTTAGTTCCTCTGACATTAAGCCATGATAAGTTTGTCAAATGCTTTACCGAATCATTTAAGCAATCGGCTGCATAATTTAATGTTGTGAAGCTACTACTAAAATCACACCAACTAAAACTTAAGGCGGTGAGTGTATCTTTTCGCGATTTCAAAGATTCAACTAAATCCCATGTGAAGTAGATTTGATCAACACACCCAGCAAGATAAAGTTGCTGTATCGATGTGCAGGCTTTAATACATTTGGATAAGGCAGCCACTGTATGCAAATTGTTTAATTTAAGGTGGCAGAGACTGAGTCTCGTTAAAGTTTGGTGAGCCTTATTCTTAACGGCTTCTAAAACCGTAACAATTTTATTTTGTTGTGAAAGGGTTCGATCTAGTTCAAGAACCCCAAGACCACTGACCTTATCCAAAACTCTTATTAAAGAATCTGCTTGAGCATCCTGAAGACTCATTTCGCAGAGATCGATTGACCCTAATTTAATGCTATTGATTTTGCTATGATTTCCAAGAGCTTCAACCACGCTAAGATTTGCCGCGTGATCTTTTGATGAAGTTACCCCAGTTCCCAGTAATTCAATTGAAGTCAGATTTGGTAAATGATGGGTGAGAATGTTTGCAAAAAGTAAACCCGTAGAACTAAGATCTGTGTTATTGAAATTTAAACTCTGTAAGTTATCTAATCTTGATAAGTATTTTTTAAATAAGCCGATGTCTTTTGTGCTTAGGCACATCTGGCTCATATCAAGAGTCTGAGCCCCTGGTTGGCTATGGGTTGCGGCAAGAAAACCCGCTCTCATAGCTTTACCATATTCTTTATTCTGAGCTAATAAAGAACCAAAATACTTAAATGAAAGGCTGCAATATGGCTCATTTGGTAAATACTTTTCATTGCTCTCCATTTCATCAAAGGCGGCCAATCTTACTGCTGGAGGAAGATTTTGCCAGTGATTTATTAGCCATTGAGCTGAATCGCTGGATTGCGTCCGTTGAAGTGACACGATATGCCAGCGCTTTTCATCCGCAGTCATAGCTAAACCATTGTAAACCTTTGCTATGGAAAGAGCAGAATGGGAGTGTCCAGCGTCAAAGGCTCTTTTGTACCAAAGTATACTTCTACCAGGATTTACACCCTCTTCAAGAATCCCCATGCCATGGCATGCATCAGGGTTACCTGTGAGCCCAGCCTTTTTAAACAGTGTAATTCGAGTTTGAGCTTGGGGAGCTTGAAGGGGATCTTTTCCAGAAGCAAACCATGTGTTCCCCTTTTTTATCAATGTTATATCAAAATCATTGACAGTTTTTTCCATTTTATTTTGTAATTCTCTGAGCGAGATATTATCTTTTTCCTTATCGTTGACCCCTGTTTCTAATAAAAAAGAGGGTTTTGCAAGGTCATAGTGATTAGAAAGACTTGTTGTCGATTCTTCGAGGAGAGCCTTGCTTATGTCTAAGTCGTTAAGCTTTTGTTGTTCATATTCTACAAGAATTGTCATTGGTGAGAGATATGTCAGTAAAAATTCTTTGGGGATGGAATGATCCGCTTTAACTTGTTTCAAATAATTATTTAGAATTGCTTTTATGACTGATTCTCTGAACTTACGAAATTTGATTGTGGCAAAGTTTCTTGTTATAAATGCTTTATAGAATAGAGATCCATCCATATCTCTATTGCTTGTAATAATAATATTTAAATATTTTATTCTAACTTTTGTCCGGAAATAGGGGCTATAATATTCTTCTTTATCAGAGTCGGTAAAATCAAGAAGAAAAGTAAGGGCTGCAGTGGCAGCTTTGGGATCGGAGGACTCAAGTATTCTATCAAGATCATTTATAATGAGAAAACCACTGTCATAGGTTTTGTGATCAGCTGAATTGTCAGCAGAAAGTGCTCTCGAAATCCAACCAGGATTGGGATTTTGAGTATTCCGATCGCCACCCTCTACATTAGCTTGACTGAATTCAAATGCAGATCTGGCTGTCATTTCAAAATAGGGCAGGCCGAAGAATTTGGGTACTTCTCTTGCAGCTGTGCTTTTCCCACTTGAAGGATCTCCGCAAAATAAATACGTTTTTCGTTTAGGCACAACTGAATTTGCGGATCTTATAGAATCTACGGCTGTTTCCATAATAATAGATTCTAGTTGAGTTCTTTCATAATCATCATAATTCTTAAAATAAGGGTGGTTATTAAATCTTTCCAATATCTCTGCTTTATTCTTTGTTTGTTGCAAAGGGTCAATGAGCGCTTTAGGGCCAATAGGGAGATTTAAAGCAGTATCGATAAATTGTGTCGTTATACCTGTTAGATAATCGTCCTTACGCACTTCAATGAGTGCTTTTTCAATTTCTTCCTTAAGTTTCTCATTTTTTATCGTTCGTTTGCTTCTAACGTAATTATATTCAAGTTCGAGTACAGGTTCATTTTGTAACTCATCTATCCATTCCTTTAGTTGTTTCTCTAGATCTTTAACCTTATCATTGATTGTGTCGCTGTACTTTTTGGGAAAACGTTTATCAATTTCCTTTTTACTCAGTAATTCGAGTGGCGTAGATAAAATTCCTCCGAGAAAAGCACCTATTGATCCTCCCATATTATTGCAGCTGACAATGCCTCCAAGTCCTGTACTTAAGCTACTTAAAGATCTTACAACACTTGCAGTGACACTTTCCCAATAGTCTCTTTGCAGAGCAATTTGATTTTCCTTTTTCAAGTCTTCTATTTCTTCCTCAATCCTCTTTAGACATTTTTTACCTAGGGCTGCTTTTTTAGCTTTTGTGAGGGACTTAATAAGCTTGTTATTAATTTGACCTTCATCGAGAATATTTTGGGCACTTACTTTTGCCAAAACAGCTGTTTGATCGTAAATATCTCGCGTAAATACGTCTTTATACCTACCGCTTTTTGCTTCGCAATTTAGGTGCGGTGAAGCCAGCAAAATGCTGGCAACACCTGTTAAGGAAGCAATGAATAACTTCCTCTGCACTTTGAAACTAGGAGTCATTAATAAACCACATCATCATGATGGTACCAACGGACGTGTTTTCCGTCATATTCAACTTGACAATAGCTATAACCTTTACATCTATGGGTTATGATATCCTCGTGGAAAGACCATGACGTTGGGATTACGCTTTGTTCTTTGCTCACATCTTCGCAAATTTGGACGACACTTTTATTTACCAAACTGTTGTTAACTTCTAAGTACGTTTGGTTCCCCTTTGCAGGGAGCAAATCTCTTTGAAGGATTGCCACAGAAAGAAGGCTTTGTAGCCGATGCTGCCGTATGCTAGTGCCGATTTCATCAAAGAATTCAGGAGATTTCGATAATGATCTAAGGGCAGACTTTACGGCTGGATCTGAAGAGTTTTCAAAAAGAAGAACCTCCTTTTGAGGGTCACTTCCAAAAATCCAGCTTGCTGGCGCTGCGTTGAATTCCCTTGCATCTTCTAATGAGTAAGCAGATGTTACCAATGAAGGAACTTTGTTAACGTCCTTATACGCCTCTGCCATGACTTGATTTTGGTCAAGCGTATAATGACGATGAATCAGACGTAGGCCAACAAACTGATCAAGTTGAAACCGCTTAACGATCTCTTCTGCCTCCTTTAAAAAGGGTGCAAATTGGCTTGATTCTTGTAGCTTAGCCGTACTCTCTTCAACTGAAGGTAGGCTATTGTAGTGCTTGACATGTTGAACGACATCCAGGTCATCCAAGTCATTCTGCGCATAAAGAGTCGTGCTCATCATAATATGTAAACTGCAGCCTATAAGCACGAATCGTTTTTGTGTTTTAAAAACTTTCATTTTATACTCCATTCAAATTAATTGTGATGACCGGCAGCAATATTCCAATGTTGTCCATCAATATTTGCGCAATAATACTCATAATGACAGGTATGCTGCCTTGGGCCTTTAAAGCTCCAGGAAGTACGTATGGATCCACCCGGTGAGTCTGAGGCATTCCAAAGTTGGACAACGCTGCTATTTGTGTCTCCATAATTCACTTCCATGTAAACTTGATCCGGTGAGGCGACGAGGGACTCTCTTTTGAGAACAGCAACAGAAAGAAGATCAGTTAGGCTGTGTTCTCTTAGTAGATTGCCCATTTCCTCAGTAAATTCTGGAGAGTTGTGTAAGAGAGCACTTGCCGTTTTTACGGCTGAATCGGTAGACGTTTCAAAGAGCTGAACAGGCTCGTTTGACTGAGATGAGAAGATCCAACTAGAAGGAACTGTGTTGATTTCTTTTGCACTCTCTACATAACGTGCAGATGTTACGAGTGAGGGAAGGTGATCAACAACCTTGTATTCTTCAGTCATAAGTTGGTTTTTACCAAGATCGAAATGACGATGGATGAGACGTAAACCCATAAAGGATTCAAATTCAAACCGAGTCACAATTTCTTCTGCTTCTTTTAGGAAATGATTAAATTGAGAGGATTTTTGAAGCGTTGCATCACTCTCTTCAACAGCAGGTAAGCTATTGTAGTGGCGACGATGGGCTTCTAAATCAAAGTCTTCGAGTTCGTTTTGCGCATGAATCTCTGAAATTAAACAGAGTTGAATTGCACAAAAAGCAACAATGCATGGATGGTGAAGTTTACTGAATATATGTTTAGTCATAATATCTCCTATTTTCTAAAGATCTGATGGGCTTTATTGCGTGATTCAACGTTATGTGAGGATTTTCGATTTTTATACGCACCAAATTAGCCCAGGATCTGTGCCTAGGTTAATTTCGCCTATATCTTGACTCTTGATAAAAAAGTAATTACTTAGGTTCTTCAACTTAGGTGTTATTTTGAATCTAAATGAAAATGAGATCGAGTATCATTATGATTAGAAAAATTATTATTTTACCTCAAGACCTTTATCCGGAATATGTAACTAACATTAATAATATTAATTTTACACGGCGTGAAATTGACATACTGGCCTGTCTTTTAAGTGCAAGAGGAACGAGTAAGATTGCTACCTTTTTATCGATTTCTCCAAAGACGGTCGTTAATCACATCCGAAATATCATGCTTAAGGCGGAGTGCAATTCACGTGAAGGTATCATTGACTTTATCGAAAAGTCTAACAAGGTTTCTATTTTAAGGCAGCACTACTCACATTTACTTGTTCAGTCTGCCTTTGAAAAGAGCTTAAAAGAAGTGTCAAAGTTAACTCAAGTCGATAAGCCAAAATGTACAATTGTTTGTTCCACAGAGGTGAATATAACTGTTCTTCTGGGTCATTTAGAACTAGCAGGCATATCAGTACAAACCCCAGAACAGGCTAAATTCGATCACCTTAAGGAATTTGCTATTTATCTCGAAGCTGATGAATCAAGGGTGAAGGAGCTAGAGGCTTCTGAGCATCCAGGAATTATTCTTCTTCCCCAGGTAAAGAAAGAAGAATCAAAAGAGATTTCTCAAGAATATGAGAATGACTATTATTTTACCATTTTTGAGATTTTACAAAAAATCCTTCCTAATACTAATTTGCAAAAAATTACGTCACACTTTAAAGACCAATATGAACAAGTGCTTCATTCGATAGGAAACATACCTTTTCAAAATTCCTATGAGGAAAGAAAAGAAGGAGAAAAGAAATATAACTCATTGTTTAAAAATGGATATTTATATGCATTTATGATTTGCGTAAGCATCATCCTGATTGGATATTTATATATATTTAAAAATAGTATCTCAACTCATTCGTTTGGCACTTTTCAAAGAACTCAATTGATTCGTTCTGACCTCATCCTACCGAGCGAGACAACACTCGTTCATCGTCCTGAACTCGTCTCAAAGATAAGTGAGATGCTAAAAAAACAAAAAGACATTCAAACAGTTGCAATCGTTGGTATTGGGGGAGCAGGGAAAACAACGCTTTCTCGCCAGTATGCTAAACAATTCAACGGTAACGTTATTTGGGAAATTAATGCTGAAACAAAAGAAACGCTGCTAAGATCATTTGAAAACTTAGGCTCTGCACTTGCTAAATCAGAGGAAGATCAGAAAACCTTCAAAGGACTTCAAAACATAAAGGATGCTGAGGAAAGGCAGGAAAAAGTAATACAATTCGTCAAAGATGGATTAAGACTTCATTCAAATTGGTTTCTCATATTTGATAATGTGGAAAGTTTTATAGATATTCAAAAATACTTTCCCCACGATGAGGCCCAATGGGGATCAGGTAAGGTACTGGTTACAACTAGAAATAGCTCTATACAAAATAACAGCCCTCTTAATTCACTGATACAGATTGGTGAGCTCAATCCGCAACAAAAATCAAATCTATTTATTCAAATTATGCACCAAGACGGAAGCTCTCCAGCTGCAAAGATTAACAAAAAGGAAATTCAACAATTTTTAACAGAAATTCCTTCATTCCCTTTGGATGTCTCTGTTGCAGCCTACTATATTAAGGAAACAAATATCCCTTACCGCAAATATTTAGACATTTTAAAAGAGAATGAAAAAGAGCTTTCTGGACTTCAAGAAAACATTCTCAAAGAATCAGGAAATTATAATAAAACAAGATACAAGATCATTTCACTGCCTCTTCAAAATCTTATGAAAGTTCATCCCGAATTTCCTTCTCTTCTCATTTTCATAGGTTTGCTTGATTCTCAGAATATCCCAAAGGAACTACTGAATATTTACAAGGATAATCTTATAGTGGATAGTTTCATTCTTAATTTAAAAAAATATTCACTTGTGTCAGATGCCAGCCCTTCTTCGCCTTCTGATCCAATCATTAACATCCATAGAAGTACTCAAAAAATTATACTCGATTACTTAACTCATACATTATCTCCTGAAAGGAAAGAAAAAATCATAAATTCTCTAGCAACTCAGTTAGAAAAATACACTTCAGAGAGAATTGACGAAGAGAATATTTCTAAAATGAAACTACTCATAAATCATTGTGAAAGATGTTTAGGACATAATGATTTAATTAAGGGAAAAAATTGGGTTTTGGTAGGTAAAGAATTAGGATGGATATACTTTTATTTGGGAAATTTTTCAAAAGCGATTGAAAGGTTGGAAAAATGCCGAGATATTATAAACACAAACAGTAGTTTCCAAGATCAAAGTATAGTTACATCAATTAAACATTACTTAGGCGTTGTATATGCTGAGACGAATGAGTATGAAAAAGCAAGAGCACTCCTTAGCGACAGCCTACAGTCTTACAAAAAATACAAAGGAAACAATGATAAACTTGTAGCATCTAATTTACAGCACTTAGGAGTAATCGACCTTTATACGGGTAAATATGAAAGTGCTAAGCAATTATTTGAGCAAGCTCATCAAATTTTAACACTATATTATCCCGATGATAATATTGATATTGGAAGAGTCTTAGTCCGGTTAGGAAACGTTAATAGGGAGTTAGGAAATTATATAGAATCCCTTAAGATCTTAGAGCAAGCATTAGTCCTTTATAAACAACATCTTCAAGAAGATCATTATAGAATTGGTCAAACGTTAGTTCGTTTAGGATTTGTATACAGAGATATTGGACATTATGAAAAAGCTAAGAAATTAATTAAGGAGGGACTTTCTATATATAGGAAACACTTCCCTCAAAAAAGTGATAAAGTTGCTTGGGTTTTAGGAAAGCTGGCACAAGTTGAAAACGAGTTGGGCAATACAAATGAAGCATATGACTTACTTATGCAAAGTTCTTCTATTTATAAAACATACTTCCCAAAAGATTTTGAACTTTCATGGGTAATGCTCTATTTAGGAAATGTCTTTATGAATTTAGGTGATTTTCAAAAAGCAAAGATCTCATTGAGAGAAAGTTTATTTGGATTAAATAATCATTATGGACAAGATCATATCGAAACTGCAGATACAATTAGATACATTGGAAAAGTGTATTCTTTACAAGGGGACCTCATCAAAGGAGAAGAACTCATTCGGAAGAGTTTGAAAATGTATCAGAAAACCAATCATCCTCAAGCTTATGGAAACTTTGAATACCTTGCTGAGCTTTATCTAAAGAAGTCCCTCCAAACCGATAACGAAAAAAGTGCGCAGAACTTGAGAACAGAAGCTCTATCTTTCCTCAATCAAGCACTAGAAATCGTCGTAAAATACTTTCCAAAAGATTCGCCTCATGTCAAAAGACTTAAAGCTAAAATAGAATCTATACGCTGAAATATATATAGTTAACCTCAGTTTTGGATAAGCGGTAGAAAATATGGTAGGCTAAGCTGTTCTTAGAACGTTCAAATAATAAGAAGGGAGCTTAAAAGTGCATAATATCTACTAATGAAAAAACGAAGCGAATAAATGACCCCATTTGGAAAAAACATCACCAGCACCTATGGGGATATTCAGACCAGAAACTGAAATCCCCTCGCCAAACGTAAGACAACGAAAAAATGAGGAAATGCCTTAAATTTTAAGAAAACCTCTAAGCAGTACGTTTAATCTTGTGGCCCTTCTCTTGAAGAAGTTCTAATAGATTACGACCTCCATAGAGATGTAATATGCCAACCGGAATAAACTTATCATGGCCCCCAAGCTTAAATTCTTTGTCTAACACATCGGCCCATAACACATTTCTGGCGACATGAACGGCATCATTGTGAAAGGGAGAATCTGGTTGTTTAGGAAAATTATTCAGATAAGTCTTCCAAGCCTCTTCATCTTCACCATAGGGAGGTTGTATATCTAAGCCCACATCAAAATATTCTTGCGAAATAGAATGCCTAATCCATTTGATGGCTTCAGTATCTTCAGGCAATTCCTTGTATACAGATGCCATAAGTGAATCTAAAGTTTCTAAAGAAGAAACGGGCTTTTGTTCAGCTTTTAAACCGCAAAAAATAAGAGCATCCATGCCATCAACTTCAGTTTTCCGAGTAAATACTTTCTCTTGTTCAGGCAACATATGGGGAGACGTTGCTAGCAATGCACTAATATACCAAGGCCTGACCATATCGAGAATCGGGATAATCTCTTTTGTGATATATCCATTTGCATTTATAGGAGACTTCTCGAGCTTCTTGATAATTTTTGCTCTCTCTTCTTCAGTAAATATCTTACTAAATTTATGATCATCTTCCGTGATACCAACATCCTTTGCATGCATTTGCGTAAATCGAGCAAAAAGATCAGTTTGAGTGAAACCCTGGTGTTCAACAAAGGCTTTTTTACAACTTAATAATGTCTGGGCAGTCTTTTTCCAGAATTGTTTGTCACTCGCCCTTTTACTAGCGTATATATCAAAGCTGTGAACAGTACCGACGATGGTCGCCACATGACGATCCTCTGCATCAAACACCTCAAACATACTGGAATTGGCCACAGTAGAATAAAAAGATAAAAGAGCGACGAAGATTATAGATTTCTTGAACATAAGAATACTCCTTAATTAACATTTTTCATAATTGTATTGTAAGTAGGTAATAATATCATCAATGTCAACTTTTTTATACAATTGAAAGTTGAATCGAGGGTGCGACAGTTTATAGCCAACTCACCCAGAAATCCTTTTCCACCAGGACGGGTGCAATGTTGAGGTGGGAGGATGCTCGAAGAATGAGCTCGTTCTTTTCTGCGGCGTTTAAGTTAATGAATTGAGGCATGTTTCAAGATCCTATCGATATGAGGAATCAAGTTTAGCAGAGTCTTATTTTTTAGGGAACGCAGAGCTTTCATATCCTTATTCGTCAACCGCTGGGAAAGGGCTTGAAGTACATCATCGGGCACCATGCGAGCCACTGCCATTAAGTTAAGGGAAAGCCCTCCCCGCTGGGGTCGTCCCCGGGACGCCCCAGGTGGTGGGCTGTTTCCCTTAACTTAATGGCAGTGGGGCAGCGTCCGCCCTAACGGTCTCCTGGCTGGCACTTGTCCGACGAAGCTTCAGCGTAGGCGGACGAGTGTAGTTATCCAAAATTCAAAAAATCCAATGCACTAAGAATTAATAAACTTCAATTGTTAACTATATTTTAAGTGCATCCATATTATTATATTAGTGAACATTACATCCTTGGAGGATATAGATATGCTAGGTCTCGTTTTCTTCTTCTTTCTCGTTGCACTGATCGCAGGAATACTCGGATTTACGGGTGTGATGGTTGCGGCGGCTGGAATTGCAAAAATATTCTTTTTTATATTTGTTATCTTACTTATTTTATCGCTTATCATGAGTGTCTTAAGGAGCATGGATTCGACCATTGATCCTCAGCTCAAAGGAAATACTGACGTATTGGGGTGGGCGGTTTCCTTCTTCGTTATTGCTCTGATCGCGGGTTTGCTTGGATTTACAGGCCTTATGGAAGCAACTGCAGGTATTGCTCAGATTATATTTGTTGTGTTTCTTGTCTTGTTCGTTATTTCTTTGGTTATGCATATTTTTAAAAAGTAACACAGAAAAGCAAATATTAACGAGACAGCTCCTAATTTGCTATCTTGCCAACCGATCTCGCACTCCCTAAAGTAGTCAAAAAAATAAGGGACGCATGTTTTATATCGCCTTTCGGATGCTGGTCGGGGATCGGGGAAAATTCTTAGGGATTATCCTTGGGCTGTCGTTCGCCTCTCTCATAATGACCCAGCAACCGGGTCTTTTTGTTGGTATTATGACGCGTGCCTTTAGTTTTATCACCGACTTGGGCTTGCCTGATATTTGGGTGATGGAGCCGACAGTTCAATACATTGACGACATTAAACCGATGCCGGAGACGTATCTGTATCGAGTTGCGAGCGTCGAAGGTGTGGCTTGGGCCAAGCCTCTCTTTAAGGGATCTATTCAAGCCCGCCTTCAGAGCGGGACTTTTCAAACGTGTAATATGATCGGGATTGATGATGAAACGCTGATTGGTGCACCTGCTGTTATGCTCCAGGGAAGAGTTCAGGATTTAAGGCGAGCTGATGGAATTATCGTGAATGAAGAAGGGGCAAAAGACAAATTGGCCAACCCTCCTCTCTATCCGGGAGGACCCAAAGTTCCCTTAAGGGTTGGGCAAGAACTTGAACTGAATAACCACCGTGCCATCGTTGTTGGTATTGCAAAGACAACACGAACGTTTCAATCCCAACCCGTTGTTTTTACGACGTATTCAAATGCCACACTATTTGTTCCTCCCCAACTTAATTTACTCAGCTTTGTACTTGTGAAAGCAAAGCCAGGTCAAAACTTGGAAGAACTTTGTGCTCGTATTACAAAAACAACCGGACTTGCTGCTCGTACGAAAGATAAGTTTGAAAATCTAACCGTCAACTATTATTTAAAGTATACTGCAATCCCCATTAACTTTGGGGTTTCAGTGCTTCTAGGATTTTTAGTAGGGGCCGCCATCGCGGGTCAAACGTTCTATAATTTTACGCTTGAAAACTTGAGGTATTTTGGTGTCTTAAAAGCGATGGGGACATCGGAAAAAACGCTTCTCTATATGATCGTCTTTCAAGCTATCATTGTAAGCTTCATAGGGTATGGAGTCGGGGTCGGATGTACCGCTCTGTTTGCTTATTTTACCCAAAATAGTGCGGTCGCTTTTCGGTTTCCCTGGCAGCTTTTCGTGTTTAGCGTTGTGGGCGTGGCTGCGATTGCAACATTTGCAGCTCTCTTAAGTATTCGTAAGGTTATAAAACTTGAACCCGCTATCGTTTTCAAGAGTTGATCTGAGATGAAAGAGTCAGCCGTTGTTTGCAAGAATCTTATAAAGACTTATGGTGCAGGGTCTAACAAGGTTACGGCTTTGCGAGGTGTTGATCTTGAAGTGAGATCAGGGGAGCTGTTGATGTTGGCAGGGCCGTCCGGATGTGGGAAAACAACACTCATCTCAGTGATCGCAAGTATCCTTAATCAAGATAGCGGTGAGTGTAAAGTTTTTGGAAATGATCTCAATCATATGACAAAACCAGAAAGGATTGCTTTTCGTGCAAAAAATATTGGCTTTGTCTTTCAATCCTTTAATCTTTTTCCAACGCTTACGATAGCTGAGAATGTTGCCGTTCCGCTTATCATACAAGGAATCGAAAGGCATATTGCTACGGAAAGGGGAGCTGAACTGATCGGAAGAATGGGCCTTGGGGATCGGGTGAATGCGTACCCAGCGGATCTTTCAGGCGGGCAGCAGCAGAGAGTCGCGATAGCGCGAGCAATGATCCATAATCCACGTCTCATCGTTTGTGATGAGCCGACAAGTGCATTGGATGGGGACACAGGTCACAAGATAATGGAGCTTGTGAAGAAAGTGGCGCTCGATCAGTCACGTGCTTTGATTGTAGTGACACATGATATAAGGATTTTTCCTTTTGCTGACAGAATTGCAAAAATGGAAGACGGGCATATAATAAAAATAGTAAAAACCTTAGAAGAATTTGAAAAATAAAAGGATGAATACATGATTAGAGACAAAATTAATTTAAATCGTGTGTTAACCGTGGTTGCAATATTAGGAATATTAAGCGCTTTTTATATGATATTCCTCGATCAAAGACCTGTCCCTTATTCTCAGCCTTTCTCTGCTCCCTCGGTTTCCCCCTATGAGAGCTTTATCGCTGGTGCTGGAATTGTTGAGGCAGCGAGTGATAACATTAATCTTTCATCAATGGTAAGTGCGGTCGTAGACACAGTCTTAGTGAAGAAGGGACAGCTCGTCTCAAAGGGGCAACCCCTATTTATGTTGGACAGTCGTCAAGTCAAAGCAGACCTGGATGTTAAGAAAGCTCAGTTGAAGGCTGCACTTGCAACCTTAGAACAGTCAAAATCTGCCTTAAAATATGCTCAAGATGAATATGATTTGGTCTCGGTACTTGAGGATAAACGGGGTGTATCAAAGGAAGAGATTATAACGCGGCGTAATAACGTTATCACCGCTCAAAAAGGTGTTGAGGTTGCAGAAGGAAATTTGGAAGCATCAGAGGCTCAGGTTGCTGAGGCTGAAGTCGTTTTAGACTTTTATACTATCAGAGCGCCCATCGATTGCGAAGTTATGCAAATTAATATTCATCCTGGCGAATACGCTCCAACAGGTACGTTTCTCACCACACCTCTCATGCTCATTGGAAATGTGAGTCGGTATCATGTTCGGGTTGATGTAGATGAGAATGACGCATGGCGATTCAAAAAAGATCAACCAGCTGTTGTCTTTTTGCGAGGTAATGTTCAATATCACACAGAGCTGAAGTTTGAGTATCTGGAGCCGTATGTTATCCCTAAGAAGTCTCTTACAGGTGATTCAACAGAACGGGTTGATACACGTGTTCTCCAAGTTGTCTATAGTTATGATCCAAAGGCCATGCCAGCCTATTTAGGGCAAGAGGTCGATGTGTATATCAAGGCAGAGAAAATATCATCAGGCGCTCGCTATGGCGGCCCTTTGCCGGTGTCAAAATGAGGAAAGGTCTTCTCCTCACATCACCCTTCATCTTGCTTTCAGCCTGTATGGTTGGGCCAGATTATGAAAAGCCGGGAACTCAAGATGTTCCTTGCGAATGGGCGAATGCGACAGAAAAAAATAACGAGAATATACAAGATGAGATCCAGTGGTGGAAGAACTTTAATGATCCAATTCTGACAGATCTCGTTACTGAAACAATAAAATCGAACTATGATTTAAAAGTTGCCTTCTCGAAAATTTGTCAAGCCCGTGCAACTCTTCTTGGAGCAGAAGCGAGCATTGCGCCTGAAATCGATGGAATTGGGTCGTTTAGTCATAATGAAAGTAGTCTGAATACGTCCCGAATCCCAACGGCACAGGATGTTTCGGCGATTGGTCCCACCTCAGGTGGAATTGGGACAAACAGATACTTTAATCTTTATCGGCTAGGTTTGGATACAGCTTGGGAAATAGATCTTTGGGGGAGAATACGACGGAACATTGAATCAGCGAATGCAAGCCTCGAAGCTCAAGTTGAGGATATGCATGGCACAATGCTAAGTTTGATAGCTGAAGTTGCAACGACTTACATCAACTTACGCAGTTATCAAAAACAATATGAGATTCAAACGAAAGCTTTCAAAGCCTGGGATGATACCTATAAATTAAATCAAAACTTGTACGATGCAGGTCTTGCAACTCAAATCGATGTCATGGAAGCCAAAACCACACGCGATCAAACTGAGGCGGCTCTTTATCCTCTCAAAGAATCAATTAAAGCGGCGATGCATCAATTGGCCGTTCTTGTTGGAAAGCCTCCTGCTGCCCTTTATTGTTTATTATCAGATCCAAAACCAATTCCCAAAATGCCCGATGAAATCTTTGCAGGTCTTCCTTCAGAGCTCTTAAAGAGACGCCCGGATATTCGAGCTGCCGAACGGAATATAGAAGCCTATAATGCTCAAATTGGGGTGGCAATGGGGAGCTTATTTCCTGTCGTTACTTTTACAGGAACCATTGGGTATCAAAGTAATCGGTCGTCCAATCTCATGACGCCTGCAAGTGGCTTTTATTCATTCGGCCCCGGGTTTACTTGGGATATCATCGATTTTGGACGAGTGCGGTCTATGATTGATGCAAGCATTGCCGTTAAGAATCAATACTATTTCCAATACAAAAGCACGGTTCTCTCCGCCTTTGCAGATGTAGAAAACTCACTCGTTAATTATGCTGAAGAAGCCAATCATCATTACTGGCTAAAGAGCGCGTTTGACGCGAGTAAAACCGCTTATGATGTGAGCATGCTGCGCTATGAATCTGGGTTGATTCCCTTTATTGTCGTCCTACAAACCGAATATGCCTACCAACAGAACGCATTGAGCTTGGCGCAAAGTGAAGCAACCCTTTCGTTAAATGCTGTCGCACTTTACAAGGCTTTGGGCGGAGGGTGGCAAATCGATAAGACGTGTTGGCTGAATGACCCCTTTACTTTTCATAATGCGGTAAAGAGCGTTTTTGATTAACCAATCCTGACATCATCACCGGTTTTTAAACGGTTGCCAATCCATGTGCGCCAGCCCAAGTAGCTCTTTTGTCCAAGGCGGAGGGGTGGTGGATTGTTCACAGTAATGCGTGTCTTACAGGTGATCGTTGGACCTGCATACAGTTTGATCAGATCCTGAATTTTTTTAAACCCAAGTCCATTGGGGAGAAGGACATCAAGTTGGTCAGGATTAAGAGGGCCTATATTGAGATTAATAAACCCCTGTTGATCCCAAACGCGTGTCCCCATCGCGGCCCCTTGGCCTAGTTTTTGCCATTGACCCTGAGTTCCGATACGTGTGACTTGGTCAGAGCTTAAGGACCGCCATCCTCCAACACACTTATCGATGCTCAAGGGGATATTAAAATAGCTTGTAAGAACGCTATCCAGACCGTCAGCTGAACGCGGATTAATCCAGAAAAGACCCGCGTAGTCCAGCAAGCTTCGATCCTGAACATGAAGACGATTTTGAAGAGCGCGCTGCCCAAGGCCCAAAAATGACTTGAGCCCAATGGCGATCTCTGTCTTCTCAGGAGATTGGGTATTGAGGCTAATCATATATTGTTTACGTATACGGTGCAGGATCGAAATGAGGCGATGGTTGAAAATATCGAGGAAGTCCTTGAGGCTTGAATCCCCAGCTCTCACCCGTTGGATAATCATTTCTGTATAAGGATAGGGGAGGGGGCCTTGAATGCCCGCAATTCCCATAAAGTTAACATTCATAAGGAGAGGCTGATAATCATACCTCCCCATGTTTTCTAAAGAGTAAATATCGCTTGAAAGGGATTCAAGGTAAACACGGGATTTAACCGTCACAACTTCATCAGTGGGGTCAACCGTTTCCCCAAAAGGGGCGGCCTTTGGGTGTAAATACTCGAGCAATTTTATAGCTTGATGAAATTCAAACCGATACGGCTCTGCAAAAAGAATATCTTTTACAGTAGGGATTGACTTCCGATTTGTGCGGGCCATTTTTTCCAAATTCCATCACTTTGAGTGCTGATAAGAGTGAGTTCTGTGAACGAGTTTATAGAGACATAAAGGCTAAAAAACTCATTGAGGACTGAGGCAAGCATATAGCCGCCTTGGCCCCCGAAGGGTGCTTCATCTATGGTGAGGGTAATGCTTAAACCCTGAATAAATCCTCGCCATGCGTCAGTCCCGCGCCTTCGCATAACGGGCTCATATTTTATATCTGAAAGCGCATTTATTTCTGGGTGAGATGTATTCTTATTAAAACCTGAGTAAAGCTGAAGTATTTCTTTTAATGCTAAGACTGCTTTTTCATCGCCACTTAAGCTCAGGTGATTTAAGGAAAGTTGGGAAATCAATCTCCATTGAGAGTCCCCATCGAGTGACGGTGGGATTTCTGGCGTGGGTCTATCAAGACACGTAATGGTTGCAGAAGGAATAACCCCATCAACTTCAAGAGCACCGCCCGCTGGAATATAGGAAGCAAGATCTCTATTCGTACAAAGGGTATATGCATAAACAGTTTGATCACTTGGTTTTTGAGGCGTAAAATTGAAGTCCACAAATGACAGATAAACATCTGTTCCCGAAATATCAGGATTTTCAGTTGGATTCCTTGTGGAGTGCCAAAACAGTCCATTGTCCTCAGCTTCCACATCATAATCATAGGAGAAATAGGGGGCAAAAACCTGAGTTTCACGGCCACCTGAGGTTGCGGCGACTACCTTTAGAATGCTGTGTATTTCAGTTGAATCCTCATTGCTTTGATCGCCAACAAGTCTGTAAGAAACGGATTGATAATTCAAGTCAATGGGCTCAGAAATTTTAGGGAACAGATTGACAATGGGTGTGCACCCCAGAACAAAGTTATTCTCATTTATTCTAAGCTTATCCGCCCGACTTCGATCGGCCAAAGGAATATAAATATCCACATACTTGGCAGCGCTTGTTGTTGAGAAATTGAGAATATCCAGGAACATAAATTTCTCTGGAAAGACAAAGAATTCATGAAGCAAGCGATAAGCATCAAGGGCTTTGTGAGGATAGGGAATTAAGGCTTCATCTTTCGAAAACCCAACGGGAACAAGAGAGCCGGCTGGAAGCAGTGTGGGCTCTTTTGCTTTATCGGCTTGGATGTACACCGGCGTTGGTTCGGTCGGTAAATACGCAAATATACTGTCATAAATGCACTGACTTGTCAGCGAATCTCCTGAGATAAAGAAACGGAGAGACGCAGGCGTGAGCTCACTCATTTTCCCATCATACCGTGCCACTCGAAGTTTAAGGATCCATTGGGTTTTAAGCTCTAAAGGGGAGATGGGGCTTTCATCAACATTCATGACTTTTGCTTCTGCCACCTCAAATGGCCAGAGCTCGACAGGATAGGACGTTTGAAAACGACAGAATTTGTTTTCTTGAGCCTCAGTAAATAAGGGAGTTCCTCGTGGAACCACAGTTCCGGAAGTCCCGGTCCCTAAATGAGGGGAGATCCTAAAGGAAGCAATGGCAGATGAAGGGAAAGGAGCTGTGAACTGAGGATAGAGAACTCCCAGCAAGGTATTGGTAAATTGGATGTACCGATTGTCGAGTTCTTTTTGCAACCGCCCTGTCAGAAAGGCAAAGGCTTCCGTTAGTCTTTGAACGTGAGGATCAGATGAGCCAGAAGTTGAATAATTCAGATTTTGGGCAATTTTAGGATATTGTTTCACAAACTGTGATCCCGCCCGCCGCAAGTACATCATCTCTTGCTGGTAGTAATCCAACATTTGCTCAAAATGCTCTCGACTCAATGCCATCCCCTGTTCTTGATCATAATTAGATGAGTGTACTTCAAAATGAAGCAGGATTCTATAGGAAGGTTAAACAGGGGGGAAACAATAGAGAAAGGATTAAAATTCTGAGTTTTATTCCTATACACGAATAATTAAGGACTCAGTGTTAGAATCTTAAAAAAAGCAGCAAACCGGATGTTTTAATTAAACAGTAAGGAGAATTGAAATGGGTCGTCTTTCAAGAAAAGTAGCTCTCATTACAGGAGCGGGTATGGGAATGGGTGAAGCTGAAGCCATCCTTTTCGCAAAAGAAGGTGCAAAAGTCATTGTCACTGACATCAATGAAGAAGCAGGACAAGATACCATCAACAAGATTGAAAAGGCGGGGCAAAAAGCTGAATTCATGAAATTAAACGTCACAGATGAATCTAACTGGACGACAGTCATGAGGGCTGTTATTGAAAAGTACGGCAAGTTGGATGTACTTGTTAATAATGCGGGCATCCTTCTATTTAAAACACTTGAAGAGACAACTGAAGACGAGTGGGAAGGTATCTTCAAAGTCAACACGAAAGGTGTCTTTTTGGGGTGTAAGCATGCTGTTGAAGGGATGAAAAAAGCCGGTGGTGGATCTATCATCAATATATCCTCGATCTATGGAATTATTGGAGCTCCCTCTGCTGCAGCATATGAGGCTTCCAAAGGAGCCGTTCGAGAATTAACCAAAGCAGCCGCAGCTGATTTTGCAAAATATAATATTCGTGTAAACTCGGTGCATCCTGGTTTAATTGACACACCTATGACAAGTGATATCATTAAGGACCCAGCACAAACCAAACAAGTATTATCCACAACAATCATGGACCGTCCTGGCACACCAGAAGAAGTAGCATTACCTGTTCTTATGCTCGCTTCCGACGAATCCTCCTATATGACTGGCAGTGAGCTTGTCATAGATGGAGGTTATACGGCGAGATAGGCAATGAAATATATTGAAAATAAAACTTTTGATGAGATTAAAATCGGAGAATCAGCAGAGCTCGTTCACACTCTGACAAAGAAGGATATAGACGTTTTTGCCGTCATGTCCGGAGACGTTAATCCAGCTCATGTCGATAAAAAGTTCGCTGAGAGTGATCTTTTTCACAGAATTGTCGTTCATGGTATGTGGGGTGGGGCGCTGATTTCAACTGTCTTAGGAACGGAGTTGCCGGGTCCAGGGTCCGTCTATCTTGAGCAAACATTAAAATTCAAAAAGCCAATCAGTATTGGAGACAAAGTAACCGTAAAAGTCACTGTGCAAAAAAAAGATGCCACAAAAAAGACTGTAACTTTTCTTTGCTCCATAACAAATCAAAAGAATGAAGAGGTAACGACCGGTATAGCTGTCGTTCTTGCGCCGACTGAAAAAATCAGACGCCGACGTATGGACCTTGGGCAAGTCGTTCTTCGCAAGCCAGGGGAACTCTATCAGGATCTTCTTAAACTGCTTCATAAAATGGAGCCTGTTAAAACGGCAGTCATTCATCCCGTTGATGACGTATCATTGTTAGGGGCAATTGAATCTGCCCGAGCAAAAATCATTATCCCAATCTTTATTGGACCTGAGAATAAAATCCGAACCGTTGCTGAAAAGCACAAGATTGATTTAAGCCCCTATGAAATCATTTCAACTCCTCATAGTGATGCTGCAGCTGAACTGGGAGTGTCTCTTGCACGCAAAGGTGAGGTAGACGCTTTGATGAAGGGAGCCCTTCACACTGATGAACTGATGCATGCTGCACTTGATAAAAACGCAGGAATCAGAACCGAACGTCGTATGAGTCATGTTTTTGTTATGGATGTCCCAACCTATCCTCGTTTAATGCTTGTTAGCGATGCAGCGATTAATATCTATCCAAACCTGGATGAAAAAAAAGATATCACACAAAATGCCATAGATCTCGCTCGCTATATTGGTATCAAGCTTCCTAAGGTTGCTATTCTATCCGCAGTAGAAACGGTCAACTCCAAAATTCAAAGCACACTTGATGCTGCTGCTCTGTGTAAAATGGCTGACAGAGGTCAGATTCAGGGGGGGATTTTGGATGGACCGCTTGCATTTGATAATATTGTTTCTTTTGAAGCTGCAAAAATTAAGGGAATTATATCAGTCGTTGCAGGGAAAGCAGATGTTATTATCGTCTCCGATTTAGAGTCAGGAAATGTTCTTGTTAAACAATTAGAATATTTAAGCAATGCTCAAAGCGCTGGAGTTGTATTGGGCGCCAAGGTGCCTATTATTTTAACGAGCCGTTCGGATGCAGCAATTACCCGTTTGGCCTCAAGTGCACTCGCTGCAATCATTGTTTATAAGAAACTGGCTAAGGAAAAGTAAATCATGATGCAAGGTGTACTTACCCTTAATTCTGGGTCATCAAGTATTAAGTTTGCCCTTTATTCGATGGAGAAGGAACCCACTCTTATTTGCCAAGGAGAGTATGAGGGGCTTCCGGGTAGGCTGCATTTCTCAGCGCAGGATACTAAAGGTAGCCTCGATGACGAAATTATTCATGACAAAGCTGATTTTGAGACTGCACTTCGACACCTACTTGATTGGATAAAAAAATCCTATTCTGATGTTCAGTTGACAGCTGCGGGTCATCGAATTGTTCATGGGGGAGAGCGTTATATAGAGTCAGTGATCATTGATGAAAACATCCTCAAATATCTAGAAACCTTAATTCCTTTGGCGCCTTTGCATCAGCCTCATAATCTAGCTGCAATTCGCGTCCTTCAGATATTACACCCGACCCTTCCTCAAGTGGCCTGTTTTGATACCGCATTTCATCACACTCAGCCTAAGCTTGCGACTCTTTTTGCTCTTCCTCAGCACTTCTGGGATGAAGGCATCAGACGGTTTGGTTTTCATGGTCTTTCCTATCAATATATATCTGAGACCTTACCCAAATTAATAGGTGAAAAAGCAAAGGGGAGAATTGTTGTTGCTCACTTGGGAAATGGTGCAAGTATGTGTGCCCTCAAAGACTTAAAGAGCATTGCAACAACAATGGGTTTGACCGCTCTGGATGGACTTCCTATGGGAACGCGGTGCGGAAGTATAGATCCAGGTGTCCTCCTCTATCTTGGATCAGCAAAGGGATATACAAACCAAGATATGACAGATCTTCTTTATAATAAGTCGGGTCTCTTAGGTCTTTCAGGACAGAGTAATGATATGAGAGAGCTTCTCAGCCTTAAAACGCCTGAGGCAAATGAAGCCATAGACTATTTTTGCTACCACATTCAACGGGAACTAGGTTCCTTGGTTGCAGCCCTTGGGGGGGTTGATACTTTCGTATTTACAGGAGGCATTGGTGAGAATGCGTCCTTGATTCGTCAAAAAGTGTGTGAAGGATTAAAATGGCTGAATATCGAAATTGATGAAACTCTGAATTTATCACCTTCTTCTAAAGCGATTCAAATTAGCAAGGCTGAAAGTAAATCAGTTTGGGTTATCCCTACGAATGAAGAAATAATTATTGCAAAAGACGTGTTTAAGCTCATGAAAGCTTAAGCAAACCTCTTATAGAAATACCGTTTACCTATCTCCGCAATGACAAGGTACACACACACCATAAGGGTCAAGATAAAGAAGAAGTAGAGAGGGAGTTTTATAAAGCCAAAGTATGCGCCGAGAGGGGAGATGGTAATGATAACCCCAATGGCAAGGATACTGAGAGAGGAGGCAATAAGAGCGGGATGGGGGCGACTTTTAAAGGGAGAGAGGCTGGTTCGAATGACAAAGATAACAAGAATTTGAGTGGCTAAGGATTCGATAAACCATCCTGTTTGAAAAAATGCTTCTCCTGCATTTAATAGTTTAAGCATAATATAGAATATTAAAAAGTCGAAAGCTGAACTTATTGGCCCTAAGATGAGCATAAATTTTGTAATGAAGGACATAGACCATTGATGGGGTTTTTTTAAAACCTCCTGGTCAACATTATCGAGAGGGATGGGGGTTTCAGAAATATCGTAAAGAAGATTATTCAGCAATATTTGAGGGGCAAGCATTGGCAGGAAGGGGATAATGACGGAAGCTCCCGCCATGCTCAACATGTTACCAAAATTGGAGCTTGTCACCATCATGATATATTTCATGATGTTGCCGTAAGTTCGTCTCCCTTCAAAGATACCGTCATTAATGACATTGAGACTGCGCTTTAATAGAATAAAATCGGCCGCCTCTTTAGCCACGTCCACAGCCGTATTAACCGAGATCCCAACGTGAGCTGTGTGCAGTGATGGGGCATCATTGATGCCGTCTCCCATAAAGCCAACAATGTGGCCTCTCTTTTTTAAGGCCTCAATAATCCTCGTTTTTTGGTCGGGAGTAACGCGACAAAAGAGATTTGTCTTTTCAACTGAAGCTTGGAAGGCTTCATCACTCATGTGACTGATTTCAGAGCCATTCAATATTCCTTTGATAGGAATTCCCAGTAAAGTACAAAGGTGAGAGGTTACAAACTCATTGTCTCCTGTGGCAATTTTTAAATCGACATTATTTTCTTTTAGAAGGTTGAGGGCTTGTATCGCACTCTTCTTTGGGGGGTCAAAAAAGGTTGCAAATCCCGCAAATGTCAACCCGCTTTCATCACTTATAACGGCACGGGAATGATCTTTAGGCATAGACCGATAAGCAACACCTAAGACACGAAATCCCTGCCGGCTTTGGTCTTCAAATAAGGCCTCAAATTTCTTAAGAGCTGCGGAATTTAAAGGGAGTAAGTCATCACGTGTCTTCCCCTCAAAATGTGTACAGGCTTGAAGGATATCCTCAGGTGCTCCCTTAACGATTAAAAGACGTTCTTTACCATTATCGATAAGAACGGATATTTTACGTCTTTCAAAATCAAAGGGAATTTCGTCTATTTTCCGCCATCCTTCCGTAATCACATTTTTATGATCGAGAACAGCTTGATCCAAAGTACTTTTAATTCCTGACTCAAAATAACTGTTTAAATAGGAAAGTTGCAAAACCTGATCACTTTCCTCACCTTTTCCATTTAAGTGTTTTGCAAGTTCAATCTTTGCTTCTGTAAGAGTTCCTGTCTTATCGGAGCATAAAACATCCATACTTCCAAGGTCGTGGATAGCTGATAATCGTTTGACAATAACCTTTTTTTCAGCCATGCGAATGCTTCCTCTCGCAAGTGTAACTGAAACAACCATGGGCAAAAACTCAGGAGTCATTCCGACAGCAAGAGCCAGGGCAAAGAGGACAGTTTCCAAAAAAGGTTTATGGAAGAATAGATTGACGATCAGCACAAAAAGAGTCAGGAAAATAGTTAAGCGCATAAGTAGAAAGCCAAATTGCCTTGTTCCAAGCTCAAAAGCAGAGGGAGGGGCATCTTTCTCGAGAACATCAGCAATTCCACCGAGAAAAGTGTGTGAGCCGGTTTCACAGACAAGCATTTGGGCCGAACCACTCACGAGAGACGTTCCCATGAAAAGGGAATTGGTTGCTTGGGTTAACTCATCTTTGCCATCAGTTATGTCGGAGGCTGATTTTTCAACAGGGAAGCTTTCTCCCGTAAGAAGAGCTTGATTTGCAAAAACACCATTTGCAGAAATAATACGTCCGTCTGCGGGAACAAGATTTCCCGCTGATAGGATGACCATGTCACCAGGGACAAGATCGGTCGAGAAAATCTCGTTTTTTTCCCCATCTCTCAAAACAATACTTTTGAGAGCTACAGACTTAGTCAGTTTTTCTGCAGCTTTTCCTGCGCGATATTCTTGGAAAAAATCTAACAAAACGCTGAAGGTGACGATGCTAAGGATAATGACTGCATCTTTGATTTCACCAACAAAAACAGAAAGGACTGAGGCCACAAGCAATAAAATGACGAGAGGATTACGAAAACGGGAGAGAAACTGAAAAAATAGATTCCTTTTCTGATGCTTAGAGATGAGATTTGGCCCTACCTGTTTAAGGCGTGCTTTTGCTTCCTTTTCAGACAGGCCCTGGTTGGAACTGTTAAGTTTTTTTACGAGATCAGAAAAGGGAATTAACCAAAATGTCTGTTCATCTGCCATAAATAAAGCTTTCTTATTATTATTTATTCAAAGGTACACGTATAAGGTGGGCCTGCCAATACTGTTGATAAGTTTGTGGGATGAGGGAGCGTTTCTACCGACTACCGCCGCCCAAACAGCTTTTCCATATCCGCGCGTTTGAGTTCGACATAGGTCGGGCGGCCATGGTTGCATTGTCCTGAATGGGCGGTTTGCTCCATTTGGCGGAGGAGGGCGTTCATTTCTTCAATGGAAAGTTTGCGTCCTGCACGGACACTATTATGGCAAGCGCTTGTGGAGAGGATTTCAGCGAGCTTTTCCTTGAGGGTCAAGGGGCTGCCTAACTCCTTGATTTCATCAGATAAATCCTGGAGTAAAGCTTGTACATTGATCTCGCCTAACAGGGCTGGAATTTCGCGTACCAAGAGGGCTTTCTCACCGAAGGGTTCTATCACAAGCCCGAAGGTTAACAGCTCACCCAGTACTTCTTTAAGGCGGTTTAAAGCCCCTTCCTCAAGCTCAACGACCTCGGGGATGAGGAGAGGCTGGCGGGTGACATGGCCTGCTTCCGCCTTGAGTCGCTCATACACAAGACGTTCGTGAGCGGCGTGCTGGTCAACAATGATAAGGCCTTCTTCTGTTTGAGCAATGATATAGGTTCCATGGAGTTGGGCTTTTGCAAAGCCAAGAGGCGGTGTATCAATTGGAGCAATCTCTGGTGCAGCGGTTGAATACTGGTAAACGGGCGCAGGGCTTTCCCTTAAAGCTGTCGTGCCATATGAAGGTCGTGGGGAGGGCATATACCCCGTTAAAGAAGGCTGGCGCATAGGCTCCGGTCGAAAGGCTTGGACCGCTTGATAACTCACGGTCGAAGATGTTTTTTGGCTGGCCCCTGCAAGGGTTTGCTTGAGTGCGCTTACCATTGTCCCCCGAATGTGGCCACTATCTCGGAAGCGGACTTCTGTTTTCGCAGGGTGAACATTTACGTCAACCTCTTCACAGGGAACGTCGAGGAAAAGAGCAAGTAAGGGATAGCGGTCAGAAGCAAGGAAATCCTGATAAGCCGCGCGCACAGCCCCATGGAGAAGTTTGTCCTTCACAGGTCTGCCATTGACGAAAAGGTACTGGTGAGAGGCATTGGTGCGGTTTAAAGTGGGTAGGGATATAAAGCCTTTCAAATGGATCTCACCCCGGCTCATCTCAAGCGCTAAGGCATTTTGGGCAAAGTCAGATCCCATGACTTGGGCTAGGCGATCCTTTAGGGAGTCTGAAACCTTGTAATCAAAGACAACGCGTTGATCTGACTGCATTTTAAAGGCAACCTCTGGATGGCTCATGGCAAGGCGATTGAGTAATTCGACGGCGTGGCCCAGCTCAGTTGTCGGTGTCTTCAGAAACTTAAGGCGAGCGGGCGTTGCATAGAATAAGTCTTTGACTTCTATTAGAGTTCCTTGAGGGTGCGATGCGGGGCAGGGTGGTGTTTTTTCTCCCCCCTCAATCTTTAAAACCCAGGCTTCATCAGCTCCGGCCTCACGGCTTGTGATATGAAGACGACTTACGGATCCGATGGAAGGTAAGGCTTCCCCGCGAAACCCGAGGGTTTGAATATTAAACAGATCGCTGTTGGGAAGTTTAGAAGTCGCATGACGCTCAACGGATAGCTCAAGATCCTCGCGATTCATTCCTGAACCATTGTCTAAGACGGAGATAAGGCTACGGCCACCATCTCTCAGTTGAACTGTTATCTGTGTGGCACCTGCATCCAGGGAATTTTCAACGAGTTCTTTAAGGGCTGAGGCGGGCCGCTCGATGACTTCACCTGCGGCAATTTGATTAATGAGCTGAGTCTCAAGCTTTCTAATCTTCATGCAGCAAGGTACTCTCGAGCTAAACGTTTTCCTTCTTCCACTGCGGGTTGATCAAAGGCATTTACCCCCAGGAGGTATGAAGCGAGTATCGTCTCTATCATAAAGTGCATCATGAGAGCGCCCATGCTGTGCTCATCGATCCGGTCTAAGGTGATCAAACGTGTGGGACACTGATTGCGGATCAATGTTTGATAGGTTGCCTTTTGTTCTGCCGCAAAGAGGTCGCCCATCGTTTTACCCGTAAACTCTGGGATAAGGTGGGATTTGATGGGTGTGCCCACGCCCTCCCACCCTGTCGTGAGGAGCGTGAAAAACTTATCCTTTGGGCCATCTAAATACAACTGGAGTTGACTATGTTGATCGACCGTTCCGAGAGCTTTAATGGGTGTTGTTCCTTTGCCGTCTTTCCCAACACTTTCAGCCCACAGTTGGCGATACCACAACGAAAAAGAATCCAATTGATCTGCATAGGGCATCATCACAGTGAGAGATTTAAGGGACGCAGCAACGGCCCCTTCGAGAGCTGGAGGGCATTCAGAGTTGAGGGTTTGCTGTAAAACCTCGGAGGCCCCTTTTCGAAAGGCATATGGATCTAGACCTGCAAGAATCATCGGTAAAAGTCCAACAATTGAAAAGGCGGAATATCGTCCCCCCACATTTGTTGGATGGTCAAAGCAGGGCCAGTCGTGGGTTTGCGCTAACCCGCGGAGAGTATTTGGCGTGGGCTCTGTAATCACAACAACTTGGGGCTGCTTACCAAAGTGCTCTAAACACACGAGAAGTTGCATCAAGGTTTCAACAGTGGAGCCTGATTTCGAAATCGCCAATATACTGGTATTATTTATATCTATTTTATCAAATAAAGCTTTAAAAGTAGTCGGGTCAATATTGTCAAGAAAATGCAGGCGTGGTTTACTCTGTTTGCTTAAAGCATAGAGCGTCTTTCCCCCCAAGCTTGATCCGCCTGTACCGAGAATCAGAATGTCCTCAACGCCCGTAAATAATTTAGCTGCTTCTTGATATACCTTGATATCTTCAGTTTCTTCCGCAAGCGAAAGGGGAGCAAGTCTGCCCTCTTTATAAGCTGTTCGAAAAGTCTGCAGTGCGTTAAGAGCAGTCTTATCCACTGCCCCTTCAAAACACCCTGTTAGATCTTGCGTATATACCATACTATCCTATTACTGAGTTTGAGGGAATTGATGCGTAATCACTTCATCATGTGCCTTCTGCATTTGCGGAACGCCTTTGTTTTGAAGCTCAAGCGCCTCAGTGTGTGGGTTAATGACTTCTTCCTTGTTGTTCGCTTTTCTGATACCTAATTTCTCAAGAACTGGCTTTCCTTGTGCCCTTTGAATCATGGATTCTTCATCAATTTTAGTTCGGACGCGATCGTTTCCTTCTTCAGCGCCAGCCATCTCTAAAATCGCTTTTTGACCTGGGGTTAAGGTTTTACCGCCTTGCGTTGCTCCAATGATCTTTTCCTTGGCAATTTCCCGTCCTTTCATCTCTTGTGGATTGGGTTGGCAAGGAGTGGGTTCGGGCAAGACAAAGAAATCAGGCGGCATATCTAAAGGCTGACAGCTGGGAGACACAGAAAACTCATCCGGAGCATCCCGATCAATCCCAAGGGTTTTCTTTACTGAATTACAACCTTGCAACAATACGCTGCATGTTAAAAAACTACCGATGATGTATTTATATCTTTGATTCACTTTTTTTCCTCACAAAATTTTCTAGTAGTAAAAGACACACTCCAACCGTAACAGCACTATCGGCCACGTTGAACGCTGGAAAATGATAGCCCCATATGTAAACATGAACGTAAATAAAATCAACCACTGCGCCAAAACGAAGGCGATCTATGATGTTTCCAATGGCGCCGCCAATGATCATGCTGAGGCTGATGAGGAGTAACTTGTCCGTGGACCTTACCAGCCACACACCAAGAGCTGTTGAAATGATAAGGGCCATGGCAACAAGTCCCATCTTTCCCCAAAATGTACCGGCTTTCAAAAGTCCAAAACCAACACCCGTATTCCACGTCAGAACAATGTCTAGAAAGGGGAATACCTCAAGATTTGTGGGCGGATTCATGAGATCATACAGAATCCACGCCTTACTGGCTTGATCAAGACCAATGACGAGAAGGGCGATTAAGAAGGCAATCGAGAGACGTTTCATGGCAAGGTCACCATCACCTCTCCCCCTGTGGGAGAGGTCGCTCGAAGAGCGGGTGAGGGGTGAGCCGCACACACTGTCATTTGAAATTTCATTAAAGTCATCTATCCCCCTCACCCGCCGCTTCGCGTCGACCTCTCCCACGCAGGGGAGAGGTGAGGTGCCATGTCGATTTCTCTTGTTTCATGCGTCAAACTTCTCAACAACATCGGCACACCGCTGACATAAATCAGAGTGATCCTTCACCGATCCGACCTCAGGCAAAACTTTCCAGCACCGCGCACACTTTTCGCCGGTGGCGACTTCAACAATAACGGAAACCCCTTCAACGTCATCAAGGGTAAAGGCATCTTTAGAATTGCCCTCTGTAACTTGAACACCAGAGGTAATTGAAAGTTCGGCCAAATCAATGCCTTCAATAAATGGTCTGTGCTTTGGGTTCAGGAAGAGTTTCACAGTTGCTTGCAAGCTCGATCCAATCAGTTTTGACGCGCGAGCGACTTCAAGGGCTCCCGTCATGACTTTCCGGATATCCCTCAGTCCCGCAAACTTTTCAGCTAGCTTTGGTGAGTTCCATGCGAACGGAAGGGCAGGGAAAGTCTCAAGATGGACACTTCCTTTTGTATCAGGAAAGCGTGCAAGCCAGGCTTCTTCAGCTGTAAAACAAAGCACAGGGGCTAGCCATTTCGTGAGACACTCAAAAGCGATGTCCATAACTGTCCGGGCCGCGCGCCGCTTAGGGTCAAGGGGGTCATCACAATAAAGTGCATCCTTACGGGTATCAAAATAGAGGGCTGAGAGATCCACCGCACAAAACGTATGGATTTCTGTATAGAGAGCTTGGAAAGCATATGACTTTGTTGCTTCACGAACCTTAAGGTCAAGCTCATAAAGGCGGTGCAGGACCCAGCGCTCGAGTTCTGGCATTTGATCGTATGGCAATTTTTCTTCGTCCGTGAAACCAACCAGCGCTCCCAGAAGATAGCGAAAGGTATTCCGGTACCGTCTGTAAATGTCTTGGTGGCGCTTCAGGATTTCGGGGCCGACGCGAAGGTCCTCGTAATAGTCACTGCCCACAACCCAGAGACGCAGGACATCAGCACCAATGGTGCTTGTGATGGTTTGAGGAGAGACGGCGTCACCTGCAGATTTAGACATCTTCTTTCCGTCTTCACCAACGATAAAGCCGTGAGTCATGACCTGTTTATACGGGGCGCCATTCACTGTTCCCGATGCGACGAGGAGCGAAGATTGGAACCAGCCGCGATGTTGGTCTGATCCTTCAAGGTATAAATCGGCAGGCCAGCGAAGCCCTTCCCTGTGACGCAAAACATAGCTTTGACTTGAAGCAGAATCAAACCAAACATCAATCGTGTCCTGGACTTGCTCATAATCCTTTTCTTTATATTTTGGGCCGAGGAAACGTTGAGGGTCGGCTGTATACCAGATCCCTGAGCCTTCTTGCTTGACGGCCCTGACGATTCGTTCCACGACCTCGTGATCCCGCAACACTTCACCCGATTCCTTATGCACAAAGAGGGTGAGGGGAACGCCCCAAGACCGCTGACGGGACACACACCAATCAGGGCGGTTTTCAATCATGGCGAGGATGCGCTTTTTTCCTGTCTCTGGGATCCATTGGACAGTCTCAATCGCATCTAAGGCTTTTTGACGTAAGCCCTTCTTCTCCAGGCTAATAAACCATTGGGGAGTCGTGCGATAGATCAAAGGTTTTTTCGATCTCCAAGAATGAGGATAGCTGTGGACGAGCTTGCCTTGCTTCAACAGGTTCCCCATTTCTTCAAGCTTTTCAACAACTTCTGGGCCGACCTTGTACACATGCTTTCCCGCAAAGAGAGGAACTTTATCGTAAAAAACGCCATCTTCCGCAACCGTCTCTGGAACCTCAAGGTTGAACGCTTTACCGACGGCAAAGTCTTCCACACCATGGCCTGGTGCAGTGTGGACAAGGCCTGTTCCAGCTTCTAATGTCACGTGCTCACCCGGGAGGAGGGGGACATCAAAGTCATACCCCTGCCCATGGAGGGGATGGTTTGCGTGCGTATCTTGTAGATCAGAACCCTTGAACTTGCCCATAATCGTACTTGAGGTAATGCCTGTTGCCGCTTCAACAGCTTCTTTAAGATCTGCGGCAATCAAGATGACTTCTTGCGGCCGAGCGATTGATCCTTCAGCAACAGTATCCACCCGAAGGGCTATATAGTCGAGATCCGCTCCATAAGCGACAGCGCGGTTACCGGGAAGGGTCCACGGCGTTGTTGTCCAAATGACAGCGCTGGCTCCTTTAAGTTCTGGCACAAGGGTGCGCACGATCGGGAACCTGACATAAATGGAGAGAGACTCATGGTCCATGTACTCAATTTCCATTTCAGCAAGAGCTGTCTTTTCAACAACGGACCACATGACGGGCTTTACGCCTCGGTACAAACTCCCATTCATAAGGAATTGGCCCATGAGACGCACGATTTCAGCTTCAGCTTCAGGCGCCATGGTTGTATAGGGATTCGCCCAATCCGCCGTGACACCGAGGCGTTTGAACTCGGTTCGTTGTATATTAATCCATCTTTCAGCAAAGGAGCGGCACTCCTCAATAAATTGAGCGCGTGGGACATCGTCTTTTTTGATGCCCTTTTCCCGGTACTGGTCTTCAATCTTGGCCTCAATGGGGAGACCATGGCAATCCCATCCAGGCACGTAAGGTGTTGCTTTCCCTAGCTTATACTGGGTTTTGAGGACGACATCTTTAAGGATTTTGTTCAAGGCATGACCGATATGAAGATGTCCATTCGCAAAGGGAGGGCCATCATGAAGGATAAAAGGCTCACAGCCTTCTGCTTTCTTCTGCATCAATGAATAGAGACCCATTTCCTCCCAACGCTCAAGGAGCTCAGGCTCCTTCTGAGGGAGCTCACCCTTCATGGGGAATGAGGTGACGGGCAAAAATATAGTCGGGCGATAATCTCGGGTCATGGCAATACTATCTAGTTGATTAGGGTTCTATTTGTGCCACGGGTGCTTCATTTCGTCAAATGGGAAGTTGGTCAGCATCACCTCTCCCACAAGGGGAGAGGTGGGGTGCGTCAGCTGGCTTTACATTTTGCATCGTTTGGAGTACACTCCGGATAATAACATAAAATTATGGAGTGTAGTCTTGAAAATCGACTATTTACGAGAAATTTATCAGGGTTTGCTTGATGCGGTTGTTGTTGATAAACACCGTTATCTCTTCGATCAAATAGACTTGAATAACCGACTCACAGGTATCGTGGGAGCACGGGGTGTTGGGAAAACGACCTTGATGCTGCAGCTCATTAAACAAAAGCTACCCCAAGGCAGAAAAGCTTTCTATGCGTCAGCCGATAATATTTATTTTCAAGAAAGTCCGCTTTTTGAATTCGTTGCCGATCTTTATCGCTATGAAAACATTGATTATTTCTTTATCGATGAAATCCACCGCTATCAGAATTGGGATCAAGAATTAAAAAATATTTATGATTCATTCCCCAAAATTAATGTTGTTTTTTCAGGGAGTTCTAGCATTGATCTCGTGAAAGGGAGTTACGACTTATCGCGTCGTGCAAAATTACATACTCTTTATGGGCTTTCCTTTCGTGAGTACTTAAATTTTTACCAAGATCTTGCGCAACCAGTGATTCCCTTTGACGATTTAATGAATCATTCAGAGGACGTTACGCATACGCTCTCTAAGCTTCCGATGCTCCTCGGTCACTTTCAAGAGTATCTTTCCCACGGCTATTATCCTTACTATCAGGAAGATACTCAAGGATTCTATGAGAGAATTCATCAAACAATTGACAAGGCTATTTATCAAGACATCGCCAATTTTTATCAATTAAAAACCCAGAACTTGATGTATTTCAAGCGCATCTTAAATTTTCTTGCAACCATTCCCCCTGGAGAATTTTCCGTCAATAATCTTGCCAAAAATCTCCAGATCGACAACAAAACCGCTCATTTCTATTTAGAAATACTGACTGAAATTATGCTGATTCGAGAGATCACTGTCGAAGAAGGCGGCAATAAATTACTACGTCAACCCACAAAAGTATTTATTGATAATACGACACTGCTTACAGCCCTCAATAGTTATTTAGGGGAAAGCCTGGACGTTGGAACAGTTCGTGAGCTGTTTTTCCTGCAATCCACTATTAATGCAAATTTATCAGTGTTCTATAGTACCATTGGTGATTATTCTGTTCAAAAACATATTTTCGAAATCGGTGGAAAAAGTAAGACCCGTCATCAGCTCAAAGGCACACCAAATGCATACCTCGTGAAGGACGGAATTTTACATTCAAGCCACAATACGCTGCCTCTCTATTTATTTGGTTTCCTTTATTAGATCCTTAGAGATCACCCGAAGTTATATAAATCTTTCTTGATGGGGATAAAAAACAAATAAAATCATAGGGTTATGTGCCATTATCCAAATTTGATCAATGGCCATTATCCAAATTTGATCAGTGCTGCCCCCACTCAACCATGCCACCCTTGAGATTATACACGTTGTTAATGCCATAAGTCGCCGCTAACTCGCACGCAAGACCTGATCGATATCCGGCAGCACAAATGAAAACATAGTTCTTGCTGGGATCAGCGGAGTCAAGATAGGTTAACAAGTTTTCTCCTAAAGGGAGCAAGAGCGCTCCTTCAATATATCCAAGGGGACCTGTAAATTCATGGGGTTCACGCACATCCACCAAAATGTAGTCATTGAGGTGAGACTTTAAGTCTTGTGGGGTTATCTCGCGCATCTAATACAATGCCTCAAATAGAGTTCTCGCCATGGAAATAAGGATGACACCTGTCAATGTTAGCTTTCGAATGAGGAGCATTTTGGGACGCGGAACGTTTGAGGTGGCTTTCTGAGTCAAAAAAGCCATGATGAGAACCCCAAAAACGAGGCCAATCCATTCTTGGAGAGTAAGGTCAAAACGATCTTGCCTCCAAGCAGAAAAGGGGGCTGATACAGCGATCGTCAGCAGACTGCACGCCATGGCTTGTTCGAACCGTAAACGAGTAATGCCTGTGAGCCACGGGATGATAACAACGCCGCCGCCAAGGCCTGTCATTGTGCTCAGAAAGCCAGTTATCATTCCTCCAATGGAGGCTGTTTTAAGACGGTAGGACATGGGACGCTCTTCCCCTGGATCATCAGGTTTACGTAAAACCCAGAGACTATAAAGACTAAAGATGAAGGTAATATTCAAAAAGGCTATAATTACCCAGGGTGGGGACATGACTTTTAATGGGGCAGAAATAAAGGCTACAGCTCCCGCAAAGAGAATGAGAACACCTGTAAGAGGATACAAGGTATTTTTTCGTTGAATCAACCAGGAGATTGCGGCGCTCACCGTCAATGCTAAAAGCCCATAGCCAGAGGCATCTTTAATTCCATACCCTCCTAAAATCATCAAAAGGGGGATCGCAATAGCGCCACCCCCTGTTCCTGCAATGCCTTGAGTGAGGCCCGAAACTCCCCCCACAAGGGCCCATAAAATAACAGGATTTGAGATGATCATCATTTTTCCCCTTAACTCAATGGACAAAACCCATTAAGACTAGATATAACTTATATCGGAGAAGAATATGTCATTAGATAAAGAAACCGTCAAACGGATTGCAACGCTGGCCCGCCTTAAACTGAGCGATGAGCGTATGGGGCCTATGCAGCAAGACCTGAATCATATCTTAACGTTCATTGATCAATTGAATGAGGTTGAGACGAAAGATGTCACACCTATGGCTGGCGTCAATACACCCGCTATGCCTTTTCGGAAAGATGTAGTGAATGATGGGGACATTGTCGAACAAGTGCTTGCCAATGCTCCGGAAGTTGCCTGTAATATGTTCGTTGTCCCTAAAGTAGTGGAATAAATCATGACAACCCTTGCCCCTAAACCTGTTTTAAAAAACGACTTAATTCGCCTGACTCTCGCTGATGCAAAAGAGGGCCTTGCGAAAAAATCCTTTTCTTCGGTGGAGTTGACTCAAGCCTATCTTGATGCGATGGCAGAGCATCGACATCTCAATGCCTATATTTTAGAGACACCTGAATTGGCACTCACAAGGGCCGAAGAAAGCGATAAGAAGCTCGCCCAAGGGTCGGGAGGAGCATTAGAGGGGCTTCCTATAGCCATCAAAGATCTCTTCTGTAGCGCGGGGACGCAGACCACGGCGGGCTCTCATATTCTTAAAGGGTTTACACCGACGTATGAATCCACTGTGAGCCACAATCTTAAGACCGCGGGTGCTGTTTCATTAGGCAAAACAAACTTAGATGAGTTTGCCATGGGGTCTGCAAATATCACGAGCTACTATGGTAATGTGATCAATCCTTGGAAACGTGCTGATGGGAAAGATTTAACTCCCGGTGGCTCTTCAGGAGGATCAGCAGCAGCGGTGGCAGCCGGCCTTGCGATTGCGGCGACGGGAACAGATACGGGTGGATCCATTCGTCAGCCCGCAGCATTCAGCGGAATTGTCGGGATTAAGCCTACCTATGGGCGATGTTCGCGGTGGGGAATTGTGGCCTTCGCGTCCTCCCTGGATCAAGCGGGCCCAATGACACGAGACGTCAGGGATGCAGCGTTATTGCTCAAAGTCATGGCAGGGCATGATCCGAAAGATTCGACCTCTGCGCCACGCGAGGTTCCTGATTTTGAAAAGGCCTTAACACAAGGCGTTAAGGGCCTTCGGGTTGGAATTCCAAAGGAATATCGCCTTCCGGGGATGCCTGATGACATTGTAAAACTATGGGAGAAGGGGGCCAAGTGGCTTCAGGAAGCTGGGGCTGAGATTATTGACATCAGTCTCCCTCATACAAAGTATAGCTTGCCGGTTTATTATGTTTTAGCCCCTGCTGAGGCGTCCTCGAACTTGGCTCGATATGATGGGGTGCGGTATGGGCTCCGCGTTCCTGGTGGGACTCTCGATGAGCTGTATGAGAACACACGGAGTGACGGATTTGGTGATGAAGTCCAGCGCCGTATCCTCATTGGAACGTATGTTCTATCAGCAGGCTATTATGATGCGTATTATCTCAAGGCTCAACGGGTACGGACGTTGATTACTCAGGACTTTCAAAAAGCATTCGAGAAAGTGGATGTGATCTTAACCCCCACAACGCCGTCAGCAGCCTTTGCACTGGATGAAAAGCCAACAGATCCTGTCGTCATGTATCTGAACGACGTTTTGACCGTATCGGCAAACCTTGCGGGTCTTCCCGGACTTTCCGTACCGGCAGGATTGTCCTCCGAAGGACTTCCCCTCGGACTTCAATTGTTAGGCCCAGCCTTCGATGAAAGTGTTCTTTTCCGTGTCGGAAAAGTTATTGAAGATGCTGCCGCTTTTAAATCCTTTCTAGAGAGGTAAGATCGTCATGGATAATCGATATATATATGAAGGCGCTTCAGGCCCTTGGGAACTCGTGATTGGTCTTGAGGTTCATGCCCAGATCATCTCGAACTCAAAGCTTTTTTCAGGGGCTGCGACGGAATTTGGGGCTGAGCCGAATACGCAAGTTTCGTTGGTTGATGCAGCCATGCCGGGGATGCTTCCCGTTATTAATGAGGTTTGTATTGAACAAGCCATTAAAACAGGGCTCGGAATTAATGCTGAAATAAATTTACATTCAGTATTTGATCGAAAGAATTACTTCTATGCTGACTTGCCGCAAGGGTATCAGATCTCTCAGTACTTGCAACCCATTGTCGGACAAGGACATTTGGATGTTGAGCTTGAGGATGGCTCCGTGCGGCGTATTGGAATAACCCGTCTCCACCTTGAGCAAGATGCTGGAAAAAGTATCCATGATCAACATCCGCAGAAATCCTATATCGATCTCAATCGCTCAGGTGTGGCACTCATGGAAATTGTGTCTGAGCCTGATATTCGCAGTGCGGAAGAGGCCTCAGCCTACGTCCATAAACTTCGCTCAATCGTGCGCTGCCTTGAGACCTGTGACGGCAATATGGATCAGGGAAGCATGCGTGTAGACGTCAACGTTTCTGTGCGAAAAGCGGGAGCGCCTTTTGGAACACGGGCGGAAATAAAGAATGTGAACTCGATTAAATTCTTGGCTCAAGCGATTCATTATGAAGCTGATCGCCAAATCTCGATCTTGGAAGAGGGCGGCGAAGTTCAACAAGAAACGCGGCTTTTTGATGCAGCGCGCGGAACAACGCGCCCCATGAGAAGTAAAGAACACGCCCATGATTACCGGTACTTCCCGGATCCCGATCTACCGCCTCTTGTGATCGATAAGGCTTGGGTTGAGGCCATTCGCAAATCGATGCCTGAATTGCCTGACGCCAAGAAGGCGCGACTCATGAAAGACTATGAACTTACGGCCTATGACGCCTCCGTATTGGTGAGAGAAACAGAAACAGCGGCCTATTTTGAGGAGGCTCTTAAATCACTAAAACCCTCAAATACAAAGTCTGCGAAATTGTTAGCAAACTGGCTCATTGGGGAAGTATTTGGAGCTTTAAACCGCGAAGATAAGACCTTGAGTGAAAGTCCGGTTTCTGCGACCCACCTTGCAGGGCTTGTCAACCAGATTCAAGACGGTGTCATTTCTGGAAAGATCGCAAAGGAAGTGTTCTCGTTGATGTGGGAGACGGGCAAGGATGCCTCGAGTTTGATTGAGGAACATGGATTAAAACAGGTCTCAGATGATGGCCCCATTTTAGTGGTTATTGACAAAATCCTCGCGGCGCATTCTGATAAGGTTGTCGAATATCAAAGTGGGAAGGATAAACTCTTCGGCTTCTTTGTGGGACAGGTAATGAAAGAAATGGCTGGCAAGGCAAATCCTGATCTCGTGAATAAGTTGCTGAAGGAGAAATTAAAATAAGGGAGGAATTATGAGACGAAGAATGCGCAATATATGGACGTTAGGGGCCATCACTGTTGCGATTGCGTTATTTGCTATTTTAGGAATTGTCCAAACAAAAAAATCTCATGATACGGTTGCCGTAGCTAAAGATATTCCGAGTGCTCAGGATGGATTGCCCTCTATTGGTGGATCATTCCAACTTGTTGATACAACGGGGAAAGTCTGGAAAAATACTGATTTTAAAGGCAAGCCGATGCTTGTTTATTTTGGGTATGCCTATTGTCCTGACATTTGTCCCACAGCCCTATCCAATATGACGAAGGCCATTGAGGTTTTGGGAGGAGGGAATGTCATTCAGCCGATCTTTATAACCCTAGATCCAGAGCGAGACTCACCAGCAAACTTAGGAAGTTACGCACAGAATTTTCATAAAGATTTTATTATGTTAACGGGTACAAGGGACCAAGTGAATGACATAAAAGCGGCTTATAAGGTACATGCTGCACGCACTTCAACGGATCCAGATTACCTGATGGATCATTCTTCGCTGATCTACTTGATGGATAAGGACGGCATCTACCGCGCCCACTTTAATCATAATACCCCTCCAGAGGAGATAGTGGAGAGGGTGAATAGGTATATAGAGAAAGGGATATAGGCGCGTCTTCACCTCTCTCCTACGTGGGAGAGGTCGACGCGCAGCGGCGGGTGAGGGGGATTTATACTCTCTATAAGTCGTTTCGGAATATACATTGGCGCCCCCTCACCCGCCCTAAAGGGCGACCTCTCCCACAAGGGGAGAGGTGAAGAAACCACACATTGAGACCCTTGCCACATCACTGACTACTGCTTCTCCCAGGAGCCTTTTTCTGTTTGTTTCCAATAGGTTACCGTGTGTCCGGCGTCTTTGTATTGTTTCCAGCGTTCGCGGGCGTTTTGGAGGGCCTCTTCGTCATTCCCATCAAAGAGATCAAGGCATCTTGCGTAGGTTGCAAGGCTTGGGGATTCGACGCCATCCGTTAAAACAAGGAACTCAGACCCATTGGGATTTTCATCCTTCAACGTCAACCAAATGGGTTGGTCTTCCGGAAATCCTTCCTTAGCGCATCCGTGTGGGATAAAGCTCAGCTTTCCCAAAGTCCAAAGAGTAGAGTTAAGGAAATCCAGGCGCTCTTCGCTTCCGCACATAAGAACGGCTCGTTTATTAGCCTCAAGGATTTTCTCAAGCAGCTTTGGAAGAGCCCGTTCTAAAGGTGACGTCGTGAGATGATAAAACCCGATCTCACTCATAATTGTCTTTAACAAAACGATCTAACAAACGTACGCCAAAGGCTGTCGACCCAATTGTTGATAAGGGAAGGTCCTTCTTTGTGTTTGCAGTGCCGGCAATATCAAGATGTGCCCACGGCAATTTGTTGGTAAAGCGCTGTAAGAACTTCGCTGCGGTTATGCTTCCCCCACCTCGAGCGCTGCCGACGTTTTTAACATCTGCGACTTCGCTATTGATGTCCTTGTCATAGTCGTCATCGATCGGAAGACGCCATAAAAGCTCTCCGACCTTATCGCCTGCATCGCTGAGTTTCTTCGCTAAGCTATCATCATTGGTAAAGAGGCCTGCACGTGTTGCACCCAAGCAAATCGCAATAGCACCCGTAAGGGTTGCAAGATCCACCATTAACTTTGGTTTGAACCGCTGTTGTGTATACCAAAGGACGTCCGCAAGCACGAGGCGGCCCTCAGCGTCAGTATTAATAACCTCGATGGTTTGGCCGGACAAGGATTTAACCACGTCCCCTGGGCGTTGTGCCGTGCCTGAGGGCATATTTTCAACAATCCCAGCAACGCCCACAACATTGACCTTTGCCTTGCGCATCGCGAGTGATTTCATGACCCCAATAACGGTCGCAGCGCCGGACATATCAAATTTCATATCTTCCATATTGGTGGCCGGTTTAATTGAGATTCCGCCTGAGTCAAAGGTTACACCTTTACCTATAAAGGCAAGAGGGGCTTCGGTTTTAGGTCCCCCGTTCCACTTTAAGATAACAACTCTTGCGCCTTTGTCGCTTCCTTGCGCCACACCGACTAGGGCATTCATCCCCATTTTTTTGAGTTCTTTTTCGTTATAGACTTCAACTTTGACGCCGTCTTTCTCAAGCGTTTCAGCCACTTTTGCTAGAGCATCAGGCGTCATAACATTGGAAGGTTCAGTGGAGACGGTTTTTGTCAGGAACACACATTCGGCAGTTGTGGACAAAGGCTTAAACGCCTTTTCAGCATCCGTTGGAGTTGGCGTAAGAACAGTCAACTTCTTGACTGAAAAGAGTTCTTCTGGTTTTTTTGTTGTAAAGTACTTTTCAAATTTCCAAGACTTTAATAAAGCGCCTAATGCAATATTGACAGCAATGTCTGTGTCCTTTGACCCTTTAATACTGTGGATCTCAACAGCTCCCTCACCGGAAGGCGCTGTGCCGAGAGCGCTTAAAGTCGTACTGCCAATTTTTTGCCAATAAAACTCACTATGATCCTTTCCTTTTCCAAGACCAATAAGGATGATTTGTGAACCCTCAGGTGTAAACAAGTTCAAAATCTGACCGTCTTTTCCTTTAAACTTAGAATTTTTGATGGATTGACTTATGAAACCCTTGAGTTTTTTATCCCAATCTTTTGTTGGAGCGGGGAGATCTGGCCCTTCGCCTACGCCTAAGCAAAGGGTTTGTTGAGAGGCTGGTTTTTGAAATGCAATTTTTATCGTCATTCTTCTATCCATTCATATATTTTTCCCCATATTAAGAGGTTCCGAAGGCACTCTGTCAATGGGCCTTTTAACATTTCTAGTGGATACTTGATTCAAGGAATGCTACTGTTCCCCTTTGTAAAGCAAAGCATTCCAAGGGATGCTATATGGAGGATATGGTGCGGATTGCGGCATATTTGTTTGTTTTTGTTGGGTTATTTATGCCATCGTGTCTGGGTGCTGCGCCTGTTGAGCTGCAACCTCATCGAGCCTATTACACTGTTTCATTAGCGGGTCGTCCAGACCCAAGGAGTGATGTGACTGATGTAAGAGGGACGATGATGATCGAGTTTGACAAGGTTTGCGGGGGATGGACCGTTCAGCAACTTTCCGAAATATGGCGGTATCACAACGATGAAGAAAATGCTGTTGAGCATGTCAGATGGGGGTATGTAACCTTCGAAAATACAGAAGGGACCCGTTTTAAGTTTAATACGTTTCGTAAAACGAATAATGAACTGGTCGAAGATATTCATGGTTCAGCCACAAAAAATGGCGCGCACATTGAAGTGCACTATCAAAAACCGGAGAACAAGAAGCTGCGGCTTCCTGAAGGGACCCTTTTCCCCATTCAGCATATGACGGCCTATCTAGAGGCGGCACAGAATGGAACACAGATGTTCCCAGGGACTGTCTTTGATGGAAGCTCAACGGAAGGGGCTTCTGAAATTAATACGTTTATCGGAACGAAAAAGTCTGTCGAAGATAACCCCAACAATGCAGCAACCCATCAATTTGCAAACCAACCCTTTTGGCCCGTTAGGTTTGCCGTTTACGGGATTGATAAGACCGATTATGAGCCGGATTATATAACAATCCAAGAATTGTTGCCGAGTGGTATCATCAAACAATATACAATTGATTACGGTGGATTGAAGATTCGCGGTGTACTGGACCGTATTGAATTATTACCGGCATGCGGGTCTTAGCCCAGGGCCACCTCATGAAAATTTGTGAGGTGCCTTCACCTCTCCCCTTGTGGGAGAGGTCGCCCTTTAGGGCGGGTGAGGGGAGGCCGTATGCAGTGTTCTTTGACATTTCTTTAAAGTCATATATCCCCCTCACCCGCCGCTGCGCGTCGACCTCTCCCACGCAGGGGAGAGGTGAAGGACTTCGTCCTTAAGAAAGAATATACGATTTTCATGAGGTGACCCCGGGTCTTAGCCAACTAAGGCTTGACATCAGCTCTGAAAACAGTATTCTGCCGACAGTTTCAAAGATGGATTAGATAAAATGGCTAAGCAAAACACGATTTCAATTAAGATGGAAAGCACAGCTGGAACAGGCTTTTTCTATGTAAAGAAGAAGAACCCCCGCCAGCTCACAGAAAAGCTCGTCATGCGTAAGTACGATCCCAAGGTTCGTAAGCACGTTGAGTTTAAAGAAACGAAGATTAAGTAAGACTTCACCTCGCCCCTTGTGGGAGAGGTCGCTCGAAGAGCGGGTGAGGGGGCCGTAATTTCAGTAAAACTCTCTGTTCATTAGTGGATATAGATAATCTTAATCAATAATGTCGGTCTGTACTTGTGTTGACCACCCCCTCACCCGCCGCTTCGCGTCGACCTCTCCCACGAAGGGGAGAGGTGATGGTGCCTCACAAAATCATCATGACGGGGTTTTCGATCAGCGACTTGAATTCCTTGAGATAGACTGCACCGAGGGCTCCGTCGACGACGCGGTGATCTACGGATAATGTGCAGCTCATGATCGTTGCGGCTGTAAGAAGTCCGTTCTTCACAATAGGCCGTTCTTCTCCTGCGCCGACGGCAAGGATGCAGGCTTGAGGGGGGTTGATGATGGCTGAGAATTCCTTAACGCCGTACATTCCCATGTTGGAAAGACTAAAGGTGCCACCTTGGAATTCCTGAGGCTTTAGCTTGCCTTCACGGGCCTTTGTTGCTAAGTCCTTCATTTCATTGGATATTTCTACAAGCCCTTTGGTTTCGGCTTGACGGATAACAGGCGTGATCAGGCCGCCATCCGTAGCGACGGCGACAGAAATGTCGGCTGTTTTGTAGTGATAGACTTGGTCATTAATCCATGAGGAATTCGCATCAGGCACGTGCTTCAACGCCAAGGCGCAGGCCTTGATCACGAAGTCATTGACCGAAAGCTTATAGGCGCCATTTGCGGCTGTATTGATTTGTTTGCGTGCTTTCAACAGCGCATCGATTTCACAATCAACAGTAAGGTAAAAATGAGGGATCGTTTGTTTGGCTTCTTGAAGGCGCCGTGCAATCACTTTCCGCATGTTGGATGGGTTTGTGACTTCATATTCAGGCTCATATCCGGTGAGGAGAGCTGGGGCAGCGGTCCTTAACCCAGGGGCAGCACTTCCATGGGCAAGGGCTTGTTCAACATCGTCCCGAATGATACGTCCACGAGGACCTGAGCCAGAAATGGATCCTAGGTTAAGTTGAGACTCCTCAGCAATCCGGCGGGCGAGGGGGGTTGCAAAAACCCGATCCCCGGAAGTAACGGCTTGGGGGATCACTTTAAGATCAGGCTTTTTCTCAAGCGCAGGTGCTGGCGCTGTCTCCGTTTTCTTAACGGCTTTAATATCAGAAGCCTTTTCACCTTCTTCAAGAAGAATCGCAATTGGCTCATTAACCTTAACGCCTTCCGTTCCTTCTGGGATGAGGATCTTGCCGATCGTGCCTTCGTCAACAGCTTCAACTTCCATGGTGGCTTTGTCCGTTTCAATCTCAGCCATTACGTCACCGGCTTTGACGGAGTCTCCCTCTTTTTTCAACCACTTAACGAGGTTTCCTTCCGTCATGGTGGGTGAGAGAGCTGGCATTAAGATTTCGATAGGCATCCCTGAATCCTTTTCTTATGATTTATAACAAACAGCTTTAGCTGCTTCGATAATATCGGCAACTTGAGGAAGTGCCAAGTGCTCTAAATTCGCGGCATAAGGCATGGGAACATCAGCGCCCGTCACACGGAAGACAGGGGCGTCAAGGTAATCAAAGGCGTGTTCCATCATGAGGGCAGCGATTTCAGAGCCGATCCCCGCAAAGGGCCAGCTTTCCTCAACGGAGACGAGGCGGTTGGTTTTCATGACCGAGCGGACAATGGTCTCTGTATCAAGCGGTCTGATGGATCTCAAATCGATGACCTCTGCGTCAATGCCAAGTTCAGCAAGGGCTTCAGCGGCTTCGAGTGCTTTTCCAACCATGATTGAGAAGGCCGTGATGGTCACATCCTTACCCGGACGGCGGATCAGGGCTTGCCCAATCGGCAGGACGTAATCTGGATCTTGCGAAACATCATCGAATGTATGTCCATAGAGAAGTTCATTTTCTAAGAAGATGACAGGATTTGGATCACGAATAGCGGCCTTAAGAAGGGCTTTCGCATCTCCAGCACTATAAGGGCTCACAACCTTGAGGCCAGGGCAATGGGCGTACCAGCTGGCATAACAGTGGGAATGTTGAGCGCCAACGCGCGACGCTGCGCCATTCGGCCCACGGAAGACAATGGGACATCCCATTTGTCCGCCTGACATATAGAGTGTTTTAGCGGCAGAGTTGATGATCTGGTCAATAGCCTGCATGGAAAAGTTAAAGGTCATGAACTCCACGATGGGACGTAAGCCCCCAAACGCAGCTCCGACACCAAGTCCTGCAAAGCCGTGTTCTGTAATAGGGGTGTCCACAATCCGCTTTGAGCCAAACTCATCTAAAAGACCTTGGCTGACTTTGTAGGCTCCATTGTACTCAGCGACCTCTTCCCCCATTAAAAAGACGGTAGAGTCGCGCCGCATTTCTTCGGCCATACCGTCCCTCAGGGCTTCTCTTACGGTCATTGATGTGAGGCCTGGATTAGGCAGGGCTGTTTTTTCAACTGTCATGTAACTGCATTCCCTTCATTCAGGATATCTGTATAAAGCTCGGAAGGATCGGGTTCAGGAGACGTCTTTGAAAACTCAACGGCTTCCAGGACGACAACTTTGATATCATCCTCGATCTTCTTGATTTTATCTTCAGAGATCTTAAGGGTTTTTGTCATATAAATTCTGAAATGATCAATAGGATCCCGGTCGACTTTGACGGTTTCAACTTCTTCCTTTGATCTGTATTTAGCAGGGTCTGACATGGAGTGACCGCGGTAACGGTAGGTGTCCATCTCGAGTATATAAGGCCCTTTGCCGGCCCGTGCATGGTCAACAGCGCGTGCTGCGGCTTCTTTGACAGCGGTGTACACCATGCCATCAACTTTCTCTCCAGGGATGTTCCAGCCCTGTCCACGACCATAATAATTTGGCCCAGCAGAGGAGCGTTCCTGAGAGGTTCCCATGCCGTAGTGATTGTTTTCAACGATAAAGACGACAGGTAACTTCCAAAGGGAGGCCATGTTATAGGACTCATAGACCTGTCCTTGGTTGGCCGCTCCATCACCCATAGATGTGATCGATACACCTTTGTCCGCTTTGTATTTATGGGCAAAAGCAAGGCCTGTTCCAATAGGAACTTGAGCCCCCACAATACCGTGCCCGCCAAAGAAGTTCTTTTCTCGGCTGAACATATGCATGGATCCACCCTTGCCCTTAGAGTAACCACCGCTACGTCCTGTAAGCTCTGCCATAACACCCTTCGGGTCCATACCCGCTGCGAGCATATGTCCATGGTCGCGGTACGCCGTAATGATGGTATCTTGAGGTTGAAGAATGGATTGAATGCCGACAACAACGGCTTCTTGACCAATGTAGAGATGGCAGAAACCTGCAATGAGGCCCATACCGTACAACTGGGCGGCTCGCTCTTCAAAGCGGCGAATGAGGAGCATATCGTGATAAGCTTTTAGAGCCTCATCTTGAGAAATCAATTTTGACAAGTGTCATCCTCTATGTGAACTGATTAATGAGACATGAATACCCAGAAATGATAGGATTGGCAACCCAGTTTCGACTTAAAGTAGGCTTAACAATATATAAATTGAAAATCCAAATAACATTATTCCTGAAGAACGATTGATCCAAAGCAACTGAGTCTCAGAAAGTTTGTGGTGCATGAGGTGCACAGCGGTACTGAGAGAGATCCACCATGTGGTTGCTCCAACGAAAACACCTGCGACAAGAATAGACGCTTGAGATAGAGAGTCATGAACAGGTTTTATGCCCATAGCTGCAAAGGCCGCTGCAAAAGCGAGAAGGGTGATTGGGTTCGAAAGAGTCAGAAAAAAGGCAGAGGTAAAGGCTTGAATGAGTGACCCTTCACTTGACGAGTCTTGGCTCAACTCTCGAGGATGGGATCTAAATATTGAGACACCAATCCACGCGATAAGAAATCCACCAAATAAGCGTATATAAAAGTCATAATGATGAATAAAATCAGAAATACTGGCCAGTCCAAATCCCGCAACCGCCCCATAGAACGTATCGGCAAGACCCGCTCCAAGGCCTGTAAATAGGCCTAAAGCGTACCGGCCTGAGAGAGTCCGTCGAATACAGAGTATACCAATGGGCCCAACAGGGGCTGCGATCGCAAAACCAATGAGAGTGCCTTTGATGAACAAGATGAGAAGCGTTGTGGCCATTCCTGAACTTCTGTCTAATTACGAATGAGTCATTTTTAACCTGGAAGAGAGGATATGTCTAGGGGAGTGGTTTTACACCACGGTAAACGCATCTAAATAGTAAAGAAACCCTATCCCCACTGGCGTCGTCCTCGCGAACGAGCCTGTAAAGAAAATAGAACGAACCCACTCACCGGTGTCCTTGGACAATAAAACCTTTGTTTTCCGAAGGAAAACTCTAGGTTTTATTGATCCGAGGATCTATTAGTGGGTAGCATGGATCCTCGGGCGAAGGAATGCTAGAGTTTTCCTTCGGAAAACAAAGCATTCCTTCCCCAAGGATGACACGTCTGGGGAGAGAATAGGTGAGTAGGTAATCATTTTCTTTACAGCCTCGTTCGCGAGGACGACGCCAGTGGGGACGTTAGGTTTTCCCTAAACTGTAGATGCGTTTACCCTGGTTTTACCCTTCGCTTTTATTCTTCAAGCATGCGTAGTTGAATGGCGGACGTCTTGACAGATTTCTGCAGTTTTTCAAAGGCTCGAATCTCAATTTGACGCACACGTTCGCGGGAGATTCCCATCTTTTCGGATAGGGCTTCCAACGTAATCGGTGGCTCTTTAAGGCGTCTTTCTGTAATAATAAATTGTTCCCGCTCATTTAATGTTTTTAAGGCGGTGGTTAACAGAACATTCTTATGCTTGCTTTCATCACGTTCAATGATATGCGTTTCATGGCTGGAATCTTCATCCACAAGCCAATCCTGCCATTCATCGAGACCTTCTTCTTTCAAGGGCACATTGAGGGATTGATCTTGCCCGCTCAGCCGTTTGCTCATTTCAATAACTTCTTGCTCAGAAACCTTAAGTTCACCAGCAATATCTTTGATGGTTTGAGCTGAGATGACGGGCTCATCCAATTCTTGCATCTGGTTTTTAAGCCGTCTTAAATTGAAGAAAAGCTTCTTTTGAGCCGCAGTTGTGCCAATTTTAACAAGGGACCAGGAATGGAGAATATATTCTTGTATATTGGCCCGAATCCACCACATGGCATATGTCGAAAAACGAAACCCTTTGTCAGGATCAAACTTGCGGAGGGCTTGCATGAGGCCCACATTTCCTTCTGCGATAAGATCCACAATAGGTAACCCGTAGCCCCTATATCCACCCGCAATTTTAGCCACAAGACGAAGGTGTGAAGCGACAAGCTTTTCTGCTGCTTTTGGATCTTGTTGTTCTTGCCATCTTTTCGCGAGAATAAATTCTTCCTCTGACTCTAACATGGGGAATCGTTTGATCTCTGCCAAATAGCGTGTGAGACCATCCCCCATAGAGGGAAGGGCTGCGACCTCGGGGAGGACAGGGAGGTTAGTGTTTTGATCGTCCGACACGCATGCTCACTTCAGTTGTTATTGAGGGGAGTTTAGCATATTTATTAGATTTCGCATATCCTCTGGTAAATCAATTTGAAAATGTAACTCTTCCTTGCTTGATGGATGGATGAACCTGAGTTCCTTAGCATGGAGGGCTTGCCTGCCGGGCGTCCAGTTTTCTTTCAAATATTCTTTTAGAGGTTCAGGTATAACTTTTGGAGTTTTGCCATAAACAGAATCTCCCAATAAAGGATGATTCTTGGCGGTTAAGTGGACGCGAATTTGATGGGTTCTTCCTGTCTCCAAGCGGCATTCGACAAGGCTTGCTGTTTTTCCAAAGAAGGTGAGAACCTTATAATGCGTGCGAGCAAATCTGCCTCCTTCACGAATGGCCATTCTTTTACGGTTCCGAGGATCCCGCCCTATCGCTCCCTCAATAACCCCTTCTTGGGGGAAGAGCATACCCCAAACAATGGCTTGATAGACGCGTCCCATGTCTCGGGTGCTGAGTTGATGGGAGAGGCTCTTGTGAGCTTTATCATTCTTAGCCGCAACGAGTAGACCGCTTGTTTCTTTATCAAGCCTGTGAACGATGCCGGGACGTTTAACGCCATTGATTCCTGAAAGACTCTCACCGCAGTGGTTGAGGAGCGCATTCACAAGTGTACCCTGATAATTCCCAGGTGCCGGATGGACAACCATTCCTGCCGGTTTATTGATAACAATGATATCTTCATCTTCATAGAGGATCTCAAGGGGGATATCTTCTGGTTGAGGGATTGCTTCAACAGAAGGTGGCACGGTCATTTCAATGGATTGGCCCTCTTTGACTTTGAGAGATGCCGTTTGTAACACCTCTCCATTAAGGCGCACATATCCTTTATCGATGAGCTCTTGGAGTCGCGTGCGAGAGATCTCAGGGACCATCAAAGCCAGGAATTTATCCAGGCGCAATCCTTGAGTATCTGGCTCGACCATAAGGGTCAGTATTGAGGAAGAGGATGAGAGCATAGCATGTCCGTAAATAAATGTGTCTCATTTATATTACAATTATAAAAAAATGCAATGGTTAAAATTTAGTAAATATTCAATGGTGTTATTAACTTGATGGTGTAAGTTGTTGAAATCAAACAAAAGATCGTTATTGCAAGAATGAGTGCTTATTGTATCTTTTCTTAAGGACGAAGTCCTTCACAAATTTAGGAATCGACTCCTGAAATTGCGCAGGACCACATTTTCCCTCTAGCTTTCTGGCGGAACTTTGGCACAATAGCCACCTTAACTTAACTTAGAAAAGGCAAACCCATGGTCTCAGAAGTGTATACAAAAGTTCTTATTATTGGCAGTGGTCCTGCGGGATATTCGGCCGCGATTTATGCGGCGCGGGCTAATCTTGAACCCGTTCTTGTTGCTGGGCTTGAGCCGGGTGGACAGCTCATGATTACAACGGATGTTGAAAACTATCCCGGCTTTGCGGACGTGATCCAAGGGCCCTGGCTGATGGAGCAAATGCGTCTTCAAGCGGAGCATGTGGGCACTCGCCTTATCCAAGACCATATTAAGAATGTAGACATGTCCAAGCGTCCCTTTGTGTGTATTGGGGAGAGTGGGACCATTTATACGGCAGAAACACTGATCATTTGTACGGGAGCACAGGCAAAGTGGTTGGGACTCGAGAGCGAGATGAAATTCCGAGGCTTTGGGGTCTCAGGATGTGCCACATGCGATGGATTCTTCTTCCGTGGAAAAGAAGTTGCTGTTATTGGGGGAGGGAACACGGCCGTTGAAGATGCTATTTATTTAACGAATCACGCCTCAAAAGTCACTCTCATCCATCGCCGAGACCAACTGAGAGCTGAAAAAATACTGCAAGATCGACTATTTAAGAACCCGAAAGTTAATGTGATTTGGAACCATGTTATGGACGAAGTCTTAGGCAAGGAAGATCCTCTGACCGTGAACGGCATTCGTATAAAGGACGTGAAATCTGGGAAAACCCAAGAGCTTCCCGTAGATGGTTTGTTTGTTGCGATCGGTCACGTGCCGAATACAGAGATTTTCAAAGGAAAGCTGGAGCTGGATGCGGAAGGCTACATCATAGGATCTGCTCTCTCGACCGCGACGAATGTGAAGGGTGTCTTTGCGGCAGGAGATGTTCGTGATAAGATTTACCGTCAAGCTGTCACTGCGGCAGGGATGGGATGTATGGGCGCCCTGGATGTAACAAGCTTTTTGCAAGAAGAGGGACTTTAAATAAACACGATGGATTGGGATAAGCTGCGGGTATTTTATAATGTTGCCGATTCGGGAAGTTTCACCCGCGCAGCTATGCGTCTTGACATCACTCAATCAGCCATTAGCCGCCAAATTGGAAGCCTCGAAGAACGCATGGGCGTTCCTCTTTTTCACCGCCATGCGCGGGGTCTTCTTTTAACAGAACAGGGGGAGCTTCTCTTCCGAACAGCCCGTGAAGTTTTCTCTGAGCTTGCCATGGTTCAAGCTAAAATTACGGAGAACATCGCTGTTTCCCCTTCCGCCTTAAAGATTGCAGCAACGGTTGGGTTTGGCACCACCTGGCTTTCGCCTCGTTTACATACATTTTTGGACCTTTATCCCAACCTTCGTGTCACCCTCCTCTTAAGCGATAACCCAATTGACTTAACGGTTCATGAGTCAGATGTCTCGATAACGTCTTCTGTGACAGAGGATGAAGACCTTATTTATAGAGAGCTGATGTGCCGAAAACTATTGATTTATTCAAGCCGGGATTACCTTCTTAAATACGGTGTTCCTTTGACACCTGAGGATTTGGATCACCACAGACTTGTTGTCTATAGTGAGATGGCAATGGTTCCTTCTGATAATGTGAACTGGATTTTAACGTGTGGAACGCCTCCCGGTATTAAGCGAGAGCCCTACCTTGAGATCAATAACTTAACAGGGATTACAAAAGCTGTTGAGTATGGGGCAGGTATTGCTTGCCTTCCAGAATATGTAGCGAAAAAGTACAAAGGACTTGTGCAAATATTACCTGAGACGATGAGTCCTATTGTTCGGTTTTACTTTGTTTACCCAAAGCAATTAAAGGATTCAACACGGATTACAAACTTGTGGACCTTCTTAAGAGAAGAAAGCCAGAAGGACGAAGAAGACATCAAACGAGGATCCAAACCATGACCTATGAATTCATTCTTTTTGAGAAAATCCAGAAGGTGGGGGTGATCACACTCAATCGACCACAAGCTCTGAATGCCTTGTGTGAGGGGTTGATTCGTGAATTAACAGCGGCTCTTGATGTCTGTGAGGCCGATCCTGATATTCATTGCATGGTGTTGACCGGCTCTGAGAAAGCCTTTGCGGCAGGGGCTGATATTAAAGAAATGCAATCAAAGACTTATAGGGAATCCTATATGGAAGATTTTATCTCGAAATGGGAGAGAATCGATCGTTGCAGGAAGCCCATCATTGCAGCTGTCTCTGGGTTTGCCTTGGGAGGTGGATGTGAGATGGCGATGATGTGTGACTTCATTATAGCCTCTGATACGGCTAAATTTGGCCAGCCAGAGGTGACAATTGGGACGATCCCGGGGTCAGGGGGCACCCAACGGTTAACCCGCGTTGTCGGCAAGTCTAAGGCCATGGAGATGTGTTTAACGGGTCGTATGATGGATGCAGAGGAAGCAGAACAGGCGGGGCTCGTGAGTCGGGTGGTAGCTGTTGCTGAATTACGTGAGGAAGCCTTGAAGACTGCTCACAAGATTGCCTCATTCTCCCTACCGATCGTGATGATGATTAAAGAATCGATTGGAGCTGCCTTTGAGATGCCCTTGTCTGAGGGCGTGAAGTTTGAGCGGCGCTTGTTCTATTCGACCTTTGCCCTCGACGATCAAAAGGAAGGAATGGCCGCTTTTCTAGAAAAGCGCCCGCCCGTGTTTAAGGGGAAGTAATCTTCACCTCTCCCCTGCGTGGGAGAGGTCGACCCGAAGGGTCGGGTGAGGGGCATTTAAAATCATCTCCAAAACTCCCTCAATATTACTAAGCACATCATTATTCCAAAAACGGATAACTTTAAATCCATTCATTTCAAGAATACGTGTCCGCTGATTATCATAGGCTTCTTGGTCAGCATGTTGTCCTCCATCGAGTTCAATCACTAGTTTTTTCTTAAGGCAAACGAAATCAACAATGTAGTTTTGCAACATATGTTGACGCCTAAACTTCCAACCATAAAACCTCCGATCTCTAAGATGATACCAAAGACGACTTTCGGCGTCAGTTTGATTTGTGCGTAGTGTTTTTTGAAATCTCTTTAGAGTCATATTTCCCCCTCACCCGACCCTGCGGGTCGACCTCTCCCACGCAGGGGAGAGGTGAAGAAATTCCATATGGGCAATTAAAAACCCGTCCTCAAATTGACAGAAATCAAAATTGAAATAACCTCATAAATGTAAAATCCCACCCGTGTGCCTGGATTTTACTCCCCACAATCACGAAAAGGATACCACCATGATGCAGTCAACATCTGCCCTGGAACAGGGTTCATTTAACTCGCCTCCAAAAAATCGACTTGTTGTTTTACGAAGAGAATTCATGGATCTCACCAAGGATCCTCTTATCGCTATTGTCCTTAATCAACTGGTGTATTGGTCCCGTCGGGTTCAGGATTACTCCTCCTACTTGCAAGAAGAAAAAGAGAGCAAAACCAACCCTCAATTTGGGTGGATATATAAGGCGTCCGACGAGCTTATTGAGGAAACCTTAATCGGTGTGGACCGCGCCACTATGTGTCGGTACCTTAATTTCCTCATTGAAAATGAATGGATCCTGCGGCGGTCAAATCCCCATAACCCTTGGGACAAAATTCCTCAATATCGGGTTAACCTCCGAAAACTGGAAACGGACCTCTTTGAGCTCGGACACCCCGTTCCAAGCGAACAAAACTCGACGTCGCAAAATGCAACGTCGACGTTGCAAAATGCGCAGTCGACGTCGCAAATTGCAACTTCATATACTTATACAGAGACTACTATCAAAGATGACAAACAGAAAGAAGAAGCGCGCGCGCGAATTGTAAAAATGAGGGAAGTTTGGCAATCCCATATGCCATACGATCAATTTGAGCTGACAGAGAGCCGGCTCCAGCAAATGGAGGCTTTGTTAAAGAGAGAGTTCCGCGATGATCTTGAGGAGTGGGGGCGATTTTGTATTCGTGTGAAGGAGTGCCCTTTCTTGATGGGACAAGGCTCTCGTGGATGGCGTATCCGCTTGGATTGGTTGCTCAACTTAGATAATTTTCAAAAGGTTCAAGACGGTCACTACGAGGAATATGATCGGCCCATGATGGTTTTCATTGATCCTCCTCAACACCCTAAAGTGACAGAAATCCTTGACAGCATCAAGGATCCCAAGTGGAAAGAGTGGTGCACCAAAATGGCGGAGGGACTCAAGCTTCCGAGTGGGCAAATGATTGAAAAACGATTGTCAGTGAATGACCTAGAAGTCATAAAAGATGCCTGGTTTATCGAGTATGACGATGACTTCCTGGTCTGGATTGGAAGCCACGATCAACGCGTTCTCAACAAGATTGAAGACCTACGCGTCAAAATCAACTGGGCCTTTAAAGCGGATTATTTTGAAGGAAGATCCTTCCGAACACGGCTGATTGAAAAGTGAAGGCAAAAAAAATCCCCTGAAATATCAGGGGACTTTAGTTTTCAGTATACTTAAGGAGGGGTACTCTTTAGTAAACAAACACCGACGTTTAATTAAAAACTCACGTTATCAAAGTTAACGCTTACAGCTTTACCAACAACGTTCGTCACTTTTGAAGCAAGCCAAGAGAAAGCTGAGCTTACTTTTGATCCTACATAAGAAGCTGCTGATGCAACGGCTGTTTTTACTTTTTGAGCTGTTTCAGACTCAACCGCATCTTTAACGGCTGCATACGATGTTTTCGCAATGGTTCCAATACCTGTACCGAGCTCTACAACGCCGTCCTTAAAGTTCGTAAAGGCTTCAGGAATATTCTTCAAACCCTTGCCAGCAGAACTTACAGCGCCTGATGCGTACTTGCCTGCCATATCAAAATGCTTGTCTTTGGTTTCTGCATCAGCATAAACATAACTTGGGAGTGCAACAGCAGTGTGATAAACAGCACCAGCTGCTTTAAGGAATGCTTCTGCGCCTTTTTTCGTATTATACAAAGTGTTTACAGTGCCAAGACCAAGTTTTTTAGTCCCACTACCAACGTTCTGTGCACCTTCCCAAAGTTCAGCTCTATAAACCCTTGGAGCTGCAACTGGAACTTGCGCCTCAATATCACCCTCTAATGGATTATCAACAGCTTGCACTGGAGTCATAACCAAAGTGGAAAGCATTAACGCCACTAAAATTCTATTAAACATATACATTACCTCATCAAAACAACGTTAAAATCAATCTATTTAAATAGATATAACATTTAAGTAGGTTGTTTATATCAAAATGCAAGAGTAATGTCAAATTTTTTCAACAATAATTTTTAGTTGGCAGGTATGCAATTTCGATGTGGCTTGTTATACTTCCTTAAAAACAACGAGGTTTTCTATGAAAGCACAAGTCCTTTATAAGGCAGATGATGTAAAAAACCACCCGTTACAATTACAAGATATAGATATTCCCCGCCCATTGCAAGGCGAAATTCTTATTAAAATCAATGTTTGTGGGGTGTGTAGGACGGACCTCCATGTTGTTGAAGGGGAACTCTCGCTTACAACTTTACCGCTTATCCCCGGCCATCAAGTAGTTGGTATCGTCGAGGAATGCGGTCCTGGTGTTCAGGATCTGCAGTTGGGTGATCGTGTCGGCGTTGGATGGTTGCAAGCCACCTGCGGGAAGTGCCGTTTTTGCCTATCAGACCAGAACAACCTCTGCGAACAAGCTACCTACACGGGCTGGACTACCCAGGGGGGGTATGCGGAGTACATGATCGCCCAAAGCCACTTTGTTTATCCCATCCCTGAAGGATATTCAGATCAAGAGGCAGCCCCTTTGTTATGCGCGGGCATTATCGGGTATAGATCTCTCAAGTTGATGGATATAGCGGATTGGAAAGGAAAGCGCATTGGAATCTATGGTTTTGGAGCCGCAGGCCACATCGTCATCCAACTCCTGCGGGCCTGGGGCGCTGAAGTCTACGTCTGCACACGGGAAAAGGCTCACCAAGAGCTCGCTCAAGAGTTAGGGGCCGTGTGGACTGGTAGCGCCACCGACAACCCTCCCGCCCTGCTTGACGGCGCTGTTGTGTATGCCCCTGCAGGTGAGATCGTGCCCGCAGCCTTGCAAGCCCTCGATCGGGGAGGGCGCTTGATACTTGCTGGTATTCATATGAGTCCGATTCCTAGCTTCTCGTATGATCTCCTCTATGGAGAGAAGATGATCAAGAGCGTCACCAATAATACGAAAGAGGACGGGATTGAGTTTCTAAAGGAAGCGTCACGTATTGGGATCAAAACCCACTTTAAAACCTTTCCGCTGGAAGACGCCAACAAGGCCCTCTGCGCCCTAAAGAATGATTATATCAAAGGCGCAGGGGTTTTGATGTGTGGGTAAACCATCACCTCTCCCCGCGTGGGAGAGGTCGACGCGCAGCGGCGGGTCACTGCCATTAAGTTAAGGAAAATTGTCTCGAGGTGGGTCGTCCCGGGAATGAGAATTTCTTGAGCAAAGCTCAAGATTTCTCATTGCCCGGGATCCAGGAGCAATACTATTGCGTAAGCAATACAACGCTCCTTTATAAAGAAAATCATTACATTCCTGCGGAATGAATTATTAGCCCTGGATCCCCGATCCGCGCTTCGCGCTCTCGAGGACGACCCTAGGGGTGGGCAGTTTGCTTAACTTAATGGCAGTGGCCCTGAAGGGCGACCTCTCCCACAAGGAGAGAGGTGAGGGTGCCTCACGTATTCCATTAGGTGCCCTTGATGAGTCGGTTATTCCGTTTCTTTCTTACTGTTCATCGGCTCGGGTACAGCAATAAGCATTCTTGCTTCACCATTCTCAAAAAGGACTCTAGAAATTGCCCTTACATTATCTCTTGCAATTCTAATAGGAACTGTTTCCCTTGGTAGAAGAGCAACCGTATCTCGCAAAGCTGTTACAAGTTCACTTGCTGATCCTTGAAGCCCCGATCTGAGACCCAGTTCTTCTATATCCTTATATATAACTGCAAGCCTTGATTCTGCAGCTTCCCAATCCTCAGGCTTCGCCCCATCTTTATTTAATGATTTCATTACCTTAGCGTGTTTTTCTTCCGCACTTTCAGAGTCTGGATATAAATAGAAAATGCACAATTGAGGAATCTTAATAATTCTGTTTTCGCCGTCTTGGACTACAAATGCATCTCTTGGAATATATATTTTAGCTTGATTCTGTTGAACACTTTGCCTATCACCTAAATCAACTCTCGTAAAATTAGTTTCACTCTCAACAGTTTCATCCTCTGTTACTGGCCCAGCTACAACTGTTGCAGTGGACTGAGGCGGGTCGAAAGTGACCGGAGACTTCTTTTTTTTTGGAGATGGTTTTGCTTCATTGCCTCTAACTAAAGGCTTTTTTTCAGGATCTTCTTCACCACCACAACAATTACCAGCATTAATTGTTTTATTCTCGATCAACATTGAGAATAATAAAAATGCAACAAAAACACTATACTTCATAAATTAAACTCCTACAATATTACTAAAATTAACAATCTTTGGATAATGACATATGTATACATTGCATATGAAAATCATACAATATGCTTCCCTCCCTTATTTAAAAATCTCCCTATCATTCTCTTTAGAAGAACCCACGCCCATTCTTTGAGCCCTAGAACTACGAATCTTCCTCACCTTTTTGTCCTGCTTGTTGATAGGAGAAAACTCAAGACCTTGTGCAATGTCAATTTCTTCAGTTTGAACTAAAATCAATACTTTTTTGTCAAGCAACAATTGGGCATTACCTTTTTCTTTACCCGTTGATCCTTCTGTAGCAGGTTTACGATTATCTTTTTGTAAGCCAAAGGCTGCGTCAGATACAGATAGATTCATGCTTTCATCAGCGTCATTTGCTTTATTTGCTTCAACAACTGGTTTAACCTCTTTCTTTTGTAAACCAAAGGCTGCATCAGATACAGATAGATTCATGCTTTCATCAACGTCATTTGCTTTATCTGCTTCAACAACGGGTTTAACCTCTTTCTTTTGTAAGCCAAAGGCTGCATCGGATACGGATAGATTCAAGCTATCGTCAGTGTCATTTGCTTTATCTGCTTCAACAACGGGTTTAACCTCTTTCTTTTGTAAGCCAAAAGCTGCATCAGATACGGATAAATTCAAGCTATCATCAGTGTCATTTGCTTTATCTGCTTCAACAACTGGTTTAACCTCTTTCTTTTGTAGACCAAAGGCTGCATCGGATACGGATAGATTCAAGATATCCTCTTCAAGCTCCTCCTCAAAAGTGGCATTTGGATAAACTTTAAATACAAGAGGTCTTACTTTTTCCCGGGTTTCTTTCGTCATATTATTCAAATTGAAGATCGCCATCTTACCCTGTAATAGCGTTGTTAGGGATTTATATATGCTTCTCCAATCTTCGAATATACTCATATGAACAATTGTTTTATCTTTTGAACGCATTTTTCCGCTAAGATCACTATAGTTGGGAAAGACATCATAGAGAACAACTTCCACATCTTGCGGTTTTGTTTGTGTTTGCCTTTCTACTTTAATGTAGCCCTTTTCTTTATCTTCGACATAAGAATCTGATTGATATTGAATCGCTCTTATAAATTTAGGAGTATCCTGTTGCTTTACTTCATGAGTAGATAAATTCAAAGACATCTTGAGTCCCAATGGTTGAGAAGGGCGAGCTGCGGCCATCATTGCATAAGGAGCAATAGTCTTTAACTGATTCAATTCATCTCTATCAGCACTTGCGCCTGATGCAAGGCGTTTTACAGCAACGTCAGCGTTTAACTGACGAAGACTTTTAGGAGTTACATCTTCAACAATTGCAGCAACGACGGGTAGAGACTCTACACTCTCAGGAACAGCCTCAGATGCAAGCGTAACCGCTCGTGCCACAGCAGCCGACGCCAAAGGCACGCCATAGGTTTCTAGATGCTCTTTCTGTGTGTTAATGTCCCCAATTTTCTTTAATAAACTAGCTTGAATGTTCGCATCTTTTCTATGCGCTTTTAATTCAGCCCTCACCTTTTTTAACTCTTGATTTAATTCATCAAGGAGTCCTTGAACATTCACACGTTTAGGTGAATCTTGTGCCACAATAGTCTCAGTTGTTTTCGATGCATCCCTTACAGGGGACGTCTTGCCCCACAGGCCATTTTTATCGATTTCTCTAAATGTTTGTCTTACCTGTTCATAAGACACAACCGGTTTAACCTCGTCTGGCGCCTTCTTCTGTCCTTTAAATCTAGATAACCAGCTGACTTTAGTCGGTTGTTGTTCCACAGGATTCAGCTTTTCGAGAATGGCTTGAACGCTCACCTTTTCTTGAGGAGCCTCTTGAACGTCTTTCTGTTGTTCTCTCAATAAGGTCTGTTCTTCGAGGATAAGCTTATCTCTTTGAGCTGTCAGTCTCGCAATGCGTTCTTGTCCATCAAACTCATAAGGTACGGCTTGAATAGCTTGATCATAACGGTGGATGTCCTGTTGAACGGCCGCTAAATCCTCATCTATCTGCGCTAAAGGATCTTGAGCCGGTTTAAGTGTCGTTTCAATTGAATCAAAGTTTAAGACAATCGGCATCAATTCGCTGGAAACCTCTGAAAGGGGTTGAGGGATTGCAAAGTCGCGCGTTGGGTCATTTACAAAATCGAACAAGGGGGAGCCAGAAGCATGTCTAATATCGCTAAAGGGAACAGAGGGAAGTCCTGCAAGCAAATCGGCAACGGGTGCGTTTATGAAGTTTCCAAAGTCCATACACGGCTCACCTTCAAGAATCGGTGTTTCCTTCAATGCCTCTATAGAAGTTGCAACCCCTGGTATCATGGCTTCAGTCTCTGCTATTTTCGCAGGAGAAGCAGCCACTGGCGACTCAGCTTTCAGTATGGTCTGGGCTCTTAAGGGTGAGGTCACGGATTTTACAACGACCGTACGTGGTCGAATGGTGTTGGCTTGCTCTACTGACTCTAGTGCCTTTTTCCTCAGATTTCTTTGGGTTTCCCGAAGAGCTAATATAGACTCTAAAAATTCACTATCTTCTTTATATAATGCTGTTAGCTCTTGGCGAAGTGTTGTGCGTTCTTCATTGTCTCTAGAATGTCTTAGCTCGTCTTCCAGATCATCTATTCTCTTCTTTATGAGATATTGACCGGTTACTAATGGACCCATATCGTCTTCAATTGTCTTAAGGGTAACACGATCTTCCTCACCTAAGGCTTCATAGACCCACGCGTTTTCATCTTTGGGCTTTTCAACAGCCTGACTCGCTTCAGGTGTAGGCAGTGGTTGTTGTTCAGGCAATGCAACTTTTTTAGAAGCCTCCAAAACCAAGGCTTTTTGAGCTTTATGCTTTGCAACTTCTTCATTGAGCGTCTCAATACTCTCTTCTTCTAAACGGCCTAAGTCACTTAAAAATACACGAACTGATTCTAATGATGACGAGCGTTTTTCAAACTCATCTCCCCTAAGAGTGCTTGTAAATTTACTTAATTTTACTTCTGCTTTATCGAGTTTATTAGCAAGTGCAACTTTAGCTTCCTTGACTTGGGCTAACCTAGACTCCTTTACTTTATTAAATTCAGGCTCATCTTCAACATCATCATGCTTCTTAGAAAGCCTATAGGCATTCACTAAATCATGAATATCATTCTTGTCATCCCTCAGGCTGCCCAATAGCTCATCAAGATCAGAGAGTCTTTCCATAGGCTTTTGGGGTGAGAAGGACAACTGCTTTGCAACATCTGCCGCAGGAGAAGGGAGTTGAGACTTGGAAGTTATAGAACGCGCTACCATCGGCGTTGCAGCAACATCAGCAGGCTTTTTTGACCTCAATAGCCTCGCCGCCGTTGATTTGTTGTTTTCCTTTCCAGTCAGCCGCATAACACCTTCAGCAATAGCAAAGACATCCTGTTCAGCCTTTTGTTGTGTTCCTTTCGTCTTATTGAGTTTCCTTTGCTTCAGAGCGAGATCAAAGTTTTGTTGCTTTCCCTCAGGCGTATAATAGGTCTCTCTTGGGAGTCTTCCGGCAGTCTCTTTGAGCACCGCAAGACTATTATAAAACTCTCTAACTGATTGATATCTAACGAGAATGTCTTGAACCCCAGCGTCATTACCTGTTCTCGAGAGTTTCGATAATGGACCTTTAAGATTCAATAGATCCCTTCTTAGCGCAGCTTTTTGTTCTTCTACAGTTTTAAGGACATTAATATTTCGTTTCGTTTGTTCATATTCGGACCCCATCCTAAACGTTCCCACATAACCCTTTAAAAACGGTATGTGCTCCTCAGCTGACACGAGAAGCTCATGTATATCTTGTAACTGTTTATCAAGCTGAGTCGTCGATGCAGGAGTCTTATTGCCTGAGGACTGTGCACCGTGAGGAGACAAATAATCTGTAGGGTGTAGCGCAAAAACTGGGGTTAATGTTCTTTTTGGAGTCACTGGCGTAGGCTCAACGACTTCGGCGACTTCTTGTTCCTCCACAGATGTTTGATCAGCAGTATCACTTGCAATAACATCCTGGAATGATGGATCTAAGTCTAAGTTAAACACTTCCGGTTGAAACTCAGCCGTCGGTTTTGGAAGCTCGGGCTTAACAGTTGCCACTGCTGTTTGTGTATTTTCTGCTTGAGAAGGAATGACATCCCCCCCCCACAGCTGAGTGCGAATGCACAACAGGCTCAAACGCTTGAGTTTGTAAGGCTGTCTCAGTAACCGGAGCCACAACGATAGGCTGTTGGACTTGCGCTACCACTGGCTCTACAGGGATCGTAACGTTCGGTGTTTCATTATCTTCCACAGCAGGTTGAGTTATATTTACAATCTCAAGCACTTGTGGTGCTGGCTCGCTAACTTGAGTCACAACAACGGGTTGAAACATAACTGCTTCCACAGGAGCGGTTACATCAACCTCAACGGGGGCTGCTTGAGGGGATTGCTCAACAACCTGAGCCACAACTGGTGCTTGTATAACGACTGCTTCAACAGGAGTCACATCAGGTTGTGTAACATTAACAACTTGTTCTTGAGGCGCTGGCTGAGCCACAACTTCTGGCTGTGGTGCTGGCGTTACAATGGCTTCAATAGGAACGATTTCATTACCCCCAACCACAGGTGCTATAATATCAACAACCTCAAAGGCTTGAGCGTGAGGCACGGGAACATCAACCTGCTCCACAACAACGGGTTGAGGCGCTTGCCTTCGGACCTCATCCACAGAAAGAGAAGGTGCTATAGGATCAATTGTCGCAGCGACTCCCGCAACAGGCTGTGCAATATCAATAACTGCGACTGATTGAGCCTGCCCAGCAGGTACGTCAACTTGACTCACAGCAACTGACTGAGTCGGTTGGACTTTATCCTCTTTTATAATGGGCGTCTTTGCGATGATGGGAGCCATTGTTGGAGCTGGATCAAACCGTCGTTTTTGAGGACTATGTTGAACAATGGACGCGCCCGCAACCTGAGCCGTTTCTGGAGCTTTAAAATTGGCTTTCGGGGCTGACTCAGCTTGCGCGAAGGATGGATCAGTGCTTGGGACTGAGATAGATTTTGAAGGACTCGGCGTAGAATAATCTATTGGATTTACTGACTTATCCCTCTCCTCAATCATAAGTGGCGGCGAAGCTGACGCCTCACTATTCCTCAGAATCATGGGTTGTACAGGATCAACCTCAGAGTTCTGGGTCCCTCTGGCCACTAAATCATGATGTGAGCTTAATCGAGCAACCTTTTTTGAACCAGAAGATCCTCCTTCCCCTCCACGCCCGAGTGCGCGAAGCTGAGCCATATCCGGCTTTACGACTGGCTTCTCAGCAGCCTGAGGCTCACCAAGCAAAACGAACGACGCAACAGTCGTCAAAAGATCGGGAAGTGAGTAAGCCATAAAATAGATACCTCATTAATTATAGCCCAGAAAAACGAGCATTAGACAAAAATTTAATCGAATTTAACTAAACTTTTATAGGACTACCGCATTTACAATAAGGTTGCAACACTGATTTTTGCATAATTGAGTTGCAAAAAAAGCATGGGTGACTCCTTCACCTCTCCCCTGCGTGGGAGAGGTCGACGCGCAGCGGCGGGTGAGGGGGATATATAACTTTAAAGAAATGTCAAAGAACACTGCGTGCGGCCTACCCCTCACCCGCCCTATCGGGCGACCTCTCCCACAAGGGGAGAGGTGACGGACTTTCTTGTGTTTTCAGTCGGTTAAAAAAAAGACCCCGAGAAGGGGCCCTTTTACAGTTGTTTAATAATCGTCAACACCGGAGTCATCATCTTCATCATGATGATGTATAGCCGCTCTCCTTGTCAGCGCACTTTTTGCCATAAGATCCTGAAGTGACTCTTTCTCAACTGGAGCTGCATTTGTCGACGCTTCTTTCTTTTGCGCCACAGGTTTATTTGCTGGAGTTTTTTCTTTAACTTCTTCAGGTGGAGGCGGCGGAGCTGAGGGAGCTCCACCATCACCAACAGCTTCTTCCTCATCACGCGCTTCAACCACTGGCTCTACCACTGGCTCAGGCTTCTTGTTCTTCTCTTCTTTCAGTCTGTCTTCTTCAACCTTCTGAGCGCGTTTCTCTTCTAGAATTCTTAGAGCTGCGGCATTGAGGACAGCCCTTTCTTGCTCTTCTGCTTTTGCTTGTTGCAACGCTTGTTCATTCACTGAAAGACCAACTTGAGCAGGAGCCTCATCATCGCCCCAATCAAACTCTTCAACCTCAGGAACAGGTTGTTGTTTTGCAAGAGATCTATTCACGAAGTTGCTAATATTACCCAATAGCCCCCCAAAAATACCTTGAGGCTCTTCAACAACGGGAGCAGCGGCTTTAGGCTTTTCAACAACTGCACTTTCCTGTGGGGCTTTCTTTTTAAAGCCAAGGAAACTTGAAATTCCAGCAAGTACACCACCCATAGAAAGAGGTTTAGCCTCTGCAGGCGGTGGTGGTGGCGGCGCAGGTATAACGGGTTGCTCAACAATTTCTTCAACAGGCTGTGCATCAAGAACGTGTTGCTCAGCAAACGGCTCAACATCTAAAGCTGGTTGATTCGCAACAGGTTGCCCAACGACAGGTTGTTCAACAACTTCCTGAGGTTCAACGGGTTGGTTCGCAGCAGGTTGACCAATAACTTCCTGAGGTTCAGCTGGTTGATTTACAACAGGTTGCTCAACAATCGGCTCAGCTACATTAGGCTGAACAACAGCTGGTTGGTTAACACCTACCTGAACTTCTTCTTCCTCAGCGGGAGGCGGCGGCGGTGCTTCTAACAAAAGCGCTGCAGTTTCTACCTCATCCCTTGGGGGAGGTGGCAGAGGAACTTCTTCAGCGTTAACTGCAGGTTGAACCACGACAGGTTGCTCAACAATCGGCTCAGCTACATTAGGCTGAACAACAGCTGGTTGGTTAACACCTACCTGAACTTCTTCTTCCTCAGCGGGAGGCGGCGGCGGTGCTTCTAACAAAAGCGCTGCAGTTTCTACCTCATCCCTTGGGGGAGGTGGTAGAGGAACTTCTTCAGCGACAACTGCAGGTTGAACAACAACAGGTTGCTCAACAATCGGCTCAGCTACATTAGGCTGAACAACAGCTGGTTGCTTAACACCTACTTGAACTTCTTCTTCCTCAGCGGGAGGGGGAGGCGGCGGCGGTGCTTCTGACAAAAGCGCTGCAGTTTCTGTCTCATCCCTTGGGGGAGGTGGTAGAGGAACATCCGCTTTACGTGCATCAACATCCATTAAAAATAAAATCCCCTCATTGCGAAGAACTGTATATCTCATCGATGCTGGCTCAACAGCAAGCCTCCCGGAAATCTGAGCTATTTCAGCATCGGTAAGAAGCGTGAGCTTTTCCACTAAATCCCTGTTTTGTGATAAGCTATACTTTTCGTTATCACTCAACAGAGCATAGAGGACAGAAGCATTGCCGACGGCAGCCTGCAAATCTCTATCTTCATCTGCAGAGAGCGTATTACGGTTTTGCGCCTGGCCTGGAGCCTGAGCTTGAGGAGCACCGGTTGCCTGTGGCGCCCCAGCCGCTGGCTTCTTTAGTTTACTTACGCCTCTTATTGTTCTATCCAAATATGTATTTCTGTCTTCAAGCGCTTTAATCTGTTTGAGTGTATTTGTTATTTGAGTTTTAAAAGAACGAGAATCTTTTCCAGCATCTCTTGCCTCAATTTCTTTGGCTTGAAGCCCAGGAAGTTTATTTCTGAGCGCATCTATAGACGCAGTATTTTTGATAATCTCATCGTGTGGTGATAAAACCTGTACAGGCTTTTGAGCTACGACTTTTGGCCGATTCGCACCTAAAGGAGACTTACCAGCTTTAAACCTCTGAGCAAGTTCTTCTGCAGGCGTCATTGGGGCAGCTTGTGCTGCGGGTGTTTTTTTCAACTGCTTTCCGCCTTTAATTTGATTGAATAGTCCTTGAACGCCGGCTGGTTGACCCGCATTTCCAGCTGCTGGAGGAGGTGGAGCGCCAGGCATTGAAGCAGGAGGAGGTGGTGGTGGCGGTGTTGGAACAACGACTGCTGCTGGTGGATTAACACCAACGGCTGCTGCCGGGACAGCAACCTTCGCTTTTTTCATTGCAGGACTCGAGCTATCTCTCGATGTCTCACCGACTAAATCACTAGAATCAACGGAATCTTGAGCCTTCGACTTCATTTTTGCCGATACGCCAGAGGATCCTGCATCGGAAACGCCAGCATGAGGCGAAGGAAACGAAGGAGTCGAACTTCCTTTTGATTCCTGAAAATTTTGAGGTTCTTCGAAAGCGCGCTTGGCCCCAGACCCTTTTCTTAAAGACTGGGAAGAATCATCTGCCGCACGTTCAAAAGGTCGTAAGTTCCCTGAAGACGGTTGATTTAAGGAAATCATACTTTGTTCTGAGGAGAAAACCCTATCGGATGGGGTTGAGCCACGGGCAGGCAATTCAAAACCTTCTGAACCCCCAGCTTTTTTAGAGGGCAGACCTTCACCCGCCGTGCCAAAAGCACGAGCAATTTCCTTTTTTCTTTCCTTTTGAACCAATTGAGTTGGCTTTACTTGAGGAGCTTCAACCGTGTAGACAGAGGACAACACTCCTGCTACGACATGAAAAAATACCAATGGACCAGCGCCTAAAACCATAACATCACCTATAAAACCATCCCAAAAATTGGGAAACATTGTTCAACAAATACACTAACAATATTAGTATATCATTTATATAGTCGTAATGCAAACTTTTACAAGTGAGATCTTAACATAAATTTGTAAAATGCAAGGCGGTTCCTTCACCTCTTCCACCATAGGAGGGAGAGGTTGAAGTTAGTCCTTGCCGGTATGACGACTTTCTTGTGGATCCTCACCCTCAAGAATGATACTGTTTCTCGAAACATTGAGGGAGACCATGACTTTATTTGAATCGATACTTTCTGTTGTAGCCTTGGTGATACTCCTGATTTTGTCAGGGATTAGTTCTGCCTCTGAAACGGCGGTCTTGGCCTCATCTCGCGTGCGACTCTTTCATCTTGCTAAAAAGGGGAATAAAAAAGCCGCAACGATTATGGAACTCCAAGCCCATATTGGACGATTTATTAGTGCAATTCTTCTGTTGAATACATGGTTTAACACGGCTGTTACGGCACTTGCAGCAGGTATCTTGACCTATCTTTTTGGCGCAGCGGGTGCTGTGTATGCAGCCCTCGGGATGGGAGCCATCATTACGATTTACTGTGAAGTTCTTCCCAAAATGTATGTGTATACAAACCCTGACCGTGTTGCGATTGCCTTCGCGCCGTTCTTTAAGCCCCTTATTTTTATCATGTCACCCTTAACAAGAACGATTGATTTTATAGCAAAACAGACCTTGAGGATTCTTGGGATTAAGGCGGGGCATGATATTGCAGATACGTCCCTTGAAGAATTAAGAGGGGCGATTGAGCTTCATTCGGCAACACCGGGTGACGCTGAGTATGAGCGGGCCATGCTTCGCAGTATCCTCGATTTGACGACCGTTGAAGTGACCGAAATTATGCGTCACCGTAAGACCATCTTCATGATTGATATTAATTTGCCGAATAAAGAGATCGTCGAGCAAGTTTTGCAAGCGCCCTATACGCGTGTTCCTTTGTGGAAAGAAAACCCCGATAATATCGTCGGCGTTCTTCATGCAAAAGCGCTTCTCCGGGCTGTTCAAACCCATGAGGGGGCTCTAGATAAGCTAGATATTGGAAAAATTGCGAATGACCCCTGGTTTATTCCAGAGACGACAACTCTCTTCTCACAGCTTGCAGCCTTCCGTCAACGGCGGGAGCACTTTGCGCTTGTGCTCGACGAATATGGGGATTTGCAAGGGATGGTTACGCTCGAGGATATCCTGGAAGAAATTGTGGGAGAAATCGTTGACGAGCATGATGTTGAGATCCCTGGGGTTCGTATAGGGACGGACGGGACATATGTGATTGATGGGACGGTGACACTCAGGGACTTGAACCGGGAATTCCATTGGGATTTGCCAGATTTGCACGCCTCAACCCTTGCTGGGCTTATTTTACACGAAGCGCGGGAAATTCCAGATGTCGGGCAATCCTTTTTGATTCATAATTTTCGCTTGGATATTTTGAGGCGGCACCGCCATCAAATCACTCAGGTGCGCTTGACTCCTCCGTCGACACCAGCTTCAGCTGAAGGGCATGAACCCCAGATTTGAGCTCACTCTCGAGGGCCTCATAGACTAGCTTGTGCCGTTGAATGCGTGACAGGCCGTTAAAACGGCTTGAAACGAGGGTGACGCTGAAATGGGTTTGTCGCCCTGGTTTATGGCCCGCATGGCCCACATGAAGGTGAGAGTCATCAACGACTTCTAACAGAGTAGGGTCAAATGCCTTTTGCAGGTTTGATTCAATTCGCTCTTTTATCACGTTTACCTTTTATAGCCGATGCAATGATGGCACCTATTAACGTAAGCACTATTAAACTCAATGAAAATCCTAAAGGAATCTTAAAGTGATTGGCAAGGATTAACTTGATGCCGACAAACCCTAGGATAAGGGAAAGGGCATGCTGAAGGTAATAAAACCGAGGAATGACATTTGCGAGAAGGAAGTATAATGATCTGAGTCCAAATATCGCAAATATATTTGATGTAAATATGATGAATGGATCGAGTGTAATTGCAAATATAGCAGGAATAGAATCAATCGCAAAGACGATATCGCTGACCTCAATGACGATCAGAACGAGGAAAAGAGGTGTGGCCACCCACATCCCCTTTCGAAACAGGAAGAACCGCCTCCCTTTATAGTCTTCCCGTAAGGGAATTGTTTTTTTTGCCCATTTCAGAATCGCGTTCGTTTCAATTTTGGCGGGTTGATTCCGCTCTTTAAATATTTTATAGCCGGAATAAAGTAGAAGCGCTCCGAATATATAAAGGACCCACTCAAAGGATTCGATAAGCTTAAGCCCGAGAAGGATGAAGGCAAGTCTGAAGACAATCGCCCCAACAATCCCCCAGAAGAGGACACGATGCTGGTGCCGTGGAGCTATGGCGAAGTATTTGAAAATCATGACAAAAACGAACATATTGTCAAGGCTCAGCATCTTCTCGAGCAGATACCCTGTAAAGAAAGCTAGTGCCGGGTCGTGGCCTTTCCAATACCAGATGAAGACATTGAACAGAAGGGCAAGGGAAATCCAAGCAAGGCTGACCTGAAAGGCTTCCTGCATGGAGATGACATGGGGTTTGCGGTTAAACACGCTTAAGTCTAAGACAAGTAATGTCAGGATAAGCCCTAGCAGACCTATCCATGGTAATGCTGCTTCCACAGGCGTCCCCCTATATGGGTTACATCATAGCGGAGAGTGGTTAATAAGTCCTTATGTTTAAGATAGATCACCTCTCTCGCGTTGGCTACTGTGCGGACACATCCTTTTGGGTAGAATTAATACTCAACTATATACCCCACTGGCGTCATCCCTGCGAAAGCAGGACCCAGGACAAAGACTCATTGCGAAGCAATGTATAATTCCTTCTTTCCTTCGGAAAGAGTTGTTTTCCCTGGGTCCCTGCTTTCGCAGGGATGACGCCAGTGGATGGGGATTCTCCCTTGTTTCCCCTGACATTTATGAGCAGAGAAGAGGCTCTTGCAAAAGATGTGTCTACAGATTAGCCCACACAGGGGAGAGGTGAAGACACTTACTTAAAACTGATAGCCTACACTTGCCATGACACTTCCTGCTTTTTCCCCGCTTCCGAATTCGCCATTGACATTACCTACCACATAAATCCCATCCTTGAACTGGGCGGTCAGTGAAAGTCCTGAATACATCAGATTTCTGACTCGATTATCTCCATGGACAGTTGCGGTCAGAGTCTGATCGGTAAAGTTAAACTTAACATCCTTACCATCGTTGAGAGGGCGTTTTTGCACCCAGGATAGCTTAACTGATGGATAGATAAGTGTCTCCCCATAAGCAAAGAAATAGGAAAAGAGGCTTCCTAACTCACTACGACCAAACTGGGATGTTTTACCATTCCTATGTATATTCAAACTTCCTGCACCTGACTCCCGAAAGCCTTTCTCATGGCTAGCCATATAGGCATAATTAAAGAATGGCTGGATGACCGCCTCTTCAATCGTCCATAAGTAGCCGACCTCCAGGTCAGCAGATACGGACAAGCCCTTATGCTTTTCGCTCGCCTTTCGATTGATCGTTCCAAAATTGATGTTACGGTGAGTGCGGTAGTTATCTCCACCTAGCGTTACTTGGCCATCAACATAGATATCTTCCTTACTGAGCCAAAGACCGTAAAGACCCCCATAATAACTCCTGATATGGCCCTTACCCCGACTTTGTTTCCAATCGAAGTCCGTTCCCATTCCGCCGCCCATAATGCCCACATAAGTATTCGGGAAAACTTGGAGGTCGGCTCCTAAAGTCGTCCCGAAAGCTCCACTTTTAGTCCCAGCAAGGCGGTTTGAGTTTTTCTTATCTTGGAGCCCGCCAAATGACTGGATCCATAGGTTTGTCTTGCCACATTGGACCATTTTATTAAGAGGCAAATTGCCTGCTGTAAGAGATTGAGCCCCAAATTGGCTTTTAGCCATTCTCTGGGTGATCCCACTTTGTTGCTGGAACGGGCTACCCATTCTTATGTCATACTGGAGTTGTTGAAATTTAGAAACAAGCCCCTTTGAAGCCGTATGCGTCCCTATTTGTCTTAGGGCCAATGTGTCGAGAATGCGTTGTAGCTGCGATCCAGCTGTTTCTCTTAGCAGATTCGTTTGCTCAAAGGCGAGAAAGCCTAATTCTCGATAAGGGTCCGGGCTAATCTGTTCCAAAGCATTTGCAAGAGCTGCATTTCCACTCGCTGCAACGCCTTGCAAGGCCAGAAGAACCGTATCCAAATCGGGACTTGCAGTGCCTGCATTAGTAATTTGATCGAGATACCGAGCTATGATGCCAGGATTCCCAGTCTGAACGGATGAGGCTATAGATTGTTGTGAAGTGACGATGACTGAGTTTGGCAAATATTTTACAGAAGTGATAAAAAGAAGCGGGTTGATAACTGTAGAAAATGTACCGGCTACACCCCCAGTTGCTGTCAGTATTGTATAGGATTTATTACTAAACCCACTTATGCTTCCAACAGGAACAATATTAAGCGTACCTCCAAGACTGGCCGTCCCACCTGTGATAGACAGGCGATCATTTGTCCCCTGAGAGCTTAGCTTTGTTACTAAAGTGCCTGTTGAGCTTTGAGTATAATTCCCATTAACACTCAACGTTCCAATGCCATTTCCGGAAGAAGACGGAAACACAGTGCCTGAGTTAGAAAGGGATAAAGAATGTCCATTCCCTCCATAAGCAGTCCCTGCATTCACTGTAACTTGTGAAGTCAAGCTCCCTGTATTGAAGAGGGTTCCATGATTCACAAGAGTAGCTCCTGTGTAGGTGTTCGTTCCTGAAAGAGTTAAGGTCTGGTTACCGATCTTGGTAAGAGAGCCTCCAACACCACTGATAACCCCACTTATGGAGTTTGAAATATTGAGCCCCCCGAGGGTTAATGTTTGACCTCCTAAATTAACGTTACCTGCTCCAGAAAGTGAACCAATTGCCATGCCAGGTGTTGCACTAATATCAACGAGTCCACCTGCATTATTTGTTATGCGCGCGTTATTTGCGGCAGCATTTGCCTGAAAATTTGTTATTCCACTATTTTGCACTGAGTTGTGGCTAGTAAGCGTAGATCCCACGACATTGAATGTACCCGCAGCTTTAACATTGATGGGCCCATTTAAGCTCCCCCCTACGAGTTGGAGTGTTCCACTTTGAACCGTAGTTGTCCCTGTAAATGTATTCAGTCCTAGCAGGTCTAAGGTGTTCGTTCCGATTTTGATGAAAGACCCTCCATTTCCGCTTATGACTCCAAGAATAGTATCAAATGCATTCAATCCACCAACAGTCAAAGTCCTATTTCCCAAATTAACATTACCTGGGCTTGTAAAAGCACCAATCGATGTTCCAGCGGTTGTTCCACTAATATCAACAAGTCCCGTAGATGTAATGGTTGCATTCGCAGCTGAAGCAGCCCCCCTAAAGTTGATTGTTCCCGTGTTACTGATGGTTGAGGTGCCGGCATTCGATGTATTATTAAAATTTACAGTGTCTACGTTGAAGATTGCTGCATTGCTAGATGTAGCCCCATTATTAAACGTAAGCGCACCTGTAGCAATATTGACTGTTTGTGGATTAGGAGAGTTGTTAATGACTCCTACCCCATTTATGTTGAAAGTAAAACCAAGGATGTCAATGGTGTATGACGGCGCTGCCAGAGTGAAGAGAAGTTGATTTATACTTGTATCTGCACTAAATGTTAGGTTTGGTAGGGTGGTCGCATCGAAGGTAGCAGTACCCGTTGGCACACTTGGGTTGCTCGACCAATTAGCACCTGTATTCCAGTCAGTGCTGCCGGGAACGTTTAACCATTGGCCATCCACTGCATATGCTTGTTGAATCGATAGCGGACTTATGATCATCATGAGTCCTGTCAGCAATAAGCAGGGTTTCTTTTTAAAGCTTACTCCCGAATGACCTTGCTTGGTGTTGAGTGTATCCCTCATTTCGTTAGTCATGAACTTCCCCCTTTTTTATTTTTTTTTAAACGTATCATCATACTTAAGCACTTGATACAAAAAAGTGGAGATGAATTAAAATACCCCTGAGGCCCAGGCGCTACCAAGCAAAAGGCCTTCCCTAACGGGGATTATTTGATGCCCTAAAAGCTCCTCCTTCGATCACTCCAAATCACTGTTTCAAACCTCACTCTACGACTTGCTCGAATCTCTCTTTATTCTCTCCCGATAGGCGAACCTTTAAATGAGCATTAACCTCGCTATCATTTCTCTCGATGACCTCGCCATGTT
>Ga0207080_1002_pt1 | contig 94676 bp, 89 predicted proteins | sample Alteio_BWMinHeat_58_FD_153532 | JGI IMG/M metagenome (GOLD analysis project Ga0207080, IMG submission 153532) | Enriched cells from forest soil in Barre Woods Harvard Forest LTER site, Petersham, Massachusetts, United States -... | ecosystem: Environmental > Terrestrial > Soil > Temperate forest >...
GAAACATTGAGCGTTGAAAAGTCAGGATCGGTGGGAAGCTTCGTCAGAAAGTCACATTTCTCCTGCGTTAAGCGCCTCATCCCCTCTCCTTCGGCGCCCATAATCAGGGCAATCTTTTCAGGAAGCTCGGACTTTGAAAGCGATCTTGAAGCGCGCTCATCGAGCCCAACCGCCCAAAAGCCGGCCTCTTTGAGCTCATCAAGAGCGCGGGCCAAATTTGTCACTTTCCACACGGGGAGCAAATCTAAGGCACCCGATGCGGCCTTTGCAAGGGCACCTCCCAAGGGAGGAGCGTTCCGTTCGGTCATGATAACGCCGAGGGCACCAAGGGCTTTTGCAGTTCTTAAGATAGCACCCACATTATGAGGGTCAGTGACCTGATCAAGGACGACAATCACACCTGAGTCAGCCTGAGTTAGCATTTTTTTTGAAGGCTCAACAAGCGGAGCTGCTTCAATGGCAATGCCTTGATGAACAGCGCCTTCGGGTAAGAGTCGGGAAAGAGTTCCAGCTTCAAGGACTTCCGCTTTAATGCTCTGATTTTCCTTCGCTAACTCAAGGTCTTTCAGAGTTGACTGTGTCACAAGAAGGCGATGACACTTCCGTTTTGGATTATGAAGGGCTGCAAGACAGGCATGGGTTCCCCATAGCCAGACTTTTGATGGATCTTGTAAGGGCCGTTTTGACATTATTCTTTCACCTCAAATAGGGCTTCGACTTCAACGGCGACACCGAATGGTAAGGAACTTACCCCTAAGGCAGCACGCGCATGACGTCCATTTTCTCCAAAAACCGCGACCATGAGATCTGAGGCTCCATTGATGACCTTTGGCTGATCCTTAAAATCTTCTGTGCAATTCACAAATCCGCCGAGGCGGATGCATCTTGTGACGTTGTCGAGATTTCCTTCGCATGCTGCTTTAAGGTGGGCGAGTATATTAAGGGCGCAGATTTGAGCGGCCTCACTCCCCTCCTCCACCGTATAGTCTCTCCCGAGCTTCCCAACGAATTTAAGATCTCCATTCAGAGATGTGATTTGTCCCGATATGAAGACGAGATTCCCAACCTTCACAAAAGGGAGATAGTTAGCCGCAGGGGCGGGCTGAGATGGCAATGTTATTCCAAGTTCCTTAAGGCGCGCTTCGATCATTAAGTTAGTCCTCTATTTGTGACGATAGCATACAAGGTTTTTTCAATATCTCAAGTTTCTTTCACCTCTTTCCTGCGCGAGAGGTGCAGTTTCTACAACCCTCTAGAATTTTCTACCGTTTCCTTTTATGATAAGGAAAAGTGTTTCTAAAGGAAAACGGTTATGAAGTCATTTTATCTTATACTAGCGGCACTGATTTTCAGTATATCGCCTGTGAAAGCCTTATCTGTCAGTGACGTTCGGGTATCGGTTACGGCTGACTCAGCTGCGGCTGCTCGCGAAAAAGCAATTGAAAAAGCCCATGCACTTGCCTTTGAAAAGCTCGTCAAAGAAAATTTTCCGGATCAGGTGGCATCCCTCCCCTCCCCGGATAAGCTCATGAATATGGTGACGAACTTTTCCATTGATAAGGAGAAGACATCTCCAAAGAAGTATGCTGCATCCATGACCTTTCAATTTGATGGGGGGCAAGTTCAATCCTGGTTAAAAAAGACAGCCATACCGTCAGGGCCTTCGCTTGCGACAGAACCAACACCACAGACAGAAGCTTACGAGCACGAACAACCTGATGCTTACAGGAAAGAGGCAACAGCGCAGACATTTCCCTCCCCCCCATACCAGGCGCATCAATCCACAAAGACTTTCTCAGGTCCAATAAAGGTGACTGTTTCTTATGCGTCCCTTCCAGAATGGCAGCATATCAAGAATACTTTGGAGCAGGCTCAAGGGATGATCGATGTCTCAGTCACAAATCTTTCTGCCCAACAAGCCGCTATAGAGTTACAATACGGTGGCAACCTTGTGAGATTGCAGCAACACCTCCAAACGCAAGGGGTATCCCTTTCACCTCAAGGGGATAGTTGGATCATTACTTCAAACAAGTCAATACGGTAAGCTGAATGACACGGATGGTGAATCTTCCTAATGTAATTACATTAATGAGGTTGTTAAGTGTTCCCCTCATTGTGTCCCTCATTCTTTCACAACAGCTCTTCCTCGCTTTAGTTGTTTTTGCTCTAGCAGGTGTTTCTGATGCTCTCGATGGTTTTTTAGCCCGTGTTTTTAAGTCCAGGACAACCTTAGGGGCCTATCTTGACCCTATTGCAGATAAAGCCCTCTTGGTTGGCGTTTATGTTGCCTTAGGGCACACTGGACTTGTCGATCTTTGGGTTGTGGTGCTCGTCGTCTTTCGAGATGTTTTGATTATCGGGGGAATTCTCCTCCTCTTTGTATTCCATAGCAGTATTGAGATGAAACCCCACATGATTAGCAAAATAAATACTGTGGTTCAGCTTGGCTTTGCTCTGTTTGTCCTCGCCCAAGGGGAATCTCTCTTGGGTGTTCCCCATCTCACTCAAGTCTTTGGGTATGTTGTTGCACTTACAACCGTGCTTTCCGGAATCATTTATGTTAGAATAGGATTCCAATTATTTAACAAGATGGATTTAACACACCTGTGACACTGCAACGACAGACCTGGCTTTGGATTGGACTTGGCGCCGCATTTGTGGTGAGCCTCTATTTATTGAAGGGCATTCTTTTGCCTTTTCTCACAGGGTTACTTGTGGCCTATGCTATGAATCCTGCGGTGAGACGCTTTGAGAAAATGGGAATCTCCCGTGGTATTGGGACAGGGTTCATGATCTTGAGCTTCTTTCTTTTAATTGGCCTTCTCTTGTTTATCGCCATTCCGTTCATTCAAACTGAGCTTCTGCGCCTTGCCGCACGTGTCCCTCAATATGGGGATCGTATTATAAAGGCTCTACAGCCAATATTGGATGAAGTCTCTCATTATGTGCAGCCCCATGACATTGAACGTTTGCGAGGCTTTGCGAGTACTTATATGGGAGATGTTATCTCTTGGGGAATTCGGGTGATTGCCAATATTCTCACAAATAGCCTGGCCCTTGCCAACCTCATTTCATTGATTGTTATAACACCTGTTGTGGCCTTCTATTGCTTAAGAGATTGGAATAAAATTATTAATGCTATTGATGGATGGCTCCCCCGAGCTTACGAACCTGCTTTAAGAAAAATCTTTACAGATATCAACTCAACAATTGGCGGATTTGCGCGTGGTCAATCGATTGTTTGTCTTATTCTTGCCGTCTACTACTCTATCGCCTTAACGCTTGCAGGCCTTGATTTTAGCCTCGTCGTTGGGCCTGTTATCGGTATTATGGCTTTTATTCCCTATGTGGGAGCCATCGTTGGATTTATGCTCAGCATTGGAATTGCGATGTCTCAGTTCTCTGATTGGCAATCTGTTGGCATCATCGCTGCCATCTTTGCCGTTGGTCAAACAACTGAAGCGTATTTACTGATTCCTTATTTAGTCGGTGATCGCATTGGTCTTCATCCTGTGTGGGTCATATTTGCCTTGCTTGCAGGCGGTGTCCTTTACGGTTTTGTTGGAATATTATTCGCTCTTCCCATCGCTGCAGCGTGCGGTGTCCTCATTCGACATGCTCTGGCCTATTATCTCAAGAGCCCCTATTACTTGGGACCGACGCCCAAACACCGAAAGAAAGCTAGTGAAACAGCTCATTCTACCTCTTGATCTTCCCCCTACATTTGACGGGCGCGACTTTATTGTTTCAGGGTCGAATGAGGAAGCTTATCTATGGTTGATCCGGTGGCCAAATTGGCCCCATCGCATTCTCTCTATTTATGGGGATGAAGGGTGTGGAAAGACCCATTTATCGCACATTTGGCAGTGTTATTCCGACTCTAGACATCTTACGGGAGCTGAATTTAATGAGTGTCCTTTAGAGACTCTTTTGGAAGAAACACGTCCATTTCTGATTGAGGATGCCCATCTTATCCAAAAGGATGAAAAGTTCTTTCACCTATACAATCACATTATTCAGTCTAAATCAGGTTTGCTGCTTCTCTCGAAAACAGCACCAGCTCACTGGGATACGTCACTGCCGGACTTGCGCTCTCGGCTCAATTCAATTCCTGCTTTTAAAATTCATGCCCCCGATGAAGAGCTCCTTTCACAAGTGATAAAGAAGCAATTTAGTGATTTACAGCTTAACGTTGATGATGGAGTTGTTGCCTATTTGCTTAAATATGTTGAGAGGTCCTTTGAGAGTGCACGGGCTTGGGTTGATATCCTCAACAGACGGGCACTGACACGTCAAAGGAATATTACGATTTCATTGGTTCGGGACTGTCTCCAGAGTCAAGATTTGGGTGATAACTATCAATAATATCACCATCATGCCAGCCTAGATCAGACCATTTCGTAATAGGAACCTGAATCCCAACAAGTGTGGCTGGCTTAAGCCCTTCTTTTAAGAAGTCAGGGATAAGACGAACAAGCTTTAAAATTGTAAAAATAACACCCGGATTATGTCCAATATAAAGAAGCGATTCCGCATCATCAGGGGCTTGCCTGAGGTACCCAAGAATCTCATCCTCCGAAATATTATAGTAATCTTCAGAAATTTCTATTTTCCCTGTTTTCGTGAGGCGTCTTAAAGGCTCCAGCGTTTCCTGACATCTTAAGGCTGCTGAGCACATAATAAAATCATATTTTTGAGCTGTTTGATACAGGTACTGTCCCAATGCTTCAGCCTCCTCACGACCCTGCTGGTCCAAGGCTCGATCAAAGTCAGAGAGCCCTAGTCCTTGAGGTTCAGTGTGTGCATGACGTAGAATATAGAGTCTTTTCATCAGTTTATCCTTAAACGTTTTATTTACACTTCATTCTACACAAGTTTATCTAATAACTAGTTAAAAAAAGAAAAAGTGTGGTACATTCATTAAAACCCATGAGAGTGTATCACAATGTTTACCGACCCACGACTCGAAGCTGACTCAACCTATATTACTGATTTGGATCTTTGCCAAGTTCGACTGAATCATAATGCCGCTTTTCCTTGGATTCTTCTTATTCCTCGTCAACCTGATCTTGTTGAGATTATTGACCTATCGGCTCGTGATCAACAAGTCTTGATGCAAGACATCGTGAGAGCGAGCAAAGTCATGAAGCAACTCTTTAATCCAACAAAGATTAATGTTGCAAGCCTTGGCAACGTGGTGCCTCAACTTCATGTTCATATTATTGCCCGTTATCAAAGTGATTCCGCTTGGCCAGGACCTGTTTGGAATAGTGGCAGACAAGATGTGTATGATCCTTCTCTTCTGCGAATGAGAGTAGACCTGATCAGCCAAGAGATCCTAAATTTTTAATCAAATTTTAGTATTTTAGCGCTATACTCTTCTTGTTGGAGGAAGAAGAAAAACAATATCTTCCAATAAGGGGTATTTAAATTGAAAACCGAGCCCATCTATTTTGACCGTGAACTTTCATGGCTTGCCTTTAACGAGCGAGTGCTCGCACAGACCTATAATGAAGCCTGCCCTCTCTTAGAAAGGCTCAACTTTATATCAATTTCTGCAAAAAACTTGGATGAATTTTACATGGTTCGGGTTGCGGGCCTCAAGAACCAGCTTGATGCTGGCATTGAAGTCGTCCTAAACCGCGATGGTCAGAACTTAAAGGAACTCTTAACCAACATCCACGCGAGAACACTTCTTTTAATTCAAAACCAGCAAACACAGCTCAAAGCGCTCAGGAAAGAATTGAGAGCTCATAATTTAAGTATTGTCGAGCCTAGTGAGCTCTCAAGAAAGGACATAAAATGGCTGAAGGATTATTTTGAGCATAACTTATTACCGATTTTAACCCCTCTGGCGGTTGACCCTGCCCACCCTTTTCCTTTCATTCCAAATATGGGGCTTTCCATTGCGTTAGAGCTTGTGGATAATCAAGGTAAGGAAATGAAAGCTCTCATTCCTATTCCCAATCAAATACAGAGATTCATTGCACTTCCTGGCAAAAACAGTCGTTACATTTTAGCTGAAAATGTTATCATGACACATATACAAGATCTTTTTCCTCGTTTTCATATGAAAGCCTATGGCTGCTTTCGCGTCCTCAGGGATAGTGAAATTGAAATTAATGAGGAATCTGAAGACTTTGTTCGCCTCTTTGAAGTGGCTTTGAAAAAGAGAAAGAGAGGCGCCGTTATTCTTCTCACAATTGATCAGAACATGCCAACCGAACTCAGACAATTTGTTGAAAATAATTTAAATCTCGATATAGGCGATGTTATGACCGTCGAAGGAATATTGGGGCTTGATGCACTTCAGCAGCTTTTAACGTCTCAAAGACCCGACTTACGTTATGCTTCCTATAATGAACGCTTCCCAGAACGTATACGAGAATTTGGCGGGAATATATTTGCAGCTATTTCCTTTAAAGACCTTGTTGTTCACCATCCTTATGAGAGTTTTGACGTTGTCGTACAATACCTTAAAAATGCAGCTCATGACCCTCATGTGGTCTCTATTAAGCAAACACTTTATCGTACGTCCAATAATTCCCCCATTATAGCAGCCCTTATTGAGGCTGCTGAAAATGGAAAAAGTGTGACAGCTGTTGTTGAAATTAAAGCACGCTTCGATGAGCAAGCTAACTTGCAATGGGCCCAAGATCTAGAACGTGCAGGCGTGATGATTCTCTATGGAATCTTAGGATATAAAACACATGGTAAAATATCACTTGTGACACGTCGCGAAGAAACTGGCCTTAAAATCTATACTCACCTTGCAACCGGCAACTATGACCCTGTAACAGCTCGGATCTATGATGATCTTTCCCTCTTTACTGCAGACTCAGAAATTGGAGAAGAAGCTTCAAAAGTATTCAATTATCTTACAGGGTATGCTTACCCAAATAAGCTAAAGAAAATTGCCTATGCTCCGATTACTCTACGTAATACCTTTGAAGACCTCATCAAAGCAGAAATCGCTCATGCAAAAAGTGGACGGCCAGCATTTATCTGGGCAAAAATGAATGCTCTCGTTGATTATAAAATTATCGATCTCCTTTATGAAGCCTCATCAGCAGGTGTCTCGATTGATCTTATTATTCGTGGAATATGCTGCTTGTGCCCTGGCATTAAAGGTTTTTCAGAGAACATTCGTGTAAAAAGCATTGTTGGGCGATTTTTGGAACACTCGAGGATCATTTGCTTTGGCAATGGAGATGTTCTCCCCTCCCCTCAAGCAAAAGTCTATATTACGTCAGCCGATTGGATGCCCAGAAACCTTGATTGGCGATTTGAAACACTCGTATCGATTGAAAATGATACGGTACGGGACCAAATATTGAATCAAATTATGGTGGCCTATCTTAAAGATAAAGCTCAAAGTTGGAACCTCAGCCCAGATGGCACCTATCACATGATTGGCGAGATTGGCAAAGGGTTTTCTGCCCATCAATACTTTATGGATAACCCTAGCCTTTCTGGACGCGGTCATGGTGAGGTGAAGGGTGTGCCTCAACTTACTTTAGGGTGAGGAGAATGTATTCCAGTTTTTACAAGAACCAAAGGGAAGGTGGTCTGCTTAGAGAAAAAAAGATTTATGTCTATATTGATTGGGAAAAGATACCTTTATTTGTAGGTTGCCTTTTTACAAGACATCACGAGGGCCTTGAATCAGCTCACTTTGAATATGACCCTCATTGGCTTCAAAATCCGTTATACTCTGTTTTAAAACCATCACTAATGTTGCATTCATTACCTCTTCATAAGCAAACAGGAAAAGCATTATTTGGCGCCCTAGGCGATTCATCTCCCGATATTTGGGGTCGAAATTTAATGAGAAGAGCACAGCAGATTGAAGCAGGGTCACAAATAGAGGAGCCTGAAGCTCTTCAAGAAGTTGATTTTCTTTTAAATGTTGATGATACTTGTCGCCATGGTGCTCTTAGATTTAAGGATCAACCTGAAGGTCCTTTCTTAAATCAATTTATAAATGGCGAACAAATTCCAAGTCTTGATGCTTTACCGTCTCTTTTAAAGGCGAGCAAACGCATAATCCAGGGAAAGGATAATGTTAATGACATGAACCTTCTTTTTAAGCCAGCAGCTTGCTTAGGAGGAGAAAGACCTAAGACAACAGTGTTATCAGAAGAAGGGAATTTATTGATTGCGAAATTCTCTAACCCCAACGATGAATGGAATATTCCTGAGTGGGAGTGTCATGCATTGACGCTTGCATCAAAAGCTGGGTTTCTAGTGACTCCCCATAAACTTGTAAAGGTCTCTGGTCATTCCGTTTTGTTATTGAAACGTTTTGACCGATTTATGGGGAAACGTATTCCCTTTCTTACATTTACGAGTCTCCTTGGTGCGTCAGTGGATGAAGGCCATAGTTATGCTGAAGTTGCTGTTGCCATTCGCCAATGTTCCTCTCAATATTTTGGCGCATTACGTGATCTCTGGAAAAGAATTGTCTTAGCGGTCCTGATTTCAAATCGGCATCATTTAAGAAACTATGGAATCTTACTGCCGGATCTTAGCGGATGGAGACTTGCACCCATGTACGATATCAACCCCAAACCAATTGATATTATGCCTAAGCATACTCCCATTTTTCTTAACAACAAATGTGAACCTATCTCTTTGGAACTCGTCTTAAGCGTTTCAGAAGAGTACGGTTTTTCATTACAAGAGGCTAAAAAGATCGCGAAGGAAATTGCGAAAGTAACTTCTAATTGGCGAAATGAAGCTAAGGTTTTGGGGATTAAAGAGTCTGAAATTGAGAGAATGACTTCAGCTTTTGAACATAATCACTTGAGACTAGCTCTATCATTTTAAGTCGCTGCCTTTTCTAACAACCCCAACACCTTATCCGCCGCCGCAAGAATCGACGTCCCTGGGCCAAATATAGCGGAGACCCCTTCGGAATAAAGAACAGGATAGTCTTGAACAGGAATCACACCCCCACAAATGACACGTATATCATCTGCACCTTCGGCTTTTAATGCTGCAATTGTCTGTGGAACCAGCACGCGGTGGCCGCCTGCTTGTGTTGAAAGGCCTAGGATATGCACATCATTCTCGATGGCCTGCTTTGCGACCTCTTCGGGCGTTTGAAAGAGAGGACCTATGTCCACATCAAACCCAAGATCAGCAAATGCCGTTGCAATCACCTTTGACCCTCTGTCATGTCCATCTTGTCCTAGCTTTGCGACCATTATGCGCGGCCTTCGACCATGGGCCGACGCAAATGCATCAACCCGTTTCCGTATAGCTTCTATTTCCTCGCCCTTAGAGGCTCCATAAAGGGATCCATAAACGCCTTGAATCATGTGAGTGGGAGCTGTATAGCGCGTAAAAACCGTCTCTAAAGCGTCAGAGACTTCCCCGACTGTTGCGCGCGCTCTCATCGCCTCAATCGCAAGAGGCATGACATTAACATCCTTTTGCGCTGCCGCCTTTGTCAGTGCCTCCAGTAATTCTTGAACCTTTTGTGAGTCTCTCGACTCTTTGATCTTATGAAGTCGCTTGATTTGCTGGTCTCTAACTTTTGACGCATCAATATCAAGAATATCAATGGCCTCTTCATCAATGGTGTACTTATTAACTCCAACGATTGTTTCCTGACCCAAGTCAATCCGCGCTTGGCGTTTAGCGGCTGACTCCTCGATGCGAAGTTTAGGCATTCCGTGGATAATCGCTTTCGTCATCCCTCCCATCGCTTCCACTTCATCGATCAGAGCTTTTGCATGGTTTTTCAAGCTCTCGGTTAAAGCTTCAACGTAGTAGCTACCGCCTAAGGGATCAACCACGTGAGGGATGCTGGTCTCTTCAGCAATAATCAATTGAGTGTTCCGAGCGATGCGTGCTGAACGAGGTGTGGGAAGCGCAACAGCTTCATCATATGAATTCGTATGAAGAGACTGTGTCCCTCCAAGAACCGCAGCCATCGCTTCAATGGTTGTCCTTATGATATTGTTCAAGGGATCTTGAGCGGCAAGACTGACGCCAGACGTTTGGCAGTGGGTACGAAGCATAAGACTTTGGGGGTTTTTGGGATGAAAAGGCTTGATCAACTCCGCCCATAAGATCCGTGCGGCTCTCAGCTTTGCGACTTCCATAAAAAAATTCATCCCAATACCAAAGAAAAAAGAAAGTCTCGGCGCAAAATCATCAATTTTAAGCCCTCGATCCAAGGCAACACGCACATAGTCAAGCCCATCAGCCAGGGTAAATCCTAGCTCTTGAACAGCAGTCGCCCCTGCTTCATGCATGTGATAGCCCGAAATGGAAATTGAGTTAAATTTTGGCATGTGTTGGGAGGTGTATTGAATAATATCGGCCACAAGCCGCATACTGGGTTCCGGAGGATAGATATAGGTGTTCCTCACCATAAACTCTTTCAGGATATCATTTTGAATCGTGCCTGAGAGCGCGTCTTGCTTGACCCCCTGCTCTTCTGCAGCAACGATGAAGGCAGCCATGATGGGAATAACGGCCCCATTCATGGTCATCGAAACACTCATCTTTTCTAAGGGGATGCCATCAAAGAGGATCTTCATATCCTCAACCGTATCAATTGCAACGCCAGCTTTACCCACATCTCCCCGCACGCGCGGGTGATCCGAGTCATATCCCCGATGGGTTGGCAAATCAAAGGCAATAGACAGGCCTCGTTGTCCTGCCTTTAAGTTCTCACGGTAAAATTTATTGCTTTCTTCAGGGGTTGAAAAGCCTGCATACTGACGAAGCGTCCAAGGCTTCCCAGCATACATCGAGGCTTTTGGTCCTCGCAAATAGGGGGGAAATCCAGGGAAAGATGAGACTCCCTCAATGCCTTCCAGGTCATCAGCTGTATAAAGTGGTTTAATATCAATGCCTTCTGGCGTTTCAAACAGAAGCCCTTCAGCAGTCTTCCCCTTGAGCTCCTGTTCAACAAGCCTTTCCCATTCCTCCCTTGTCATGGAAAATCCTTTCTATTGAGCCAGATCTATCCCAAAGTACTGATGAACTAAGCCAGCGACCTTATCACTCTCCCAATCAAGTCCTCCGACAGCCCGCCCGACTTCTTGTCCCTGAGCATCAATAAAGATCGTTGTGGGAAGACCCGTTATCCCAAGAGCTTTTGAGAGATGTCCCGTTGACTCGACATAAATGCCAAGGTTTTTATAATCATGTCGGGTAAAATAGGCTCTTACGGTAGAAACGCCCCCTTTATCTTGAGAAACAGCAACAAGATTTCCGCCTTTATCCTGGAATCTTTTCGCAAAGGTATTCAAAGTCCCCATTTTCTTGACACAACTTGGACACCACGTCGCCCAAAGATAGACGATCGTAGGCTTCCCCTTAAACTTATCAAGGCTCGTCTGGCCAGTGGAATCATTGATCGCGATCGAAAAAGCATTCCCAGGATCAGATTTGAAGAAGGCAGCATTGACGCAACAGAGGTCATACCAGTAGGCAAGCCCTACAAAAAACACGGTAACAAAGGCCGTGATGATTAAATTATCTTTCTTTTTCCAAAAGGTCATAGATTTCCCCAAAATTGTGAGTATACTCGACTCAAGTTTAAGCTATATAGAGATTAAAGATGAAGAATAACAAAATTGCAATCTGTGTTTTACTTTTAGGGTGTTTTTCTTTAACAGCCTGTGGCCTGAAGGGGGCTCCTAAGCCTGAAGAAGACTCGGAAGTTAACTATGGAGGGACTTATCCAAAGCCTTTAGATTGTCCGTGCGAGGGGAAGAAGGCGGAATAGATTTTCACCAGCCCACCTACGCTCTAACTCGCTCCTGGCTGGCTTCCGCCTTCGCCAAGGAATCCATTAAGGTTCCCAAATAACCAATAGGGGTTCAGCCAATTACAATCAACACTTAAAGCAAATTCGTATTAGCGTTTATAGAAGGTCTGACCTTTTAAAATGGTCCAATGCTGTCGATCGCCAATTGAATCTGCTGCAGAAAGATCATACTCTACTCTCAGGTGGAAACGCAACCATTGCCTTTTGATCCCCAAAAAACAAATCCCCCGATCCTATCACGGCCGGGGGATTTTGTTTGCCTTGTGTCAAAAGCGCTTAATGGATAAGCACCGTATTGGCTGCGCTGAAGGCTGCAAAGTTCACGTCATAGAGTGTGATGCTGCTGCCATCGTGGAAGGTGGCTACTGTATCAAGTGCGGCGGTTCCTCCTACATTTGGATGAGTAAACACCGTGTCCGCATTTATGTTAGCCAGTGTTACCCCTGCTGCGACCTTGAAGACCAGCTTATCGCCTTGACTGGTACTAAAGTCAGTGATCGTAGCATGGCCTTGATTCTCGAGATGCCCATCGTTGAGAAGGGATTGCAAAGCAAACTCAAACTTATCAGCCCCAGTGCCGCCTGTAATTGTGTTGTCACTCCAGTGGATCGTATTTAAGCCTTGTAAAAAGGCACCCAACCCTGAGAGATTCAGTGCATCACTTCCAATGATCGTGTCATTGCCAGCGCCGCCATTGACTACATCATTCCCAAATGTAATGTGGTTGCCGGTGTCAACGACTGTGGAGCTCGCATGACTTAGATTGCTACCGCCGTCGGGAAAGACGATATCCCCTGAGAAAGAGGCCCCTGTATTAGGTCCACTTCCAGCATGGGCACTGAAGCTTAGGTTCTGCAGGCTAGCGTAGATCACATCGTTACCTGATCCTCCATTGATGGTATTGCCAGCCAACGTGATTGTATTATCAATCATGTGCGTAGAGGCATCCGTCACTGTCATTACAGGATTTCCCGTTAAAGGACTGGTATAGGTGAAAGATCCGGAGTTTGTTACCGTTCCTCCTTGAAGAGATAGAGAGATCGTCTGAGCATCTCCATAAATGGTGTCAGAACTATTACCAGTACCGTTGATTGTATTCCCCCCCATGGTTATGTTATTCTGATACAAATGACCATCTGCATAAGACCCAGCACCATCCGCATGACCTCCCGTAACTGACCAGACCATAGATTGAACATCGCCGTAAACGGTTGAAACTCCACTGCCATTTATTGTTATATGGTTATCCCCCATGGTCGTGTTGTTTCTTGAAATGGAAGCCCAAGAGGATAAATGATCCGTAGCTGTCCCTCCAAGAACGGAGTAAAGCATATCCTCACCATCGCCACTTATCATATTCACACTTGAGGATCCTGCGGTGCCTGCTGCTATTGTATTTCCGCCCATGGTGAGGATTGTGCTACGAACATTAGCACCTGCATTACTGCCAAAAACATTGCCTGCAAGGGTAACGGTGTTATCGCCACTCACGACGGACCAGTCTAGATTACGGAAATCACCGTCAATCGTGTTAACGCCAGATCCAGCTGTAATCTGATTATTGCCCAAGAATACTCTATTTGTGGTATCATACGAGGGAGCTGCAGCAAAGCTATCGGGAGCAATATTTATTCCGTTTCCGCCAAAATTAACCCATGTGAGGTCGCGCATACTGCCGTAAATGGTATTAACACCATTTCCGACATTGATTGTGTTTCCGGCTATGGAAACAATTGCATCCACTTCGAAATTTTGGACTTCCGTGCCGCCACTGGCGACATTTTCCACTATACCCACTGTGCTGGAGTTGCTTGTGATGACACCGTTATTATCCACACCGCCATTAACATTGATCAAGTCACGCATACCACCGTATATGGTATTAACGCCATTACCTGCAGTAATATGGTTGTTTCCCATGAAAAACTCATTGGCATCTGAGTTCACGGTGGCGAAAGGTGCTGATAGAGTTGGACCATTGGTCGTTGCGGGCTGTCCATTAAGTCCGAGCGGGTTATTAAGTCCGTTTTGTACTCCACCTGAATCGGTCGTAATAAAATCGCGCATATCGCCGTAAATCAGATTTACACCATTTCCAACCGTAATCGCATTGCCGGTAACGTTCGCACTAAAATTAGGATAAGTATTGGTTGGGTCTGTACCAGGAAGAAAATGACCCGTGCCTCCAAAAACAAACATATTTAGACCCTCTGCAGCATCCTCAAAGCTTTGGTTGGCATGCCCCGCCATGTTGATAAAGTTTATATCTTGCAGTGTTCCATAAATGGTATTGACGCTGCTCCCAGCTAATCCAGCATAAATAAAATTCCCAGCCATTGTTAAAACGTTGAAACCAGCTGTGGTCGAATCATGAGGTGTTTGGAAGGGAGCGCTAAGGGGCGTGTAGACTGTAGAACCCGGTGTTGAAGGAAAAGTTCCTGTTGAAGTCCCTCCGATAATCGTATCATTAAAAGTCTGAAAATCCCCGTAAATAGTATTGACGCCAGAACCAGCTGTAATGCTATTGGCCCCCATTGTTATGTTTCCGTCAGTTATTGTCGTGTAGGGTACCGCGCCACTTAGAAACCCTGGCAATCCAATTGAAGCTAACAACGCACTTTGATCATACGAAGCAGTTGGTACTGCAGAATCTCCAGGAGAAGTTGCAGACTGGCCGTTGCCTTCAGAGAAGTTTATGGTCTGGAGATGACCATAAATCACGTTCACACCATTGCCGACGGCGATCACATCAGAATTGAAATTAAAATTGTTGAAATTTGGAGTTACAAAATAGGGAAGAACGCTTCTTCCGGTCGCAAAGAAATTGAGAAGAGAATCGTATGTATCCCCAATACCGCCCCCAGCAAGACTGTTATATCCGATAGCTGTATTACCTGGTGCACTCAAGTTCATTGTCTGCATGTCACCGTAAACCGTGTTGGTGCCATTTCCTAAGTTGATGTGGTTATCACCAACTGTAAAGTTGAGTCCCTGGATATTCGTGGATGCGGTGACATTGGGGGAGATGGTGAAATCGCTAAATGCGAGATTCGTTGATGCAGGAAGCCCAGTTGAGTTGGCATAGGCGCCACCTGCTGCAAGGGTCATATTTCTCATATCACCATACACTGTATTAACACCATTTCCTGCGGTAATGGTATTGCCAATGCCTCCTCCCGTGAGATCAATGGTAACATTGTCGATCAGCGTATTGACGGTGATTTGGGAGCCCGTCCCCACACCATCCGTTACAGCACTACCGCCAAGGTCAGACATGTTCAGATCGCGCATAGTGCCATAGATGGTATTAACTCCGCTCCCGACGGAGATCGTGTTTCCACCCAATTCAACATTCACATTGTCAATACCAACGTCATATGTGGTGGTGTAAGTAGGAATGCCAAAAATAGGGGATGGTATGCCAGAAGTTGTTGCAGGATCGGCAAGAAATGCGTCTGACCCAAGAGAGTCCACTGATGTATTGCTCACGGAAAAGCTCAAGTCTTGGATGTTGCCGTAGACTGTGTTGACGCCTGAGCCTAACGTTATCGTATTGCCCGCGAGGTCAACGCTGATATTGCTCAGGACATTGCTTGTATTATTTGTGCTGTCCGTGACCGTAAAGCTGAGATTCTGGTAATCCCCGTAAACGGTAAAGCCTGCACCTGAGAGATTGGTAATTGTATAAGGACCCGCGACAAGCGATGATCCTGAATCTACTGACGTAAAGCTCTTGCTTAAGAGTGGTAAGCCACCACCAACTAAAATACTCATATGAAATCCTCCACATTGAAAATTATCATGGTCATGCTGGTTATTGTTTTGATCTTCGTTTTGATTTTTAAAACTGGAGCTCATCAAACAACCCCCACAACCCATTAAGTTAAAACTTTGAAGGAGGTTCTTATGTGAAGACTAAAGAATCTTCTTCTCTATTCTCACTCTACTATATATATATATAAGTCAAGTAATAATTTGAATTGTTTTCTTCGATTACTTAAGTCGTTATATTTGTTGGGAATTTGCCCTGCGATTTAGGAATTAACAGAGGGTCTTCAGTGTCCATTGCAGATGTTTTGTTATTCTCTAGTGTCCCGTGAGTGTCCCATGGAGCCATTTTTAGGAGAAATTTTATTAAAAGAACTTGCAACAGCCCGCCTACGCTAAAGCTTCGGCGCGCAGCCTACACTCTAACGACCTACTGGCTGGCTTGCCAGCCGTAGCTCGCAAGAGCGTAGGCTGGCGGAGGGGATGGGATTCGAACCCACGATACATGTTTCCACGTATAACGGTTTAGCAAACCGCCGCCTTCAGCCTCTCGGCCACCCCTCCGAGTTAGAGATAACATTTTCTAGCTGTCAACATTCCAAGTGTCAATCAATGATTTAGATGAGATGACATACGCATTAAAATAGGCAGTTTAAAACTCCCGAGTTAGGCAAAATATTGTTCGATCACCAGACATTTTTTTTTAAGTGTGACTCAGCACTTTGAACAAAGCCTCCCGGTAAATGATGCATGTTGTCCCATGTTACTTCAATTATATTAATTTCAAGGCCTTCACATTGGATTATCTTAGCAGCTTTTTCTAATGTCCAGAAATCATCTAGCTCCGGCCATCCGCGAATATCAAATGTTGCTATTTTTTTACCTTTTAGTGTTTTAAGGTAGGCTATAAAGGTATCATTATTGAAACCTTCAAAGTCCTTAGGATGCTTCTGCTTGCTCATGTTAAGATAGATCACACGCTTATCTTCAGGATCTTGCATAGCGGAAGCTACTTCGCAAAAGAGTATGGAAATTGTAAGGGCTGCAAACATCAATTTATTCATTGTAAAACTCCTTTTATAATCATCAACTCACCTCATTCAATAAAGACGCAAGCCTCCCCAACGCAAGCGGCGTATTCAACCGATGGTCGCCATTCTTAATCAACGTCAGCGTTACATCCGTACTCTTCACCCGTCTTGCAAGGCGCCTTGAGAGCATCCACGGCACATCCTGATCTGCTGCTCCGTGAATGAGGTGGACGGGACAGTTCACGGCTATGGACTTTGGAAGGACCAGATGCTGTCTCCCCTCCTCTATCAATTGAAGAGTGATGGGAAACCCCTCATTCTCATATTGAGACGGGGTTTGATAGATTCCTTGACGCAGCAATTCCTTGCGACCTTGATCTGTGAGTCCTGCCCAAATCAGCTCTTCTGTGAAATCAGGGGCTGCGGCAATGCCAAGTAATGCATGAATCCGATCTGGGCGCTCAAGGGCTGCAAGCGTCATGAGCCACCCTCCCATACTGGATCCAATCAGAATCACGGGGCCTTCAACCACCTCATCAATCATAGCAAGGACGTCTGAAAGCCACCCGCCTATCGTGCCATCCGTGAATGTGCCAGATGATTCTCCATGACCAAAATAATCAAAGCGTGTATAGGTTTGGCCGCGTTCGTCACACAACTTTTCTAAATACGTTGCTTTTGTACCGCTCATATCCGATTTAAAGCCGCCGAGGAAAAGAACCTCAGGCAGCTTTTTATTCTTTTTATCAAGGCGATTATAAGCTATAAAGTCCTGATGTCCCCTAGTGAGTTTCAGGCAACTCGTTGGACATTTAAGAGGAGAATTGTTCATTGTCGACCTTTAAGAATGAGTTTCAATTCAATTCATTTAAAACCAAGCCAACAATCTTGCAAGTTATTCCTGCTCTCGGATCAGGCGGTGTTGAAATTGAAACCCTAGAAATCGGCAGAGCCATTGCATCAGCCGGGGGGAGATCCCTCATTGCAGCTGATCTTAGCTATTGGGGAGGAGAGTCGTTGCCAGCTGAAATTGAATTCATTAACCTTCCCCTTAATACAAAGAACCCTTTTCGAATATCAAAGAATTCAAATCTCATCAAAGACTTAATCAAAAAAGAAGGTGTGAATCTTGTACATGTTCGGTCGCGTTCCCCTGCATGGAGTGCCTATAAAGCTACACGAGCCCTCGGGATCCCTTTCATCACCACACACCATGCAACCTATCGTTCTAAGAGTATACTAAAGACTTTCTATAATTCAGTTATGGTACGGGGAGATAGAGTCATTGCGATTTCCCAGTTTATGGCTGACCATATTATGAAGATATATAAAAAGTCCTCATGGTTTGACCCAAAAAAGATTAGCCTTATTCACCGAGGCGTGGATTGCCATTTTTTTGACCCCTCGACAATTTCAAAGGAGCGTCTCGCCCATCTTAAGAAAAGCTGGGAGTTAAAGCCTGAGACCCGTCTTATTCTTCTGCCTGGTCGTATTAGCAGGAATAAAGGACAAGATGTCCTGATTAAAGCTCTTTCTCTTATGAATCATTCAGATGCAACTATTGTGTTTGTTGGTTCTGCACAAGGGCATGAAAACCTTAGGGATACATTGTTAAAACAAGCTGCATCCTTCGATCTTGAGGGACGCGTGAAATGGATGCCCCCCTGCCCCGACTTACCAGCAGCGTTTCAACTTGCTGATGTAATCGTATGTCCCTCCCTCGTTCCCGAAGGCTTTGGGAGAGTAATTGCAGAAGCTCTCTCTATGAAGAAGCCCATTATCGCCTCAAACATTGGGGCACCGCGCGAATTGATTGAGGACGGAAAAACGGGCTGGCTTACCCCTCCAGGTGATGCAGTGACGTTAGCAAAAACCTTAGATCACGTTCTAGACTTGTCAGAAAAACAGCTCAATAAAATGGGCGAGCTTGGGCGAAAACGAGCGCTATCAGACTTCTCAAAAGAAACAATGTGTTCGGAAACGATTGCCCTGTATGTGGACGTTTTAAAAGCCAGGGATTCTGTCACAACTTTTGATTAATAATAATAATATATTAGCTTGAAAAAGTTTATGTAATCTCGTACGGTTATAAAGCTTAAATATTTTATTTAAGTTTGTAAGTATGTTTTAAAGGAACACAATTTAATGATTAATTTCAAAAAACTCAGCCTATTCGCCTTAGCTAGTACCATCCTCACTGTCGGAGCTTGTTTTGCAAGCAGCAATCCGCCTGCTAACGAAGATAAAGCTGCAGCTGAAAAAATAGGCCGCGAAGCAGCACGTTTAGATGCACAGGCTAAAGGAGCTGCCTCAGATGTGAAACAAGGCTTCAAAAAAGGAAAAAAAGATTTTAAAGACAAATATAAGCATGCAAAGAAGTAACCCTAAGCTCTGTTTACATTAAGTTGCCCCGCCGCTAGCGGGGGGGGTATTATCCCCACTGCCATTAAGTTAAGCAAAACAGCCCACCACCTGGGTCGTCCCGGAAACAAGAATATCTTGAGCGAAGCTCAAGTCTTCTTGTTGTCCGGGATCCAGGACCAATACTCTTTCCGGAGGAAAGAAGGAATCATTACATTGCTTCGCAATGAGTTATTGCCCTGGATCCCGGGCTATGAGAAATCTAAGCTTCGCTTAGCATTTCTCATCTCCGGGACGACCCCATCGGGGAGGGCTTTCCCTTAACTTAATGGCGGGGGGTATTATCCCTTGTGGGAGAGGTGCCACCTTTCTGAACACTGCTTATTTGCTCATCCCTCATATACCGGTTGAGTTAAATTCTATTCCGTTGTAAAATGAGCGGCTTATTTATTTTAACTTGACTCGAGGATTTCATGATTACGATTCGCTTCCCTGATGGCTCACATCGGGAGTTTCCTAAAGGCATCACTGGTTGGGAGATTGCGAAATCTATTAGCACGAGTCTTGCAAAAGAAGCGGTGGCTGTCAAAGTTGATGACCAGCTGTGGGATTTGACGCGCCCTATTGAAGCGGATGTGGCTTTCGAAGTCATTAAGCGCCCGTCTGAGGCGGGTCTTGATATCCTCCGTCATGATGCAGCCCACGTGTTCGCTGAGGCTGTCAAAGAGCTGTATCCCGAAACACAAATCACGATTGGACCTTCTATCCAGGACGGTTTTTATTATGATCTTTATCGTGAAGAATCCTTTACACCGGAAGATCTTACGCGACTTGAAGAGCGTATGCACGATATCGTTAATCGCGATGAAGCTGTGTCACGGGAAGTCTGGAGCCGCAAGCAAGCCATTGAGTTTTTCAAAAGCCAAGGTGAACATTTTAAAGCTGAAATTATCCAGGATCTTCCTGAAGGCGATGAGCTTACGGTTTACCGCCAGGGAAACTTTGTGGATCTCTGCCGTGGCCCTCACCTCCCCTCAACAGGGAAACTGGGTCATGCATTCAAGCTAATGAAAATGTCGGGTGCTTACTGGCGCGGAGATCAAAAGAATGCACAGTTACAACGCGTCTATGGCACAGCTTGGTCAACAGAGAAGGACCTCCAGGATTATCTGACACGTCTTGAAGAAGCTGAGAAGAGAGATCATCGCCGTATCGGCAAAGACATGGATCTCTTTCATCTACAAGAAGAAGCCATTGGTCACGTTTTCTGGCATGCGAAAGGTTGGACTCTCTACAGACTCTTAGAAAAATACATGAGAGAAAAGCTGGAAGACGACTATGAGGAAGTGAAAACACCTCAACTTCTCGACCGATCGCTATGGGAAGCCTCAGGACACTGGGAGAAGTTTCGGGAGAATATGTTTACCCTTGAAGATGAAAACCGCGTCCTAGCGCTAAAGCCTATGAGCTGCCCTTGTCATGTTCTTATTTTCCGCCAGGGATTAAAGAGCTACCGTGACCTGCCTCTCCGTATGGCTGAGTTTGGGTCTTGTATGAGAAACGAGCCTTCAGGCGCTCTTGGGGGATTAACCCGCGTAAGAAGCTTCGTTCAGGATGACGGACACATTTTTTGTCGGGAAGATCAGATCCAAGAAGAAACACGTAAGTTCTGTGATCTTCTTTTAAGTGTTTATAAAGAGCTTGGCTTTGAGGATGTTATCGTTAACTTCTCCGACAGACCTTCTGTTAGAGCAGGATCAGATGAAACTTGGGATAAGGCTGAATCCCAACTGAAAGCAGGAGCCCAAGCCGCAGGACTCACCTGCAATTTAAATCCTGGTGATGGTGCATTTTATGGGCCAAAGCTCGACTTTATTTTAAAGGATGCGATTGGTCGCCAGTGGCAGTGCGGAACATTTCAGCTTGATTTCGTCTTGCCTGAAAGGCTTGAGGCTTCTTATATCGGTGAAGACGGGAAGAAACATACTCCTGTGATGCTCCACCGTGCAATCTTCGGTTCATTTGAGCGCTTTATCGGTGTCTTTATTGAACATTATGCAGGTAAATTCCCTCTTTGGGTTGCCCCAGTGCAAGCCGTTGTTGCAACGGTGACACAAGAAGCTGATGAATATGCGCATCAAGTGCTCAAAGAGTTAAAAGAAGCTGGACTGCGCGCTGAGATTGACGTAAGGAATGAAAAGATTAATTTTAAAGTCCGTGAGCTCAGCTTGCAAAAAGTCCCCTATATCCTTGTTGTCGGAAAAAGGGAAGCTGAGGAACGGACTGTGGCCTTACGTAAGTTGGGCGGCGAAGCACAAGAAATCCTTGCTCTTGACGCAGTTATCGATAAACTGTGGAACGAGGCCATTCCACCCCACAAACGGCCTCACATGGAAAAAACAGATAGAAGGAGAACTTTACATATCTAAGATCATGAGAGAAGACAAAGCGCCAACGCAAGATGGCCCTCGTGTCAATGACAAAATCCTATCTCAAAAAGTCCGTCTCGTGGATGAGAATGGAGAAATGGTTGGTGTTGTAACCCACAAAGAAGCAATGGAGCGCGCCTTTAAGGCAGGGCTTGATCTCGTTGAGGTCTCACCTAACGCAGAACCCCCCGTTTGTAAGATACTGGATTACGGTAAGTATAAGTTCGAAGAACAAAAACGCCGTGCCGAAATTCGCAAAAAGCAAAAAGTTATCGAAATCAAAGAGATTCAACTCCGCCCTGGTATTGATAAGCATGACTTTGAGGTCAAAATGCGCAGTGCTCGTAAGTTCATTGAAGAAGGTGATAAACTTAAGGTTACGCTTCGTTTTCGTGGTCGTGAGCTTTCTCACCAACAACTGGGTGTTGAGGTTTTAAACCGCGTTAAGGCAACTCTCGAAGACATTGCCAAGGTTGAAATGCACCCGAAATTAGAAGGCAAACGCATGATCATGGTTATGGGGCCGGTTAAATAGACACATTATTGATGACTATTTGATAATTTAGTGTTATAAGCCTGCTATATTCAATACTTGAGGTATAAAAGAGGAATTATGAAACACCTTTTAAAAACTGTAAGCATGAGTGCTTTAATTATGACGACAACTCTTCATCAAGTCCGCGCTGAAGATAATGGCCCCCTGGTTGTTGAACTTATCACACGTGTTGGAAATGTTGAGGCCGAGAATAGAGAACTCCGTGGAATGCTCGATGAAAATCGTCATGAGATTGCCCAACTAAAGCAAAGGCTCGAAACCATCAATGCAGATGTAGATCAACGCTTAAGCACTGCTGAAAGTGCAGCCCCTGTACCCCACGGGGCTTCATCTAATCCTATCCCCATTGGTCGGACGGTTGGAGCGGATACATCTCATGAGACAGCCCAACCTTTTCAAGATTCCGAAACGTCAACAACGGCAAGCAGTTCGAATGGTTATGAAACTGCTCGTTCCTTGCTCGAGCAAGGTGACTATGAAGCTGCAGAAAAAGCATTTGCCGGCTTTGTAAGCGCCCATCCCAAGGACGAACATGCAGGGGCAGCCCAGTATTGGCTCGGCGTAACGTTCTTCGTTCGTAACCAACATGAGAAAGCAGCCAAAGCCTTTGCGAAAGGCTACAAAACCTATCCGAAGTCTGCAAAGGCCCCGGATAATTTGATGAAGCTTGCCAAATCATTAGCCGCACTCGACAGAAATGCGGATGCGTGCTCTACGCTGGATCAACTGTCAGGTGAATATCCTAAGGCCCTTGTGAAGGAAGTGTCTCACGAGAAAAAGAGCTTGGGCTGTAGGTAATACTTTCACCTCTCCCCTTCGTGGGAGAGGTCGCCCTTTCAGGGCGGGTGAGGGGGATTAAATGCTCAGTGCTCAGAGTTCTTTTCTGATATCGAATGCTTAAAGCATTGAAACGTTTTAAAGGTTTAAAAAAGAAACGCAAAACAACCATTGGGAAGCCTGAGTAGATCAGAGTTTTTCTGAATACTGAGCACTGTACCGCCCCTCACCCGCCCCTTGCAGGGCGACCTCTCCCACGAAGGGGAGAGGTGAAGAGCCACCTCAATGCTTCTCATTATCAGGCGTTAGCTTAATGGAAACGTAACGTGATTCTCCATCACGATTTATCAAGAGAAGTGCTGACTTCCGATTATCCTTTTCAGCTTTCTTCAATGAATCAACAACATTCTGAGGGGTTTTGACTTCCTCTTGGCTGATCTCCATGATGATGTCACCTGGCCTTATCCCCTTCTCTGCTGCTGAGCCTTTGGCCGCAACATCAACAACGAGGACACCCTGCACATCTTTAGCTAAGTCAAAGCGCTGACGGACTTCTTCTGTTAAGGGTTGAAGGGTCATTCCATGGATTTCCACACCTTTGGTGAGTTCCTTTCCACCATCGGGAGACGGAATCACACCCGTTTCCTCTGCTTCCTCATACTCTCCCACTTGAATAGGAACGGTGATGATCTTTCCTTTACGCCAAACTGTAAGGGGCGCTTGCGTTCCAACGGCAATATCAGCAACGAGTCTTGGTAAACTGCGCACGTCTTTAACCTCTGCATCGCCAACCTTTAAAATAACGTCTCCTGATTGAAGCTTCGCTTTAGCTGCGGGCCCATCCTTAACCACATTTCCAACGAGAGCACCTTTTAGATCCTTTAGTCCTAAGCCTTCTGCAATGTCCTCAGTGACGGGTTGGATATGGACGCCAATCCATCCTCTTTTTGTACGACCATATTGGCGAATTTGGTCAACAACTTTCCTCGCAATTTCTGATGGTATCGCAAACCCAATTCCAACGCTTGCCCCTGTCGGGGAATAAATAGATGTATTCAACCCAACAACAGCGCCATTCATATCAAACATAGGGCCCCCGGAATTGCCTAAGTTAATAGACGCATCCGTTTGAATATATCCCTCAACAAAATCTCCGGAACGACTTTTTTCGCCAATGTCACGTGCGAGGTGTGAAACAATCCCTGCCGTTACAGTGCCCCCTAAGCCAAATGGGTTGCCAATGGCTATAATCCAGTCACCCGTACGGAGTTTCTCAGAATTTCCCCATTGAACAGAAGGAAGCTTTTTGTCAGTTTTAACTTTTAAGAGTGCAACATCCGTTTTACGATCACGACCTACGAGGGTTGCTTTCAGTTCAGTGTTATCATTCAAAATGACGGTAATTTGATCTGCATCAGCAACAACATGATTGTTTGTTACAATGTAGCCTTCCGGATCAATAATAAAGCCAGAGCCTAATGAGGTGACGTTCCGTGGTCCTTCAGGTTGCATCCGGTCCATAAACTCTTTAAAAAAGTCCTCAAGCGGGGACCCTTTTCCAAAAGGGTTTTCAGCCGGAGATTGTCCCATATCGTTGCGCGTGCGTATTTGTGTCGTTGTTGAAATATTCACAACCGCGGGCAAAAGAGGAGCGACCAAATCAGCAAATCCATTAGGGACAGTAACAGGTGCCGTCTTATCAGCTGCAAAACTGTGATTCGTTAATGAAGTAGATAATACTAAAGTAAATATAATACTTCTTAAACATGATTTAGTCGACATTTCCGATACGTCTCCTTACCGATTTAAATACTTAAAGAAATCATCCTTAGGGGATAATATAAAGGTAGTTGTTTCATGGTTCAAGGCAGATTTATAAGCATTCATTGATCTATAAAAATCATAGAATTTGATATCTTGTCCATAGGTTGCTGCTGCTGTTTGGGTCACGTATGCATCACCTTGACCGCGGATTGTTTCAGACTTTTTCGTAGCCTCGGCCAAAATAATCGTCCGCTCCTTATCAGCTGTTGATTTAATTTCTTGAGCCATTTCATCGCCACGTGAACGGAATTCTTGGGCTTCTTGTTTTCTTTCACTGATCATTCGGTTAAAGATGGCTTCACTGTTTTCAATCGGTAAATCAGTTCCTCTCAACTGTAGATCAACGACTTCAATCCCGAAGGCTTTAGCCGCTGCATTCATCTGATCGCGAATACTTTTCGCAATTTCCGATCGTTTTGGTGAAAGTACATCCGTCAATTTGACTTGACCGAGCACACTCAGCGCTATGGATTGGTTGAGAATTCGCAACCGTTGTTCAGCACCCTCTTCATTTTGAACAGTACGATAAAAAAGGGCGGGATCAACAATCTTGTAACGTGCAAAAGTATCAACTAAAAGACGTTTTTGATCAGCAAGGGTTGCCGGAATTGCGGGAAGATCAAAGTCAAGTATCCGATTATCGTAACTTCGTACATTTTGTAAAAAAGGTATTTTCATAAAAAGACCAGGTTCTTTAATGACACGAATGAGTTTACCAAATTCCAGCACGAGAGTTTGCTGAGTCTGCTGTACGATAAAGATAGACCCCATCAAAATGCCAAAAATGACAAGAATCGGAATCGAGAAAACAATGAGTGATTTCGATTTCATTGTGCGACCTCCTCAGGTTTTGCAGGTTTGTTCTTTAGCTCAGGAAGAGGTAGGTAAGGTAGAACACCCTGACTCTTTGATCCATCAACAATTAGCTTTTGTGTCTGCTCAAGTATTGCTTGCATTGTATCTAAGTAAATACGATTCTTAGTTACTTCGGGAGCAGCCTTATATTGATCAAAGACGAGTTTAAAGCGGGATGTTTCTCCGTCTATATCAGCCATGACTTTACCTTTATAAGCCTCTGCATCCTGTATGATCTTCTTAGCCTGACCTCGAGCAACAGGAACGATTGAATTTCGGTAGTATTCAGCTTCGTTTCTCTTTCTCTCCATGTCAGCTTTTGCGCTTTGAACATCCAAATAGGCATCAATAACTTTACTGGTTGGAGGGGTCACTTTTAAAAGCTCAACCTGAGAAATCTCAATGCCGAGCTTATATTCATCGACAAGTTTCTGAAGCATTTCTCTGAGATGCACATTAATTTTGCTCCGTCCTTCAGACAAAATCTGAGCAATAGGAGTTTGAGCAATGACGGCCCTCACAATACTATCTGCAGCTGCCCTTATGGTCGTATCCGGCGATTTAACATTAAACAAGTAGTTACCTAAATTACTGATGCGCCAGTTTACAGCAAATTGCACATTCGCAATATTCTCATCACCCGTTAACATGAGGGCGCCTTCACCACTCAGATTACCTCCGCTGGTGTTCGTTTCATTCGTATTTGTAAAAATATTAATGGCAGTTACATTACGAATTAAGGCTGTTTCTATTGGTGTTGGAAGATGATAATTCAATCCTGGATCCGTTGTCCGAACCCATTTACCAAACCTTAAGACTGCTGCTTGTTCATCCTGTTGTACAGTATAAATACCCGTCAGAAGCCACAAGAAGAATATACCGCCTGCAACATACCATAATGTCCGGCCGCCCCCTTTCCCATCTTTAGGAAAGAACTTCTTAAATTTATCCTGGCTTTGCTTAAATAAGTTTTCTAAATCAGGGCCGTCCTCCCCTCCCCTTTTACGATTCGGTCTTTTGGTCCAGATGTTATCCTCATCATCACCGCCACCATGCCCCCAAGGACCTCCCTCATCATCTTTAGAACTCATTCTTGCTTGCTCCTTTTCATTCTTATAAACATACGTTATAGATGATTTCGCAATGTTAAGCAATCGGGATAGGTTACATGTCACTTGAAAGTCAGATCATTAGTATCCTTAAAACTATAGTTGACCCCTTATCTAAGGTAGATATTGTAACCAAAGACATCGTTCAGGGTTTACAAGTAACAAAAGACGGACGAGTCTCATTTATACTAGATATTAATGCTGAATATATGAATGACGGATTGGCATTAAAAGAAAAAGCCGAATCATTACTTTCTGAATTACCCGAAGTGTCAAGCGTTCACATTGCCCTCACAGCACAACGCCAGCAACCTGCACATAATCCTTCTAAGCAGGGTATTCCTGGCATAAAGCACATCATCGCTGTCGCATCCGGTAAAGGAGGTGTCGGTAAATCGACAACAGCTGTAAACTTAGCCTGTGGATTAAACTCTTTGGGACTTAAAGTGGGTATATTAGATGCAGACGTCTATGGACCGTCGATCCCCCGTCTTTTAGGCGTCAACCAAAGACCGACATCTGATGATGGAAAAACAATGAATCCTATCGCTGCTCACGGCTTAAAGTGTATGTCCATGGGTTTTATGATGGACGAGACAACCGCGGCCATATGGCGCGGCCCAATGGTTCAGAGTGCCTTCAATCAGATGCTGAGACAAGTGAATTGGGGCGAGCTTGATGTTCTTGTCATTGACCTCCCCCCAGGAACGGGCGATGTGCAGCTTACCCTTGCCCAAACCGTGCTTCTCTCTGGTGCTATTATTGTCTCAACACCTCAAGATCTTGCCCTCATTGATGCAAGAAGAGGACTTGAGATGTTTGTCAAAGTAAACATTCCCGTACTTGGGCTTATTGAGAACATGAGTTATTTCCTATGTCCGCATTGTAACTCACGCTGTGACATATTCGAACATGGCGGCGTGCGCAAGCAAGCACTATCCATGGGCATACCACTGCTTGCGGAAATACCATTGCATATGTCAATAAGGGAGACTTCTGAAAAGGGAACTCCCATCGTTAATCAGACTCCCTCATCAAGTGAAGCCTTACTCTATAAAGAACTGGCAAAAACAGTTTGGAACAATCTAACAGCCCCCTCTATATAAATTCAATAAAGCAATCATCAGTTTATTATATAAGTTATTTAAATTTATATAGTTCGACACACTTTAAATACATCAGTTTAAAAAAAGATCTATTTGAAATCAACATCATTGTTTATATTTTTTACATATTAATACCATATTAATATATTTGCTATATTCTAACCAGAATCAAAAATAATAATTCACATTAAATACTTTAACACGGGAGGATACTATGATTAGATCTTTTAAACTCGCTCTTGGATTAACAACCTGCTTAAACGGTATTACTGCGGCAGAAGCAAAACAAAATCCCTTGGCAGAAGAAGCTAAGAGACAAAAGTTTTACATTTCACGCATCGCTGCAAAAAAAACATACAAAGCTCAGCTATTCAATAATAGAACAAGACCCCTTAAAAGCTCACAGAATGTGATCCCTTTTGCAACACGACCTATTCAAAGAGCACCTCTATTTCGTGCCGCAAGATTCAGGTTCTCTTTTACGCCACATTTTCATGGGTTTAAGTCTGCGCTCTTGAAGAAGCAAGGAATGAAATTCTCATTCGCTCGTAAAGTTATTACTAGAAAGGCAGTACCTGTCGCTAAAAGAGCGCCGATCATTAAGAAAAAATTACCTGTAGCATACAAATCAATTCCTATCCGTGCAGTTCTCAAAGCACCTCCTGCAAAAATTCCAGCTGTCAATGACAATAAAAATAATATACAGAAAACACCCATAGCTGTTATTAAAGCGAATACAGAAGTTTCAACTCAACTTCTCAATACTGCGTCACTCATTGCTTCCAAAGTAATGCCCCTAGAAGCACCACGTGAAGTCGAAGCAAGTATTGAAGCGACTTCTGTACTTTTAACATCAGCACCCGCTCATGAGCCATCGTCTACTGAACCAGCGACACATCTAAAAGCCTTGAGTGAACCAGCTCTCACGGACTCAGAAAAGTCAACTAGTGGAACAGTATTAACGAGTCCAGATCAAGCAGAAGAGCCAGCTGATAATGTACAGGTCAGAAATGAAGTTATTTCTAATATTGATAAAATAAGAACTGTTTTATCAGGTGTTGACTTAGATACCCTCGCTGTTAATGAGCAAGACACTCATTTCTTTAATCTTACTCATCTCACGCCCAGTATCATAAAGATTTTAAGCAATGATAATGCTCAAACGAAAGGCAAGAGCCTACCACAATTGAGTGAGTCACTAAATCGTCTGAACGAACTTCTTACAAATGGTAATATAGATTACAACACCATTGGTTATGTGTGGTTAGTTCGTCTTAAGGCATTTAGCACTACACTTTATACTTCCCTTAAGTCTGTGATTTCAGCAACAGAAGAAAGCAAGAAAGCACAACTCGTCAGTACTGTTCGAGGGAAGTTGGATGAAACAAGAGACCTTCTTAAGGATTTCAAACCAGGGGTTACCCTTGTAACTGTAGAACCTAAAGATGTCCCCTTACTCAAAGAAAGTCTTTGGGACATAAAGGGATTCCTAAGGAATGACAAGTTCATACCAAAAGGAGGCATTGTAGGATTTCTGATGGATGAGCTAATAAGTGAGGCAAAGCTCGCTATCAATGACCCAAATCTAAATCTTGTCGATAACTATGTTGATCTTGTCAGAGCTAAATATCAACTGAATACGATACTTGAAAAGCTAAAATTTGGGCAACCAGAAGCGAGTCCAGTGGCTTCAATCTCAAGTGAACCTGTTAAGGTAGCTACGGTAGAACCAAGCTCTCCAAAGCTTTCATTGGTTGAAAGAGCTAAGCCTATTTTTAGCCGTCTTGATGCCTTACTTGCAGATCCCAACGTAACGATAAGTCAAGAACACGAAGGTATGATGAATAGCATCATCGGCCAATTTGGGTTGATAAAAGATGTAAGAGGTAGCGTTGACTCAAATGATAATGACAGACCCGCTACTTTGAGAAAAATGATAGCTAATCTCTCTCAAGTCTCCGATATACCTGATTCGGAAAGCATGAGCTTAAGTCTTTCCTTATCACGTGCAAGAGACCTCTTAAATAAAATGGGTCAAGCTATATAAAAAGTGTAACCATCACCAAAATCCCCAAGCCTCACGCTTGGGGATTTCCCCATCCCGTTAAATAGATGACTTCAAATGTTGCCGGTAATTTTTCCCCGTTAAACCCATACTCTTTTCTATAGATCTCTTCTGCTTTTTCAAATAAACCACGGGGTGTAAAGGATTTCACTCTATCATTTAGAATATTCGTCTCCCCCATCCCCCTTAAATCTCTCATCAGACTAAAGAGTGTTGGATAAGTCACTGTGATGGTTTCTGTGTCGACGACGGGAAGAATAAATCCTGCGCGACTCAAAAGCTGTGTCGCATCTTTAGGGTGTACCATTGGAGATACGCGCGGACTTGCGCCGCCCTTCATCGATAGTTCAGCTTGAAGTAGACTGTCGCGTAGCTCAACGAGTGTATTCCCCCCTAGAATTGCTGCAAGGAAAAGACCGTCAGGTTGCAAACATCTATGAACTTGCCTTAGAAATTCCGGTAAATTCTCAAGAGAGTGTCCAAGTAAACAGCTAAAAATAAGATCAAAGGAATCCGCTGGAAAATCTTGAAAATTTTCAAGGCTTGTATTGGTTAAATTAAGACTATTTAGAGGATGGGGTGATAAATTTAATGAATTCTTAAAGTTTCTCTTGATATCCTGCAAACGAGAGGTAAGGTCATAACCCACATGTTGAAACAGAAAATCATGTTTGTGGAAGGATCCTAAAGCCCTTTTTTGGTGGATCTTATATGCTTGCTGATCAAAGAGTTTCATAAACATAAGGTAACCATACTTTAATATGTTAATGAAGAAAAAAACGACAAAAGAGAAAGTTAAGTCCCTGATCGACTTGTATAATGAGTCATGTAGGAACGGTAGGGTTGAGCTTAATTCACATCAAAGAGATATCCTCACTTCCTTACAAACCATTTATGATTCACTTGAACTCAACCGTTCCTTCCCCTTCTTTACGAAAAAGTCAGGTATTAAAGGACTGTATATTTGGGGTGACGTCGGTCGTGGAAAAACGTTCCTTATGGATATATTTTATAACCAAGTCGAGCATACCCCTAAAAGACGCGTACACTTTCATGAGTTTATGAAGGAAGTTCACGCTTCACTTCATCAATTAAATAATACGCAAGAGGAAGCACTTCCTGAGCTTATTAATCAAATTTCATCTGAGATTACTCTTTTATGTTTAGATGAGTTTCAAGTCACAAATATTGCGGATGCCATGTTAATGGCTCGCCTTTTTGAAGGCCTCTTTCGGGAAGGGGTTGTTCTTGTCGCAACGTCTAACACATCTCCTGCAAATCTCTATGAAAAAGGGCTTCATAGAGAGAGATTTTTACCATTTATTCCTTTACTTTCTGAGTATACTGACATTGCGTATTTAATAGGGGATATTGATTATCGCCGGCAAAAGTTTTCAGGGCAGAAATTATATTTTTCACCTTGTGACGAGAATTCTATGAACAAGTTACGCACAATTTGGAATGACCTTACTGAAAATGCGCCTTTAGACACGGTTCAATTCACAAAAGTAGCCCCGCCATTGACGCTTGAAGGCCTCTCTCGGGGAGTTGCATGGGCACACTTTCAGGATCTTTGTGCTCAACCTTGTGGACGTCTTGCCTATCTTTCATTAGCTGAATCTATACATACGTTGATTTTATGGGGTATTCCCCAAATGACGCAAGACGATCATAATGAAGCAGTACGCTTTACAATCCTTATTGATATCCTCTATGACAAAGGTGTCTGGCTTGCGGCAGCTGGAGATGTAGAACCGGAATACTTATATCAACAAGGGGGATCCTTTGACCGCACGATCTCCAGACTATATGAAATGCAACATGGCTGAGACAATGATTGAAAAAACAATAACCACATATGAACAAGGCGTCCGTCTGGATCGATGCCTCAGACTGTGGATACCACATTTACAACAAGCCCTTATTGAAAAGGCAGCTCGAAAAGGACTTCTTAAAATCGATGGGAAAAAAGCAAAACCATCCCATAGAGTCCTTGAAGGACAGGTTCTTTCTTATCCTAAGCAATTTCAAGGACTTGAGATTGAAGCCCCCGAGCATGAGGAACGTCCCTTAACAAGCGCGGATAGAAAATGGATTAAGAGTCTTATTATCTATGAAGACGACGACATGGTTGTCATTAATAAGCCTGCAGGGACACCTGTACAAAAGGGAACTAAGCAGCATAAAGCTCTCGATTCACTCATGGATTCCTACTATGAAGGATCAAAGACGAGACTTGTCCACAGGTTAGACAAGGATACATCTGGAATTTTTGTTTTAGCCCGTACACTCCCCATGGCCAGGTGGCTAACACAAGCTTTTAAAGAAAGAACGATACATAAAACCTATTGGGCTCTTGTTTGTGGTGTTCCTCAGAAGAAGGAAGGACTTATCTCTCTCCCTCTCACAAAGAAGGCGGATTCAACATATGAGAAAGTTCACGTCGATCATGAAGAAGGCCTTCATGCAACAACGTACTTTCGCATCATAGAGTCTCTCAAAGATAAGTTTGCTTGGCTTGAACTCTCACCAAAGACAGGTCGGACGCATCAGCTTAGAGTACACTGTGCTGAAGGGCTCCAAACTCCCATATTAGGAGATGGGAAATACGGTGGGAAGGAAGCTTTTCCAATGGGTCGCACAGGGTTACACCTCCATGCGAGGTCTTTAATCATACCTCTTCCCAATGGACATACGGTCACGTTTGAAGCGCCTCTTCCGAATGAGCAAAAAGAAACATTAATAAACCTGGGGTTTGATCTTGTTTGATATATACATCCATAATCATTTTCTAAAAACACCACTTGGAAATCCCTTTCAGGTACCAACATTGGCACTGGCAAAAGCAATTGAAGAAGAATGGGAAAAGGACCCCTCCCCTCAATATCAAAAGAAAACAATCACTTCATTAGTGGCATCAGCTTTGGATCGCGTTCCTTATTCACGGGAAGCCTATACAACGTACATCATACAAACAGTCCTGCAAGACGTGATTTTATTTTGGGTAGAGTCCCCAGCGTCTGTTGTAAAGCAACAAGACAAGAACTGGCAACCCATCATAAAAGCAGTAAACCAGCGTTTAGGTCTTACATTGAAACCAGTTTCAACCCTTACCATCGGATCCTTATCAGAAAAAGAAAGAGATATTATTCATTCATTTCTAGAACGACTAACGGATTTTAAACTCGTCGGATTCTCTCACCTTTTAACCCTTACAGATTCTTTTTGTCTCTCTTACTTAGTTCAACAAGGGGAGCTTTCAGCTGACAAAGCATGGGATCTAGCCCATCTCCATGAGCATTCACAACGAAAGATTTGGGGAAATGATAAAGAAGCCCTCGTTTTAGAAAACACTCAACGAACAGAGTTTCTTGAAACAGTTAGGTTTTTAAAGTTAATTGGTTAAAAAAATACCCTTGCTTTCACAAGGGTACTTTCTCAATGCATCCGATTTTAGAACTTATACGTAAATCTTACATCAACAAACGGAGCCCGTATTTTATCCTTACCAACAGTTGGCTGACGAACAAGTTTGGGATTTGAGAAGGCAACACCCCCTGATAGTTGAGTTTCAATATTCGGCGTGGGAAGGTACTGTATTCCAAGTCCACCAATCCAAACTTGATCCGCAGGTAATGAAATGGGTCTAAAACGTTTTGGCTGTGGATTTGAATCATATTCCACAAATCCAAGTGCCGCCCACTGACATGCAAATTGATAACGTGTATAAATTTGGCCGACCCATGCGTTTTTATAATTTAAGGGGATAGTTGTTGTACCTATCACAGCAAAATTTCTAAGAATAAGGGATTTAGCAGCTTTCTTCCATAAAACATAACGACCATTAAAGTTAACGAGCCAATTCTTTGAGAAATATTGTAAATAATTCAATGTAAATGTATCTGGAATTGCAGCGCCAACTGAAGAAAAATTCGTTACATTTGCTAATGTATTAAATCCATGCGCTTGAACTTTCATTTTTGAGTGGTAACTACCACTTAAATAACTTCCTTTGACGATTTTCCATAAGAATCCAGCATCCCAACCGAATGTTGATCCGTGGCCCTTGAAACGGCTAACCCCAAAAGGTGTTTGTAAACCAAGTTTACCATTAGCAACATATAAAATGTCTAGACCTAATCCTAATGTTAAATTTTCTAAAACTTGATAGCTTGCTTTAGGGCTAAAATTTCTACCTACGAGAGAAGTTTGTGTGCCACTCAAATTGCTGCTTTTGTAATGAAAATTTACATACGCTGGATTGCTAACATCAACACCTACAACGAGTTTCTTATGACACGGAATTCTGTATATAGCTTGCCCATAAGGAAAATATGTATATGTGTTTGATTTTGAAGTTCCGGGGAAACCCGCTTGTGTCCCTGTAAACTTAGACTTTAAGTTAATCATTCCAGCACCGGCAGAAAACTTAAAGTTATCTACGAAGTCCATGTCTGCTGGGTTAAAATAGCTCATATTTGTGAAGACCTGAATGCCAGCCGCTTTTGCTTTCTCAACGGGAAGCGCAAACATCGCTGCAGTCATAAGTGCAGAAGTACAAGCCATTTTAAAAATATTTTTAGAAATTTTCATTTTTCCCTCTTTTTTTGTTTTTTTTAAAATTGCATAAATGCAGATGGTGAGCAACAAAAGTTTTAATTTTTCGTTAACAAATTCCATACTTACATCACAACCCTATTCTTTGTAACATTAATGCAACATTCTTAAATGATTATTCTATAAATTAAATATTACTGAATTAACTGCATATTAACATAACTATGATATATTGAAATTTACCAATTAACAAAACAGGAGAAATACTATGAACAATCGATTGCTTGTCCGTCACGAGGTTTCTGATTACGCAAAATGGAAATCTTATTTTGATGCTCATGGAAATGTACGGAAAAATCATGGCATAAAAGCCTTACAGGTTCTACAAGATACCTCTAATCAGAATGATGTATCCATCATTTTTGAAGTTGCTGACATCGCAAAGGCCAAGGCATTTGTGAAATCAAATGAATTAAAAGAGCATTTGAAGAACGCAGGTGTTATTGGTAAAACCGAAATGAACTTTTTTTCTGATAAGTAAGTCCTTATCAAGGGGATTGCTTTAATAGCAGTCCCCTTTCATTCTCTTAATTAAAATTTAACCTAATTTCATTACAGTTCTTCAACAATAACCATAAGCGATATATGGAGAGAAGAATGTCTGATCATTTCAGTGTACGCCATACTGTAGCACGTAATTTAAAAATGAAGTTTAAGTTTTTTGCTCATTTTGATGAAGGTAAAGCGCGTGAACCGAATAACATACAGCGTTTACGGAAATGTGCTAACAAAAATACAACGACAGCTCCTTTAAAGAAGGACACTAAACCCAATTTATAATCACATTTTAACTCAATCTTAATGATCTAGGGGTATTTTCATACCTGACAATACAATAAGAAAGAGAAGAAAATGTCAAAATATATGCTCTGTCTCCACGAAGTGGCTGATTATGCAAAGTGGAAACCCATATTTGATTCAACAAAAAAGTTACGTGAAGAAAATGGTTTAACGAAGGACTTAAGCGTCCTTCGACAAAAGAAAGATAAGAATGACGTCGTTATATTGTTTGAGGTACATGACATCGCAAAAGCCAATGCATTTTCTCAATCAAATGCCTTCAAGGAACTGATGAAAAAGGCTGGAGTTATAAGTACGCCGGAAATATACTTTCTTTCAAATGGAAGAAGCTAACTCTTTAATCGTTCCCTTATCAAAAACAAGAACTCGATCCGCCTGGTCAATCGTTGACTTTCTATGGGCAATAATAAGAGTCGTGCGATTGTGCTTTAGGGTTTCTAAGGCGAGGCGCACCTTTTCTTCGCTTTCCGTATCCAGAGCAGAGGTTGCTTCATCTAACAATAAAAACGCTGGATTTTTAAGGATTGCCCGTGCAATTGCAAGCCTTTGTCGTTGCCCTCCCGAAAGAGCAACACCCTTTTCACCAACAGGTGTCTGAAACCCCGAGGGAAGCGTTTCAATGAATTCAGAGGCATAAGCAGCATCCGCAGCTGCCTTAACTTCAGCATCTGTTGCGTCAAGATTTCCAAAGCGAATGTTCTCCATAAAATTGGTTGTAAATAAAACGGGATCTTGAGGAACTAACCCAATCACAGTGCGGAAGGAATGAGGATCAAGATCATTCAAGGGCACACCATCAATAAAAATCTGACCGTGAAGTGGATCGTAAAAACGCATGATTAGGTTGAAGATTGTTGTTTTCCCAACACCAGAGGGCCCAACAAGCGCTACGGTTTCCCCCTTAAAGACCTCAAAGGAAGCCTCTTTAAGAACCATATGGTGAGGCCTTGTGGGATAGGCAAAGCCCACATTAAGAAACTGTAGATGCCCTTTAAGAGGGGCTGGAAGGGTTTGGGGAGGTCCCGCAAGGACAAGAGTCGGTTTTAGCGCCAGAAACTGAAAAATGCGCTCAACGCCCCCTGCCGCACGTAAAATATCACCATGTATCTCGCTGAGAGAACCAGCAGCTCCCCCCACAGCAGCAGCATAAAAGAGAAAGGCAGAGAGTTGCCCAGGCGTCATATGCCCCTGGATAACGTTATGTCCTCCATACCAAAGCATAACGCTGATGCCTCCAAAAACAAGGATCATCACCAATGCCGTTAGACGAGCGCGGGCTTCAACACGTTTTAGGGAAACAGCATATGTTTTCTCAACTTCGGTTGAAAATAGCTTGGTCATATAGGGTTCACGACAAAACGCAAAGACAGTACGTATCGCACTAAAAGTTTCATCAAGAAATGAAGAGACATCTGCCGTCTTTTCTTGCGCAAGACGTGAGTATTCCTTTACTTTCCGGCCATATATAAGAATAGGGATGAGGACGAGCGGAATCACAAATAAAATAATAGACGTCATCACGGGGCTCGTAATAATGAGCATGGTGATCCCCCCTAAAATGATCATGATATTCCGAAGGGCAATGGGAATTGAAGTGCCCAGAACAATTTGGAGCAGCGTTGTATCTGTTGTCAGGCGAGATTGGATATCCCCAAGGCTAGTCGACTCAAAGAAAGCAATGTCCTGCTTAAGGAGGTGAGAGAAGATCTCTTTCCTTAGATCAGCAATAACACGTTCACTCAATTGAGCGACCCAATATAATCGTCCATAACTTGCCAATGCCATGATAGTTACAATGCAAAACAACACCGTAACCGAACCAATAAGACCAAAGAATGCGTTTTCGGAAAAACCGTAGTCGACAAAATAACGAAGCCCTGCCCCAACACCCAGAACTGTCAGGGAAGCAATAACAACGGATAAAAACGATAATAACAGAATTTTTGGGTATTTCTTTAGATAAGGGATGATCTCTCGTAAAACTTGCGGAGACTTGCCCTTAGGGCGCTCTTCTTGTACGTTTTCATCAAGATAGCTTGGTTCACGAAGCATAGTCACGAAGCTCGGTAGATAGGAAATCTTTCAGAGGTTTGGCCGTCCGTGTACACACCCAAGTTTGATCCTTATAGTGAAAGTGATGGGCGCCCGTAAAGGGTGATGCGACCCATATTTGATGCGTCACACCATGTTTGTTTATGACATATTGACCATTAGGCACAGATATTGTGAGCGTTCCATCGATCAAATCGACATCGGCATTTGGCCATGATGATTCAAAGAAGTCGGCGACTTCCTCTAAGGTTTGGTTTGAGAGTGTGTGAAAATCGTTCATATGTGCCTTGTTCAATATAAACCGTCATTAGAAGGCTCGTTTAATTCTGCACCAGCCCGCCGTCGCTCCTTCGGAGCTATGGCGCGCAGCCTTCCTCCTTCGCTACTTCGTAGCTTCGGCGGACAAGCCGCTCTAGTGTAAACCGTGGCTGGCTTGCCAGCCGAAGCCCGTAAGGGCGAAGGCTGGTGGAGCCAGGGGGAATCGAACCCCCGACCTCTACAATGCCATTGTAGCGCTCTCCCAACTGAGCTATGACCCCATTGATTATGGGGTGAAATTAATGGCATACTTTTGAACATGCAACATAAAAATGAACCACGCGTTTATACGAGCCACAGCGCTGATGATACGGCGGCCTTTGCTGTCATTATTGCTGAACGCTTACGTCCTCATGACATTATCCTTCTTAAAGGCGAGCTTGGCGCAGGAAAATCAACCTTTGCACGTGCTTTAATCCAAGCCCTGTGCGGGAAGGACACGGAAGTGCCTAGTCCGACCTTTACCCTCGTGCAAACCTATACAACCCCAACTTTTGTACTGTGGCATTTTGACTTATACCGCTTAAAGCACAGCCAAGAAGTTTATGAATTGGGGATTGAAGAAGCCTACTCAACTGGTGTATCCCTAATCGAGTGGCCAGAGCGCTTAGGGTCTCAACTCCCCAAAGCCTATCTGGAAATTGAATTAATATATGGAAATGAGGAAAATGACCGTATCCTCCGTCTTACAGGCTGGGAAGACCGAACTTTTTGAGGATGAAAGAGCAGAGAAAAGATTTGCTTTCCTCAAAGCTCACGGCCTCGAACAAGCGACCCTCCTCCCCCTCCCCGGCGATGCCTCGGGGCGGCGATACTTTCGTTTGCCAAATGCACTTCTTATGGATGATCCTTCAGATGATACGGTCCAGTTTCAATTCATAGCTGATGTATTGCAGGGCTGTGGATTATCGGTCCCCCAAATCTATGAGGCTGACCACCTCAATGGATTTCTCCTCATTGAAGACTGGGGAGATCAGAGCTACAGAAAAGCCTTGGAACAAATACCTGAGAAGACACTCTATGAAACGACCATTAGATCCCTTATTCACCTTCATCAGAACTTATCAGAACCCGTCGTTGGAATTCCGTTCTACGATAGTAATCTGTTCCTAGAGAAAGCTTCCCTTTTTACAGAATGGTATGAAGATCCTTTATCAGAGACAGCCAAGGCTGATTTCAAACAGTTATGGGAATCAGCCTATCACAATCAGCCTCAAGTCCCTCACAGCCTCGCACTGCGAGATGTGATGGTGGATAACCTCATCTGGCTTCCAAAGCGTTCCGGAATGAATAAAAGCGGATTCATAGACTTTCAGGATGGTTCGTGGAATCCCATTACCTATGACCTCTTTTCCCTCCTCCAGGATGCAAGGCGGGATGTTGACCCTGTGCTTGCTGATGATTTACTTGAGTTATATATCAACTCCTTTCCAAACTTAGATCCTAAAGACTTCTATGCGAGTTATGCCCTGTGGGGTGCCCAAAGGACAACGCGTATTATCGGCACCTTTTACCGTCTCGCCCGCCGGGACAGGAAACCTCAATATCTTCGATATATCCCGCGCTTAAAGGATACCCTTGAGATTTGCTTTTCCCATCCCAATCTTTGGGAGTTGAGAGACTGGTTTAAGATGGTGACACTATGAAAACCGCCATGATTCTCTGTGCAGGACTAGGGATACGCATGCGACCCTTAACCAACACGCTCCCGAAACCCCTGATTAAAGTGGCTGGCAAAACCATGCTAGACCGTGCCTTTGAGCACCTTAAGGTTATTGATATATCTCATATTGTTGTTAACGCGCATTACTTAAGCCCTCAAATCGTGGATCAGGTAAAAGAGAGAGGTATAGTCTCACACGAAGACGATCTACTCGAAACAGGCGGTGGCGTTCACCATGCATTGCCTTTATTAGGAAATAAACCATTCTTCGTTCTCAACGGAGATTGCATATGGACCGGTTCTGAAAGCCTAAAGTATATGGAACAGGTTTGGGATGAGGACAAAATGGAGGCGCTATTGCTCGTTATTCCTCGAGAAAAGGCCCATGGATATAATGGGGCCGGAGATTTCTTTATGTCCCCGGATGGACACCTCTCCCGTCGCGGAGAAGCCCCTGAGGCACCCTATGTTTTTATCGGAATCCAGATCTTGAACCCTGATCTATTTAGGGGGGAAACAGAAGGCCCCTACTCCTTAAATGTGATCTATAATAAAGCCCTGGAGAAAGGGCGCCTCTATGGAGTTGTTCATCATGGTGAGTGGTTTCACATCGGTACCCCTGAGGATTTACGCAAGTATGACCCTATGGTGGCTGAGATAGAGAAAAGCTAGAAGCTAAATTCAACGGTGTTGATTTTTCCATCTTTAAGACCTTAAACTCATTCGGTGAGTAAGCATTTATTTATTCTAAGTTATTGAAAATCATAAATTAATATACTTCACCAAAAATCGCGTCAAAACAACTAATTAAACTTACAAATAATGATTGACAGGAGGCACACAATGGAACACTATAATTTTATAGATAGCAACTTTGTCTTCGATACTCTTAAAAACGCTAAACTTATTGAATTTCGGGGTATTAGTTTTGAAGAAATTATTGAAATTATAGAAAGCAAAGGACCACTTGATGTTTTTAGACATCCCAATGCTAACAAATATCCAAATCAAATGGTGATTGCGATAGAATTCAAAGAATATGTTTACTTAGTTCCGTTTGTTGAAGAAAAGGACAAAATAATATTGAAAACAGCCTTTCCCTGTCGAAAGGCAACACGTAGATATTTATATATGTAGGAGAAAAATCATGAAAAAACCTAAGTCACCCGTTTTTAATTTAGACAAAGAAGAGCAAGAGCTTTCCGACGAATTTGATAGAGGAGAATGGGTGAGTGTCGACAATCTTGAGGAAGAAAAAGTCAGACTACGTAAAATAGCTAGAAACACTCTTCGTAAGGATGCACGGATTAATATCCGTATTTCTTCAAGTGACTTAGAGCGGTTGAAGCAACTAGCTGCTTATGAAGGTTTACCGTATCAAACATATATAGCCAGCGTTTTGCATAAGGTTTCAGCAGGGCATCTTCATCCATAGATCATTCACTTAACCTTCCGAGATGCCCGTCTAACAAGATAGTCAGAGATTGCGACAGGAAGACATTGCAAAAACCTCACAAACAGAAATACGGGAGTTGGGAAAGCAATCACAGCTTTCTTGGTGGCAAGTCCTTTAGCGATTCTCTTCGCGGCGTCGTCGACTTCCATTATGAAGGGCATTTTTAACTTGCTACCCGCCGTAAGAGGGGTCTTAATAAATCCTGGACAGATCGTAGAAACAACGATGTTATAGGGCTCAAGTTCGATGCGCCAGCATTCGCAAAGCATTTTAATTGCGGCTTTGCTCGCACAGTAGGCTCCTCTCTTCGGAAAACCGCGATAGGCAGCAAGGGAACTGAGAACGGCAATGTGACCCGTCTTACGCTCTTTCATGCGTAGCATCACGGGCCATACCGCATTCAAAACACCATCAATATTGGTTTTTAGAACCCGATTGTATTCCTCACGATCAGGATCACGCTGCATGGCACGCACACCTGCATTAGCTATGACCAAATCAATGGGATGAGCCTTATCAATCTCATTTATCCACTTCTCCATGGCCGATTGATCCGTTACATCAATCGTTTTTGAGACGACGGTTGCCCCCTTCCCTTCACAAAGCTCTTGGCTATCTTGAAGACGCTTCTTATCTCGCCCAACAAGGATAAGCGTGATATGAGGGGCCGCATAATGCTCGGCCAATGCCTTGCCTATACCGCTCGATGCACCGGTAATGAGAATGGTATTATACATAAGATCCTCCCTGAAGAATAAAGTAGAGTTTATCACCTCCATTAAAAAAAGGGGATCGTAATCTTTTTAAATAAATTCACCGTCAAACATGAAAAGCGAGCCATGAAAGTGGCTCGTTTTTTTATGGTTTTAAAAGGCAGAATAATGATATTTACATGTTACAAATTGGTACAAAAGTAGATGCATGATACATGCAACTTACGAGCTCACAAAACAATTTTACATTTCCTCTAACTTCTGTAAGAATTCCCCAAGCAATAATAACAAAGAAGAAACGATGGGCACTCCTCTTTTCATTGAAGTCATAACCTTAATCGCGGCCTATCTCTTGGGCTCAATCCCATCTGGTCTTCTTATCAGTTGGGCGTTTAAGCTTCCGGACCCCCGTGAGATTGGCTCAGAGACCATAGGGGCTACGAATATGCTGAGGCTGGGGGATAAGAGGGCAGCCATATTGACTCTCCTCCTTGACGCTCTAAAGGGCAGTCTGGCTGTGATTATTGCGCTGATTGTAGCGCCACCGCTTGCTCAGTTTGCTTGTCTTCTTGCCGTTATTGGACATATTTGGCCTGTGTGGCTTGGCCTCAAAGGGGGCAAAGGGATTGCAACGGCTTTTGGGGCTATTCTTATTTTAAGTTGGCCTTTAGCGATTGTCTGCCTTGTCACATGGATTGCGGTTGCTGCGACCACTCGCTATTCTTCTTTAGCTTCTCTTACGGCTGTCATTTTAAGCCCTCTTTACACAACTGTCTTAAATGAGGATACTCTTGTTATGACTTGTCTTGGTCTTGCGTGTCTCATTTTTTGGACGCACCGCAGCAATATCAAACGCTTAATAACAGGGAAAGAATCACAGATTGGCGACACAACTCTTTCACAAACCCCTCAAGACTGATGAAGATCGCATCGATTGGATCCAACTGGCACGATCTGAAAATGTCGGCCCCCTTACGTTCCATCGCTTAATCTCTCGATTTGGCTGTCCAAAAGATGCCCTTGAGGCCTTGCCTGAATTGGCTGCAAAGGGCGGTTTAAAACGGAAACTTAAGATTGCTTTACGCTCTGAAATTGAAGCTGAGATCGAGGCCACCGAAGCCTTTGGAGCACACATCGTTCTGTTTGATGATCCTGACTATCCACCCCTTCTGAGACATATTGACTCTGCCCCTGCCCTGATCACAGTTAAGGGAAAGCTTGATCTTTTACACACTCCTTTGTTTGCAATTGTAGGAGCGCGTAATGCCTCAGCGATGGGCAAGAAAATGGCCCATACACTTGCCTCTGAGCTTGGTACACTCGGATGGGTCATAAGCTCAGGGCTCGCTCGCGGCATTGATGGCGCTGCCCATAAGGGAAGCCTAAAGTCCGGAACGATTGCAGTTCTTGCGGGAGGTATCAATGATATCTATCCTCAAGAAAATGAGAGTCTCTATCATCAAATAGCGGAAGTTGGGGCGCTAATCGCTGAATCTCCCTTTGGTACACAGCCTCAAGCAACTTTATTCCCCAGACGAAATCGAATTGTCTCAGGGATATCACGCTGTGTTCTGGTCGTTGAGGCCGCTCTTAAATCAGGCTCTCTCATCACAACAAAGTATGCCCTGGAACAAGGACGCGATGTGTTTGCTATTCCTGGCCATCCCCTTGATCCGCGAGCGCGCGGGTGTAATCAACTTATAAAGAATGGCGCCGTCCTTGTTGAATCAATTGAAGATATTTCCAATGAAATTTCGCCGTCAATCAATATGAATCTTAAGGAATCTCCTTGTGAATATAGGGAGTTCCCCCCCTCCCCTTGCCTAGATAAGACTCGACATGTCGTTAACGAAAATTTAAGTACTTTTCCGATAAGTGTTGACGAATTGATCCGACAATGTCAGTTGTCGGCATCTGATGTGTGGGTTGTCCTACTCGAGATGGAAATTGCGGGACGCCTTGAACGCCTACCCGGCGGCAAGGTTTCCCTAAAAGAGGAATGGAAGAATTTATGAATGTAGTTGTCGTTGAATCACCGTCAAAGGCAAAAACCATAGAAAAGTATTTAGGCAAAGACTATACAGTTCTTGCAAGCTTTGGCCATGTGCGTGATTTGGTTTCTAAGGACGGATCCGTAAGACCTGATGAAGACTTCGCCATGACATGGGAGGTCGATGATAAGGCAAAGAAGCATCTCGATGCGATTGCTAAGGCTTTAAAAGGCGCTGACCACCTCTATCTCGCAACTGACCCTGATCGCGAGGGAGAGGCGATCTCTTGGCATATTCAAGAAGTCCTGGACGCAAAAGGTGTTCTAAAAAACGTTAAAACTCAACGGATTGCGTTTAACGCGATCACGAAAGAAACGGTTGCTGAAGCGATGGCTCATCCACGAGAGATCGATAGCCAACTCGTCAATGCTTATTTAGCACGTCTAAGCTTGGATTACCTCGTCGGGTTTACTTTGTCCCCTATATTGTGGCGGAAACTTCCCGGAAGTAAATCCGCAGGTCGTGTGCAATCCGTTGCTTTGCGGCTGGTTGTCGATCGTGAAACAGAAATTGAAGCTTTTAAATCACAGGAATATTGGACAATCGAAGTTGAATTTCTGAATGGGCAAAAAAAGTCATTCAAGGCGCGCCTCACCCATTTGGATGGAAAAAAGCTTGATAAGTTCTCTCTCCCCTCTGAAAAAGAAGCAAAAGAAGCTGAAAAAAAGATTGAGGCTGGAAAGTATCACGTAGACTCTGTAGAGAAAAAGCGTGTCCAACGTCACCCTCGCCCGCCCTTTACTACTTCTACCCTTCAACAAGAAGCGTCACGTAAGCTTGGATATAGCCCAAAAAAGACCATGCAGCTTGCCCAAAAACTATATGAAGGTATCCATGTTGGGGGTGAAACCACCGGTCTTATAACTTATATGCGTACGGACAGTATCCAGGTTGAAGGGAGCGCTTTGGCGGCCTGTCGGACCGCCATCGAAAAATCCTTTGGAAACAAATACTTACCGAGTTCTCCCCGTGTCTACAAGACGAAAGCCAAAAATGCTCAGGAAGCTCACGAAGCCATCCGTCCAACTGATCTCAACAGGAAACCTCAAGATATTTCAAAGTATTTAGAAAGTGACCTTGCACGCCTATATGACCTTATCTGGAAAAGGATGATGTCTTCACAAATGGCTAGTGCTGAGCTTGACCAAACGTCAGTGGATATTGCCTCTGATAAAAAAGACGTGACATTAAGAGCAACGGGATCGGTCTTGGTGTTTGACGGCTTTTTAACGCTTTACCGCGAAAGCTTGGATGAAGATCAAGCGGAAGAAGAAGATAACAAGATCCTTCCCCCCCTTGAAGAAAATGAAAAGCTAGAAAAACAGCAAGTCTTGCCAGAGCAACACTTTACCCAACCTCCCCCACGGTATACGGAAGCAAGCCTGATTAAGAAAATGGAAGAGCTTGGGATTGGACGCCCCTCAACCTACACGGGAACGCTTCAAACCCTTCAAGCGCGTGGGTACGTTAAAAATGAAAAGAGGACGCTCTACCCAGAAGATCGGGGCAGGATCGTCACAGCCTTTCTCTTGAGCTATTTCCGTAAGTACATTGAATATGATTTTACGGCCCAGCTTGAAGAACAGTTGGATGAAATATCTAATGGAGATCTTTTCTGGAAGGATGTCTTAAGTCAATTCTGGGTGTCTTTCATCAGTGCCATTGATCAAGCGAAAGACCTTAAGATTCAAGAAGTCCTCGAACAGCTTCAAAAGGATCTCGATGCGCACCTCTTCCCCCCCACTGAAGATGGGAAGGATCCTCATATTTGTCCTCGCTGTGGGATCGGTAAGCTTGGCTTACGCTTGAGTAAATTTGGCGCCTTCATTGGATGCTCTCAGTATCCGGAGTGTAAGTATACGCGGCCACTCGTTTCAGGCGATGAGGGCGACGCTCAAGCCCAAGAAGAACCCTTTGAGAGGCAGCTTGGGACAGACCCTAATTCAGGACTGGCTGTTACGGTTAAAAAGGGACCTTATGGATTTTATATTCAATGGGGCGAAGCCGTTTCAAAGAAAGAGAAGCCAAAGCGGGTTTCCTTGCCAACAGGGGCATCACCAGAGGCTATTACATTAGAGGAAGCAGTGGCACTGTCCGCTCTTCCGCGTAGCATTGGACTGGACCCTGAGACGAAAGAGCCTATAACGGCGGCTATTGGACGGTTTGGACCCTACGTTAAACTGGGTAGCCTCTTTGCCTCACTCAAGAAAACGGATGATGTGTTGACGATTGATTTGACACGTGCCCTCGAGCTGATAGAAGCGAAGAAGAATGCGCCGCCTCGAAAAGGCCCACCAAAGAAAGTTGCCCGTGGCAAAAAGAAGTAAAGATCTCCCAACACCTCAGGAAATCCTTGAGTTCATCAACTCGTCCCCAACAAAAGTTGGAAAGCGTGAGATTTCACGTGCCTTTAATTTGAAAGGACTTAAACGTGTTTGGCTGAAGAACGTCCTAAAGGACCTAGCAGATCAAGGCCTTATCAAGAGAGGACATAAAAAGAACGTTCATTCACATGCCGCTTTACCTCCCGTCCTTCTCGTAACCGTTGCCCCTGAGCTTTCTGAGGAGGGTGAAGTCCTCTTAAAACCGGTTGAAATCTCAGGCGACTTTCCTCCCATTTTGCTTACAGATAAAGGATCGGCTCAGGTAAAATCTGGGGATCGCCTTATGGTGCGCGTCAAACGTCATACAGACGGATATTATACAGCCCGCCTGATTAAAAAGCTGGTTGTAAGGTCTGCAACGCTGGTTGGAGCGGTTATCAAAAGCCGTGGGCGTCTTTATGTACAGCCCTGTGATCGACGGCGCCAAGAGGATCTCGCTTTGCTAGATCCTGCGGAAAAGGTCCATGAAGGCGAACTTATCGTTGCCGAACTTTCAACCACTCGTGGGGCGAAACAAGCTAAGGTATTGAAGTCCCTTGGAACTCTAGATGACCCGAGCGTGATCAGTTTGATCTCCATCTATGAAGAAGGCATCCCCCATGAATTCCCTGAACAGGTCATAAAAGAAGCTGAATCCGTGCGCACTCTCTCCCTTGAGGGCCGCGAAGATTTAAGATCCATCCCTTTTGTCACGATCGATGGTGAAGACGCCCGCGACTTTGACGATGCTGTCTGGGCTGAAGAAACTCCCGAAGGGTGGCATCTCATGGTCGCCATTGCTGATGTGTCGCATTATGTGAAGCCTGGAAGTGCCCTTGATAAGGAAGCGTACCTCAGGGGCAATTCCGTCTATTTCCCGGATCGTGTCGTTCCTATGCTTCCAGAAACCCTTTCAAATGATTTATGCTCCTTAAGGCCCAAAGAGGATAAAGCCTGCTTTGCTGTCCATTTATGGCTCGATGCGAAGGGACGTCTTAAGCGCTATCAGTTTGTCAGAGGCATCATGCAATCTGTTGAAAGACTAACCTATTCTCAAGTCCAACTCGCTTATGATGGAACGACCGACGCTCAAACAAAACCTCTGGTTGAGTCGATCATTAATCCACTTTACGGTGCCTATGCCCTTCTAAAGAAAGCCAGAGAATTCCGAGGAACACTCGATCTCGAATTGCCAGAACGACAGGTTATTTTAAATGAGGAAGGGCGTATTGAGGACATCCACCCTCGCCCACGATTGGATAGTCATCGTCTTATTGAAGAATTCATGATCCTTGCGAATGTGTCTGCCGCCCAACAACTTGAAGCGCTTAAGGCCCCCTGCATTTACCGCATCCATGATGTACCAAATCCTGAAAAAATCTTTATATTTAGAGAACTGATTGAAGGGCTCGGGTTCTCCTTCCCCAAGTCACAAGCGATTACACCTCAAGCTTTCCTCCATCTTTTGAAGGCAGCTCACGGTACCCCTCACCAAGCTCTCATCAGTCAATTGACGCTGAGAACTCAAGCGCAAGCACTCTATCACCCTGAAAACATTGGGCATTTTGGACTCGCTTTAAAGAAATACAGCCATTTCACATCCCCCATTCGCAGATATGCTGATATCATCGTCCATAGAAGTCTGATTGCAGCTTTATCTCTGGGGGACGATGGCTTGCCCAAAGACGCAGATCTCAGTGCCATTGGGGAACAAGTTTCTGCAACAGAAAGAAGAGCTGCAGCGGCTGAACGCGCGGCTTCTGAGCGTTATGTAACCGTATTCCTTAAGAATAAAGTGGGACAAACTTTCCAGGGGCGCATCAATGGCGTGACGTCCTTTGGACTCTTCGTAACCCTCGATGATTCAGGCGCAGATGGCTTAATTCCTATGCCCTACTTAGCTGACGATTACTATACGTATGAAGAACATAAGCATCGCCTTGTGGGACGTCGCACACGCCGCATTTATACTCTCGGCGATCCCATCGAGGTCATGCTAAAGGATGTGGATACCCTGACGAATACGATTACGTTGATCCCCGTTGGTGGTTCTCCCTCAAAGAAAAAGGAACGCTCATTTAAGAATACGGAAAGTGGCATTCGCCATAAGAAGAAGCGCGATCGTAAGCCTACCTAAAGGCTTCTACTGTCCGCCGCAGTCCTTCCTCAACGGATACAACTGGCTTCCATCCAATAGACGTTTTGATATCGCTGATGTCCAACTCTAAAGAGCCCGTAATTTTCTCAAGCATTTCCTCTTTCCCGAGGAGTTTCAGGGGGACTCTCAACAAAATCTGTGGGAAGGGAAACAAAAGGGGTGACTTCTCTAGCCCTTTACCCAGTTTCTGAATAAGCTCCACAATGCATAGGGAGTGATCATCACTCACATAGTATGTGTGCCCTTTGGCATCCGGATGGATGGCCGTAAGTGCAATCGCATCAACGAGATTATCCAAGTATATCAGGCTCCGTCTATTCTTCACACCAGCAAAAGGAAAGGGAATATTCATTTGAATGGCTTTTATGAGTAAGTCGACATTTCCTTTAGCATAGGGGCCGTATACGACAGGAGGGCGAATAATCACAACGTCAAGCCCATCTTTTTTTTCGATGTCCCTGAGTATTTCTTCGGCCTGAAGTTTGGATTTTCCATAGGATAGTAAGGGTTTGGTGGGGCTCTTTATAGTCAATATTTCCTTAGATGAGGAACACCCATGAACATTAACTGTGCTTATAAAGACGAAACGTTTTACCCCAGCTTTTACGCATTCGGTAGCGAGTTTCTTTGTCAATTCACTATTGATCTCATCATAATCTTGGACTGAAAGTCCTTTCGTATGAACAATGCCGGCTAAGTGGATAACAACATCTATGCCTTTGAAAATAAGCGACCAATCATCCTGTTTAAGGAAGTCACATACAATGAATTGATCTTGCACCTGTAAATCAGGGTGTGGTGTTCGAACAAGTGCAAATACACTATGCTGAGCTTTTGAGAGATACTCAGATAAGGCTCGTCCTATAAAGCCATTGGCACCTGTAATAAGAATGTTCATTCACATTGTTTGCCCTAAGTCTTAGTGTTTATCAACATGAAATTTTAGGAATATCTGGCGTTTTGTGCTAGCTTCGGTGTATGTTAAAAAAAATTTAATTAAGATTGCAACGAGGAACCATGTTTACAACACTTTTCCGGAAAGTTTTTGGCTCATCAAATGACCGATATATCAAAGGCTTAGATAAGATTGTCGAACAAATTAATGCTCTAGAAGAGGAAACAGCAAAACTTAAGGATGAAGCTCTTAAGGCTAAAACGGTTGAGTTTAGAGAGCGCCTCGCGCAAGGCACTCCACTTGACGATTTATTGGTTGAAGCCTTTGCTGTCGTGAGAGAAGCCTCTAAGCGCACCCTCGGCATGCGCCACTTTGATGTTCAGATGAAGGGAGGCATTATTCTCCATCGAGGAATGATCACGGAAATGAAGACGGGTGAAGGAAAAACCCTTGTTGCCACACTTCCCGTTTATCTGAATGCGCTCGAAGGAAAAGGCGTTCATGTCGTCACTGTCAACGATTACCTTGCGAAACGTGACTCTGAGTGGATGGGTGCTATTTATAGATTTCTAGGGTTAACTGTTGATTGTATCGTCCATGATCTTGATGATCATGAAAGACAAGTGGCTTATAATGCTGATGTCACCTACGCAACCAACAATGAGCTCGGGTTTGATTATCTCCGGGACAATATGAAGTTCCGACTTGAAGAGATGGTCCAACGCCCGTTTAACTATGGAATCGTCGACGAAGTTGACAGCATTCTTATTGACGAAGCGCGTACGCCCCTTATCATTTCTGGCCCTGCTGAAGACTCATCCGATCTCTATGTAAAAGTTGATAAGCTCATTCCTGAACTTCTTCCTGAAGATTATGAAAAAGATGAAAAAGCACGCGCCGTTACATTAACTGAACAAGGTATTGAGCATATTGAACAAATCCTCATCAAAGCGAATCTGCTTGGGGGCAAAACCATGTACGACGTCCAGAATGTTGGGGTCGTCCATCATGTTAACCAAGCCTTAAAAGCCCATAAGCTCTTCGCCCGCGATGTCGACTATATGGTGACAGACAATAAGGTCATGATTATTGACGAGTTTACAGGTCGTATCATGGAAGGCCGTCGTTATTCAGAAGGTCTCCATCAAGCGTTAGAAGCCAAAGAGCACGTTGAAATACAGCAAGAAAATCAAACACTTGCGTCGATTACCTACCAAAATTACTTCAGACTTTATAAGAAACTTGCCGGTATGACCGGAACGGCTATGACGGAAGCCGCTGAATTTTCAGACATTTATAAGCTGGAAGTTCTCGAAGTTCCAACAAATATGCCCGTTGTTCGTAAAGATATGGATGACGAAGTTTACCGAACAGCGAAAGAGAAATATGAAGCTATCATTAAGTTGATAGAAGAATGTAGAGAACGGAAACAACCGATCCTTGTGGGAACGGTCAGCATTGAAAAGTCTGAGCTTCTCTCAAATCTTCTCAATGAAAAGAAAATTCCTCATAACGTTCTCAATGCAAAGTTTCACGAGCAAGAAGCAAAAATTATTGCGGAAGCTGGTGTTCCCGGTGCTGTGACGATTGCGACAAACATGGCTGGACGCGGAACCGACATTAAGCTCGGCGGCAATGTGGACATGCGGATTGAAGAAGAAACAGCCAGCATTGAAGACCTCAAGAAAGCCACGGCTCGTTCAAAAGAGATTGAAGAAGAAGTTAAAGCGAACGCTGAAATTGCAAAAGACGCTGGCGGTCTTTTTGTGATCGGTACTGAACGCCACGAAAGCCGACGCATCGATAACCAGCTTCGCGGGCGATCTGGTCGTCAAGGTGACCCAGGAGCCTCCAAGTTCTTCCTCTCCCTGGAAGATGACCTCATGCGCATCTTCGGCTCTGAACGCCTCGATAGCTGGCTACAAAAGCTGGGCCTTCAAGAAGGGGAAGCCATTATTCACCCTTGGATCAACAGGGCTCTTGAGAAAGCTCAACAAAAGGTTGAAGCGCGAAACTTTGATATTCGTAAACAACTTCTAAAATACGATGACGTCATGAATGACCAACGTAAGGTCATCTATGAGCAAAGACGTGAGATCATGGAAGTCTCGGATGTCTATGAATTTATTGTCGGCATGCGTGAAGAAGTCATTGAAGAACTTGTAGGACGCTATATTCCTGAAAACGCATACCCTGACGTATGGGAAACAGCCTCGCTTCATGAAGAAGCCTTACGTATATTTGGCCTTGATTTACCTATCAAGGATTGGGCCGAGGAAGAAGGGATTGCAGACGCTGAAATCAAGAATCGTCTTCAAACAGCGATCGACGCCGTCATGGAAGGGAAGGAAAAAGATTACGGAGCTGAAATGATGAGACTTGCTGAAAAGTCTCTCCTTCTCCGTATCTTAGACCAACAATGGAAAGATCACCTGCTCTCTCTCGATCATTTAAGGCAGGGAATTAACCTCCGAGCTTACGGTCAAAGAGATCCCTTGAATGAGTACAAAGGTGAAGCTTTTGAAATGTTTCAAGAAATGCTCACCCGTCTTCGGGAAAGTGTCACAGGCGTTTTGTGTCATCTTCAAATGGGTGAATCGACTCAAGAACAAATGGTTTCCGACATTTTTGAACCTGAATCTGATCAAGAAATGGAGCTCACCTATACACAAGATCCCTATGATCCAGGAGAGACGGAAGATAAGTCCCTCATCGGACCAGAGGATTGGAATAAAACCCCGCGCAATGCTCCCTGCCCTTGTGGTTCAGGCAAGCGTTACAAACATTGCCATGGAAAACTGGCTGAGGATTCGTCCTTGCAGATCGAAGGAAAAAATGCTTAATTGCAACATTGTTAAAAAGGAGTACACCATGAATATTAAAAACTTATCGATATTAGCCCTTACAGGCACTTTACTTACGGCATGTATGTCAGCTGGGGAACACAAGCAAGCCGTTTCTAGTGGTCCTTCCACCTTTACGCTTGGTAAAGTTCAATCAACCGTTCGCCAAGGAATGCCACAAGATCAAGTTGTTGCGTCCTTAGGATCCCCTAACATCGTAACAAACGATGAATTCGGTAACGAAACATGGGTATACGACAAGATTGCATCCGAAAGCGCCTATTCAACAAGCTCCGGCGGAGGAGGCATAGGTGGCCTCGGTGGGGGTCTGATTGGATCAGCCCTCCTCGGTGGAATCGGCCAAGTGGGCGGCAACCAAAGTGCAGGTGCTGTTGAAACCACACAAAAGACACTTACGGTCATGATCAAGTTCGATCCGCAACGCCGCGTGAACACGATCAACTACCATCAAAGTAAGTTCTAGGAGAGCCTGATGAAGAGAATAGCTCCTTTGGCTTTTGCAAGCCTTCTCGTTGCCTGTCAACAAGTTCCTCAACAACCTTTAAAGACACAGCTCGAGGTTCGGGAATTCCAAACACGTACGTTTGATACCTGTAAAACGGATGAAGTGATGTCCGCTGTTGTTGAAGCTTTCCAAGACCAAGGCTTTATGGTGAAAAACGTTGTTCCTCAAGTCGGCCTCGTTTCTGCGACCCGTGAACTCGATGTTGAGGACAAGGGCCAAGCTTTCTTCCAGACCTTTATGTTCGGACACAATGGCCAATGGGGCAAGAACGCCATCATCGAGGCCACGGCTAACGTCAAAACCATCGCTGGAAAGACAAAAGTTCGCACAAACTTCCAAGAGAAGGTAATGAACAACCGCGGCGGCGTTGATACAGTGAACACGATTGAAGATCCTAAGTTTTATCAAATGTTTTTTGACAAAATCGGGAAAAGTGTATTTATTGGAAATCAGAAGTTTTAGATAGATATAAAGTCATTGGGGGGATGTATAATGAATATATTTAAATACATAGTATTTGTCTCTTACTTCATTTTTCTTCATAACCCTGCAGTAAATGCAATGGACCCTTCTGAAGAAGACCATGAATCTACTAAGGCTAAGCAAAAGACAGGGACTCTCGTTGATCAGAATGGAGACAAGAGGACTGCAGTAGAGATATTTGGCAAACCCGATCTCGATCCATATCTTCTTAATCGACTTGAAGCCTATGACAGAAATGAAGAGTTACTCGCTGATACCTCTTGGATGTCAGAGAATCATCAAAGAATAGCCTCTGAGCTGGCAGCCTCTGATATGCAATTAAATTTTCTTCTTGAGACTTTAAACATGGAGAGTGCGCTTAAAGCCAAGAAACGAAATGAGAACTAATTAACAAAGTTGGCAGTTCCGTCACCTCTCCCCTTGTGGGAGGTTAAGGAACCAAAATTTTCATGAGCTTAACCTTAATAAATAACCCACTAGAAACAAATTTAAATTCCCTGTAACATACCGTGAGATATATAATTATAAAGGGCAAATATCATGTCTAAACCTTACATCATCGTTTTAGGAAATGAAAAAGGCGGCACAGGAAAGTCAACCGTCAGCATGCATGTCATTGTCAGTTTGCTTCGCATGGGCTTTAAAGTCGGAAGCATTGATGTGGACGCCCGCCAAGGCACTTTGACTCGCTATACTGAAAATCGGAGAACGACGTCTGATAAAATGGACAAACCTTTGCCCCTTTCTGAGCATATTCCGCTATTGCCAAGTCAGAATGTCAATAGAGATGAAGCCGTTAAGGAAGACCAACAGAATCTGAATGATGCCATTCAGAAACTATCAGCTCATCATTTTGTGTTGATTGATACCCCAGGCAGTGACACCCCATTGTCTCGTGCTGCCCATGCAAGAGCGGATACACTCATCACACCCGTGAATGACAGCTTTATTGACCTCGATATGCTTGTTCGCTTGAAGAGTGACACCTTGGATATCTTGAGACCCAGCACATATTCTGAAATGGTTTGGGAGCAAAAGAAAAGACGCGCTATACAAGACAAGGGATCGATTGAATGGATTGTCATCAGAAACCGTCTCAGCAGCCTGAATGCGCGTAACAAATCCCAAATGGAAGAAGTGATCCAAGCCCTCTCAAAACGCATTGGATTCCGGTACATTCCTGGATTTGGTGAGCGCGTGATCTTCCGTGAGCTTTTCTTATCAGGCCTTACCGTGCTTGATATGGAAGATTGTAAGATGCCCCTCTCGCTCTCTCATGTTTCTGCAAAACAAGAGTTGCGCAATCTCATCCAGTTGATTGAGCTTCCCAACGTGGAACGGCTTGCAGCCTAGAGAGTCAACATGGCTGAATTATTTCTTTTAGCGCTAGGAATTGTTTTCATCATCCTTTTGTTGCAAAAGCTTGAGCATGCTGAAACGAAGCTTCTTCTCCAAACAATAAAATGGACCTTTGTGGCAACGATGATATTCGCTGCCATTTACCTCACCCTTGTGGGGCGACTGCTTCAGGTTGGTGCAATTGCTATTTTGCTGATTCTTTTATTAAGAAAGGATGTCATGGAGTGGCGCGAAAAGAACCGCCCTCCCCCACCCCTCCCTCATCCCATGACAAAGAAAGAAGCTGCAGCCTTATTAAAGGTTGAACTGAAGGCAACGAAACAAGAAATCAATGAAGCTTTTAAGAGTGCAAAGCCGAAGGACTCAACAGACAAGGACCGCCTGCAGCAAGCAAGGGATGTGATGCTGAAGGGAAAAAAGTAACTTTCACCTCACGAGGAGCTGGCGGACATCCCCTCTACACCCAACTTCCCTACACTTCCTGCCTCCATACTTTCAATCGTTAAATTACTATCCGTAAACACATAGATTTCCGAGGCGATTTTCATTGCCTTTTCTACTATCATTTTAGCTGTATAACCCTCAACATCAAGTAAAGCCCTTGCTGCGGACAAAGCATAGGGGCCTCCACAACCAACAGCAACAATTCCATCATCTGGCTCATAAACCTCTCCAGTGCTGCTCAGGATCAAGGACTGACGTGGACTAATCACAACCATTGTCTCTGTAACCGTACGCAGAAGCGGATCTTTTCTCCAATCTCTCACCAGGTCTACGCAAGGACGCAAGAGTTGGTGCGGCGTCTGATCGAGCTTATCTTCTAGCTTTTCGAAGAGAACAAGTGCATCTGCCGTTGATCCCGTAAAACCTGCAATGACATTCCCTTTTGTGAACCGACGTATCTTCCGAACGTTCGATTTGATAATGAGACTATCCATAGAGATTTGACCATCTGCCGCAATAACAACCTCTGAGCCCTTACGAACGGATAAGATTGTTGTGCCATGCCATGTTGATAACTTGTTTTCCATGATTGGTCCTTTCCCTTGAATATGTTACTATTAACGAAAATAACATAAATTAGTTTCATTTCTATTAACTCAAGAGAGGGAGGAATCAGTGGAGTATGACAACGGTAATCTATTTGCCCGATTGATAAGAAAGGAAATTCCTGCAGATATTATTTATGAAGATGACTATGCTGTGGCTTTTCCAGATCTTAATCCAAAAGCACCCATCCATATTTTAGTCATTCCAAAAGGAGAGTATGTTTCCTTTTATGATTTCACAGAGAAAGCACCCCCTGATCTCATCGTGGGTTTTAACAAAGCCGTATTCCAGGTCATTAAATCTATGAATTTACAAAAAGATGGATTTCGCATCCTTTCAAACCAAGGTGTGAACGGTATGCAACATGTCCCTCATTACCATGTCCATATCTTTGGCGGGGGTCCCTTAGGGAAAATGATTGCTGAATAAAATGAAAAAAAAGAAAAAAGAGAAATTAGTCGTAGGATGGCGGGAATGGGCGCACCTGCCTGATTTAGATGTCGAAAGAATCAAGGTTAAAATTGACACAGGCGCAAAAACATCTGCGATTCATGCGTTTGACATTAAACCGTTTACATATATGGGAAACCCTTGGGTTCAGTTTGAAGTCCACCCCCTGCAAGATAATGATATGTTATCAAATACCTGCACTTGCCCTATCATAGACCACAGATGGATAACAAGTTCAACAGGACATCGACAGAAACGGTTTATCATACGAACACGCCTCGTCATCGGAGAATTTTCATCTGATATCGATATTTCACTTGCAAATCGAGACGAAATGGGCTTTCGATTCCTTCTAGGAAGGAATGCCATGAAGGGACATCTGCTCGTCGACCCAACTCATTCTTTTTTATTGACCCATAGATAATATTAACCAAATAATAATTCTATTCTGTTAGGATAATACATATGAAAATATTGATGCTCTCTCGAAATCCTGGACTGTATTCTCACAAACGTCTCATTGAGGCGGCTGTGGGGCGTGGCCATACGATCGAGTGCATTGATACGCTTCAAGTGTATATGAACATTGCCACCAATAATCCCCAGATTAGATATAAAGGAAAGCCGATTGAGCATTATGATGCGGTTATCCCTCGGATTGGCGCCTCTATTACGATGTATGGACTTGCCGTCCTTAGACAACTTGAAACCATGGGCGTGTGGTCCGTCAATAACTCTCTGGCAATAGGACGATCACGCGACAAATTTAGAACGTTTCAGCTTTTAGCCCGTAAAGGCATCCCCCTCCCCGTCACAGCATTCGGACACTCAACAAAAGATACGGATGATATTATTGATATGGTGGGAGGCGCCCCCGTCGTCATAAAACTACTTGAAGGAACACAAGGCTTAGGCGTTGTCTTAGGGGAGACCCATGTCTCAGCCAGGAGTGTGATCGAGGCCTTCCGTGAAGTCAATGTGAACATCCTGGTTCAAGAGTACATCAAAGAAGCCAACTCTACAGATATAAGATGTCTCGTCGTCGGGGGCAAAGTCGTGGCCTCCATGAAAAGAACAGGTCCAACCGGAGATTTTCGCTCAAACCTTCACCGAGGCGGGACGGCAAATAGTGAAAAAATAACGTTGAAGGAGCGCTCTCTCGCCATCCGCTGCGCCTCTATCATGGGACTGAATGTGTGCGGTGTAGATATGCTACGCACAAAACGAGGGCCTGTCATTATGGAAGTGAATTCATCCCCAGGCCTGGAAGGCATAGAAACATCCACGGGCGCTGATGTCGCGATTAAAATTATCGAATATATTGAAGAAAATGCAAAGCATCACAAAAAAAGAAAACATAAATTAATTGTGTGAGGGTGGATTTCCTTGTACCACTTTATCCTTGCAGAATACCCAAGTATCGACTAAAAAGACTCAAACCATACGCGCCCGTAGCTCAATTGGATAGAGCATCTGACTACGAATCAGAAGGCTAGGGGTTCAAATCCCTTCGGGCGCACCAGAGTTTCATTGGGTTTCAGAGGAATCCGTAAAAACCAGAAAACTCCATTGTCACCAAAATGTCACCAGCCGGGAGAGCCAGTTTTTCACTGTCCCCCACCCTTAAGAAAAACCTCTAGGTAGCAAATAGGTAGCATTCCAGAGGGTGCGCTGAGGTGTTGCAATTATGTTTCTTTTGCAAAGATAATTCATTTTTTTATCAATTGAATCTATGAAAAACGACGTTTTTTGACATCTCCACAACATCTTTCCGAATCTATAGGAACGGGTTGGGAAGGTGTATGAATCTATTTGGATCTATTTCGATCTACAGAAAATCTATAAAATCCCTCATCTTCTCAACAAAAGTCGCGCTTGACGATCTATATGGGAAGCGTATGGTTAGGTATGGCCTATCGCCATGCCATTGGGTCTACCCTGATGGTTTCACAACAAAGAAAGGAACTACACTATAGATGACGACTATATTTCTAACACAAGAAGACTTAGCCAACAGATGGGGGCTTGCGCCTAATACACTCAGCCAATGGCGGTGGAATGGCCGAGGCCCTATTTATCACAAGATTGGCAAGAACGTTTTATATGACACCCTTGAGGTTGAAAAGTTTGAGACTAAAAATATGAGAATTAGCACCAGTCAAAATGATAATTTTGTTAATGGAGCTCTCATATGAATACTCAAAAACAAACACCTGTGAAGGTTTGCGCCCACTCACAGGTGTTCTTTTTCGCTTAAAGGACTTCGAGAAGCCCCCTTTGATAGAAAGCTTAGCTCTTGAGATTTCAAAAGTCTATCTTTTCGTGAAGGGGGCCTTTTTTTTGAGGTTTGATATTCAAACTCAGAAGGAAGACAAAATGTCCCAATAACCTACCAAAATGGGCAATAAAAATACCGCTCTATATTCAACGCCTCCATCAACTTTGATTTTGCTGCATAATAAGCATCCCTATCCTCAGGTAGAAGATTTTCCCCCCGGCCTGCCTGAACGCCCGTTACATGACTTATAATTATGATGGCTGTGAGCATCTGTCTTATATAAATCTATAGTGCCTTGATTTATACTTCTAAACCTACTTCAATTCGCTCATGAGTTCTGCGGCTAGCCTTCGAACAACGGCATAATCATTCCATTTATAGGTCTCAAGGACTTTATGAGCGTCGTACAGTTCCTGGACTGTCTTCATCTTCACTAGCAACTCTCTCATTCGGCTTTTTGCCTTTGTAATGGGACCACTGCAATCACCGCGGCTCCCAATAAATAAGTTAAAAGCTAAGTCACCTGCTTTAGCAGTTTCTGAAACAGTTTTGAGCGTAGGAATTAAATCATCGATCCTTTCAGCGGCTTTCTTCGTTGGTCCGCTACAGTCCGTTATGTTTATTAGACCACGTATATCAGCATAGTACGTATAAGCTGTCCGACCAGCGAGGTCTATTTCATCAATTTGCGTTAAGGTAGGAATCAATTTATAAAGTGCATCCGCAGCCTTTTTCTTTGGATGTTCTCCCCGCCATGATCCCGGATGTTTTTGATAGACATCATATTCGACTTCAGAATCTTGAATGATCTGGTTCACGGTTTTATTCGCAGATCCTTGAGTTGGGGAAAGTAGAATCACCGCACAAAAACTTAAGATGGAAAGTTGTCTTAACATAGTAAACTCCTTATTAAACATTTATTACATATCGTACCTTAGATTGGAACTGGCTCTGAATCAAGTCGCGTAAACCCTTAGTTTTACTCATAAATGGCGATTGGGATTTTAGGTGATGGATAAAACCTCTCAATACCTGAGCCATGGTCGCTATATCCCGAGCTGTTTAGCATCCTTCAGAAGTGTGGCCCATATCCTCGCACGTTCTTTCTCAATTCTGTCTTGCTCTTCGTATAAACGGTCTAAGTTTATGCTCACAGGTTTAGCTCTTTCTAACTCAGCTTCAAGACGTGCTAAATTTATGCTTGAAGTCTTTTGGCTTTCTTGAGCGTCATAGGCAAGCTCAAAATTCCGGCTCTTTTCACTTTGCTCTTTGGTAATTGGACGAGAACATACCCTATGTCTATTCTCTTCACTTTCAGGAGTATTATTCCCCGCCCCTACAGTTGGGTTATTGCTCAATCCTAAAAGTATAGTCAGTGCTAAATTCTTCTTCAAACTCATAATATTATTCCTCATTTTAGTTTAATCCTTTTCCATCTTTTGACGTTCTTGAGTTATTTTTTCACTCTCCTGTAAGGCGTAGAAAGAAGTCCATTCTATGTTCATCCACTCATCTCTACTCCCTTTAAGAGGTATAGAACAAATGCCAGCGTTAGACGTTGTGGCATATAAGATTTCAACAGAATCCGTTTCTTGTGATTGATTCGAAAAAGAAAGGTCGTTTAAGAGATCACCGTTCTCATCGCTGATAATGAAACAGTGAGTGATGGCTGCGGTATGATAATGATGCCTTTGATCCTTACAATAAGAACCGTCCTCCTGATCAAAACAGCCACACATAAGGCTGCTACACTGGGGTTTACTGATGTGATCGGTCAGGAAATTAGCAATTCTATCCATTGATTCGCGAACAATCATGATCCGAAGGCCCTCTGGTTGCCTTGTAAAATACGATAAATCAAACGGGTTAGGATTATAAACTATGGGAAGAACACGGAAAAAACTTGCACCACTACACTGCATGCTGTGATCTGGATATAGCTTGCATTTTTCCACAACGAGATCCCTCATACTCAATTGAGTAACAGTGACAGCATATGTTCTTGGCTCTTCAAGAAATTTACTTGTCTCAGTTACTTTAGCAAAGCTGACTTTTCTCTCTGGGTCAAATAATGTTCTTAAAACCCGTTGCTTAACACCTTCCTCCACAATAGCCTTAAATCCACCTCCTGCAGTAAGGTCGTTGCAGGTTAGTGTCCCAAGTATAAAAACTAAATAGACAATACGTTTAATCATTTTAACCTCATTAAAATATTTAGAATAACAGCAGCACCCTTACTTTCTCTCGATCTTCATGAGCCGAGCAAAACGATAGGCAATGCTTGGACTTTCCTTGCCATAATGAAAATGACCTTTCTTGATCGCATTGAACGTTGCAGCAATTTCAATATCGGTTGGTTTAAGGTCGATCATTCTCTTTTCAAGCTCAGAGAGACAAGCCTGCCGCATTGTATTATTCCTCTGTATCCAAGTTTTAAAGATTACACTGAAATCAGATTTCTGAATCCTTTCGTGGTTATTTGGGTCTGTGGATTGGTTGGAGGCGCTCAGAACTTTAACATGGTCATAGTCAGGCATTGTATCTGCCTTAACTTCAGGAATTAATCCCAGCAAATACTGACAAAAGCTATCTTCTCTCGTAAGATAGTTTGCTACTTCATCATCGATCGTAAAAAAACGGCTATCATACGTACCCGTGATGCTCTGTCGCATCTCTGTGAGTAGGTCTATTGTTGATTGGAACGGCTTAGGTGGTTGGTACTCACGCCCATATTCGCTGTATCTTGCTTTTCTAAACTCGAATTCCGCATGATGTGTCTCGCTGAGTAAATTTTGTAAATATGTACGTCGTGTGGTTTCTGCTTGGGAGGCAGGACCTTCACTTCCGTACTTTAACTCTAATTTTGTATTTGGAGGAAGACAAGTATTTTTCTTCAGCAAAATAAAGTCGAGGGCTTGTAATCTCCTGATATCTTCCGGTCTTGAAGAGTGGGGAGACGTTCTTATTCTCTCCAAAACGGATTCAAGCATGATAATCACGGCATCTTGATTTCCTTTGTTAATCCACGATCCTAGAAATGCATCCGCACCCTCTAAGTCTGGCTCTTTACCCAGTCCACCCTCTTTCAACATGAAAAATTGGGTTAAAAGGGCCATGGGATCTTCCATTTCACAGGCCTGAGAGATGAGTCTTTGAGCCGCTACAAAATCCTTAGAATGTTGAGCTTCAAAAGCCTCAAAAAGAATACTTCTTGCTTTGCGGGTGTCACTTGGCCCCGAATGGAATTTGGAAGTCTTTGCTTTTTTATAGTCACCTGTATCTTCAGGAGGATTTTGCATCGCGTTCACGGATTCAGAAAGGAAGGAAATGCAAAGTGCTGAGCTTAAAATCGCTGTACGAAATGTATCAAATGTCATATTTTCACCAATGTTAATTTAACCAAATGATACCTATTAAATAGGCATCGATTGGATAATTAATGAAATGGATGGTTGTTACGACTCGGATAATTCCCTAAATAGAGAAATTAGTAACATTCCCTAGGTGGGGTGAATCATGATGGGTCGCAGGCTTGAATCCTTGCATCGTTGTAACACTTATGAGCAATATTCAACGGCGTCATATGTTCAAAATGACGAAGGGTTATAAATGTAACGAAGTTGACAGCTATTCCAACAATGGCTGCGTCAAAGTTTTCTGAGGCTCCGATAAGCAAAGACCAGGAAAGCATGCCACACACTCCTGAAATGCTGCTGAGCCAAAAAGTTCGGGGTGTGGCTTTATATCCAATAATTCCACTCACGAGGGGAACTAATATAAACGGTGTCCAAAAATTATAGGCATAAAGAAGCGCATCAACTGCGCTTTCGCTTTTCAAGGCAAAAAATCCACCACTTGCGCCTAATATAAATGTGGCACACCTTGTTAACCAAAGTTCAGATTTTTCTGAGAGAGCTGATTTATGAATAGGTTTCCAGAAATCATGGATGACGGACACAGCCGCAGCATTCAAGAAAGAATCTGCTGAGGACATTAATATAGCCATCACACCAACAATGGCTAAGCCCTTCAATCCATCAGGCATAACGGTTAGAATCACATGAGGAAGAGACAGGTTTGCATTCAGATCTGGCGCTATCACAACAGCAATAAGACCAATAAAGCCAATGACAAAGAAAAAAGGAATAGATACTAACCCACTGAGAAAAGTTCCTCGGACTGTATCTTTAATGGTGCGGCCTATTAAGAGTCTCTGCACGTAAGGTGGAACAAGGGTCTCACCAAAGAAGAAGGTCAAAAACCATCCGACTAGAGTGAGTGTGGGCATCGACGTTAGCATGTTTCCATGGGCTTCGGGCAACTTTGACCATAACAATTCAAGCCCGCCAACATATTGAAGCCCGAAATAGGCTACAGGAGGTATAGTAACCATCAAAACGCAAAAATGCACGGTGTCATTCATCACGATGGATCTCATCCCCCCAAGGGTGGAATAAAAGATAACGACAATGGCACCAACGAAGATTCCGAGGGATGGAGAAATCCCCAGGAGAATATGGGTAATATAACCAAAAGCGCAGAATTGAGCCCCAGCCACGCCTGTACACACCAATGCTCCTGCAATTCCAGTGACTACCTTTGCGTGCTTACCATAGAGTTGGCCCATGATATCTCCAACGGACATCTTCTTCTCGAAAGTCCCCATACGAGGGGCTATAAATTTAGCAATAAGAATTTCTTTGAGACTAAAGCCCCATACGGCAAGGACGAATGAAAGCCCTAAAGTAAAGACTTTCTCGCTCAGGCCAATTGAAAACCCGCCCCCAATAAAGGAAGCTGATAAGGTAGCAAAAACAAAAAACCCCGAGTACCCTCGTCCACCAATGGAATAATCCTTGAGGCTTTTAACAGATTTGCTCGCCCGAATGCCTATGCCCAAAATAATCAGCAAATAAGCCCAAAAGAAGACAAGATCAAGCGCTGTGAAGTTAATCATTTCGGTCTCCGGTCAATTTATGTACTCACCCATATTCCTGACGGCATCATCGCCAGGTAATATGATTTATACTGTTCTATATCACACTCTATTTTAAAAATGGAATATTTTTATTTACCAAATTCAAGATTCCTCAAATACCCACAAGATTTTTCAATAAGGGGATGATTTGGAGGCAGATGTTTTTTATAGAGATTAAGGCCTTCCACCAGGTTGGCCTTCGCTGTTTCCCGTTGATCTAATTCTTTATAAGTCATCCCAAGGGTAATCAAAACGCTGGCTAAGTCCCTAAAATTTTCAGGGAAATATTGCTTGTAATATTTTTTACTTTCTTCAAGAAGGGCAACGGCTTTTGTATTGCTCCCTAATTCTTTATGTACCGATCCTAAAAATGCCAAATCTCGAGCTATCCCAATATGATTTTGGGGAAAATGCATTTTATACCCTTGCAGGCTTTTGTCTAAGTAACTCTTGGCTTTTACATAATCCCCCAGATTTCTATAATTATAGCCAAGAAATCTGTTGGATAGGACGTCCGTACTCTCCGGTTTTGAAGGAACTTGATTCGTTAATATAGGACGCGATAAATCAATAAAGATTTCAGTTACATCCGGTTGAGTATTCGACACATCATCTGAATCACTCTTTAATCTTTCCTCAAGAGCATTCTTGGCCTTACTCATTTCATTCAGCTCTAAATAAGCGCCCCCAAGGTGCCCCAAAACCCATGCAACATTGGTGTGACTGAGGGGAAGGTTCTTTTTATAAAGATGCAAGCTTTCCTCTAGAAGAGACTTTGACTTCTCCACTTGCCCAAGCTCTTTATAGACGGTGCCGAGATCGTAGTATACAACCGCCAAATCCATATAATGATTCGGCAAATGCTGCATATAGTATTTTTTCGTTTCTTCAAGATATGCTTGAGCTTTTGCGTGTTCTCCCAACTCTTTATGAACATTTCCCAAGTATCCCAAAGTTCTGGCAACACCAAGATAATTATCATGTAAATGGGTTCTATAAAGGTTAAGCCCAGTCTCAAGCTGCTCTTTTGCCTGAACATAGTTCCCCAAGTATCTATGTGTGAATCCCAAGTTAGCATTAACGAAGGCGATGTCACTCCAGTGGTTTGGGAACTGATTCTCTAGAATTGTCTGACTTTTCTGTAGGAACTTTTCAGAGTTTTTAAAATCACCCAGTTCTCGATAAATGTTGCCAAGGTAAGCAAGCACACGTGAAGTTTGTTTTAAATCATGAGGTGTGCACTTAAGCATTGGCTCAAGATAGTTCTTTGCCTTAGCATAATCACCGAGGTAGCCATAAATCCACCCGAGTCCAATTTTAAGGGAATTAACCATAGGAACTGGAGTCATCTCCCCACATTCAAGGAATGATTCAGAAATGGTGATGAGAGGAATGAGTATGGCTGCATCTTCGTGTTCTATCGCTTGTGTCATGTATACATTAAGCGTATTTGAGATGGACGATATAGAACGATGAATTTCCTGTTCGGGAAGTTTTTTCTTAAGGTAAGCAAGGGAAATTTTTTGTATTGTACGATGCATTGATAAAGTTGAGTTCTTTTGGGATGGCAACTTTTCATCCTCAGAAATGATCGAATATTTTTTACAGTGATACATAAATTTATCGACGATGACAGGATCCTTATGAAGCTTTAGCAACCCCTGTGGAATCGTTTGAGAATTAATCAAAGACATAAAGAGAATGAGCTCGGCAAAATCAGGATTTTCGTCTATCAGTTTGTCGAGAGTAAGGGCAATAATATGAAGCCTATTTATTTTATAAGGACCTGAATCCATCAAAATGCTTTTCTGCAGGTTAATAAATTCTGCTTTTGATTCTGATAAACTTTTTAGATACTCCTCATACGTAACATTTGTCGTCATGAGATATTGAGCTGCAAGAGAAATATCTAAGGGATAAGGGGGGATCTCATTTAAAAACTTGTGGAGCTGCTCTTGTTGTGCAGCCTTAGATCCTGAAATTGTCTGAAAAAGAGTTAGTTTTTCTGAAGCGTTGAGCTCGCCCACTTCAATCGTATGCCCAACAAGATTATTCATGCGGATATTTTTATCTCGAGATGTTAAGAGAACAGAACCAGCACCCCAAACATTGATGTCATTTGGTATATACTTTTGAAGAGAAGACAAGTTCTCCATATTGTCGAAAACTAAAAACCAGTTGGGTCGCTGCTTTAACTTTTGCCGGATGAAAGCAAGCAGCTTTGCTTCTCGCTCAGCATCATTCTTCGAACCATCAAGCTCTGCTAACGATTTCACATCAGCTTCTGAATTACAGATGGCTTGAGCAAACTGCTCATATGACTTGATCAAACTCTCTTTCGTCTCAGCATTAAATTCCCAAATAATTTCAGACGAGCTGGAACGTGCGATTTGCCTTGCTAGAGTTGTTTTTCCAGCGCCTCCAATCCCTAACAATAATGTTGTTTGAATCTTATGAGGCGAGTTAAAGCTTTCTTTTATAGCTGCAAGCAATTTTTTGCGATTGAGCATTTTATCCTCAGGGGGGAGATAGAGCTCAGCACTTAAAAGAGGATGGTAAAGTGAAGATTCCGAACTCTTTTTACCTAAAGAGATTGTTATTATAAAAGCCATGCAAATGAAGAGTATGATTCCTGACACGATGGATACCCCGGGTCTTGTTGTAAAAAGCTCTCTCACGCTGATCTTTTTATCTTGAGCTGCAATAGATGGTATCTCTGTGGATAAATGATTTTTGATAAAGTCACCAAAGTGAGCATCAATCTGTTTCTTTGAAAAATAGATCTTCAAAAAGGAAAGGAAGAACGAAAAATATTCCTCAAAATTATAAGTTTTTATAGTGAGTGAGTCGTTATTGGAGATGATATCCAATTCTTCTTTCGTAAATGAATTCTCCTGCAGAAATAGGGTCGAAGCTTCTTCAGAAGTCGAATGTTTTAAAGGGTCGATCCGAACAAGACTGCCATCCTTACTAAGATTTGGCAGAAGTTCTGTTTCCCCGACTTGGATGGGTGAGAGTTTGAACCCGGCACATTTTAAATGCTTTTGGAAAAGAGAAACCTCTTCCTGATGAGAGTTGTCTATCCAAACATACAGCGTAGGAGACTTCCCAGACATTTCAGGAAGCTTCTTCAATAAATTCTCAAATACATCTTCTGCAATAAGACGGGTATGATAGATTTTCAAATAGTGATATTGAGGAGACTTCTCAACAAAATCAATAATACTCTCCCGAGAATTGCATGAAAGTTTTTGCATGATTCGACCAGAATGAAACTCAACCGTTTTGGGAGAGATATTAAAGAATGCAGCAATTTTCTTGGCAGAACGGCCACTTATCAAAAAGGAAATGATATCAATTTCCCGACGAGAAAAGGGTATCTCATTGATTTTCGTTAAATGACTGATATAAAATTGGTGCGAAATCTGCATATCAATAATTCGATCTAAAATAATATGAATAAGCCGGGACTATAGATTGCACATTCAAAAATGTCAAGTAAATATGAAGTACCTTTCAAGCTGAATTTAAATAAAAATGCAACTACGTAACGATGGTGCATCGAAAGGATGCACCATCAATGGGTTTAACAATCTACTTATCGTTTGGTCCTCGCACGGTTTGTGAGTACTTTAATATATTCTGAATCACCGGATGGGTGCTGAATTCAAAATCAGGGTCAACAGAACTTAACGTTGCGATAACTGCCCCTGGACCTGAGGATACGCCTCCCGAACCAAGATGGGTCGTTATTGTCGCATGTTGAATCCTTTCGCCATTAGCTGTATATGCCGGACCTGCAGTTATAACACCGTCATAAGCCACAGCACGTCTTCCAGCACTTCGTTTAGCAATTCCCGCATCTTCGAGGGTTTTCATATCTTCTTGGGTTAATCTTTGCCCTAATGTGGGTCGACCCAATGCTTTTGATACAAATTGGGGAAGAACATCATTGAACATTTGTAATTGTATCAAGTTATTTGTCTTAGCAAATGCTTGATCAGTCGTGGGGGCTTCTTCACCATACAAAGCTTTCGTCCCAGCTCCTGCGATGATAATCTTTCCGTCAAAGTATCTTGCTTGCCATGCAAGAACGACCCCGTCCTGATGGACTTCCATACAATGATTAAAGTTCTTGTAGCGCGCTATTTCTTCCTCAGATAGTGGAATGTTCAGCCGCAAGGCGACTCCTGCAAATCCTGTATAACTTGGCTCTTTTATGCCGAGTCGTGTCAATGTACCGACCGATTCACCTGGAGCAAAGACATATCTTGTTTTATCTATTGATTTATTTATTTGAACTTTTCCTGTCCTAAATCTTAATCCTCCAATAGTAGCTTGGTTCTCATAGGTCTCTAAACCAACTTCGACGACTTCTCTATCAAATTTCAGTCGAAAGCAATCTTTTACAACACCGGATTTATTTGTATATTGCCCCATAGACTTTCTCATATATTCATAAAACTCTGGTAAGAATCTACTTGCATCAAGGCAACCACCCGGGCGCCAAATAGCTGCAGCATCATCCTGCCATCTTCCATCCGCAGTTGAACGACTTTTACAAAAATCTTCTAGGAAAGGATCTATGACTACAACTTCCTGCGGGGATAAGAATGCACAATTTTGGTAACCAATTCGCTCATTATCAAGTCTTATATTCCTTGCCTGGTTCGCAGCACCCGGGAATTTTTGGAGTAAATCGATTCGATAGCCATCATGTAGTACTCTTGTTGATTGCCTAGGTTCACGACAGGGATTGAAGTTTGATCTTTCAAAAATACCTTTGAGCGTGTCATCAGCTTCATCATAAATAGCCTGCCATTGATCCATGCTAAATTTGCCGAGCTCAAGCATAGCATTCTCGTGCACATTTCGTCTGTTTTCATCCTGGCTATAGATTCCTGCATCTTCCATGAAGCGAGTCGTTGCAGCGCTCTGTACACCCGGGACATCATCGACGCGGATTCCACCGGGTTCACTGAATATGATTTTTGACTTATCAACAAGTGCTCTGCCAATGGGAATCACTGCCCCGGTTTCGAGTGCTGTAAGGCTTGGCAAGATTATGCAAGCTGTTGTTTCTTCTATCGTCTTGTTCTTTTCGTTAATTGTTACGCGAAGCTTCCTTCCTTTTTGTGTAGCCTCTTTATGGGCATAATACGTCGTTAGAGCGCCAATGATGCCTCCTCCCGTAATGACGAGCTTCCCATCAGGCGGCGTTAAATCTGACTCACGAGGTTTAATAGGACGAGTTCCTTTAGTTTGGTCCATATCTTCATTCATTGCATTAAGGGAATAGGTATTCAAAACACAAAGTGATATTGTCAATAAAAGTTTCAAACGATTTTTCTTTAAAGTAATCATGTAATATATTCCTTTTAATAATAAACAAATGATACCGGTGGGTATCGATTTGATCGTTATTAGAAAGGGGGTTTATTGCTACTCGGATAATTCCCTAAATCGATGAACTAGGAACATTCCCTAGGTGGGTGACAGACAGAGTGAAACGGATTTGTATTTTCTCTACTCACATCGGTAACATAAAAGAACAACAGCTAAGTTATGTCGTCATTATGCTACCTTGAATCCGAGCATAAGGAACAATTTTCGTTCTTCATCAATCTACCTCATTATATCTCGTTATATGATAACTAACTGATATGTAATGATTTATACAGCAAGACTATTTGACAATATTTATAGAGAGCGTATCCTGGTGGCAGATCTAACACCACAAGGAATACCTTCATGAAAGACTCTTTATCAACCCAAGATCCAACGCTACTGGCGGATTTCTCTGCCTTTGAGAAGGAAACGATTAACCAGGCGTCTTCCAATGACCTCAAAGACGATATCCAGCGGTTTCTTAATAAACACCTTTCCCGCTTATTCACCTCATCCTCCTTAAGCCTTTCAATGAGATTGAGAACTTTCCCAGGATCTTGCTGAGCAAACCCACGAGCTTGGTTCTTCCACTCAAAACACATGATTTTGGGAGTCTTGTCCCATCCTTTTGATATAGATCATCAATAAGTTTGCCCCGGCCTATGCCAGGGCACACTCTATGAAATCATCTTGATCACCATCACCGCTGAAATGCCGTAAAACATGGCCTGTTTAAGAAGCTGAAACTTTCTCGTAGCAATGCTCATAACCGTCAATGCAATGATCCCTGGATAGGATATTTCCAGCGCCGGAGCTAGAAATGCGGCTATACCTTTAAAGTCCAGTAGAGAAACAACAAATGAAACCCCCGTTGTTGCCAGCAAAATCAGAGGGAATTGTCTTTCCGATAGCTCTAAAGTGGAACAAACATAACGAGCATAGATATTGTTCAGAGCTACTGCCGTAGTTAGACATGACAACAACATGGCAATGCCTATAAACAAGGTCGCACTGTCCCCCATTATGTACTCAGCAATGGTTGGGAGCATCAATTCAGGTGCCACATCATTGAGTAAATGAGAATAATGAGCGCCTAAAAAGACAAGGCCCAAATAAACCATGCCTAATATAGCTGCCCCAAAAATGCTGGGTTTAATGGCGTAACTCAACGCTTCACGTGTGCTCACCGTTGATGGAATAGTATGCTGAAGCTGAGCAAAAATTAAGGCCGCAAAGAAAAAAGCTGCGAATAAATCCATGGTTTGATATCCCGTGAGAAAGCCATGAATAAAGGCAACATGACCATCAGACTCAGTCACGGCCTCAGGTGCGTATATAAACCCCACCAAGATCAATGCCATTAATGCAGTCAAAAGCACGGGACTCATCCACTTGCCTAATATATCCACCATGAACTGGTCCTTCATGCATAGAAAGTACGTCACCAAGCTGAATAGGATGCTAAAGGCCACAAGGGATACCTCAGGATACATATAGCTCATCCCCCCATGGGCCACAGTTATACAGCGAGGTACAACTCCAAATGATCCCAGCAAAGAAAGAGTAAATAACGGAAGTGCTATTCTTGCAATGGCACCCGCTTCTGAGAAAAACGAGTCGTAACTTCCTTTATGTAGCTTGATCACGAAAAGGCCTAAGAATGGCAGGAATATTCCGGTTATAAGGAGGCCAGCAAACCCCATAAACCAGTTGCTTCCAGCTGTGCTGCCAATTTGCAAGGGAAACACTAAATTCCCTGAGCCAAAGAACATGGCAAAAAGGGCAAAACCGTACGTAAATATAAATGTATGTCGTCGCATGAGTATCTCCACTCTGAGAGTTGAATTGATTGTATTAAATATGTGTGAGGAGAGAGTTATATGGCCGCGGGGGCCACAATGACGACGACAGTGATGAGTGATGCGATTTGAACTAAGGTAACAACAGAGTATGCCCTTTTAGATTGCTCTAAAAGAGAGGAAAGAAAATACTTATCTCTCGTCTCTGTCTGTTTCATGTTTCTTCTTTAGCTTAATAAAATTAAACTTCTACCTTATTGATAAGGCTCGAGCAGAAGTTTGGCAAGGGAAAATGAAGTAAATGAAGAAAAAAATGACAAGAAATATCAGATATTTCTCCCACATGGATTCAAGAAAACCCATGGAAAGAGATGGATTGAATGGATACGGGGAATTCCTTAGAGATGTTTCCTCAACTCTACCGTTTCACTCTTTTTTCAGCCAGTAAGTTCTGAAGATCAATCCTTACATGGGGGTCATTTTCCAGAACTCTTTGAAGAAATATATCCTTTTCCTGCTCTCCTAAGTGAGTGAGATCAAATGGTTCTGGAGCAATGTCAGGACTTGCAGCAATAGCCTGTTTAAGTCTATCAGGAGAAATTTCAAAAAACTCAACCAATGTCTGAAGAGCAGGGGTAAGGGATTTGAGATTAGGAGGAACGGGGAGAGTGTCTATATACGTTTCTTCCTCTATGCGATCTTGACCTGCAATTAACGCGAGATAGAGGGCTCGGGGATCTCCAAGAAGTAAATCTTGTCTCAGGGGGAGTAACGCATCGAGAAGGCTGACACAGTCCTCTTCCTCTATCCAACCTCCACCTTCCTCATCGTTAAGATTAAGCAATACAAGGCTTACGTCCTCATAGGGCTCAATTTCAACAATATACTCATATTCATAAGGGCATAAACTCTGGGACTTTAGGAGCCGCGTCGGAAGGCGAAAGCCCAGTTTTTTGGTGCCGTAATTTGATATGTAAAGAAAAGCATCAAAATACTTTCTCAGCACTTCATCTGAATTTCCCCGAAAAGATCCATAATTATAGGTAGAAATAGCCCGATTGGAACTCACCCGAGCTCGACTTGATAGTTTGCCAACCTCTTCCTCTTCTTGTGGTGAGAGAGGTCGGTCAACTGCCATAAATTCGTAATATTCAAATCCACTCATTTTTTTCTAACCCCATTTATTTTTTAAGTCTCTTATTTATCCAATTATTTGAACTTTTATGGCTTTAGCAATAGGATGTTTTTGCAACTGGATATTTCTTTCAAAATAGTCAAAGATTGCCTCACCCTCCTCAAGTAAAATTTTCCCTGCCATCGCCAAAGACAAAGCCTCTATTTTAGCAACGAAACTAAGGCCACTCTCATCTATACGATACCTACCAAAATCACATACTTGAAACTTATCACGGTATTTATCTTCAAGATATTCTTTAAGAGATCTAACATCATGAATCGCCATAAAACTCTCAGCAACTTCATCTGATATGCGAAACAACTTACTCATTTGAGCTTGCTCTTTAATAAAATTGACAAGAGGTTCACCGAGGTAGGATGGGCTTAGACCAAAAACGATATGATCCAGATTGTTTTCATCAATGGTATATAAGTTCATACCTATATTAAAGTTCTTTTCGATGACCTCAGACAAATCCTTTGGAGAGATCTGTGTTGTTTTAGGGTTAAGATTCGTTTCAATTGTAAGTACAAGTCCGATATCAATAAATTGTCCCATCTTATGACTCCTTCAGTTAAATTGTATTTATACTCTTAGTCTCAAAGAAAAAGATCGTTCGCTGTTATTTCATTTGTTAATATGAGCTTACTATGCTCATTAACTTTAACACCATCGGGAGTAATAAACGTTACAAATATAGATTTATTTGTTTTAGAATGCTGTTTATACATCTGAACTTTTCTAGAAATTTCCTCAGATACCCTTTTTGTAATCCCAAATTTTCCTTGGTAAAACTTGATCTCACAAAGATTTATAACGCCATCAGCGCGGTCAATAAGTAAATCTATTTGAACGCCAGATTCTTTATTGTTTGTTGGCATATATCGCCAGCTTCCGATTTCAGAAGCAATGACTTGAAGCCCCAAGGCTTGCTTAATTTGCTCAATATGTTTCAGACAAAGACTCTCAAAAGCATAACCAGACCAGCTTTTCCAGGACTGAGATTGACTTTTGCTTTCCCAATAGGCGGCATTTTTGAGAGATAGTTTAAGTCTTTTCGAAACGGGGGAAATCCACTTCAAATAAAAAAAGGCATATTCATCGATGATTTTAAAATAGGTTTCTTTGTTAAGATTACCATATGGCGTAAAGCTTGCTATAAATCCTGCTTCTTCAAGTTCATTCAACCGTGTTTTAAATGTTCCTCCAGAGGTGGAAAATTTCGATTTTTGTAAAAGTTGATCTCGTGATAATCCTTGCCGTGAATGGGAGAGAATGTGAATCAACTCATCATGAGCTTCAGATTCATCAAACAAGGATGCAAAAAGGTGAGAAAATTCATTAAAGAGCAAGCCATCCTTTTGGAAACAAAGTTGATTTATGTTTTGTGCTGCCGAAAACCCTGGTTGCACTTCATTGAGATAAAAAGGAATCCCACCCATAACCATATAAAGTTCAAGGATTTGTCGACGATCTAGTCTGACGCCACGATGGACGAGGTAATCTTCTGTTTCACGAAGCGTAAAGGGTCTTATGGGCATAACTGAAGTCAGGCGGTTGTGAAGACCTCCTTTTGCGTGAATGAAGTTATTTAACATCCAGGAGGCTGCCGATCCACAAACCACAAGTTTTAAATTGGATTTTGTTGACCAACGCGTCTTCCAATAATGATCTAAGGCCTGTATAAATCCGGACTTTTCTGTTGCAAACCAATGGACGGCGTCAAGAAAAAAAACAACTTTTTGAGAGGGAGAAATTTTATCTATGGCATTTGTCAGTAATTTAAAAGCATCCAGCCAATTTGAGGGGATTTGCAAAGGAACACCCCGTAAGAAAACCTCAGAAACCTTTTCTGTAAATAACTTAAGCTGGTTATGAAGTGAGCCATCCTTGAGCCCTGTTGCCTCAAAATAGACGCAAGGTTGATTCTGGAAAAAGTTTCGGACAAGGTGGGTTTTACCAACACGCCTGCGACCATAAACCGCAAGGAAATCAGCAAATTCCCTGTCATAAACTTTTCTTAAAAGAGCTAGCTCGTCTTTCCGGCCAATAATAGATTCTGTCATAAATCACGATTCCGCTGAGTTTAAAACTAACATAACCAGCGGAATCTCACTTATAAAGGATTATTTTAATAGGGGTTGAACCTTGAATGTAAGAATAACTTATTGAATTAATTACATTTAGATCCGCTTTGAAAGAAATTAGACTCCATCAAGAATCGAGATTCCGCTGAGTATAGCGGATTTATACCCAGCGAAATCTCTGTTCTAGAGGTTATTTGTTCACTTCACCCCAAACTATATCCCAATTTCCCATAGCCCTTCAGCCTCTTGTCGGCCATTCTGGCAAATGTAGGAATTGAGGAATCTACATAATCATATATGATCACTTCTTTTTTGCTATGGTGAAGGCGATGAAGTCGCCCTGCATACTGGGCCAAAGTTCCGTGCCAAGATATGGGCATGGTGAGGAAGAGCGTATCTAGGCGAGAGTCATCAAAACCTTCCCCTATATAACGGCCAGTTGCGATCAGCAATCTTTCCTCATTTTCAGGAATAGAATCGAGCTGAGCTTTAACTAAATCCCGTTGCTTTGCAGTCTGACCTCCGACCATTACAACGACATTCTTACAAAACTTTGAGAAACGCTCTGCTAAAGCTGCGGCATGGTCTTTGCGTTCTGTAAGCAACAAGGGAGTGCGCCCCAATTGGAGGGTCTTCAAAACATCGTCAAAAATCATGTGGTTTCTGGCTTCATTTGAAGAAATGGATCCATAAAGCTTTTGAATCGTTGGCTTCAGGTCATTGAATAGCTGGGGTTGAAAAGGAGTCTCACGCCTAATGACTTTATGGGTGAAGGGACGTAGGGTTGCTTGATGCTTAGCATTCACCTTGAACCGAATAGGACCACATTGCATGAATATGATGGGTTGATGACCGTCTTTACGCGTTGCCGTTGCCGTAAGCCCAAGAACATATTTTGCTTTTGTTCCACGAGCAACGGCCTCAAAGCTGACGGCTGAGAGATGGTGGCATTCATCCACGATCAATTGACCATACTCAGCTACAATATCATCAACAACGTTTTTCCTAACAAGGCTTTGGATGAGGGCAACATCGATATGGCCTGAGGGTTTGCGCTTTCCACCACCAATCATCCCGATCTGGTCTTTTGGAATGTCTAAAAAGGCACCCAATCTCTCAACCCATTGATCCAGCAATTGCCTGCGGTGCACTAAAATCAACGTGTTCGTCTTACGAGCAGCGATGACCTTCGCTGCTACAACTGTCTTCCCAAAAGCCGTTGTTGCAGCTAATACGCCCGTATCGTATTTTTCTAATTCTTTAAGAGCTCGTTTCTGTTCAGGGGTAAGCTCTCCTAGAAACTTCACCTTGAGCGCTGTTCCAGGGTTTCTTTTATCAATGATTTCTGTTTTGATATTGAGGGAGGTGAGTAATTCAATTGCCTCATCTGCACATCCCCTTGGAAGTCCTATGTGATCAGGAAAAATCTCAGCACAAGCAATAATGCGTGGTTTTCCAAATGTAGAAAGTCTCATGGCTTGAGCACTATAAAATTCAGGGTTCTGGAAGGCTGCCAAGCGAATTAGCTTATTAATGAGAACGGGCGGCAAATCCTTTTTGGCAATGAAGAGCTGATTACTGAGAATAACCTCAATAGACTCTGGCAACTTCTGATCGATTGGAACATCTGGCTTTGTCCTTGAGGGGCGCATATCCCAGGGCTTTTCTTCATCTTCAGCAAGAGGCATTCGCACGCCGAGGATTTTGCCCTGCGCAGAGGCTTCTTCAGCAATAGCCACAACTTCTTCTAGCGTCATACGTCGAAGTTGAGAGAGATGATCCCATTGATCAGCATAAGGCTCAAAATTCTCATCCAGAAAGACACTGTATCCTTTTTTCCGAGGATTGCATTGCAATGGCAGAGCAATCAAATTACCAAAACCTCCCGAGGGCATCGTATCTTGGTTGGGAAAGAAACGGTCATAGGATTCAAATCCAATCTCTGGGTGGCGTTCCATCGTTTCAGTAAGAAGGGCTGCGCCCATTTTCCGTGCCTGGGAAGCGGGAATAGGCTCATTAAAGAAAATCCAAATATGACCACCATTGCCAGAACGGGACCTCTCAATACTAGCTGGTACATTTCGCTTCCGGCATGTTTCAAAATAAGCTTTTGCATCCCTCTGCCAATGCTCCTTATCAAAATCTACACTCAAGAACCAGCAAGTCTCATCCTTAAGCAAAGGATAAACACCCATCGTATAATCTTGTCTGGAGTCACCAACACCATCTCCCGTAAAATGTTTGCGAAGGACTTGTGGTGTGACAGGGATAAAAGCTTGATTAAGACAGTCGCTACATTTGATTTGTGGCTTTCGACAAACGCCTCTAACCCACTCATTATGACAGGCTGGTGAATAACCTGATTTTCCTGTCTTTTGGTTATCCCATCGCTTAGGGAACACATCCCTGCGACCCTGAAAGAGTTCCATAAACAAGGATATTTTTCCTTCAGGTGTGAGCTGAGAAGGAGCTATACAATGCTTTGACTCAGACGAAGTTTGCGTAATGGGTAGATTGATCTTACCTAAAACCGGCTCCTCAACGTGTAAGGGCCTGAATTTACCGAACCATTTATTTAAATTATGAATTGTTTTCTTAAGAAAAGGCATAAACACCTTGAAAACACAGTTGCACTTTGATACGTCTCAAAATCATCATACTTATTCGCCCCTCTTTAGGGCGTTACGGGTTAAAAGGCATATATTTGCTGTGCGCACACTTTAAGCTGCAAATAGCTCGAAATACAACCCTAAAGAGAATATCTCATCTAAATTCCCCCCATAATCTTCTCACTGATCTTCTCACTGACTTCCAGTAGTGGCTGGCCGATGAGGTGGGCATAGCGGGCTGTTGTTTGGGTTTGCTTGTGGCCTAGAAGCGCTCCTATGATGGGGAGAGAGAGTCCGTTACTTGCTGCAATAGAAGCGAAGGTGTGCCGCAAGTCATGGATACGGACGTCTCCAAGATTTGCCCTCGCTCTAACCCGTTGCCAAGGCTTTTGAAGATTAACAAGATGGGCTCCCCTTCTCTCTCCACAAATCATGTAAACGTTTCCTTCAATTTGAGGAATTGTTTTTAAAAGCTCAACAGCAATCGTTGAAAGATAAACAAGTTTCTTTCCCGTTTTGCTATCGCTGAGACGGAGGCATTGATTGTCATAGTCCACTTCCTCCCATTTTAAGGTCAGAATCTCATTGAGCCGGCAGCCTGTGATCAGCAACAGACGAATTGCATAAACAGCCCATATATTTTGGCAGGACTTTTCTTCCTCATCTAAAGAGCTCATCAATCGCAAAATCTCTTCCTGGCTCAAAAATCTCTCCCGCTTTGTCTCCTTGTATTTTTTAACGTGAAGGCAAGGGTTGGAATGGTTCGGTCGATAGCCCCAAAGCTCGGCTAGATTTAATGCCTTGGACAAGACGCTGTAGATTCGATTGGCTGTGGTGGGAAGATGTTGGTATGCATTATGGAGTTTGGCGATATCGCTTCGAGATATGGACGACACTTTCAAGGATCCCAAATGTGGGAGAATATGCTGGTTCCACAAACGCTGATCTTCCTTACGGCTAGACGCCTTTTTACGAGGCCCATGCTCTCTCATATACTGTTCAGCCAGTTCAGTCAGTGTAGGAGAGGTTCTTAGTTCTTGCTTATCTGCTGATGGGTCTTTCCCTTGAGAAACCTCCAATAACCACTTCTGAGCAATATCTCTCGCCTGTTCGCACTTCATAATACCATGATCACAGATCTTAGGGCGACGTTGCCGTCTGTCATGAGTGCGGTAATACAAGAAGTAGCTTTTCTTACCGGCAGGAGTTATTTTACACATTAACCCACTGATTTCCGAGTCCCAAAGGATGAGGTCTTTCTTCTGCGGCTGCGTCGCTTCAACAATTTTCTTTGTTAATTTAGGCATCTCATTTCTCTCTCTCAAATAGCTTCTAGGTAGCAGATAGGTAGCAAGAGAAAAAGAATCTATCAATCTCAGATAGATCGAAAAAGATAAAAACCCAGTAAAACTCAGAAAAATTAACATTCAGAAATCTCTGTAGATTGAGAAAAAGGCAGAAACTAAGGCTGCGAATCAGAAGGCTAGTGGTTCAAATCCCTTCGGGCGCACCAGAGTTTCCTTAGGTTTCAGAGCATTTCCAAAAGTCAAAAAAGTCGGTGGGTATGCGCCGGGTATACTTTGGAACAGAGTTTGGGAGATCCTCTGCGAGTAGGTAAATTTTCTCCATTAGGACATCATAAACCTTACTTGGGATTTGAAAAAACTAAAGTCTTGTATTACAAACGATTAAAATATCCCAAACAGGAAATTGAGGTTTAAATGTTGCCAGGTCCGCAAAGGTTAGCAAAATCAAGAAGTACTCCTAAACAATTGGTTGTATTTTTCCATGGGTATGGTGCCAATGGAGATTCTATCATCAAAGTCGGTGATCAGTGGGCGCAAGCATTACCCAATGCAGAGTTTATTGCACCTCATGGGCTAGAACCTCTGAACGGATCCGCCTCCAGCTATCGGTGGTTTAAATGGATCGATTTTGATCCAGCCAATGTACGGCCTGGCTTGGAAAAGTCAGCCCCTGTTTTGGCAAAGATCCTTACCCAATGGTTGGAGGAGAGGAAACTAACACCTAAAGACTTAGCCCTGGTTGGTTTTTCCCAAGGGATGATGGTGGCACTCGAGCTGATGTTTCACATTCCAGGTATTCGCGCCATCATCGGTTATTCAGGGGCTTTTTATCCCCCTTCGGTACATACCCCCGGTGCCAACGCACCAAGTATCTTGCTGGTGCATGGGGATGAGGATACAGGCGTCCCATATTCTGCCTTTAAAGAGGCTGGACGTCAGTTAAAGCAACTAGGGCTTACCCCTCAATTGGAAACCCGTCCCGGTGGTGATCATCGCATTGATCAGACCGGCATCGAGATAGGAATGGCTTTCTTAAGGCAGCAGTTTAGCTATAAATCTTAAGAGATCATTCTGCTCAAGATAAGAAAACTGCGTGAATCTCAACAGGAAGATTTACAGTCATAGTTTCCGATAAACCAGCTCCTATGGTTTTCGGAAATCATGGAGGAATTCACATTGAAAATGCTGAGGTTAGAAATGTTAGCGCCTTAACGCTGGTTGCAGGTAATTTAGCTCTGACAAACCACGGGATGGGGTATGGAGTGGATCAAGGGGGTGTCAGTCTCACCCAGATGGTTATTCCAGAAGATACTCAGTTAAAGACTTTATATCTGGCAGGAAAAGAAGTTTTATAAATCCTTTATAAATCCTTTTTTATAAATTTCGGATTTATAGGCATAAAGTATTCAAAGATGTTGCAAAGCGAGGAAAAACCTCAACGGGCTGGTTTTTTGGTTTTAAACTTCACTTAATATTCAATGACAAAGGAGAACTTATGGATTTTCAGCTCACTTCCGGAAATGTTGATGACCGTGCCGTTGTGGAAGAAATGGCAAAAAACTTAAAAGGATGGTTGTTTGGAGATAGGGGATACATCAGTCAAAAGCTTAAAGATTTATTGATAAGTCATGAATTAGAACTGGTCACTAAAGTAAAGAGAAATATGAAAGAAAAAATTATTGAACCCATAAAGAAATACCCACTGAGAACCACGTATCCAAACTTCAGATTATCACGCGGAATTGCTATTAGCTTGATGAAGGGGTATTGCGGTTTGAAAAAGCAGCTTGTATAAATGGGAGAGTATCTTTGTCACTCCTGCGAAAGCCGGGGTTAAGAAAATAAGTATAATTATAGTAAGGGTTTTATCATGAAATTAATCACAGTCTTAACAGCAGTTTCTTTTTTGGCTTTCAGCTCTCACCTTCAGGCGGAAGGGCCTGATGAGGATGATGTCGTGAGGGCACCTCTCCCTGCAGCAACGAAAAGCGCTCCGAGGGTTGAGGAATCAAAGAGCCACACTTGGTCTTCCTTGGCTTATGAGTTCATGAGATCTTTCTTTGTGGTGGATTGTTTTGATGGCGATAAGGCTCCTCAGAATTATAATATGGTTCAAGACGTAAAGGACGGCTTAAGCTCAATCCGAAATGCAGGCATCAAAGGGTCAGCTAAAGCCGTCTTCAACGGCGCTAAAGATCATCCCGGTGATCTCCTGATTCTTAGCGGCGTTGGCTTTGCGCATCTCGATGGTTTTGATGTGAAACCCTATTTACTGTTGTTATCGGGCGGCGCGAGCAGTATCAAAAGTTTTAAATCACAGTTGCCACAGTTAGAGAACATATACGGCTCAAATATGAGCCCTGCGACCAAGACTGTTTTAATGGGAGCTCTTCTTCTTTATTGCGCCAAACCTGCTGCGGCTGCTGTTATGGACACGCCTATGTGGGGAGAAACGTATCAGGATTACCTTAAAAAATTCAGTGGAGGACCTTGTTCTTCAGTGGATCCGAAGAAGCTCCTGCTCAACATTGATTATTGCCTAAATCCCGTTTTCGGTATGAAGTCAGGAGATATCACCCTCTATGATTGCCGCAACGTTACTCCTTTGAATGCGCATGAACAGCTTAGCTTTGCCCAATATGCGAGAACAGAGGCGGGCGTGGTGCGGACGACTTTTTCCACAACAACCCCTACGATTTGTCATTTTACAAATATAGACAACGGGCCTGTCATTAAAACCTGTTTCGAGGAAGGCAGTGACAAACTTCACAGTGAGATCGTTAGCACTGCATCCATGGCGGATATCACTGAGGGGTTAAAAGTAGGCAAAATACAAGAGGTTGTTGCGGCAACGGCTTATGGAAAAGTTTGTGGTTTCCATCCACTGCCGAGGGATGCTGTGGTGACGGCAGACGATACACCAAAAATATGTCTCAACTATGCGACAAAGGGACAACCCGAAGTCGAGTTTTGCTTTAGCAAAAGTGATCCGACACAGGTGAGCCTGAAGCTTCCTGAGCACCCCTCCTTGAATACAACAGAAGTTGCTTCTTTAGAGGAAGACCAAGTTCAAAGCGAATATCTTTTGACGAAAGTCCGTGTTCCAACGTCTCCCCCGGTTGAACAAGTCGCTCAGCCACAGGAAAACGTCCAAGTTGCGGAGCAGCCTGTTTTGACTCCCCCAGAGGATGCGGCACTGGATACAAAAAGCGAAGAGACTCCCGAGGGACCTTCAGGATCATCGCGCGTTGCAGAAAAGCCTGTTTTAACTGTGGTTCAGGACACAAGCAAAGGTGTTCCTGCAGGGGCAACGTGTGAGATAAGCTTATTAGAGGCTCTGAAGGCTTGGTGGTCACAATCACCAGTGGAATGCAAGACCAAGCTCGTTCGTGAGGAGATCTAAGATACTGTTTCCATCATTGCAAGCCCCGCATAAAGCGGGGCACAGCAATCCAGAACAAATAACTTTCATCCAATAGGGTGATTGAATCCCTTACTTCCCAGCTTCTTTCATTTTAGAAGGAAAGAACATTTCGACAATATCAATGGGTTCAAGACGATAAGGCAGCCCTGGCCCCTCTAGAAAACCCCATTTGTATAACATAACCGGAACCATGCTTTCATATTTTATGGTCGCAATAATCGGTCTTCTGTTATCTTCTTCGGGTTCTCCTAGTCTATGCAGTGTCACCATTGTATCTCCCTGATTCTCAAAGAAATCATCCTCTTTTTGAATACTTCCAAAGGGGAATACTTGTCCCCCATGAGCTGTTACAAAACTTATGTAATAATACGTCTTATCAAAGATAAAAATTCTATCCAACAACCCACGCAAGAACTCTACCTTAAGAAGCGGTTCAACAAGTTCTTGAGGCGTTAAGCCATAGCTTGCGATGATTTCCCTATCCTGGGCAATAACATCCAATAGTCGCTGTTCAGGTCTTAGGAAGCCAACCTCAGATAGGGCCTTGGGTCGCATTCCTCTTTCGATTGTTTTGATGACGGCTTCGGGCGCTTTGGTAAGGTCATAAACACATCTCTTTTTCATAGCTTCTTGATAATGGGGATCGTTACTCACAAAAGTACTGACATCAATTTTGGGATTTAAAAATTTACGGGAATTCCAACGAGAACTATACCGACTTGGTGTAAAACAGACTTCATACGTACCGTTTGAAAAATAGACACCCTCATGCTCAAATCTCTCTGTATCTCTATCTCTGCTGACCCAACCAGTCTCTTCTTTTTTTAAGTAAACGTCAGCACCTTTAGTGCCAAATACCTCTTTGACACGAAAAGCCGTTCTCCCATTTTTTGATATAAATAAATTCTTAAGAGGCGTCGGCTTAAACTCTAAAATGTTGAGAATAAATTCAGATGTTAATGGGCTTTTCTCGACCGAATATGGCACCTGTGAACTAGCTCCACCGCTACAATAATCATGAAGAATCCCGACCGGCGTTCCATCCGTAGAATAACCCTCGTCCCCATGATTACCGTATTGGTCTTTATATATAAATCTGACTCTGTCCTTTTTGTGCTCCATATCAACGACGTTAGATATCACCTTTTCAAAAAGATCCCCTTCAAAGAGAAGGACATTTCCGTGAGTCACCCGAAAAGCTTTTTCAAATTTATGAAGCGTTGATCTAAATGCCTTGTTGCTTCTATAGTCTCTCAGAGCCTCTTCCGGAGAAAGCTTACGGTCACTGAGCGCACTTAATATCTGGAGTTGCGTTGTTCTAGCTTCAATCTCTTCAGAAGAAAGCCTTTTCGACTCTATTTTTAGCTTTACCTTCCCAATCTTTTTTTGAAGGTCTTCAGGACTCGCTGTCAGAGGATCAAAGGCCTTTAACAAGGATGAACTTGCTAGAAGAGATAGGGTGATCAGAGAAATATATTTAATATTTTGTGTCATTTTAAGTACTCTCTAGTTAACATAGCTTATAAAGACATAGGGTTCAGCTGTCGTTTTGTCAACGAATATGCTGCTGCTTCCTTGTTGGTCAACGAGGAAGTAAGATTATCAAAGAGAGCATGGTTCAGGCCATGACGTTGGTGACAGTGCATGTTGGGGTACTCGTCGCGGTGAAAGTTTGAGGGTTTCAAATATCAGACCTCGCATTACCGTCCGTGATGCTGTATTCCCTTGCTTATAAATTATTTCCCAAGACTCCCATTTCTCACTGGAACTAAACTCACAAGTCCCATCCTTATCTTCTCAAGAAGAACAACATCTGCCCTTCTCCTTTCTTTCCTGGAGGCTATATCTTCCTCAAGAGATTTAATCTCTTCGTTAGAACGCCCCGCTGTCACGGGGTGCGTCGACCCAAAAAACAAGCTCAGGAATAAAACAAATTTAAACAGTGAAAAGAGGGACACAACTTAACTCCTTATTTGACTCTAACCATCTTCTATTCTTAAACAAACTTTAACCTCAGAACAACCTCCCCAAAGCTAATGACTAGACATACCCTATTTATTTCATTTTTTTTAATATATTTTAATATATTTACTTGACTTATTTCTATTTTATGTTATTATATAATTAAGGACGGAGATTAATTAAGTATCGTGATTGTGCTTAAATTAGATTCCGTCCTTTTTCATGCCTGTAAATCAGTATTAATCACCAATAATAAACCCCACACGCGTCATCCTCGCGAACGAGGGGATGACGCCAATAGGCGTGTTTAGTAAAAAACTCGCCTTCCAAATATTCAAAAATATATTCAAAAATAAAACTTGAATTATTATTTATCCTGTGATACTCTAATAATAGGACGGGGATTAAAATAAAATCTTAATTGAACTTATTTTAGCTCCGTCCTTGTTTTATCAACTCTCTTTACATTTCCATTGATACTTGAGATCATTTCTCAAATAAAAAAATGGAGATTTCATGACATCCTCACCTTACGATCTCGTTAAGCGCTTGAATAATAAACTTCTTATTGGGGGAAAGCTCGTTGCCCCTCTGAGTAAGAAATCCTTTCCTGTCATTAATCCTGCTACCATGGACGTGATTGGAGAGGCCGCAGAAGCTCATGAGGCCGATGTGGACTTAGCCGTTCAAACTGCCCGCAAAGCCCAACACGACTGGCGCCATATGGATGCGGCAAAACGGGGGCATCTTGTCTCAAAGTGTGCGGATCTTCTTGAGGAACATGCAGACGAACTCGCACGTCTTATGACGCTTGAGACGGGCAAGGCCCTCCGCACTGAAAGCCAAGTAGAAACAAAGATATTTGCAAATTGCTTCCGCTTTTATGGGGGGCTTGGCCTTGAACTCAAAGGCGAGACGGTTCCTTATAGCGATACCATGCTGACTCTGACGATTCGTGAACCCTTGGGCGTTGTGGGGGCCATTATTGCCTGGAACGTACCCCTCCTCCTCATGTCGCTCAAAGTTGCACCAGCCCTTGTCGCAGGCAATACGGTCGTCATTAAATCAGCTGAGGAAGCTCCGTATACAGTGCTCAGAGCAGCGGAGTTGATGAACACCATACTTCCTCCTGGCGTGTTGAACATGATCTCTGGCGATGGCCCTACAACGGGGGAGGCTCTCGTCAAGCACCCGGGAATCGATAAGGTCACTTTCACGGGATCCGTTGAAACCGGCAAGACAATTTACAAGAATATAAGTCAGAAGTTGATTCCTGTGACACTTGAGCTTGGCGGAAAAAGCCCGATGATCGTCTGTGAAGATGTTGACTTAGAAAAAGCAGTCGATGGTGCCCTAACGAGTATGCGCTTCACTCGTCAAGGCCAGAGCTGCACTGCTGCCAGTCGCATCTTTGTTCATGAGTCCATTTTTGATCGTTTTCTCGAGGCGATGAAGAAGAAGCTCAATGGCATGAAGATGGGTGACCCTATGGATCCTGAAACGGATATAGGATCAGTCATCTCTGAGGGGCAATACGCTAAGATATTGAAATATATTGAGATTGGTAAAGCCGACGGAACCGCTCACACGTGTTCTGCCCTGCCGACTGACGCAAAACTATCTAAGGGATTATTTGTCCAACCCGTCTTATTTACCGGCCTTCCCAACTCCCACCAACTCTGCCAAGAGGAAATATTCGGACCTGTAACAGCCCTGATACCCTGGACAGATTTCGATGAGGCCATTCGTCAGGCTAATGACTCAGAGTACGGCCTTGCAGCAACGATTTGGACGAACAATCTTAAGCGTGCCTTAAAGGGCGTTCATGCTTTGGAGGCTGGTTTTGTCCAAGTCAATCAAAACGTCGTTGTTCAACCGGGACTTTCTTACGGTGGTGTGAAGTCATCTGGCCTTGGGAAAGAAGCCTCTCTTGAAGCGATGCTTGAGCACTTTACTCATAAGAAAACGATTATCTTTAATATGAAGTGAACTTCACCTCTCCCCTTGTGGGAGAGGTCGATCCGAAGGATCGGGTGAGGGGTCCGTCAACACAAGTGCAAACAGACATTATTGATTAAGTTTATCGATTTTTAGAATAAGATCCATAAAAAACAGAGAGTCTTACCGCGCGGAAATACCCCTCACCCGCCTCGAAAGGGGCGACCTCTCCCACAAGGGGAGAGGTGAAGGTGCCACTTACTTCTTTTCAGATGGTGCTTCCGGGGCCTTAGGAGCAGCTGGCGCAGCCGCAGCTGGTGCCTCTGGCTTCTTCTCTTCTTCAAGTGGCATTGGTTTGCCGTTCTTATCAAAGAGCTTAACATCAGCACCTTTCCTGAGTTCTTTAACAATTTTAACGATTGCTTCTTGAGTCATGAGTGTCTTCAACTCATTCTTGACTTCATCAAACTTCGGAGGTTTCGCATCGCGAACTTCTTCAACCATGAGAACATGCCAGCCAAAGTCTGTCTTCACAGGCTCTGTGCTATAGGACCCGGCCTTCAAAGCAAAGGCTGCTTCACCAAGCTCTTGTGGCAATTCACTTTTACGAAGGAATCCTAAATCACCGCCTTCAGCAGCTGTCGAGTCTTTCGACTTTGATTGTGCGAGCTTTTTAAAATCGCCGTTGTTTTTCAAAGCCTTAATAACTGCCATTGCTGTTTCCTTGTTATCCACAAGGATGTGACGAATGTGCGCTTCCTTTTCTTGAGGGAACTTCTTAATGACTTCATCATATTTTGCTTTTACAGCTGCATCCGTAATGCTGTCCTTAACCTTACCAAATAGAAACGCTTGGGCAACGATCTCTTCTTTAGCCTTTTCAAGAGACTTTTTGACATCTGGTGTATCAGCAATACCTGAAGCTTGTGCAGCCTTATTAATTAAGTATGTGTCTACAATTTGATTGAGAAGAACTGGAAAAATCTTGTCATCCGGCGCTGATTGATATTGCTTTGGAAGTGCTGATTTTGTTTCCATCACTTGAGAGTAGGTATAATTTTTTCCGTCTACTGTCGCCACAACTGGATCTGCTGCCATGGCTGGCGTCGCAGCCCCCAAAAAGGCAACAAAGCTTACGGTTCTTAAAAGAGAAATCTTCATTTGTTTTATGTCCTTATGGTGGCTTCTAATTAAAATGAGGGGTATGCCACCCTTATACGCCTCTGTAAATCAACAAGAATTTAACCATAAAATTAGGAATAAAGCAAGAGGACATAACCTCTCCCCTGAGTGGGAGAGGTCGACGCGCAGCGTCGGGTGAGGGGGAAATATAACTTTAATGAAATGTCAAAGAACATTGCGTACGGCTTACCCCTCACCCGCCTTTCAGGCGACCTCTCCCACAAGGGGAGAGGTGATGGTGCCTCACAAATGTCATGCTACGATTTAAGTATATTATCAATATTCGTTTGAGGCTATCAAAAAACCGTCCTGATAAACGTAAGCAATAAGATCGTTCCCCCCTTCTCTTTGCATAGCGAAAAAATAATTTATATCCTCTTCACGTTTTTTAGGATCGGGATCTTTTAGACTTTTTTCTAGCCAAGCAATGTCTTCTTTCGAATCTTTTTTTAACATCTCCAACAAACATTTCATATTTTCAGGAAACGGGCTCTCTTCTGCATCCTCTAGTTCGACGATAGGTCTCTTCTTTGATACCGTTTGCTTCTGATCATCTTCACTGGGGGGGGTCTTTTTATCTTTTCCTGCAAAGGCAAGTTGGGAAACTCCCATGAGAAGGACAAAGGCCATGAACATAAGATTATTCTTGAATGATATAGAACGCATATTAAACTCCTTGTACTCATTACTATAAAGATCAACCTAAGCGGCTTTTTTACCTATGTCAATAAACAACCCTAACATTATTATTTTCACTTGCGTCTTCCTTTCGGTCTAATGTATTTTCAATCAGACTTTAACTCAAATGCGGAATGCCATGTCTCACATTATCGTTGCAGCCCTTTATCAATTTACCCCCCTCCCCGACTTCAAGGCATTACAACCTCAGTTCAAGGCTTTTTGTGATGAGCTTGGAATTATGGGGATTCTTCTGTTAGCAGAAGAAGGTATTAATGGAACGGTCGCGGGCTCTCGGGAAGCCATTGATAAGCTTAAACAATTTCTTCTGACACGCTTTGATAACCTTGAATATAAAGAATCTTGGTCCGATGAAATGCCTTTCCGCCGTATGAAGGTGCGCCTTAAGAAAGAGATCGTGACATTTGGGACTCCCGTCAATCCTTCTGAAACAGTTGGAACATACGTTGATCCAAAAGACTGGAATGACTTGATTTCAGACCCAGACGTCCTTCTGATTGACACCCGCAATGATTATGAGGTTGAGATTGGGACATTTCGGGGAGCTCACAATCCCAAAACCACTTCATTTACTCAATTTCCCGAGTATGTGAAAACCCTTGATAAATCCAAAATCCGCAAAGTAGCCATGTGCTGCACAGGTGGCATTCGGTGTGAAAAGGCATCCTCCTACATGCTATCTCAAGGCTTTGAAGAGGTGTACCACCTTAAGGGGGGCATTCTCAAATACCTCGAGAGCGTTCCCAAAGAGAAAAGCCTCTGGGAAGGGGAATGCTTTGTCTTTGATAATCGTGTTGCGGTCGGACACGGACTTAACTTGGGTCACTATGACCTGTGCCACGGATGCCGCAATCCCATCACAGAAGAAGATACCAAATCACCTCATTATGAGCGCGGCGTCTCTTGTCCGCATTGCTACGCTAAGCTCACTGATGCTCAGAAAAAGAGCGCCCGCCACCGTCAGTATCAAGAAGACTTGGCGCGCAAGCGCGGGGAAAAGCACATTGGCGCCGTGATGGCGTCCTAGCCCCGACTCTTCCACAAAGCAGCCATAAAGGCACCCTTCACGAGGGGCAACAAGCCCAGGATAACAATGATCGTCAGCGGAAGGCTTATGACTAAGGCCACACCCAATGGGGGCTCATACCGCGCTTGCATAATAAAGAAGAAGGGAACAAGGAACACACAAACAAGCCCCATTGTAATATAGGCCGGACCATCGTCGGCCTTAAGCGGCTCAAAATCCAAGGCACAAACTGAACACGACTTAAGAGGCGTAAGGTACCCCTCAAATAGTCTGCCTCCCCCGCATTGAGGGCATTTCCGCATAAAGCCACGGAAGAGAGCTGTGGGATAAGATATATTCATTTGATAATCATACTCCAACTCTTAATTGTATCAAGGGGTATTGCGAATGGAGATTCTTGTTCGTATAACTGTGAGACGTAACAACTTTAAACTGGAGTAACATATGTTTAATAAAATCGCCGTCAGCCTTTCCCTTTGCGCCCTTCTCACCACACCCTCAATTGCAGAGCCAATAGATATTTCTGCACCAGGCGATGAGGTCGTCCCTGTAATGGGTACCTTTAAAATTTATAGAGCCCGTAATCCATATACTAAGGAAAGTACAGTCCGTAACAGTCATCGAGATGAAGTAAACTCAAAGATCGAATTTACGCTCGGTGAAAAATCTTCTCTCACTTGTTCCATTGACGACAAACTGAGCATTTCCAGAGACACAGATTTAACAAAGTTCCCTCCCTTACAGTTTTCTGAGGCGTTTTTAAAAGAAGAAGTGCAACTTGGCGTGGTCACGCATCGGAATGCAAAATATCTTAGAAATGCGGTTTTACACACTTCTGTCGACAACCTTTTAGATGAGACCTCCAAAAACGCACTGTATGCCTTTATCCTTGAGCGCGTCAACAAACACAGACAAATAACAATGGAAATGCTTCAGAAAAGACTTCCTGGAGACATCTCTTTCAAGTTCTTTCTTTATCCTCCGCATAGACTCTTTACCAGTATTGATCCCGTGGAAGGGCCATATTATCTCAGCTCCGAAGTTGATCCTACGGTAAGAGAGGAAGCATTGAAGTCTTTGCAGTTTAAACGAAGCGAAGGAATAGTGGCTTATGAGCCTCACCTAAACAACGGAACTCTAACTATCGTGTCCACTTATTAATCTTTCATCTTCTCCTGTTATTCCTGTGAAAGCAGGATGACAGGGGATGTGTTTTCATGTGTCATCATTGCAACCCTGTGTTGTATATTTCCATCTTGCGTTTCATTAAAATAGGAATATTCTAATGCCTGCATCCGGTGATGCGTGGCGCCCAAGTGGTCAAAACACTTGAACGCCACTAACCACAACTAACTAACCCAAGGAGTTAATCATGGCTAACGTCAAAGTAGCGCAACTTGAGCGTATTTCTCAACAACTAATCTTCCAAATGAAAACAGTCGACCAACTCATGGCTCAAACTTGGCTCGAACTTGAGCTGACCCATCATATGCTAAAGTCTCTCACCCAGATCTATGATGAGCTCAGGGCAGAAGAGCGCTATTTTCAATAAACTTGAGTCAAGAATTGTGCAGTCTTCACCTTTCCCCTGTGTGGGAGAGGCGAAGACTTCCCTCTAAACCTCAAAAACCAATCCATCATACCCCGGCTCAACGCCTTCAGGCAGCAGGCTCTTCAGCTTATCATAATCAAGAAGCGAGGACATGTGAGTGAGGATGGCCCGTTTAGGCTTCACGCGTTCAATCCAACTCAGTGTCTTTTCAAGGTGAGCGTGAGTGGGCCGGGGATCCATCGTAATACAGTCGACCACCCACACATCAATACCCTCAAGCGCCTTAAAGGAAGCCTCTTCAAGCTCAACCACATCTGTTGAATAGGCAACCTTACCAAAACGATAGCCAATGGAGGTGGAATATCCATGACCTTGCAGAAAAGGAACGATCGAAATCCCCCCAACCTCAAAGGGACCTTCCAGAACATGGGGCACAACGAAGCTTCGGTAAATATCAGGCGTGAGCTCATCATGAGGAAATACATATCCAAATCGTCCTTTGAGAAAATCCAGGGTTTCCAAATTCCCATAGATCGGAATGGTCATTTTATTCAGATGAGCCATGACTCTGAGATCATCGATGCCATGGGTGTGATCTGCATGATCATGGGTATAAAGCACAGCATCAATTTTCTTAATCCCAGCCGCAAGGCACTGCATTCTAAGATCAGGTGATGTATCTACAAGTATCGTTGTTCCACTTTGCTCTACGGCAATAGATGCCCGTGTTCTGCGGTTTCTCGGATTTGTCGGATCGCACTCCCCCCATGATCCCGTAATAAGAGGAACACCACCGGAGGCGCCACAGCCTAGAATCGTTACACGCATGAAAACCTCGCCTTTGAAAAGAGCTTTAAAAAGTTCTGTGTTGTTTGAGTTATGATCACATCATACTCAACACCCTTAATTTCAGCGAGCTTCTTTGCCGTTTCAACAACAAAGGCTGGCTCATTCGGTTTACCCCGATAGGGGATAGGTGCAAGAAAAGGCGCATCCGTTTCAACGAGGAGTCGCTCCAAAGGAACGTGCTTGAAGACCTCTCTTAACTCTTCAGCTTTGTTGAAGGTAAGGATCCCTGAGGCTGATATATAAAAGCCCAATTCAAGGGCTTGATCTCTAAGCCAAGCGTTTCCTGAGAAGCAATGCATCACGCCCTTCGCTTTTCCTTGGCCAACTTCTTTCAAGAGAGCGATCGTGTCTTCATCCGCATTTCGTGTGTGTACAATCAACGGGAGATCGCACTCGAGAGAAGCTTCAATATGGGTTTTAAAGGAAGCCTTCTGAATCTCTACAGGACTGTGCGTATAATAATAATCGAGACCCGTTTCCCCAAATCCGACCATTTTAGGATGCTGAGACTCCTGTGTTAGAACCTTATACAGCTCTTTTTCAGGAAGTGTCTTTTCTGCCTCATGGGGGTGAACACCAAGTGTTGCAAAAACATCATCGTTATTTTCTGCAATGGAAGCCAGTAATGGTATCTTTGAAAGGTCTGTCCCAATGGTCAGGAAACCCTTGACACCCTTCTCCTTAGCCCGCATAAGTGTTGCATTTATGTCACTCGCCATAGGTTCGTGATCTAAATGGCAGTGACTATCGATAAGAAACATGGTTATTTACCTCTATCATTTTCTTGACTATAAACTAAACTCACCCCTTCCTTAAAGGACATAAAGATGTTGCGCATTCTTTTTATCTTACTCATCCTTGTTTCTCCCGCCTACGCTGAGGAAAAGCCACAGGTTGTTACACTCACCGTCGTTAAGGAGGGTATTTTAATTCAAGACATCACGGGCATTGGAACGTTCACGCCATATAGCGATGTCGTCTTAAAATCAGAGATTGCGGGACGCATTGCTGACGTTTCCTTTAAAGATGGAGATCGAGCGAAACCTGATCAAGTCTTATTTACGCTTAACAATAAGGAACAAAAGGCTGCCGTCATGAAGGCGGAAGCGGCTCTTCACCTCAGTCAAAGCATGTTAAAGAGAAAGAAAACACTCACTCTAAAAAAGTTTATCAGCCCCCAAGATCTGGAGAATGTAGAAGCAAAGGTGAAGTCCGATCAAGGCGATTTGGACCTTGCAAAAGAAGAACTTGAGAAAACCCAAATTCGTGCGCCCTTTGATGGTGTGCTTTCTGACCGTAAGGTTTGTAAGGGGTCTTACGTCATCGAGGGTGATGAACTCGTGCGGATTCAAGACATCACACCCATCCGCTTGACCTTTCAAATCCCGCAAAAGGACATCCCCTTTATCAAAAAAGGCGATAAGGTTAAAGCAACGACGGATGTCTACCCTAACAAAATATTTGAGGGAACGATTGAAGCGATTGAACCCTCCGTTAATGAGAAAACACGGAGCGTCAAAGTCTTTGCAACCTTTGAGAATAAAGACGAAACGTTGATTCCAGGCCTATATGCGCAAGCTCGCATCGCAACTCCCGTCAGCAAGGAAGCTGCCTTGTTGATCCCTGAGCAAACACTTGTGGTTCGACCAGACAGCGTAAATGTCTACAAAAAGGTTGGGGACAAAGCCGTCCTCACAAAGATTACATTGGGTAACCGTACAGCGGACCTTGCTGAAGTCTTAACTGGCCTCAAAAAGGGCGATGAGATCGTCATTGAGGGTCAAGGTAAGATTCATGATGGGTCACTTATAAAGGCAAAATAACCATGTTTATTACTGACATAGCAATCAAGCGTCCCGTATTTTCGATGGCGCTCAGTTTGATGATTATCATTGTGGGATTTCTGTCCTACATGAATCTCAGCCTGCAGCAATATCCGGATGTGGAAGAGCCGATCATCGCTGTTGAAACCATGTATCCGGGTGCTGCTGCTCCTATCGTGGAGTCGAGAATTACGACGCGTCTCGAAGAAGCTTTATCAGGATTGTCAAATCTTGATTACATGGAATCCTCGAGCAGAACAGGCAAAAGTGCAATCACTCTTTATTTCCGTGGTGGCGCTTCCATGAGTGAAGCGGCCTCTGATACGCGGGAGCGGATTTCCCAGGTGCTTGATAGCTTGCCTGAGGAAGCAAAAGATCCAATCGTCAAGAAAAGCCCCGGGAAACAGGACTCCTTTATGTTCCTGATGTTGACAAGCCCTAACCATAATGAACTTGAGCTTTATGATTACGCTGTCCGCAACCTTAAGGGTGCCTTTGAGTCTTTGCCTGGTGTAGGTGGCGTTCTCATTTACGGAAATCCGTTAACCATGCAAGTGCGCCTCGATCGGGAGAAATTGAAGGCCTATAATTTAGCCGTCACTGATGTCCTTGAGACGCTTGAGCAAAACACACAGGAAGTCTCATCTGGCAACATTGTTAAAGGAAAACGGCACGTTAACATTATCACAAGCTCAGGGCTCAACACGCCTCAAGAAATGGGCGAACTTGTCCTCACAAGCATGAATGGTCATGTGGTTCATCTGAAGGATGTTGCGACCGTAACGCTCGACAAGGAATCGGGTGAAAATCAATGGCTTCCTCGCTACAATAAAAAGCCTGCGGTCTTTATCGGGCTCCAGAAAATGGCGGGTGGAAATATTCTTGCCATCTCTCAAACTGTTGCCGGGCTCTTTAACCAGCTCAAGGACAACCTTCCGGATGGTATGGTTTTTGAGAGCGGATATAATTTTTCTGTATTTATTAAGGCTTCTATTAATGCTGTACAAAATACGATATTTGAAGCAACTTTTCTTGTACTGCTCATTATTCTATTCTTCTTACACTCACCCCGGGCGGCCATCATTCCGCTGCTGACCATCCCGGTGTCATTGATAGGCTCGTTTGCGTTTTTGTATGCCTTCCATTGTTCGATCAACACAATCACATTGCTTGCGATGGTTCTTGCCATTGGTCTTGTTGTGGATGACGCCATCGTTGTTCTTGAAAATATCCACCGCCATATTGAGGAAGGCCTCAAACCTTATGATGCGGCTCTTAAAGGGGCTCGAGAAGTCGGATTTGCTGTGATCGCTATGACGCTGACTCTCGCAACTGTTTATGCTCCGATTGCTTTCGTTCAAGGGCTGACAGGAAAGCTTTTTGCAGAGTTTGCTGTCTCCCTATCAGGAGCCGTTCTAATCTCTGGTCTTGTCGCTTTGACGCTCTCACCCATGATGTGCTCAAAGCTCCTGAAGCCTAAGGATAAGGAAAGCCACAACTGGATTTCAACGCGCATCGAAACCTTTATCTCAAGCATCGCGTCCGCCTATCAAAAGAGCCTGATCAAAGCCCTCTCTTTTCCTAAGGTGTTATCAGGCATATTGGTATTTGTTCTCGTCGGAGGGGTGTTCACCTTTTATAAGCTCCCTTCCGAACTTGCGCCTCAAGAGGACCAAGGTGTTGTCTTTTCGTTTAGCCAAGGCCCTGAAGGCTCAACCATTGATTCTATGTCAGAATATACGCCTGTTATTGAAAAATTGCTGGAGGATGTCCCTGAAAAAACAGGCGTCTTTTCGGTAACCGATCGCACTGGAATCTTTGGTGGCATTACTCTTGCCCCCTGGTCTGAGCGCAAGCGCAGCCAATCCCAAGTCATTGATGACCTCAGAAAGCAGACAAAGGAAATTGCTGGAATTGAGCCTTTCGTCTTCCCCATGAGAAGCCTTATGTCAGGGGGTCAATCGGGTCTTCAGATGGGCATTAAAACCTCTGGCTCATATGAAGATCTCGAGAAGGATCTCGACAAGCTCGTCAAAAAACTGAAGGAATCCAGTTGTTTTGAAACCGTCAGTCATGACCTCTATCTTGCAACGCCCCAGCTCTCGGTTCAGATTGATCGCAACAAGGCTGCCTTATTGGGAGTCAAAGTTTCCGACATTGGCCGAACCTTAGAGGTCATGTTAAGTGGCTCTCGGCCTGTCACTTTCGAAAAGGACGGAAGACATTACGATATCGTTGTTCAAGGTGAAGAACGGCACAAGCAGGACTATAGCGATATTGGGAATTTCTATGTGAAGTCTGAACCGCCTAAGGATGCAAGTGAAGATCCAAATAAGAAGGGCTCTGATGATAAGTTTGGTCTTATCCCGTTGAGCAACCTTATCACATTGAAAGAACTCGCGATTCCAGCTGAACTCAGGCATCTCAATAAAATGAGATCAGCAACGATCAATGCTGATCTTGCTCCAGCTTGTCGGACGGAAGAGGCTGTAACCTTGCTAAAAGCAGCTGTTAAGGAAACTCTTCCTGCCTCAGCCCAAATGGAGCCTGTCGGTAATTTACGTAAATTTATGGAATCTCAAGGTGAAATGTACCTGATGTTTATGGCATCTCTTCTTTTCATCTATCTGGTGCTCGCCATTCAGTTTGAAAGCTTGCTCGATCCTCTTTTGATCATGGTGACAGTGCCCCTTTCAATGGCTGGCGCCCTTCTCGCCCTCTACCTTACGGGAAGCACTCTCAATATCTTTAGCCAGGTGGGACTGATCACCCTTGTGGGGCTCATTACGAAGCATGGAATCTTGCTAGTCGAATTTGCGAACAAGCAAAAGGACGAAGGACTCTCTGTGAGGGATGCTGCCTTAAAGGCCGCCTCCATGCGTCTGAGACCCATCTTGATGACCACAGGTGCGATGGTACTCGGCGCCGTTCCTCTTGCTTTAGGATCAGGTGCGGGCGCTGAAAGCCGTCAACAAATCGGCTGGGTTCTCGTGGGAGGTTTATTGGGAGGAACTCTCTTTACACTCTACGCTGTGCCATTTGTATACACAGTCATAAAGGGAAGACGCTAGCCCTCACCTCTCCCCTTTGTGGGAGAGGTCGACGCGCAGCGGCGGGTGAGGGGTTC
>Ga0207080_1003_pt1:0-50000 | contig 74100 bp, 59 predicted proteins | sample Alteio_BWMinHeat_58_FD_153532 | JGI IMG/M metagenome (GOLD analysis project Ga0207080, IMG submission 153532) | Enriched cells from forest soil in Barre Woods Harvard Forest LTER site, Petersham, Massachusetts, United States -... | ecosystem: Environmental > Terrestrial > Soil > Temperate...
ACAAGATTGCGATGATATTTCAAGAGCCCATGACGTCGTTGAATCCTCTTCATAATGTTGAAAAGCAAATTAGCGAAGTTCTTCAGGTCCATAAAGGAATGACAGGCGATGCAGCTAAAAAGCGGTGCATAAAACTTCTTGAAATGGCAGGGTTTAATGATGGGGAATCCCGTCTGCAAGCCTATCCCCACCAACTTTCCGGGGGACAACGTCAACGGGTTATGATCGCCATGGCCTTGGCGTGTGAGCCCCAAATTCTGATCGCTGACGAGCCTACGACGGCTTTGGACGTAACCATCCAGGCACAACTTTTAGACCTGCTCCAGGACCTCCAAAAGAAGCTGGGAATGGCCATGTTGTTGATCACCCATGACTTGGGAATTGTCCGTAAAATGGCCAATCGAGTTGTGGTTATGCAAGATGGTCATGTCGTTGAATCTGCTGATAAGGACACATTGTTCAAGAATCCAAAATCCCCCTATACCAAGCATTTAATTGATTCCTTCCCGAAAGGGGGAGCTGTTCCTGCGTCCGTTGATGCCCCCATTCTTCTAAAAGCCGACAACATCAAGGTTCACTTTGATATTCGAGAAGGACTTCTTCGCCGAAAAGTCGGAGATATTAAGGCCGTCGATGATGTGTCATTAACACTCAAAGATGGGCATACACTTGGCGTTGTCGGTGAAAGTGGATCGGGTAAGACGACACTTGCAATGGCGCTTCTCCAGCTTCAGAGCAGTCAAGGAACAATTGATTTTAATGGGCGTGACATTCAAGGGCTCTCCCGGAAAGCCATGAGGCCTTTGAGGCGGGAAATGCAAGTCGTCTTTCAAGACCCATATGGCTCCTTAAGTCCCAGAATGAGTGTGGGACAGATTGTTGCCGAAGGACTTGAGATCCATGGGCTGGGGAAAACAGCCTTTGAACGGGATCAACAGGTTATTCATGCCTTGAGAGAAGTTGGCCTTGATCCCTTGGTTCGTCACAGGTACCCCCACGAGTTTTCAGGGGGGCAGCGACAACGTATTGCCATCGCCAGAGCCATCGTGTTGAAGCCAAAACTTGTTGTTCTAGATGAACCCACGTCAGCCCTAGATCGGTCCGTTCAAGTTGATATCATAGATTTGTTGCGTAACTTACAGACAACACACAACATATCCTATCTGTTTATCAGCCATGATTTAGCCATTGTTCGCTCAATTAGTCATGATGTTCTTGTGATGAAAAATGGACGAATTGTCGAGCGCGGCTCGGCGAATGATATTTTCACAAATCCTCAAGAGCCCTATACGAAGGCACTCCTCAAGGCGGCGTTTGATTTAAAGGCGGAGGTAGGGGATTAGTTCTTTCACCTCTCCCCAGCGTGGGAGAGGTCGACTCGAAGAGTCGGGTGAGGGGGTATTCAACACAAATACAGCAGACATTAAGGATTATGGATATCTATATACTTTCTAATAAACAGAGAATCTTACTGAACGGACCACCCCCTCACCCGACGCTTTGCGTCGACCTCTCCCACGCAGGGGAGAGGTGAAGTAGCCACCTGATTTTCTTTACAAACCCTAATCCTTATAACCTTCAGTATTGCCCATCGTTTGCCTTGTCTTTGTCTGCATCAGATGAAGGGGCGCCTGGATTAATGATCGTTCCATCAGGTAAAATCTTGATTATTTTAGGTTGGACCGCATGGGGCGTTTGAGTCTGCTCTTCCTGAACGGCTTGATCCTCGGTTGTATCTTCATCGCTTGGAGCCGACTGATTATAGTATGTATAGGGGTAAGCTCCCCAAGGATAATAAAACTGGTGGAATCTCTCAAAGTGTCCTCTACCATGCTGGTTGTTAAATTCAACATGAAATCCATCGTTTCTCATGTGATGCCCTTGACCGTGTTGGTGAGGAACATTTTGGACTTGAGAATGTCTTTTATTGTTTTCCAATGCCCTATTGTGGATATTTCCAACATTTTGTTGAGGAATTCTTTGTATATGAGGCTGCATCGGCGTGCCTCTTTGAATTTGTTGAGGTTGCCCTGAAAGTGCAGACTGTATTTGACCAAACTTATCAGCAGTGGCACTTGATGTAAGAAGTGCTATTAAACCTAATGAAGTTATCAAACGAGTTACTGTAATCATCTGAAGTCTCCTGCAGTATATTTATAGTATACCATATATTTCTGATGATATCAATAGTGCCTTATGTTTGTATAGATAAATATATCCCCCTCCTTATAAAGAAGAGGGGGATATAAAACGTGAGTTATTTGAAAAACTTATCTAAATCACGTTTTTTAAACATTTCAGCTTGTTTCTCACTACGTAGCGCCGGACGACACAAACTCCAGGAGGTATAGTTAGTTACGCCACACGACATATCCGTGAAATCATTGGGCTCATCGCCACCTAAAAAATGAAATGCATGATGAAATACCTTTTGAAGTATATCAAAATCTTGACTTTTTTCTTCTTTTGAGCGGGAATGAGTTTCTCCAAGATTAACTAGATTTCCACCCGTAAATGCAGGCTCATATTCAATTTCATAAGGCCTATTGACGAGATTACTCATAACTTTATCTCGTAATGATGTTGGGTAATCACCAAAATACGTAATACTATTTAGTGCGTTAGCCGCTACTCTAACGTCATCTAGAGTTCGTGACCCGTTTGTCATTCTCAGAGAAGCAACCATTGCATGGCAGGTGTTCAGCAATTGAGAATCTTCAACACTCAGTTCGGAGTCTTGAGTGCTCGATAGCTTTTGAATGACTGGTTGAACACACACGTCTTCAAGAAATTGAGAAAGACTCGGTTTCAAGAAAGCCGCATTAAAGGTATTCTTAACATAAAGAGGTAATTGGACCGGGTTGCTGCGTCTCAACTCCTCATTAAGAATAAGAGAGGTTGCTTGAAGACGTAGCAAGGGATTTTCTTCATTGGAAAGCAAGCTAACAGTCAACATTGGTAAGACGCAGGCTGTGAGTTCTTGCAGCTCTTCTGTAGGTTGATGTTGAGCTGGAGGTAGAGGTATATACGATATCTTCTTTATCACGAACATACCGTTTAAAAAATAACCGTCTTCAGCATCTTGGGATCGCACTTTATTTCCAAGACGTTTAATTCGATCTCGAAGTTCTCTAGCAACCATAGGCACTGCTGCCTTATGGGTTTTTGCAAATGCTCTTAGTGAAGAGGGGTCAAGGAAGTGCATCATGGGAATAAGAGCTTCCTTATATGGCTCAAAACTAATTCTGTCGTCCAAGTATCGTTTTAAATCATCTAAATTTTTGAATGAGTTTAAATCAAGGTTATTTAAAAGGTTACGACGCTTTATCCATTTTTTGTCAGGACGTTTCCCTTCAACTTTGTCATTGGTAAGTTGCCTTAGTGATGATTGCGATTGCTCAGAAATCTCATTAAGCTCTGCAACCATTTTATTCCATCCTGCATAAGCTTCACTCATAGGTACAAGTGTTGCTCCACAAACAAGTGCAAGTCTAATTGTCTTTAATAAAGTCGTCTGCATTTTAATTCTCCTTAATATATAAGTACCAGCGTTATTAATGCTTATTAAATAATCAATTGCATTATAAATTGCAAGTAAATTCTTATTATTATAAACATTTCCCTTGGTTTGCCATTTAAATTCCAACATTAGATGTTTTCAATTCACCTGATTCGTTGTATGAATGTCTCTAAGAAATAAGACCGGGTAAGGGATCGTGAATCAGTCTACAAGCCAATTGATGACGACGCCGATGAGTGGCAATCTCGCTGATTACTTTAATATTCTCGTATTTATGGCTCTGGCTGTTACATTATCCCTTATTGTTCTCGGACTTTCATTTTGGCGGGGGCCTCGTAAACCTTATGCTGAGAAGCTTTCTGCCTATGAATGTGGGTTTGATGCCTTTAGCGATGCCCGGATGAAGTTTGATGTTCGCTATTACCTGATTGCCATCTTATTTATCATTTTTGATTTAGAAATTGCCTTTCTCTTTCCTTGGGCGGTGAGCTTAAAGGAGATTGGACTTTATGGTTTCTGGTCTATGATTGTCTTCTTGAGCTTGCTGACTGTTGGATTCGCTTACGAATGGCGTAAAGGGGCGTTGGAATGGGAATAAAGAAACCCTTTTTAACGGAAGAATCCCTTAGAGCTGGCTACGATGTCCAGCCTGTACCGGAGGGTACGGACCCAGATGCGCTTCTTGCCGCTATGGCACAGGAAGTCACCCAACGGGGATTCGTTGTCACCCAACTCGATAATCTCGCCGCATGGGCTCAATCTGGATCCATATGGCCTGTAAGCTTTGGTCTTGCGTGCTGTGCTGTTGAGATGATGCAAGCGGCGGCCTCTCGCTATGATCTCGATCGATTCGGCATCTTTTTCCGCCCCAGTCCGCGTCAAGCTGATTTAATGATCGTGGCAGGAACGCTTTGCAATAAAATGGCTGCTCCTATGCGGAAGGTCTATGACCAGATGGCAGAGCCCCGATATGTTATATCTATGGGATCTTGTGCTAATGGTGGGGGGTATTATCACTACTCGTACTCCGTCACGCGAGGATGTGACCGTATTGTTCCTGTTGATGTTTATGTGCCAGGGTGCCCGCCAACGGCTGAAGCCTTGATTTATGGCATTTTGCAACTGCAACGTAAAATACGCCGTGAAAAACATTTTGCGCGGGGTTAGATAGCATGGCATCTCAAGATCTTAAAGAGCTGGGGACAATGATTGCCGATGAGATCGGCACCGACATTCTTTCGTGGTCCGTTGACTTTAATGAACTGATGATGACTGTTGAACGCGCATCAATCGCCAGAGTTTTGCTATATCTTAGAGACTCCGAAACCTTACAGTTCTCTCAACTCATGGATGTTTGTGGGGTCGATTATTTAGGGCGAGATCTTAGATTTGAGGTTGTTTATAACCTTCTAAGCCTTTCCCATAATATCCGTCTGCGAATCAAGGTTGAGGTAGAGGAGGGCGTTCCTGTTCCTTCAGTCACATCCGTCTATAGCAGCGCAGGATGGTGGGAGAGAGAGGTTTTTGACCTTTATGGTATACCCTTTGATGATCATCCTGACCTTCGGCGAATTCTAACGGATTATGGATTTGAGGGACATCCTTTGCGCAAGGATTTTCCTCTCACGGGATATGTTGAGGTTCGTTATGATGAAGATCAAGGGCGGGTTGTTTATGAGCCTGTCAAACTTCCCCAGGCTTTCCGGACATTTGACTTTGAGAGTCCTTGGGAAGGCATGGATTTTGCTGTGCAAACATTGGGAGTAAACAAAGGATGACGGGGGAGAAAAGTACACAAAGCTTTACCATGAACTTTGGCCCTCAGCATCCTGCGGCTCACGGTGTATTGCGCCTGATACTGGATATGGACGGTGAAATTGTTGAGAGGGCCGATCCTCATATTGGGCTTCTTCATCGGGGAACGGAAAAACTGATTGAATATAAAACGTACCTTCAAGCCATTCCTTACTTTGACCGCCTTGATTATGTTTCGCCTATGTCACAGGAACATGCCTTTGCCTTGGCCGTTGAAAAACTGCTCAATCTTGAGATCCCCCTCAGAGCACAATATATCCGTGTCTTATTCTGTGAAATTACGCGCATCTTAAATCACATCATGAATATCACAACGATGGCGATTGATGTGGGCGCAATGACGCCTTTGTTATGGGGCTTTGAAGAGCGCGAGATTCTGATGGGCTTTTATGAGCGTGTTTCAGGGGCTCGTATGCATGCGGCCTATTTCCGACCTGGTGGAGTGCAACGCGATATGCCATTGGGACTCGCTGAAGATATCGCAGCCTTTGCGGATCGGTTTCCGAAGGTGATTGATGACATTGAAAATCTCTTGACGGAAAACCGTATCTTTAAGCAAAGAACCGTCAATATCGGCGCCGTAAGTCCTAGTCAAGCTTTAGATTGGGGATTTAGTGGACCTATGTTACGGGCCTCAAACATTGCGTGGGATTTACGTCGGAATCAGCCCTACGAAGTCTATAATAAAATGGATTTTTTGATTCCTGTTGGAAAAAATGGGGACTGTTATGACCGTTATCTCGTCCGGATGGAAGAGATGCGTCAAAGCGTTCGGATTATGAAGCAGTGTTTAGAACAGATGCCCGAAGGACTGGTTAAGGTTAAAAATTATAAGATTACAACTCCGCCAAGAGCTGAAATGAAGACGTCAATGGAAGCTTTGATTCACCACTTTAAGCTCTACACTGAAGGCTATCATGTCCCAAAGGGGGAAACGTATACCGCCGTTGAAGCGCCTAAAGGTGAATTTGGGGTCTATTTGGTTTCCGACGGGAGTAATCGACCTTACCGATGCAAAATTCGAGCCCCTGGATTTGCGTTTCTTCAGGCTCTTGATTTGATGGCGAAGGGGCATATGCTTGCGGATGTGCCGAGTATTATTGGCTCACTGGATATTGTGTTTGGGGAAATCGATCGATGAAAAAATCGGTAACACATTATGAGACTTTTGAATTTTCTGAGAAAAACAAAAAGAAACTCACTGATATCCTCACACGCTATCCAGAAGGTCGGCAAGCGAGTGCTATACTCCCTTTGTTTGAACTTGCTCAGCGACAATGTGGGGGATGGCTTCCAGGAAGTGCGATTGAAAAGATAACTCAGATGCTTGGATTACCTGTTATTCGTGGATATGAAGTGGCAACTTTTTACACGATGTTTAACTTAAAACCCGTAGGTAAATATCATCTACAGGTTTGTGGCACAACACCTTGTATGTTGCGCGGCAGTGAAGACCTGAAAGCGGCTTGTCAGAAAAAACTGTCTATTGGACTGGGCGAGACGACGAAAGATGGGCTCTTTACGCTGAGTGAGGTTGAATGCATCGGGGCTTGTGTGAATGCACCTGTTGTTCAAATCAATGATGACTTTTATGAAGATTTAACAAAAGAATCATTCATTAAACTGCTGGATGATCTTAAAGAAGGAAAAAAAGTTAAGGCCGGATCTGTTATTGGCCGTCAAGGATCTGCTCCTGAAAAGAAGGGTGATCATGCTCAAGAATAGTGATCGCATCTTCACAAACCTTTATGGAACGAAGGATTGGCGCCTCAAAGGGGCTGAAAAGCGTGGCGATTGGGAGAAGACGGCGGGTTTTATTAAAAAGGGACAGGAATGGATTATTAACGAAGTTATAGCCTCAGGCCTCAGGGGCAGGGGAGGGGCTGGATTCCCAACGGGTCGTAAATGGACCTTTATGCCAAAGGATGATGGCGTCACCCCGCGTTACCTTATTATCAATGCGGATGAAAGTGAGCCAGGAACCTGCAAGGATCGTGATATTCTGCGCAATGAGCCCCATAAACTCATCGAAGGGGCATTGTTGTCTGGTTTTGCTATAGGCTCTCATACGGGCTACATCTACATCCGTGGTGAGTTTTATCGTGAGGCTGAGATCCTTGAAACTGCTATTGCGGAAGCCTATGAAGCAAAATTATTGGGCAAAAATGCGGCAGGTTCCGGATGGGATTTTGATCTCTATGTCCACCGCGGGGCAGGGGCTTATATCTGTGGTGAGGAAACGGCTCTCTTGGAAAGTCTCGAAGGACGAAAAGGGATGCCCCGCCTTAAACCCCCCTTTCCAGCTGTCATAGGTCTTTATGGATGTCCAACGATCGTCAACAATGTGGAATCAATCGCTGTTGTCCCTACGATTTTAAGACGGGGAGCCGCTTGGTTTGCAGGGATTGGGACTCCTGATAATACGGGAACAAAAATCTTTTGTATTTCAGGGCATGTGAATACGCCTTGTAACGTTGAAGAAGCCATGGGTATTCCCCTCAAAGAGCTCATTGAAAAACATGCTGGGGGTGTTCGTGGAGGATGGAACAATCTTCTCGCCGTTATCCCTGGTGGGTCTTCTGTGCCACTTATCCCGAAAGAAATCTGTGATACTGTATTGATGGACTTTACGTCTCTCGCTAATGTAAAGAGTGGCCTAGGGACTGCAGGGGTGATCGTTATGGACAAATCAACGGATATTATTAGAGCTATTGCCCGTCTGTCTAAGTTTTACATGCATGAAAGTTGTGGTCAGTGTACCCCTTGTCGTGAGGGTACAGGCTGGATGTGGCGGATGTTAATGCGTCTTGCAGAGGGCAAGGGAGTATCTGAAGATATCGATAAACTTTTGGATGTCACTTACGAAGTTGAAGGGCATACGATTTGTGCTTTAGGTGACGCAGCTGCCTGGCCGATTCAGGGATTAATTCGCCATTTCCGTCCCGAAATTGAGCGGAGACTTTAGATGCCAAAACTTATCATTGATGATCAAGAAATTGAAGTCGAGAATGGAGTCACAGTTCTTCAAGCCGCAGAAATGTTAGGCATCGAAATCCCAGTATTTTGTTACCACCCAAAACTAAGCATTGCTGGTAATTGCAGGATGTGTCTCGTCCAAATGGAGAAAAGTCCTAAGCCCATTGCAAGTTGCGCTATGCCTGCAACTGAGGGCATGGTCATTCATACGCAAACACCAATGGTTAAGAAGGCACGCCAAGGTGTTCTTGAATTCCTTCTCATTAATCACCCCTTAGATTGTCCGATTTGTGATCAAGGCGGAGAATGCGATCTTCAAGATATTACAATGGCTTATGGGGGAGATTCGAGTCGCTTTGGGCTCAACAAACGAGCTGTTCCGGATAAAGACCTTGGGCCCCTCATTGAAACAGCCATGAACCGCTGCATACACTGTACACGTTGTATTCGTTTTGCGAACGAAATTGCTGGCGTTCCAGAGCTTGGCGCTACGGGTCGCGGTGAACATATGGAAATCGGTACTTACATAGAGAAGGCGATTACGTCTGAACTTTCCGGTAATATGATCGATATTTGCCCTGTCGGGGCCCTCACATCTAAGCCCTATAGTTTTCAGGGGAGACCTTGGGAGTTATCAAGTACACCGTCAGTGGATGTCTTTGATGCCGTCGGATGTGCAATCCGGATCGACACAAGAGGACGGGAAGTTATGAGAATTCTCCCTCGACAGTCTTTTCAAATCAATGAGGACTGGATCTCTGATAAATCTCGTTTTGCCTATGATGGTCTTAAATATCAACGTTTAGATCGGCCATATGCAAAAGGCAAAGATGGACGATTACACCCTGTAAGTTGGGACGAAGCCTTTAATGTCATTGCTGACCATTTCCAACATTTGCCTGGAGATCATATCGCAGCCATAGTTGGTGATATGGTTGATACGGAAGCCATTGTTGCCCTTAAAGATCTAATGAATGCAATTGGATCACCCCACATCGATTGTCGTCAAGATGGATCAAAAATTGGGTATGGTCCAAGATCTAGTTACCTCTTTAATACGACCATTGCTGGGATTGAAAAGGCTGATTTTTGCTTGTTGATTGGAACAAATCCAAGATGGGAAGCACCGTTAATCAACGCAAGGATTCGTAAGAATTATCTCAATACGGGACTGTCTGTTGCCTTATTGGGGGCACCTCATGAACTAGGTTATCCTGTTGAGCACCTCGGTGATGATCCCCTAATCTTTGAGAAAATATTGAAAGGCCGACATCCCATTTCGGCTGCTTTAAAGAGTGCCAAATTTCCCATGCTGATCCTTGGTCAGGGGGCATTAAAGCGCAATGACGCTGAAGTGATTTTGGGACTTGCTCATAAAATTGCTGATAAATATAACATTGTCCATCAATCAGATCCTTGGAATGGGTTTAATATCTTGCACTCCGCAGCAAGTCGCGTTGGCGCTCTTGATCTAGGATTTCTTCCTGGTCCTCAAGGCTATGGGGTTTCTGAAATCTTAAAGGGTGCAGCTCAAAAAAAGATCGAAGCCGTTTATTTGCTGGGTGCGGATGATATTGATGTTTCCTCTTTAGAGTCTACATTTGTTGTCTATCAAGGACATCACGGTGACCGAGGCGCATCCGTCGCTGACGTAGTCCTGCCAGGGTCAGCCTATACTGAAAAATCAGGGACATATGTCAACACTGAAGGACGCGTCCAACGTTCTTTTAAAGCTGTTTCGCCTCCTGGAGAAGCCAAAGAAGATTGGAAGATTATTAGAGCTCTCTCAGACCATTTAGGGTTTGAGCTTCCCTATGATTCACTCAATGATGTAAGAGCTCGTCTTGTTGAGGTTAATTCATTGTTTGATGAGCTGGATACAATCCAAAAAGCATCTTGGGAGGATTTTGGAAAAGAAGGAACTGTTCTTTCGGAGCCTTTTAAAGCAACGATAGACAACTTTTATATGACAGATTCAATCTCGCGCCATTCGGTGACGATGGCAAAGTGTGCACAAGAGATTCAGGGTGATGAGCAAAGGAATCAAATTCATGAGAAATAATACTCAATCACCAACCTTGTCATCCTTGGACAGTAAAACCTTTGTTTTCCGAAGGAAAACTCTAGGTTTTATTGATCCGAGGATCTTGTTAACATTATTTTTTAGATCCTCGGGTGAAGGTATTCTAGAGTTTTCCTTCGGAAAACAAAGAATACCTTCCCCAAGGATGACACCTTCGGGGGTTTAGTAATGGTTTCTATAGATTTAAATAATTTTTGGAGCAGCGCTTTTCAGGACTTACTCGTTCTCGTTGGCTATATTCTGTTGATTCTTGTCGGACTCGTTCTTGCTGTTTCCTATCTAACATTGGCTGAACGAAAAGTCCTGGCTGCGATTCAAATTAGAGTTGGCCCGAATGTTGTGGGATGGTTTGGTTTATTGCAACCTTTTGCAGATGGTTTAAAACTGATTCATAAGGAAACGATTATTCCTACGCGCGCCAATCCATTCTTATTCATCCTCGCACCCATATTAACCTTCAGTTTAAGTCTCTCGGCTTGGGCTGTTATTCCTTTTGGGGAAGGGTGGGTCATTAGCAATATTAATGTGGGTATTCTTTACCTGTTTGCAATCTCATCCTTAGGGGTTTATGGGATTATTATGGCAGGCTGGGCAAGTAACTCTCGGTATGCCTTTCTCGGTGCGTTAAGGTCTGCAGCGCAAATGGTATCCTATGAAGTCTCCATCGGACTTGTGCTGATCGCCGTGATCTTAACAGCAGGTTCCCTCAATCTCACCGAAATTGTTGAAGCACAAAAGGGCTTATGGTTTATTATTCCCCATTTACCAATGGCTGTTATTTTTATGATTTCTGCCCTTGCAGAGACGAATCGAGCCCCGTTTGATTTGCCAGAAGCTGAATCAGAGCTCGTGACGGGTTATAATGTTGAATATTCATCAATGACCTTTGCGCTCTTCTTCTTAGGGGAGTATGCCAACATGATCTTGATGAGTGCGATGGGGAGCATTCTTTTCTTAGGCGGGTGGCTTCCACCCTTTGACATAGTTCCGTTTACATGGGTCCCTGGAATTGTTTGGTTTTCATTAAAAATCTCAGTTCTTCTTTTTGTCTTTTTATGGGTGCGCGCAACGTTTCCACGGTATAGATATGATCAGTTAATGCGTTTGGGATGGAAGGTCTTTTTACCCTTTACTCTCTTCTGGGTTGTGTTGACTTCCGGAGTCCTTGTTACATTTAACCTTTACCCAGGGAGTTAAAGGATGAAAATTCCCTTAAAAGTTATGTTTCTAAAAAACTTCTTTCTTATTGAGCTATTCCAAGGCATGTGGCTTACTCTTAAGTATATGTATTTAAAGAAGAAAGTGACGCTTGCTTATCCGTATGAGAAAGGACCGTTATCTCCACGTTTTAGAGGTGAACATGCCCTCAGACGCTATCCTAATGGAGAAGAACGGTGCATAGCCTGTAAACTCTGCGAGGCGATATGTCCCGCTCAAGCCATTACAATTGAATCTGAAGAGCGAGAAGATGGGAGTCGTCGCACAACACGATATGACATAGACATGACAAAGTGCATTTATTGTGGGTTATGTGAAGAAGCTTGTCCCGTTGATGCCATCGTTGAAGGCCCTAATTTTGAATTTGCGACTGAAACACGTGAAGAACTTTATTATAATAAAGACAAGCTCTTATCAAATGGGGATAGGTGGGAAGTCGAAATCGCAAATCGACTTGAACAAGATGCTCAGTATAGGTAGGACACTCGAATGATAAACATTGCAGCCATTCTATTTTACCTTTTCTCTGGAGTCTTATTGAGTTCAGCCATGATGGTTGTAACAGCACGCAATACGGTGCATGGAGTGCTCTTCCTAATCTTAGCTTTCTTTAATGCAGCTGGATTATTTATCTTGGCGAATGCTGAATTTCTAGCGCTTCTCCTCGTTGTTGTTTATGTAGGTGCGGTTGCAGTCCTGTTTCTCTTTGTTGTCATGATGCTTAACGTAGAAATGGGAAACATCCAAAAAACAGCACGTGAATATTCTGTAGCGGGGGGCTTAATTGGAGGAACGCTCGCAGTTGAGCTTATCTTGATGCTCTATTCCTGGAATACATCTCCTGAGGCCTTTGAAATGATTTCATCACCAATATCAAAAGATGGCGTCACAAATACCCAAGCTTTAGGAAATCTTATTTATACTCACTATGCGCTCATCTTTCAGGCCTCTGGTATTATCTTGCTCATTGCAATGGTTGGCGCCATTGTGCTTACGTTACGACACCGTGAAGGAATTCGAAGACAAAAGATCGGTGATCAGCTTGCAAGGGATCCTAAAGATAGCGTAAGTCTTGTGGACATTTCACCGGGGTCAGGGATTTAAGGAACAATAATGACAATAGGCTTAGATCATTATCTCATTGTAGCGGCTCTCCTTTTTACAATTGGAGGCATCGGGACATTTCTTAACCGTAAGAATGTCATCGTCATATTAATGTCCATTGAACTTATGCTTCTTGCCGTCAATATTAATTTTGTTGCGTTTTCTCAGTACCTGGGAGATATGCTTGGGCAAGTGTTTGCTCTCTTTGTGTTAACCATCGCAGCAGCTGAGTCAGCCATTGGTCTTGCCATACTCGTCGTTTATTTTCGTAATCGCGGCGATATAAGTGTTGAAGACCTTAATATGATGAAGGGTTAAGGATGGAAATTTTAGCCATTATCGCTGTTTTTTCGCCTCTCCTTGGCTTCCTTGGTGCGGGAACATTTGGTGAAAAACTAGGGGATCGGTTTAGTCAAATTGTGACATGCGGCTTGATGGGACTTTCAACTCTTTTATCAATCTATCTTTTTTATAAACTGGCTCTGGGTGAGAGAACCCTATCGATTGAATTATTTACATGGATCCAAGTCGAGTTTTTACAAGTCTCGTGGGGATTGCAACTGGATAGTCTCAGCCTTGTGATGATGGGCGTCGTTACCATTGTCTCTTTAATGGTTCATTTATATTCCGTAGGTTACATGGATGGAGACCAAGGTGTTCCTCGTTTCATGGGTTATTTGAGTCTCTTTACATTCTTTATGCTTATCCTTGTCACAGCGCCTAATCTGCTTCAAATGTTTTTCGGTTGGGAAGGCGTTGGACTTTGCTCGTACCTCCTCATAGGTTTTTGGTATAATCGCGAGAGTGCAAATGAGGCTGCCATTAAAGCGTTTCTTGTTAATCGCATAGGGGACATCGGCTTTGTTCTTGGTATTCTTACAATATTTGTCATGTTTGGAACTCTTGATTTTACAGCTTTCTTTGACATTTTAGAGCAACATCAAACAGATTCATTCCGCTTCTTTGGCGTTGAATTTCATGCCCTGACGCTTGCATCTATGCTTCTTTTTATAGGGGCTATGGGGAAATCTGCCCAAATTGGACTGCACACATGGCTCCCGGATGCGATGGAAGGCCCAACGCCCGTTTCTGCACTCATTCACGCAGCGACCATGGTGACTGCGGGTGTGTTTATGGTGGTTCGTTTGTCACCTCTCTTAGAGTATGCTCCTTTTGCGCGGGAATTTATTACTTTAACTGGTGGCGTTACAGCCCTTATGGCAGCAACAATTGCGTGTGTACAAAATGATATTAAGCGGATCATTGCTTATTCAACGTGTTCTCAACTTGGGTATATGTTTATGGCTGCTGGTCTTTCTGGCTATAGTGCCTCGATGTTTCATTTAACGACACATGCTTTTTTTAAGGCTTTGCTTTTCTTAGGCGCGGGATCAGTTATCCATGCGATGTCTGATGAACAAGATATTCAGAAAATGGGGGGGATTTGGAAATTCATACCCGTTACGTATACGGTTATGTGGATTGGAAGCTTGGCTCTTATGGGATTTCCGTTCTTTTCAGGTTTTTATTCAAAAGACATTATTCTCGAAGTTGATTGGGCTTCGGGTTTACCCATTGGGAAATTGGCCTTTTATTTTGGGCTTACGGCCGCCATTCTCACGGCGTTCTATTCTGTACGGCTTATTTTACTTACCTTTCATGGTAAATCGCGAGCAGATGACACGGTCATGGGACACATTCATGAATCACCCCTTGTGATGCTTCTTCCGCTGGTTGTTTTAGCCATTGGTTCAGTATTTGCAGGCTATTCTCTCGATAAACTATTTGTTGGTGAAGAAACAACTTTCTGGGGAAATGCAATCTTTGTGTTGCCTCAAGATGAGGTCATAAGCAAGGCCCATCATGTTCTGCCTTGGGTCCATTGGTCCCCGGCAATTATGGGATTCATAGGAATGATCATAGGGTATGTGTTCTATGAACGACTTAAAGAATTGCCCGCGCAACTCTCCCGTTCATTTAAAGGAATATATTTATTTCTGTACCACAAATGGTACTTTGATGAGCTTTATGATAAGTTATTTGTTAATTCTTCTCTAAAGCTTGGTAAAGTTTTGTGGGAAGAGGGGGATCAAGAGATCATTGATGGCCTTGGACCTAATGGCTTTTCAACGGTTGCTTATGTGGGGGGAGGCCTTTTGAGTCGTCTTCAAACAGGGTATATTTACCATTATGCTTTTGGTATGTTCATTGGAATTGTATTCATTGTGGGATGGTACTTTTGGCTTTAAGAATAAGGAAATATAATGGCTAGCCTGCCCCTTCTTAGCATGACGATCTTCCTGCCCCTATTGGGAGCTTTCGCGATCTTTTTTAATTGGGGACAAAGCGGCCTTGTTCAAGCGAAGAATGCAAGGTGGGTCGCCCTTTGGACATCTCTTGTAACCTTGGGTTTGACAGTCATTTTATGGTACAATTTCAACGCTGATTCCTCAAGCTTCCAATTCGAAGATAAATTTCAATGGATACCTATCATGAACGTCGGGTATCACGTGGGTATAGATGGAATTTCACTTCCTTTTGTTCTGTTGTCAGCGCTGTTAATTCCAATCTGTATTCTATCAAGTTGGTCATCTATTCAGGAACGCGTATCAGAATACATGATTGCATTTTTAGTTATGGAAACTTTGCTTATAGGTATGTTTTCTGCTCTTGATTTAATTTTATTCTACTTGTTTTTTGAAGGCGTCCTTATTCCTATGTTTCTTATTATAGGAATTTGGGGTGGACCGGACCGCGTTTATGCGGCTTTCAAGTTTTTTCTGTATACGCTTCTTGGATCCGTCTTAATGCTGTTAGCCATTTTATACATCTATTTTGAGGTTGGCGGAAGCGATATACCTCTAGCATTAACGACACCCTTTGATCCGGCTGTTCAGATTTGGCTATGGCTAGCCTTCTTTGCATCGTTTGCTGTTAAGATTCCCATGTGGCCCTTTCATACATGGTTGCCTGATGCGCATGTTGAAGCCCCTACGGCAGGATCTGTGATCCTTGCAGGGATCCTTTTAAAGATGGGTGGGTATGGGTTTATAAGATTTTCACTTCCCATGTTTCCGGAAGCATCGGCGTACTTTGCACCAATGGTATTTACACTGAGTATCATCGCTATTGTATACACATCCCTTGTTGCACTTGCTCAGACCGATATGAAAAAGTTGATCGCTTATTCTTCAATTGCCCATATGGGATTTGTAACGCTTGGGATTTTTTCGGTTGATGCCCAAGGTATACAAGGGGCTATTACTCAAATGGTGAGTCATGGACTTATCTCTGCAGCGCTCTTCCTCTGTGTGGGAGTCGTCTACGATCGTGTTCATAGTCGGGAAATTGCTGATTATGGTGGACTCGTCTACATAATGCCTCGTTATGCAACCGTCTTCATGTTATTCATTCTGGCATCCGTTGGACTTCCCGGTACGAGTGGTTTTATTGGTGAGTTCTTGGTTTTGCTTGGGACCTATCAAGTGAGTACGTGGGCTGCAACGTTGGCTGCCTCTGGTATGGTATTAGGTGCGGCCTACGCACTCTGGCTTTATCGACGTGTCGTCTTTGGAGCTCTCATCCACCCAAATCTCAAGTTACTGACTGATTTATCTTGGCGAGAAAAGCTCATTTTTTCACCTCTCGTTGCGGGTGTCCTTATTTTTGGAATTTACCCAATACCCCTTTTGCGGGTGATGGAAGCGGCAGTCGCAAATGTCATTGACCAATATAACCTTGCGCTTGATCCTGAAGATGGAATTTTAGATCGAAACAAAGCCCTAGATATGGCAAGGCAAGACGATAAGGAGGCCATATGATTGAGGCCTATATTCCTGATTTTTATCGCATTCTCCCTGAAGTGATACTCATTCTAGCCGCTTTAGGTATGCTCATAGAAGGATCCTTTAGAAAGATAACAGACTCCAAATTAACCGCCCGATTTTGCCGAAATGCAATTGTAGCTATCGTCATTGCTGTTGTTGTCTTATGTATACAGCACAAGTCTGGTGAAAATTGGGTAACCTTTGAAGGGCAAATTGTTCAGGATGATTTTATTTTCCTGGCAAAATTACTCATTCTCGTGGGATCAGCCGCCGTTCTGGCCATATCAATACCCAGCTTAGCAAAAGAGCAAATCCTCTCCTTTGAATATGCAGTGTTGGTCTTATTTGCAACCGTTGGAATGCTCTTAATGGTTGAAGCTAATGATTTTATCAGTTTATTTGTGGGGCTAGAAATGCAAGGGCTTTCCCTTTACGTTCTTGCAGCCATCAATAGAGACCAACTGTCTTCATCTGAAGCTGCCTTAAAGTACTTTGTCTTAGGGGCTATTTCAACGTGTCTCTATCTCTATGGGACCAGTCTTCTCTATGGATTTGCGGGCTCCACTAGCTTTGATGTCATTGGGGCAGTGATTCGTGTAGAAAGTGCTGTTGGATTACCACTCGGATTTATTATCGCTCTTGTTTTCATCATTGCTTCTCTTGCTTTCAAAGTTTCTGCTGTTCCTTTTCACATGTGGACGCCTGATGTTTATCAAGGATGCCCAACGGCTATCACAGCATTTATTGCGGCTGCTCCAAAAGTTGCTGGTATGATTGTTTTCTTAAGAATTTTAGTTTTGCCCTTCATTCTCATGTATGGGGAATGGCAAGCGATTATTGTATTCCTTTCATTTGCGTCCATGGTATTGGGAGCCTTTGCAGCCTTACGTCAAACGGATATAAAACGTTTGCTCGCCTATAGTTCCATTGGACAAATGGGTTATGTCCTTTTAGGAGTTGCAGCGGGAAATGACGATGGCATTCAAGCTGTATTCGTTTACATCACGCTTTATCTTGTCATGATTATTGGAACATTTGGTTGTCTTTTGTCATTACGCGGTAAAGGTCATTTTGGAGTTCAGAACCTGCAAGATTTATCAGGTATTTCAACGCTCCACCCTAAAATTGCATTTATCCTTGCAGCGTTTATGTTTTCACTCGCTGGAATCCCACCATTAGCTGGCTTCTTTGCAAAGCTGTATGTATTTAAGGCTGCCATTTCAGCAGGTCTTTTCGGCCTTGCGATTATTGGTGTTCTTACATCCGTGGTCGCTTCATACTATTATTTGAAAATTGTTAAGATTATGTATTTTGATGAAGTCCCTGCTGCACCCACTATCACCTTTGGTCAGTCAGTCGTTGTGTCTCCTGAAATGATAGTTGTTCTTAATGCCTGTGGAATTATCATTTTATTCTTTTTTATATATCCCAACCCTTTGCTCGAGATGGCTCAACGTGCAGCTCTTGCGCTACCCATATAGAGATTTACCTTGGTACACATATATTATTATGATGAATTAACGAGTACGATGGACGAGGCAAGAGCTCTTGTCGAGAAAGGCATGCTGGATGAATCAGTTGTCGTTGCTGCCCGTCAAACGCAAGGAAGAGGGCGCCGCGGTAGAAAATGGGATTCGTTGCCGGGCAACTTATTCATGACTTATATTTATAGGCATGATTGCCCGCTTAGTATTGCTCCTCAGTTATCGTTTGTCGCCTGCGTTTCTGTTGGTGAAGCTCTCCGTTCCTTTATACCACCAGGGAATACAATAACGTACAAATGGCCAAATGACGTCTTACTCAATGGGAAAAAGGTCGCAGGGATTTTATTAGAGACCATCGAATTGTCAGGCCAAGAAGAGAATGCTTATTTAATAGCTTGCGGCTTGAATATAACGGATTTTCCTAAAGATGTCCGCTATCCTGCAACATCTCTCCAAGAAGAGAGCATCCTTTTAGCTTATGAAGAAATTCTTAACAGTATCGTGATATCATTACAGAAACACTTGATGGCATGGTCAGAACAGGGGTTTAGTTCAATATATACCCTGTGGATGAGAGATGCTGCTTATATTGACGCATCGGTAACCATTGATCTTCAAGGAAAAATTCAGAGTGGTATTTTTAAGGGTTTGGATAAAGATGGAGCCATGTTGTTGAAAACATCGGATGGTTTGATGACTATAAATGCAGGCGAAGTTCTCGCGGGAGGTACACATGCTTTTAGCAATTGATTCGGGAAATACGAATATTGTCTTTGGTCTTTATGACGGCCTGAGCAAAATGGGGCAATGGCGTCTCAAAAATGATCCTGAGCGACCCGCGGATGAAATGATTGTCTTTCTCAATCAATGGGTTGAAATGGTTGGTTGCGATGTATCAGATATTGAAGATGTCATTATTTCGTCCGTTGTTCCAGATACACTCTTTAATCTTAAACATATGGTAAATTCTCATTTTGTAAGTCCACCCATTGTTGTTGGAGAAGAAGGATTCGATCTGGGCGTTTCAGTCAAAATAGACAACCCGGAAACCATTGGAGCCGATCGTCTTGTAAATACGTATGGTGGATTCCGACTTTATGGCGGTCCGCTCATTATTATAGATTTTGGAACCGCAACAACCTTTGATATTATTGATCATGAAGGCAGTTATGTGGGGGGAGTCATTGCCCCTGGTGTCCATCTTTCCTTGCAAGCCTTATATGAAGCAGCCGCTAAGCTTCCACCTACAGCTTTCGCGCGTACAACAAAAGTGATTGGAACAAACACAACTACAGCTATGCAAGCTGGCACATACTGGGGGTACGTTGGTATGATTGAAGGATTAAGCTCGAGGATTTGTAAAGAATATAGCGGATCTAAGATAACTACTGTCGCAACGGGAGGACTTTCATCCGTATTTGCTCAGGATTTACCTCTCATTGAACATGTGAATGAAAGCCTCACATTGGATAGCCTTGCTTTAATTTATAGGCAAACTTTTTCATCTTAGTGGTGCATGTATCCCAAGTAGAGCAATAAAGCTCCCAGAGCGAGCATAAAGGCGACTAGACCATTATACAGACCTTTTTTCTTAATAAACCTTGTACTTTGATTGATAACGAATTCTGGAAAGAACATCCTTACGGCTCCCTTTATTAGAGTCAACCAGGCCAGTATAGTTATAAGGACGCGCCAATCCATAACCCAGAGATTATGGATGATGACCATCGGAATGCCCACAATGAGAGCCAAAAAACCAGTGAACAGAACCATTCCGGGGTCTTTCAGAATGGGTAAAAGCATTTTCCTAAACTTTTCTCCATTTATAAGCATGCCTGCACCTACGATCACGAGGTATAGCCCGAGTGCTTTTGCTAAAAAGATAGATACTTCCATTATACCCTCCATCACTTTGCTGTTTCTTTATTTTACACTAACATTATATTATATTTGTATTAATAAAGAGTTAATATCTGTAACTACTCACCACAGCTGTCATGTATGGACAATAAAAGCTTCATTTCCGCAGGAAAACGTTAGCTTTTATTGATCCGAGGATGACACGGACGGGGGTTGTGGTGAGCAGTTACTGAAGTCGTTTGTCATTCTTCTCATTTTAATGTAATCTCTTAAAAAACTAAACTTTACTTATGACAGGACTTTTCATGCGCACTTTTCTATATATTCTGAGTCTCTTTACACTTTTAGCTTTTAATTCACAAACATCAGCGGATGCTCCGGTGTCCATTTGTAAATCTGAAGCAAGGCCCTGTCCCAATCCACATTATGATCTCGTGTATAAATGTGTTGAGAAAGGATCTCAGTGCTGTGACAAAAAAAGCCAATTCTATAAAGAATGCCTCGAAGGGATATTTGTACAGTCCCAATATGAGTTTGATTTCAATTGCTATGTAGGGCAACCTTACATCCCTGGTGATAGCGCTTGTTGTGATGGGAAACCGTTTAGTAAATCCTGGGAAGGATGCTGTGATGGGAACACCTATCTCTTAGCCTATGACACTTGTTGTGAAGGCAAAATTGTCCCTATTGAAGCCTGTTGTTGCAATAAAATTATAGATCCTGAAACAACAGGTTGTTGTAATGGCAAACCGTATAATTACAGAACTCAAGCTTGCTGTGGGGGAGAGATCCTGTGTGGAAGCTCAGAAATTCGTTTAACACCCAAAGAGTGTGAGAATTGTATGGCACGGGAACCCTCCTGCTTTTATGCAACAATTAACGGCTCAAATGCCCATTTCTTTGCTCACCCCTGCGGTGATCAAGCCGCGATCAATTTCCCTGAAGCGCTTTGCCCTGATGACGCAGTACAGGTTTGCCAGCACCCTCGCTGTGGACCAAGCCCTGTCATTACTGGAAATCCGAAGGATGGCTATAGTCTTGAGGGCGTGTGTGCGTGGTAGTTGGGTGATTTCCTTTACATATTGACATGCTTTTTAAAAGGATTAAGCTTCAATATATATTAATCTAAGGCAGGAGTTCTTATGTCCCGTCAACACCTCAGCGCATTAATCTTTGCTACGTTGTTAATTGTTTTTCCTTCCTACTGCCCAGCCCCAAATTATTTAAATGAGGAACAGTCCAGAGAGGTCTACACCTATCTTTCAGCAAAATGGAGAAGCGTTGAGTTTAAAAAACCCCTTGGTTTTGACAGTGTTTTCACCCAACTTCCTCGCCACCTTTGGCCCGCATTACCTGAATCCTATGAATGGAGAGTAACGAATCACACTGTCGGTCTTTATAAACACAAAAATGCAGCATCACATGTTTTTGATTTTGTGACGTATGTGACTGATTCAGATTTTCGCTATAATTTTTTAAGTCGCTGGGATGGAGTGACTCACCAGTCCTTTGCCTATACACGACAAAACTCACCCTTAAATGGGGATCATCCTGCCCGTGATGTTTATCCTATTCCTCAATTTACATTAAATGGTCAGAGTTATATGAGGGGGCATTGTATTGACTTCGTTGACACGTGGGGTTTAACGGAAAGATCCCGTGTTAGTGGAATGACGATTGTTGAATGTGTTTCAACGTTAGATCCTCGTAACTATGTTCCTGAGCCTCTGAATCCCTCTGGTCGTTGGGGAGCAGAACTTAGAAATAATCTCGTTGAAACCATTCGCAAGAATAATGGCTGTTATTCTCAGTATATGTATTACGGGTCACCCTATACAAAAACGGATGACGCATCCAATACAGCCATTCCCAATGGGATATTTTTTCTTGAGACAGATAAAGACAAAAGGCTCTTAAAAAGCTTTCACGTCCCTTGGGATCAAACTCATAAAGTTCATACGGCTGGAAGTACACTTGATGATGTTTTGGATGCTAACACTTTCTTTCCTTGTCCATTTGTACACGACACTGATAAAGAAATAAATATTATAGAATTACAATTTGATTTCTTATTACAAGATGGGGTTTTACCTTACAAACAGTATCATAACTTAGTTAGATACGCTAGCTATGAAATCAAGAATATTGTAGGTAAAGCATCTTTAATTACATACCTTATTATGCAAAATGAAAAGCCTGAAGACATTCAAGTGTGGTTAAAGCACTTAATTCGCCATGGAATCGCCATTCATCAAAATGGAGGATACGGATTCATGATGTCCCCATCTGTGATTAAGCTTATGGATAGGCTCAATGGTGCGCCGTACGTTGATCCTACGGGACTCTTTAGAATGTATTTAGTGCAACTTTGCAGTAATGACCAAGATGATGCAAAAGTCAGAGATAAGACTACATTCAAATCTTTGCCACGTTTAAAAGATACGAAACGCGTCGAGGTCATTCAAAAACCAGTGGACATTGATGTAAAAACTTTAAATTTCTATCAAACTAATCAAGCGGTTCACACAGCATTAAAAACATCATCTGCAATTCATCTACAAAATTTATCAACGGCGAAGGCTGGAGACATTGCTACCTTCCTTTCAAGTGTATACACGACGGATCAATTGCGTGCGGGCTTGACAATATTGTACACTCCCGATCCAAGTAATCGGCAGTCAAGCGGTGTCATTAAAAAGTTTAAAGAAAGAGGATTACTTGCTCAAAGAATGGAGTCTTCCTCTTTCTTGTCAACGAGCTCAACTGATTCAAGCCGAAGCAATTCAAGCATTATTTTATCGCCGAAAGCAAAGCAATCCACATCGAAACTAGATTTATCTGAGAGCTCCAGCGCCGACGATGAGTTACTTGATAAATTCCTTGCACTTTCTCGAGCTGAGCAAATAGAGCAGTTTTGTCGCATGAGATCACACGTCAATGAAATTGATGACCTGCCTTATTCTCCTGTCAAAGTGAACGTTAACACGTCGGTAGATGATGATATTTCGACCTTTGATGATGACAATGAAGGTTCTGTAAACGATGAGGATGAGTCAGGGAATTAGCTGTTTTCTCTAATATTTCTTGACTTTTTGTCTATAATTTGTTAAAGAACAGTTAATTATTTCTAATCCCATGAGGAATCCTATGCCAGAAGTATTAATCGCCGGCCCTGTCGGTCGTATCGAAGCCCGCTATCAGCCTGGAAAAACGCGTAATGCGCCGATTGCGATTATTTTGCATCCTCACCCGGAGCATGGTGGCACAATGAATAACAAGGTCACATATGCCTTGTTCAAGACATTTGCGGAGCAAGGCTTTAGTACACTGCGCTTTAACTTCCGCGGTGTTGGTCGTTCCGAGGGTAAGTTTGATCATGGTGAAGGGGAACTTTCTGACGCTGCAGCCTGTCTCGATTGGCTGCAAGTTCAGAATCCTGAGCCTCGTCAATGCTGGGTTGCTGGTTTCTCTTTTGGAGCGTGGATTTGTATGCAACTCTTGATGCGTAGACCTGAGCTTGACGGATTCGTTTCTGTTGCGCCTCCTGCTAATATGTATGACTTTACTTTCCTTGCGCCATGTCCCGTCTCAGGACTCATCCTCCAAGGCTCTAAAGATGAACTCGTGACGAAGGATTCAGTTGCAAAGCTTGTCGCACGGCTTTCAGCCCAAAGAGGACTCCATATTGACTACCGGGTGGTTCCAGAGGCTGACCATTTCTTTGTCGATCAGCTTCCTGAGTTGGTCGGGCATGTCCATGATTATGTGGGAACAGCTTTAAATCCAATGCCTAAAGCCGTTAACGCGTAATACTAAAACTCTGCCTTCCCCCCGTCAAAGGATGGGGAGCACCCGTAGTTCCTGGAACAGTTAGGGGAAGGCCTCGAATAGATCTTACAGCAAGAAATCCAAAAGCTTGCGCCTCAAGGGCATCATTATCCCATTTTAATTCAGATGCTGAAAGGATCGGAGCTCCGAGTCTAACTCCAATCATCTTCATGAGCGTTTGATTGTGAGCTCCTCCACCAGCAATAATCCATTGCTTAGGTCTTTCAGGGAGGTGCCTCAATGACTTTTCAACAGCCGCTGCCGTAAAGGCGGTAAGAGTTGCCACACCATCCTCGAAGGGGAGTCCCGCAATATCCTGTAAACAGGAATGGAACATATTTCTGTCTAATGATTTTGGTGGCTTTTTGGCAAAATAGGGATGGCACAACCAACGATTGATTCTGTTATTATGAATCTTACCAATGGCAGCAATTGCACCATTCTGATCACAAGCCAAACCACGGTGATGTCTGACCCAATCATCGATTAAAGCATTCCCTGGACCAACATCAAAAGCGAGCAGATCATCCTCATCTGTTCCCATCCAAGTCACGTTGGCAACACCTCCAACATTTAAGACGGCGAGCGGTTTTGGAAGATTAATACATAACGCTTGGTGGAAGAGGGGGACGAGTGGGGCACCTTGCCCTCCATGAGCGACATCATTAATGCGAAACTGATCGATGACATCAATACCGGTTAATGAGGCCAATAGATCACCATCTCCAATTTGATGCGTTTCATAAGGGGGCCTATGGTAAATAGTTTGACCATGAAATCCGATAAGAGTCGGCTTTATATCTGTTTTATCTAATAAATCTTTAATTGCGTCAGCATGAAGTTCTGTAATGCGACTACTCAGTTCATAAGAGTCTGTCTCTGGTGGCCGTCCATACGCTTTCAGGATTTGCTCCTTAACGCCTGCTGGATAACTCGCATAATGCGTCGGGCCAAAGGCCGTCACTGTGACACCATCCGTTTGAATCAGCGCAGCATCAATGCCGTCTGCTGATGTCCCGGACATAAGCCCTAGCGCCCAAATGGGATCCTTTAAGTTTCTACAGGTCCCCGATTTTAGTTCTATCATTGTTTGCCCTCCCAAAAGCGTGTCAACTATTTCAAATGCCCATTATGCTTTTGCTGCAAATTCTTTTTTTTCTGGCGGCAACACAATCTTAATATGAAGATCGCGTAACTGTTCCGGTCGTACATTTGAAGGTGCGCCCACGAGCAAGTCTTCCGCTTTCTGGTTCATGGGGAAGGCAACAACTTCACGAATATTCGGCTCATCTGCGAGAAGCATCACAATACGTTCAATCCCAGGAGCGGCACCTCCATGAGGAGGAGCCCCATAGGTAAAGGCTCGCAGCATGCCTCCAAACTCAGTTTCGACTTCCTGCTTTGTATAGCCGGCCATTGTAAAGGCTTTAATCATAATCTCAGGAAGATGGTTACGGATAGCACCGCTACAGAGCTCGAGTCCATTACACACAATATCATATTGATAAGCCGTTATCGTCAAAGGATCTTGGGTTTCAAGTGCTTTGAGTCCACCTTGAGGCATAGAGAATGGGTTGTGTGAGAAACCGATCTGTCCTTTTTCCTCATCAAATTCAAACATGGGATAATCAACGACAAAGCAAAAGTTAAAGGTATCTTTTTCAAGAAGATCTAATTCCAGCCCTAGCTTTGTACGGGCAAGGCCTGACAATTTTTCAGCACCCTTTTGTTTATCGCATGCAAAGAAGACAGCGTCTCCTTCACCTGCGCCCGTGATAAAGCGCAACTTCTCTAGACGAGATTCATCAAGGAATTTAGCGATTGGCCCTTTAGGTCCATCTTTTCCAAAAACAATGTAGCCGAGTCCTGGAGCCCCTTGTTCGCGCGCCCAGTCGTTCATCTTGTCAAAGAAACTGCGGGCTTGGCCTTCTGTGTTTGGTGCAGGTATTGCTCGAACGATGGAGCCTTTCTCAATGGCACCCGCAAATATTCCAAAATCCGATCCCTTGAATACTTCGGTGACATCGCTAATTTCGATGGGATTTCGTAGATCTGGTTTGTCCGATCCATATTTGAGCATAGACTCAGAATAAGGAATGCGAGGGAAGGGGAGGGGTGTTACCTTCTTCCCCCCTCCAAACTCGACGAAAACGTCATAGAGGACGGGTTCTATCGCTGCAAATACATCATCTTGAGTGACGAAAGACATTTCAAAATCGAGTTGGTAAAACTCACCCGGTGAGCGGTCCGCCCTTGCATCCTCATCACGGAAGCAGGGGGCAATTTGGAAATATCTGTCAAAGCCCGCCACCATCAAGAGCTGCTTAAATTGTTGAGGCGCTTGGGGAAGGGCATAAAACTTACCTGGGTGAACACGACTTGGAACCAAATAATCCCGCGCTCCCTCCGGTGAACTTGCTGTAAGGATAGGGGTTTGAAATTCAAGAAACCCTTGATCAATCATTTTCTTACGTAAGGCTGAGATAACTTGACTCCGAAGGATAATGTTTGCGTGCATCTTCTCACGTCTTAAATCCAAGAACCTATACTTCAGCCGCGTTTCTTCAGGGAACTCAGCGTTGCTATTCACCTGTAAAGGAAGCATGTCTGCCTTAGATTGAACAGTCACTTCGTCAACAGCCACCTCAATTTCACCTGTGGCCATTTGTGCATTCACTGTATCAGGCGTTCTTTTCACGACTTTACCCGTAATAGTGATGACGCTTTCAAATTTAATCTCTTCGACCTCTTTAAAATGAGGACTTGCTGAATCTATCACACATTGGGTAATTCCATAATGATCCCTGAGATCAATAAAAAGAAGTTGTCCGTGATCTCGTTTGCGGTGGATCCAACCCGACAGGCGGACAATTTGACCAGCATCTTTAAGGCGTAAAGCACCACAAGTATGTGTGCGGTAAGGGTTCGTCATGATATCGCTCTCTAAAATAAATTTTCATTTGCTAGTGGTATTGATTCTGAGCCTCTTGTCAAGACTCGGTTTCAATGTTAACGAGATTGTATGACATTAATAACAACAACATCTGAGCTAAATGCGTTCTGTGAGCGCGCATCCAGCTGTTCATATATCACGGTCGACACGGAATTTGTAAGGGAAACAACCTATTGGCCCCAGCTTTGTCTCATTCAGGTAGGGCTGCCAAAGGAAGCTGTTGCGATTGATCCTCTGGCCCAAGGCATTGATTTAACAGCGTTTTTAGAGCTTTTACAAAACCCTCATGTGATTAAAGTCTTTCACTCGGGCCGACAAGACGTTGAAATCTTTTATCATTTATCCGGTACAATCCCGACGCCTCTCTTTGATACACAGATCGCAGCGATGGTATGTGGCTTTGGAGAATCTGTTGGATATGATGTGCTTGTTCAAAAATTTGCGAAGGTTTCTATAGATAAATCATCTAGGTATACCCATTGGGCACAGCGCCCCCTTACAGAGAAGCAACTGACTTATGCTTTAGGTGATGTGATCCACCTACGAATTATATACGAGAAGTTGCATAAAAAGATAATGGATGAGGATCGTCTTCACTGGCTTGAGGATGAGCTCAATATTCTAACCGATCCTGCAACCTATTCTGTGGATCCTTATGCCGTTTGGCAGAAGATACGTGTCAGATCACCAAGACCACGCCAACTTGCCATATTAAGGGAGATCGCTGCTTGGCGTGAAATCACGGCTCAGAAGAGAGACGTGCCCCGAGGCCGTATCATGAAGGATGAAGCGATGTTAGAGCTTTCTGCCTCATCGCCCCGGTCTCAGGCCGATCTTTCACGTATGAGGGGGCTTTCCCACTCTTTCATCAAAGGGGAAGAGGGAAGGGCGGTTATAGAACTTATTGAAAAGGCTCATTCCCTGCCCATTGAGGATTGCCCTCAAGTTAAGAGGTATGAAGATGTTCAACCCGGATCCTCAGCTCTGGTCGAAATGCTACGCATGCTGCTAAAGATTAAAGCTGAGAAATACCAGGTTGCTCAAAAACTGATCGCGACCTCTAGTGATCTTGAGGCAATAGCGAAGTCAAATGACCTCACGATTCCAGCCCTTCAAGGATGGCGCCGCGAAGTGTTTGGGAATTCTGCGCTCGCTTTAAAAGAAGGCAAGGTTGCAATCGGGATTAAGGATTATCGGATTACACTGATACCACTCGAGAAGGCGTAACTTTTCGCTTGTACTCCTGCGCTCATTTTGATATAGATCCCGTACAGTCTAGTCAGGCAAGGGGAAAACCCGGGCATGCCAACCTAGAGAGACACCTTTAAAAGAGAGAGAGATAAAATGCCCAAGATGAAGACAAAGAGTAGCGTCAAAAAGCGCTTTAAACTCACAGCGACCGGTAAGGTCATTATGGCTCAAGCAGGTAAACGACATGGAATGCGTAAGCGTTCAGCCGAAATGAGGCGGACAGCGCGCGGCACCACAATCATGAGAGAATGTGATGCTAAGATTGTACGTCGTTTTATGCCTTATGGAATATAGGAGTTTGAGTTATGGCACACGTTAAACGCGGGATTACAACACACGCCCGTCACAAAAAAATCATCAAGATGGCTAAAGGCTATCGGGGTCGCTCAAAGAATTGTTATCGGATTGCAATCCAACGCGTCGAGAAAGCATTACAATATGCGTATCGCGATCGTCGTAACCGGAAGCGCGACTTCCGCGGACTCTGGATTCAACGTATCAATGCAGGCACACGGGAATATGGACTAACATATTCGAAGTTTATCAATGGCTTGACAAAAGCTGGTATTGAGATTGATCGGAAAGTTCTTGCGGATCTCGCTGTACGCGAACCAGTTGCTTTCAAAGCAATTGTGGATCAAGCACAGAAGGCTCTTGCGGCTTAGATTTCACCTCTCCCCTTGTGGGAGAGGTCGACGCGCAGCGGCGGGTGAGGGGTCCGTAATATCAGTAAGATTCTCTGTTTGTTAGTAAGGATATAGATATCCATAATACATAATGTCGTTTTGCAATTGGGTTGACGTTACCCCTCACCCGCCCCAAGAGGGGCGACCTCTCCCACAAGAGGTGATGTGCCAGGTATTCTCATCATAAAAAATAACATTGACTTACTCATCCCTTTTATATAGTTATTGTAATTATTTATTTGAGGAGTTTGTATTGTGTATAGATTCGTATATATTTTATTTGTATTCATTTGTTTATTTGCATGTGGTCATCCCTGTTTTGCTATGGATTTGTGTGAACTCGATGATGAAAAGCCCGTATCAACGGCACTTGCACGTTCTCCTACTGAACTATATCAAATAGGCAGCCCATTTATAGTCCTTCCCAAACAGGTAAGAGTTTCCGTCTTTTCGCATACCGATCAGGCTACTGTTTTAAATCTCATGTTATCTTGTAAACTGTTCAGACGTGAACTTCTTGAAGCATGTACATACATACCTACCGCATGGGCAAGCAGGGAAAAGCCTCAACGATTTTGGAATCCTCTTTTTCACCCTCGGGCCGTTCTGACTCTTTTTGAGCTCGTGAGCCTGGAGGCTCGCCCTTTATTTCGCGTAAAGCCGAAAGTACTTCCACCCGTTACAGAGTTGGTAGAAGATTTTACACATCTTGTTCGTGGCTCACGTGATGCAAGTTGGATATTATGTGAATACCTTTTGCATTTAGATCCTGGTCATCATTACAAGCAGGTCTGGCTTGGTGCACACCTAACACAGAGAATACCTGAATTTAGTGTCTTTATGAAGGTAAGGAGAGGGGTCGCGCCCTTATCTGAAGAGGAACCAGTCGATGTTAGCTTCGACCCTAAATTAAAGGCTCGTTTGATGGCCACAAAACTTTCAGCTCTTGCTGGAGATGAAGAAGCAAACGAAATGTTAAATGAGGATAAGAAACGCTTTTGGGGTTATTATTACTTTCATGAAAGGAGAGGGATATACTTTTCAGACTATGGGGGAGACTACAGGTATTCACTCTCGATGCTCCCCCCTTTGTGGCCTTGTTATTTTGATAAACTAAGCATTTTATTATCTCATCTTCATATCATGAGAAGATATCCTCTTGATCATTCGTTGGCCAATAACGTCGCATTTTGTAAATATTTCAAAGCTTTTTTCCAAAGCTTTCCTTTTGCAGATAAGGTTGAGTGGATTGAGCCTAAAAACACTTTTCTTCGTGGTTTAACAGGGATAAGACCCTGTTTTGAAGAGTGTGGCCTCGATCAAGATTTAGAGGAAATCGATCGTGAAATCATAAGGCTACTTGATTTTGCAACGATGGAGATGATGCTTGATTTTTCGAAGCGGCTTCTTGCGAGATATTCATTTCATCCTTCAGAACTTTATTCGAAAGTCATTGAGGTGTTAGAAGGACACTTGCGAAGTCCTAAGACTGACTCCAACTATCTCGATAACATCGCTTTAGAGATCGTCAAATCTATCCTCACTTATGGTTATGAACATCAATTTGAGGCTGCCGCTAAATATGTTGATGTCCTATTGGGAAGATTTGGGGAGAATGTCAAATGCCATGTTTTTGATGGAGAGCTACCTGTATTTCATATCAATGAAGTTCTTGATCTCAAAGCGATATTGGCACTGCACTCAGGCAATTTTGAAGAAGCCAACACTGCATTGCGAACAGGGACATCAAGAGATGCGGATAGATATGATCTTAGGTTTCAATACAGGGATACTCCAAAACTCTTCATATCCATTCAAAGACCTTCTCTCCTTAGAGAGTTTAACAGACACTGCACATATTCATTGGCTTTATTAAGAGCTCTAAAGAAACAAATGAACAATCCAGACCTTCCCAGGACACTCATCAAAAAGGGAGGAACTATTGTAAAGTTTACATACAATTGGGCCCTTAAGCAATTGAGCACAAGATGGGCCGATTGGGCAGCGATGAGACAGATATCTCAAGTTATAGACGCAGACTTCGTCCGGATCTTTTTAAAGTGGAATCCTGTTATAAAGGGTCAATTTTTAGAGATGTTATCAGTCGTGGGGCAAAAACCAGAAGTTGTAGAAGTTGATCAAGGGAAGTGCAAAGAAGAAGAGGGCGAATATGAGTATTTATAGATTTGTATAGAGCTTGTCATCGTCTTCTGATGCCCATTCTGAAAGAGTTCCTTCAAGGGTTTTAGGAAATTCGAAATCGAGCTTAGAAACTTTTCTTATTGTGACTTCATGATCATGAACTTCAAAGCCAACTAAATCACCTTCATGGAGTTCTAAGAGCTTACGAATTACCTGTGGAATTGTAGCCTGATATTTCTGTGTAAGACGAGTCGTAAACATATCTCACCTGTTGAGTTGCGCCTTAATATGGTAATAATGTAATACGTTTCTTGGTTAAGTCAAAGAGTTTGTAAAAACCTGATATATAGAAATCAGCAAATTCTATTATATTATATATTTATTAACCATTATAAGTATAAACTTATTATAAGAGTATTGTATTGTCGAGGTTTGTCATGAGATATTTTAGGTTTGGTATAATATTTATATTTTCTTTGATAATTGCATCCGGTCTGCAAGTGACAGCTTTTCCAAGTAACCATCCATTAAGTCTTCAGTTAGTCGAGTCAACGATAGATGAGCCGCAGCATCACTCTTTGCCCCATAAACAGCCACCGAATGAAGTCAAGGATCTGGATAAATCAGCTCCAAAAACAGCAGCTAAGCCTTTGTCTGTAATTGAGATCGTGAAGGATGTTGGATCAAAAGTTATAAAAAATGAGGGTGGTCCTGAAAAATATTTTGGTGAAGTTATGACGGGGTATAAAAAAGTTTATAATGATGGTTTAGTTCAAGCCAATGAAAAGCGTAATAGCAGAATCGCTCGTGGACAAAAGCCTACTTTCTTTACTGATTTTATAGACGGGTTCACAAGTACATTTGTTCCATCGGCAGTATTTACTTTTAAAAAGATAGGACTTCCGGTCCTAAAAGTCGCAGGTTATGTTTATTTTGGCATAACGACTCCCTAATACAATTCTCCTTTCCTCTTGTCCGAAGCCCCCTTTCTCATGCTATAAAGGGTGAGTTTTAAAACAAAGGATTTCCGATGGATACAATTGGGCAGCTGAAAAGCCAAGTGATTCGTGAAGTTGAAGCGACTTCGTCTTTGCAAGAGCTTGAAGAAGTACGTGTGAAAGCTCTTGGGAAAAAGGGGCATCTGACCCTTCTGATGAAGGACCTCGGGCAAAAAACGCCTGAGGAGCGGAAAACATTGGGCGCTGAGCTGAATGTCCTTAAGGATGCCCTGACTCAAGCTTTAGATCTCAAGAAAGTAAAGCTTGAAACAGAAACCATCAACGCAAAACTGGGTAAAGAAACACTGGATATTACCTTGCCACCGCGGCCGGATCAGAAGGGGATCGTTCATCCCTTGAGTCATGCTCTTGATGAAGTCATTCGTATTTTTGGCCAGATGGGCTTTGTGGTTGCGGAAGGGCCTGATATTGAGGAAGACTTTTTTAACTTTACGGCTCTTAACTTCCCTCCAGAGCATCCGGCACGGCAAGAGCATGATACCTTTTATATGCCCCCTTCACCTGATGGGCAGCCACTACTGCTGAGAACGCACACATCACCTGTTCAGATAAGAACCATGACTGCTGGGGAACCGCCTATTCGAATTATCTCTACAGGTCGCACCTATCGGTCAGATTATGATGCAACTCACTCTCCCATGTTTCATCAGATAGAGGTACTTGTTGTGGATACAAAAACCCATATGGGCCACCTGAAGGGTTGTATAGAGGAATTCTGCCGTCTCTTTTTTGAAGATCCCAACTTGAAACTTCGCTTTAGACCGGGATTCTTTCCGTTTACGGAACCCTCTGCTGAGGTCGATATCATGTGGAAGGATGGTAAGTGGTTAGAGATTCTAGGCTGCGGAATGGTGCATCCCAATGTGCTTCGCAATTGCAACATCGATCCAGATAAGTATCAAGGGTTTGCAGTAGGAATGGGGCTTGATCGCGTTACCATGCTGAAATATGGCATAGACGATTTACGCCTTTTTTATGAAACAGATTTAAGATGGTTGAATCATTATGGATTCACACCAGAGGCGAGGGGTTAAGCGATGCGGTTTACATTATCTTGGCTTAAAGAGCATTTAGACACTCAGGCTTCTCTTCAAGAAATTACGGACAAGCTTACCCAACTGGGTCTTGTGGTGGATAAGGTTGAAAATAAAGCGGACGTTTTAGCACCCTTTACCATCTGTGAGATTGTTGACATTGAGGAACATCCCAATGCGGATCGTTTGAAGGTTTGTACCGTTAATACAGGTAAAGATGTGTTGCAAATCGTCTGCGGCGGAATTAATGCTCGTAAAGGTCTCAAGACTGTGCTTGCCCGTCCTGGGGATGTGATTCCATCATCTGGGCAAGTCCTTAAAGTGGGAAAGGTCCGGGATGTTGATAGTTTTGGGATGCTCTGTTCAGCTGAGGAATTGCTTCTCGCAGAAGAATCAGAAGGGATTTTGGAAGTCGATCCATCAGCGCCTGTTGGAGAGGTTTATGCCAAATGGATGAAGCTTGATGATCCTGTTATTGAGATCGAAATCACACCGAATCGTGGGGATTGCTTAGGTGTTTATGGAATTGCGAGAGATCTTGCTGCAACTGGCATCGGTACTCTTAAACCTCTAAAGAAAGAGTCGGTTAAAGGAAAATATCCCTGTTTCGTCTCTATTCAATTAGATCCTGAAGCTTGTGATCACTTTACAGCGCGCCTCATTAAAGGCGTCAAGAATGGACCTAGTCCAGATTGGCTTCAACGTAAGCTTATCGAGATCGGACTCAGACCTATTTCAGCGCTGGTAGACATCACAAACTATTATACGATAGATCGATCCCGCCCGCTCCACGTCTTCGATGCGGATAAACTTAAAGGCAATCTTAACATTCGTTTATCGAAAAAGGGAGAGACCTTTGACGCCCTTGACGGAAAGACTTACACCCTGGATGAGGGCATGTCTGTCATCACCGATGATTCAGGTGTGATTTCCTTAGGCGGCATTATGGGTGGTGCAAGTACAGGATGTGATGAGAACACAACGAATGTCCTTTTAGAAGCTGGCTTGTTTGAGCCGATCCTTACGGCCATTACGGGACGAACGCTCGGTATTCATAGTGATGCTCGCTTTCGTTTCGAACGCTCTGGTGCAGATCCTGAGTACACTTTACTTGGACTTGAAGCTGGAACCCAGATGATCCTTGATCTCTGCGGAGGGGATGTGAGTGAGGTTATTCAAGTTGGGAAAGCTCCTAACTACAGAAAGCACTTAGAGTTCCGACCGGAGCGCGTTGCGACCCTTGGAGGGGCTAACGTTTCCTTTTCTAAAATAAAGACGATATTGACCAGCCTTGGTTTTGAATCAAAAGGCAACGATCTAGAGCTTAATATTTATACGCCGTCTTGGCGCCCTGATATTGAGCAAGAAGCGGACATGGTTGAGGAAATTCTTCGTGTTGAGGGATATGATTCGATTCCTTCAGTTCCTTATAGTGAAAGGCCCGAGGGGAAACCCTTATCGCCTCTTCAGGAGAGACGCTTTGTGATACGGGATCGCCTTTCAGGACGCGGACTTGTGGAGGCCACAACATGGTCCTTTATCTCTCAGAAAGATGCGGATCAATTTGGGGGAATCCCTGAGAGTCTCTCAATCCTCAATCCCATTAGCCAGGATATGGCTGTGATGAGGCCGAGCATACTCCCGAACCTCCTGAAGGCGGTGGAATATAACCAAAACCGCGGATTTGATTCGATTGGCCTCTTCGAAGTTGGACCGCAGTTTCAAGATCCAACACCAAATGGACAATCCATGATGGCGACAGGTGTTAGAGCAGGCGCCTTTACTCCTGGGAATTGGAAAGAAAAGAAGCGTAACGTCGATCTCTATGACGCCAAGGCTGATGCACTGGCTATTCTCGAGATGAATGCGCAGTTAGATAGATCAGCACCGGGTTGGTATCATCCTGGTCGTTCTGGGTGCTTTAAACTTGGCAATCAAATCCTCGGCTATTTTGGTGAGCTGCATCCGAGCATTCTCAGAGCCTTTGATGTCAAGGGACCTGCAGTTGCCTTTGAAATCTTCATCGATCGCATTCCTTTACCGAAGAAGAAGACAACGGCAAAACCTAAGCTAACACTTTCCCCTTATCAGGCTGTAGAAAGAGACTTTGCGTTTGTTGTTGGAAAAGATGTTCTTGCTGAAGCCGTGATAAAGGCGGTGCAGAAAGCGGACACACAGCTCATTGAAAGCATTGGCTTATTTGATGTTTTTGAACTTCCTGAGGATAAGAAGTCTCTCGGGATTCGCATTCGCCTTCAACCCAAAGACCACACCTTAAGCGAGGAAGAAATTCAGTCGTTCTCACAAAAAATTATATCAACTGTTTCCCAAGCGACGGGCGGAGTATTACGTCAATGACGGACTTAAGTCACATTCGAAACTTTTCAATTATTGCCCATATTGACCATGGGAAATCAACGCTTGCCGACAGGCTTATTCAGTTCTGTGGAGGCCTGACGGACCGTGAGTTGAAGGAACAGGTTCTCGATACGATGGATATTGAGCGGGAGAGGGGGATTACGATCAAAGCCCAAACCGTTCGTTTGACTTATAAGGCAAACAACGGGGAAACCTATCAGCTCAACCTGATGGATACTCCCGGACATGTGGACTTTGCTTATGAGGTGAGCCGTTGCTTGGCCGCCTGTGAAGGATCCCTCTTGATCGTGGATGCCAGCCAAGGTGTGGAAGCTCAAACGCTCGCGAACGTTTATCAAGCTATTGATAACAATCATGAAATTATTCCAGTTCTCAATAAGGTCGATTTGCCTGCTGCTGATGTGGACCGCGTAAAAGAACAGATTGAAGATGTGATCGGCCTTGATACGAGTGACGCCCTTCTCGTATCTGCAAAAACAGGTCTTGGGGTTCCGGATGTTTTGGAAGCCCTGGTTCACCGCCTTCCTTCTCCGAAAGGTGTTGAAGATGCGCCTCTGAAAGCTCTTCTGATCGATAGTTGGTATGATGCTTATCTCGGGGTGATTATTCTGGTCAGAATCGTTGACGGTGTTTTGAAGCCGGGCATGAAAATACAGATGATGTCGACAAGGTCTGTGTATCCCGTTGATCAGGTTGGTGTATTTACGCCGAAGCGCGAAATCCTTAAATCCCTTCATCCGGGTGAGGTTGGCTTCTTTACGGCAGGCATTAAGGCTGTCGCTGATTGCAACGTGGGTGATACGGTGACTGAAGAGCGGCGCCCTGCTGCTCAAGCTTTACCTGGATTCAAGCCAAGTGTGCCTGTTGTCTTCTGCGGCCTATTCCCAGCAGATGCTGCTGAATTTGAGGTCTTGCGCGAAAGCCTTGGGAAGTTACGTCTTAATGATGCAAGCTTTATGTTTGAGCCTGAAAGCTCTGCCGCTCTAGGATTTGGTTTTAGATGTGGTTTCCTGGGGCTCCTCCACCTCGAGATCATTCAAGAACGTCTTGAAAGAGAGTTCAACCTGGATTTGGTGACAACTGCTCCGAGTGTTGTTTATAAACTTTATATGACAAATGGGGACATGATCGAACTTCACAATCCAGCAGACATGCCCGATGTTGTCCGTATCGCTAAAATGGAAGAACCCTGGATTAAAGCCACCATTATGGTGCCTGATGAATATTTAGGCTCGATCTTAACGCTGTGTACGGAACGAAGAGGCATTCAGCTTGACCTCACCTATGTCGGGAATCGAGCCATGGCGGTGTATCGTCTCCCCCTCAACGAAGTTGTGTTTGATTTTTACGACCGACTAAAGTCCATTAGCCGCGGCTACGCGAGTTTTGACTATCAGATGGATGGATATGAGGAGGGCCAACTCGTTAAGCTCTCTATCCTCGTTAACGGGGATCCTGTTGATGCTCTATCAACGATTGTTCACCGTACCCATGCGGAAGCCCGAGGTCGAGCTTTGTGTGAAAGACTCAAAACTCTCATCCCAAGGCAACTCTTTAAAATTGCGATTCAAGCGGCCATCGGTGGTAAAATCATTGCGAGAGAGTCAATCTCAGCTATGCGCAAGGATGTTACGGCTAAATGTTATGGGGGCGATATTTCCCGTAAACGAAAGTTGCTCGATAAACAAAAAGAAGGAAAGAAGCGCATGAGGCAGATCGGAAACGTTGAAATCCCACAATCTGCCTTTCTAGCTGCTTTAAAGATGAGTGATACTTAAGGTAATATAAGGATTATGTAATGACAATTTTAACCGCTGAATTCCCTCAAAGCCGCCTTCGCCGTAATCGCCAAGACGCATGGTGTCGCGATTTGATTGCAGAGACGACACTTTCCGTGAAAGATCTCATTCTTCCTCTTTTCATACGGGAAGAGGACGCTGAACGGGATATCCCACAAATGCCTGGAATTTATCGTCATTCTTTAACCGAATTACTGACTATTTGTGAAAAGGCTCAACAATTAGGGATTGGCGCCGTCGCTCTCTTTCCTTTTAATAATCCTGGTCTCAAATGTGAGGAAGGGCTAGAAGCCTTAAATCCTGACAACATCATAGGACGCGCCGTACGTCTCTTAAAGGAAAGGATGCCTGAACTTGGTGTGATGGCTGATGTTGCTCTTGATACATATACAACACATGGCCATGATGGGGTGATTCGAGATGGAAAAGTTGATAATGACGACTCTGTAAAAGCCCTCACAGAGATGGCCCTTATCCTAGCTCGTAATGGTGTTGATGTCGTTGCACCTTCAGATATGATGGACGGCAGAGTGGGAGTCATTCGTAAAGCGTTAGATAAAGAAGGCTTTCAACATGTTCGAATCTTAGCCTATTCAGCAAAATATATATCCTCATTCTATTTTCCATATCGAAATGCTGTTGGCTCTATTTCATGCCTTGGTAAGGCTGACAAGGAAACATATCAACTCGATCCTGCAAACCCTAAGGAAGCGATGCGAGAAGCAGCTCAAGATGTTTTGGAAGGCGCTGATATGATTATGGTAAAACCCGCACTTCCTTATCTTGATATCATTTATAGATATAGTGAGGCGTTTCACCTTCCTATCGTTGCTTTCCAGGTTACGGGAGAATATAGCTCTCTTAAAGCCGCAGAACAAAATGGGTGGATTGATTTTAATCGTGCAATGATCGAAACGCTGATTGGGATGAAAAGGGCAGGGGCGTCAGCAATCCTCTGTTATGCGGCCATAGAAGTTGCCGAGGTATTGAAGAAACAATGACGCAAAAAGCCCAGCTCCAAAATCGTCATTGCGAGTGAAGCGAAGCAATCCACCTTTCTTATTATTTCAGGAAAAAAGATGGATTGCCACGCCCCTTTCAGGGACTCGCAATGACGATTCACCAAAAAGCCCAGCATTACTGCTGAGCTTTTCGAGGAGAGAACCAATATGAGGAGAAAGTCTATTAGGCCATGCTATAGATTTTTTCCTTAAGTCTTAATCTTTTCAGCTTAAGGTTAAATAGCCTAATTGAATCAGGCAAGGGCCGCGAAAGCTCATCGCGGATTAAGGTATTTAATTGTGCGTATTTTAGTTTCAAAGTTAACAGACGGTTGGAAACGGACATTAACGCCTCCTTTTTTTTATGAATCTACGACATGTAGATTTCCTAAAGAGAGTTTAACAAAAAATAAATGATTGTCAAATTTTTGACAAACACATTGATTTTAAAGGAAAAGCATATATCATTGTATTTCAATGACTTAGCATTTAAAATGACAGAATTGCTGACCTCCCAAGATGACCATTAATTTGCCTGAAATTAAGGTTTATCTAACATCTTATTAATATTTCTTTAAAATCAAAGGATTATGAGCTATATGCCACACAAACCATTTTTTATCTGATTCTTTCAAGAAATTTAACCAAATTTTAAGAGTTCCTTGTTACAACTTAGTAAGAAAGAATTAAGTTTTGTAAGAATAAATATGCTAAGCTGTGCAACAAAAGATTATTCAGGGAGGAGAAAAAATGAGAATTCTTTTAATAGAAGATGATTCCTCAACAGCAAAAACTGTTGAGTTAACCTTACGGACAGAGGGATTTGTCGTCGACACAACGGACCTTGGGGAAGACGGATTAGAGATTGGTAAGCTCTATGACTATGACCTCATCATTTTGGATATTATGTTGCCTGACATGGATGGGTATGAAGTTCTCAGACGTCTTCGCGCAGCACAAATCGCAACGCCAATTTTAATCCTCTCTGGCCTTAACGAAATCTCAGATAAAGTTAAAGGTCTTGGTTTTGGTGCTGATGATTACCTCACAAAACCATTTAATAAGAGCGAGTTAACAGCACGCGTTCAAGCTATTATCCGTCGTTCAAAGGGCCATGCTGAATCCATCATTCGCACAGGTTTCTTGGTCGTGAATCTTCAAGCAAGAACAGTTGAAATCCATGGTCGCCCGATTCGTTTAACGGGTAAGGAATATGCGATTCTTGAGCTTCTTTCTTTGAGAAAGGGGTCAACTCTCACGAAAGAGATGTTCTTGAACCATCTTTATGGTGGAATTGATGAGCCTGAGCTAAAGATCATCGATGTGTTTATCTGCAAATTGAGAAAAAAACTCAGCGATCAATTGGATGGGATCAATTATATTGAAACTGTGTGGGGACGAGGCTATGTGCTTCGGGACCCGTCCGAAGAGCTAGCGACTCGACCTAAGCCTCCCGTCGAGAAAGCCGTAGCTCAACTTTAGACCATAATTTTATCTTCTCAAGAACGATGAAGGCCCTTGCAACCAAGGGCCTTCTTCATCATAATGCGCCCATGAGCGATTTATTTGCACAATCAGCAGTAACACCTGAAGCTTACTCCGCAAAAGATATCGAAGTCCTGGAAGGACTGGAACCTGTTCGCCGGAGGCCAGGAATGTATATCGGAGGCACGGATGAACGTGCTCTCCATCATCTTGTGGTTGAGATTTTAGATAATGCCATGGATGAAGCTGTTGCAGGTCATGCAAGCCGTATTGATTTGATCGTAAATGGTGATAGTTCGGTTACAGTCCGCGATAATGGTCGCGGGATACCGATAGATCCTCACCCCAAGTTCCCTGACAAATCAGCCCTTGAAGTTATTTTAACGACCCTTCATTCCGGTGCTAAATTTGGGGGAAAGTCCTATAGCACCTCTGGAGGACTTCATGGCGTTGGCCTATCAGTCGTAAATGCTCTGTCCTCAAAGTTGGTTGTAGACGTCTTTCAAAATCGTGAAATATGGTCCCAGGAATATTCTGAAGGTCATCCTCAAACTCCTCTTGAGAATAAAGGAACGGGTCCACATCGCAGAGGAACATCCATAACCTTTTGGCCTGATCACAAGATATTTGGGGAGGAAATAACATTTAAACCCTCTACCCTTTATAGAATGGCTCGCTCAAAGGCATATCTCTTTAAGGGTGTTACAATTCATTGGCAATGTTCAGAAGACATCTGTGATGACAAAACTCTTCCAAAGGCCGTTTTCCACTTTCCTGGAGGCCTTTCAGACTATTTAAATGAGGCTTTAGAGGGAATTCCTCTTGCAACACCCACATCATTTGCGGGCGAGGCCACCTTTCCGGGTCATGAAGGTCGAGTCGAATGGGCGATCGCTTGGCCTCTTGAAGGAGAGGGGTTTTGTACGTCCTATTGCAATACAATTAGGACGCCGGAGGGGGGGACGCATGAGAATGGCTTTCGTCAATCAATTATACGTGGCCTTCGAGCTTATGGGGAGCGTATTGGCAATAAAAAAGTAGGACAACTCACGGCTGAAGACTGCTTTGGCGGCGCATCTTACGTTCTTTCTCTTTTCCTGCGTGATCCTCAGTTCCAGGGCCAAACAAAAGAAAAACTTGTATCACAAGACGCTAGTCGCCTAGTTGAAGCAAGCCTTAAAGACCATTTTGATCATTGGTTAACTGCCAATCCTGAAGCCGCAACAAGTTTGCTGGATTATATGTTTCTGCAAATGGAAGAGCGTCTGAGACGACGTCAATCCAAAGAAATAAGCCGAGCCTCAGCCACACGCAAATTGCGACTTCCTGGAAAACTTGCAGACTGTAGTACAGATTCAGCCGGGGGAACGGAGATCTTCCTTGTTGAAGGAGATTCAGCAGGCGGCTCAGCTAAACAAGCACGTGACCGAAAAACTCAAGCTATCCTCCCCTTACGTGGAAAAGTCCTCAATGTCGCTAGCGCAACAGTTGATAAAATAAAAGCGAATCAGGAAATTGCTGACATGACGCTTGCTCTTGGATGTGGAACAGGGAGAGACTGCGATACGAAAAAGCTGCGTTATGAACGGATTATTATCATGACGGATGCTGACGTGGACGGTGCTCACATCGCCTCCCTCTTAATCACATTCTTTTTCCAACAAATGCGCCCTCTCGTAGAAGGGGGGTATCTTTATTTAGCCCAGCCACCCCTTTACCGTCTGACTAGCGGGAGTAAAAGCATCTATGCACAAGATGACACCGATCGTGAACGGATTATAGCGTCTGAGTTCAAAGGCAAGAAAGTAGATATTAGCCGATTTAAAGGTCTGGGAGAAATGCCAGCCCTTCAGCTAAAAGAAACAACGATGGATCCGAAAAACAGAATCCTTCAACGTGTGATCTTGCCCCCCGAGGCGGATGCAAAGGATATCACTATATTTGTTGAAGATCTTATGGGCCGCAACCCAGAGAAACGCTTTACCTTTATTCAACAGAATGCACAGTTTGTTCGGGATTTGGATTTGTAAGGATAAAGCCCTTCTCGTAGTGACATGCCCTAGTCTTTCCCCACCCTCGCAACCATCTTCTTCTTAATCTCTCCAATCGCTTTCGCTGGGTTAAGCGATTTTGGGCAGGTATTCGTACAATTCATAATGGTGTGACAGCGATAGAGTTTAAAAGGATCATCGAGCTCATCGAGACGTTCATCCGTTGCATCATCTCGGCTATCGGCAATCCAGCGGTAAGACTGGAGAAGGGTTGCGGGGCCTAAATACTTATCGCCGTTCCACCAGTAACTCGGGCAGCTTGTAGAACAACAGAAGCACAGTATGCACTCCCATAGGCCATCCAACTTTTCCCTCTCTTCCTTGCTTTGCAGACGTTCCTTATCGGGAGGAGGCGTGTCCGCTGCTTGAATCCAGGGTTTTACGGAAGCATATTGCTCAAAAGCAAAATTCAAGTCAGGCACCAAATCTTTCACAACAGACAGGTGGGGGAGGGGAGTAATCTTGATCTCACCCCCGGCTTCATCAATTGGCTTAATGCACGCGAGCGTATTGGTCCCCTCAATATTCATCGCACAAGATCCACAAATGCCTTCTCTGCAGGACCGTCGGAAGGTCAGAGTCGTATCCACCTCATTCTTGATCTTGATAAGGGCATCGAGCACCATGGGACCGCATTCGTCAAGGTTGAGCTCATAGGTATCCATACGTGGATTTGCCTTGTCATCCGGATCATACCGATAGATCTGGAAAATCTTCATCCGTGGCCCTTTTGAAGCTGACGGATAAGTCTTTCCCTTTGTAATCCGAGAATTGGGGGGAAGACGAAGCTCTACCATATAAATTCTCCCTTAATAAACCCGTTTTTTGGGTGGAATGACTTCAACTTCTGGGCTGAGTGTATACAGATGAACAGGACGGTAACTAAAGGATACCTTGTCCTTTTCTAGTCGACCCACCGTATGTTTCATCCATTTCTTATCGTCGCGGTCAGGATAGTCCTCACGGGCATGTGCACCGCGGCTTTCCGTTCGATTCAATGCCGACTGAATCGTCACCACTGATTGCTGTAATAAGTTCTCAAGCTCCAAAGCCTCAACCAAATCACTGTTCCAGATCATTGACCGATCGTTCAGTTTTATATCCTTGTAAGAGGCCGTGATTTCATTGATCTTCTTGGCACCAGCCTCTAAGTGTTCCTTTGTTCTGAAGACAGCACAATGAGTCTGCATCGTGCGCTGCATATCCAAACGAATATCTGCTGTCTTTAAGGACCCGTTCGCATGGCGAAGTCGATCGAACTTAGCTATGGTCGCTTCCCCATCTTTTGTGCGTAATGGTTTTAACTTCTTGTCTTTTGTAATGATCTCTTTCGCTCTAATAGCAGCCGCTCTTCCAAAAACAATAAGATCCAGAAGAGAATTCGTGCCTAATCGATTGGCTCCGTGAACTGACACACAGGCAGCTTCCCCAATGGCCATCAACCCATGGGCAATTTGCTCAGGATTCTCGTCCGTTGAATTCAAAACTTCCCCAAAATGGTTGGTCGGAATTCCGCCCATATTGTAATGAACCGTTGGCAAAACGGGGATTGGTTTTTTGGTTACATCAACACCTGAAAAAATCCGGGCCGTCTCGGAGATTCCTGGAAGTCTTTCATGAAGCACGGCGGGATCGATATGCTCAAGGTGGAGCTCAATATAGTCCTTGTTTGGCCCCACGCCACGCCCTTCATTAATCTCAATCGTAATCGCCCGGCTCACCACATCGCGGGATGCAAGATCCTTTGCAGTTGGCGCATAGCGTTCCATAAACCGCTCGCCTGTACTATTTGTGAGATAGCCACCTTCGCCTCGTGCACCCTCCGTAATGAGGCATCCCGCCCCATAAATGCCTGTGGGATGAAATTGAACAAACTCCATGTCTTGAAGGGGAAGTCCCGCACGCAAGATCATCGCGTTTCCATCACCCGTACATGTATGGGCAGAGGTACATGAAAAGTAAGCCCGGCCATAGCCACCGGTTGCAAGAACGACAAGATGTGCCGAGAATCGGTGAAGTGTTCCGTCTTCCAAATTCCACGCAACAACGCCGCGACATACACCTTCGTCATCCATTATCAAATCAAGCGCGAAATACTCATTAAAGAATTCAGCCTTATGTTTTAATGCTTGCTGATAGAGCGTATGTAAGATGGCGTGCCCCGTTCGATCTGCGGCAGCGCAAGCACGCTTTGCCATCTCATCCCCAAAATTAATCGTGTGACCCCCAAAAGGTCGCTGATAGATTTTCCCATCTTCAGTCCGTGAGAAGGGAACTCCCATATGCTCAAGTTCAATAACGGCAGGGATCGCATTCCTGCACATATACTCAATTGCATCCTGATCCCCCAACCAATCCGAGCCCTTCACCGTATCATACATGTGAAAGCGCCAATTATCTCCATCACCCATATTATCAAGGGCAGCACTGACACCGCCTTGGGCAGCCACCGTATGGCTTCGTGTGGGAAATACCTTTGTGATACAAGCCGTTTTCAGATTTTGCGAAGCCATCCCAAGCGTGGCCCGAAGTCCCGCTCCACCAGCTCCCACAACGATAACGTCATATGTGTGATCTACCACTTTATAGGCTTGAGTCATTCAGCAATCCTAACTTAATTGTATTTGTATAATGCTAATGATAGCTAAAACAGTCATAAAGAAACTAAACAGTCTTGTAAAATAGATAAGATATGTCCGAGTCTTTTCATTAGGGACATAGTCTTCTAGGATAACCTGGATCCCTAAATACCCATGATAAAACATTAATACCGTAAAAACAATGACGGCTGATTTAATGTAGGGTGACGACAGCCAAATCTGTGCTGCGCTATAGGGTGCTGTAATATAGGCTAAGAAAACAGCAGCAGCCCAAAGACTTAACGGAATAAGGAGAACAGCCGTAATTCGCTGAATAAGCCAGTGTCCAACGCCTTTCTCAGATTTAACCTTCATGTCCAAATGAATCCCCACGTTCTCCCAAGCATCCAAGTAAACATCGTGAGGAGAATTGTCATTATAATGACAAACCACCCCGTTTGCCGAACTGTTTTTATGTCGTATCCATAACCCATATCCCAACAAAGATGGCGAATACCATTACAAAAATGGTAAAAAAAGGAGAGAGACCATCCCAAAAGTACAATAAGCCCTACGGGGTGTAACAGGATTTTCTGTATGGCATCATAACTATCTTTCCCATTTGCAAGACCCATGAGCCAAACAACCCACAGAACGGCTCCCCCATAAAGGATCATGCCCGTAAGGCGATGGAGAATGGACAGAAGAGACGTTATTTGAATCTTATAGATTTGGAGGTGAGGGGAGAGGGGACGTTCAGCCATGACGTATTCTCACTTCTAAATACCCCTTCTGCAACACTGAACACTGCAACACTGCAACACTGCTTACTCTTGCCATTCGTCACCCCATTCAGCATCACGAGCCAGCGTGTATATCTCACCTTCACTCTTTGAAACAACCCGTCGGTCTAAATCCCCCTCAAAAGTACATAAATCTAAAATGACATGACCTGTCTTCTTGATGGGAGCTCTAATCACCCTGGCTTTAGGGACGGGGTGTGGTGAGGGAGAGGCCACAAGATATGAGAATTTTTCATCCTCATAAGGAAGAGCGCCATCCTTAGCCCGTTTGTGATACTTACCCCGAGGAATACGCACACTAAAATGGCACCAATCCTTACCTTCCTTAAAAGCAGGAGCAACAGGGCAGGGGCGATTATGGGTACAAGGAGCTAATATTTGTGCCCCTCTCTCAATAAGAAGTCGGCGGGCCGTTAATATATTCCCATAACCTTGGGGTGTCCCTGGCTCAATGATGATGAGAAGTTGATCAGTCGCTTCATACGCCTTTTCAACAACCTGGAGCTGATCCTTGACGTTAAGCTCATTAAGTGAATACGCCAACACAACAGCATCATGAGAGGGAAACATTTGCTCTCTCACGATATCATCATGACACCAAGAAATTTGAAGCGGATCAAGTTGGTTTTGGGTGAGATGCTGTCCTAAACGGACCATTTCAATATCGCGCTCAAAGAACGTCACACTTTTAAGATGAGGCATAAAATCAGCTGCGGCCCATGCAAGACTGCCAACTCCTGAGCCTAAATCGAGCAAAGTCTTCACAGGTGTGAGGTGCTGAGAAATTCGTTTAAGAACATTCCTTATAACCCCAAATGTTGCGGGAAGACGGGAAGCAATATAAGCCTGACGATGGGCTTGGGTTTCAATAAATTCACCCCTTGCATACCGCTGCGATAAATCATAACAAGCATCACGTAGTCTGTCAGGATGCAAAGGCGCAAGCTCACGATCGATCGCATTTGATAATTTTAATGGAAGCTGTTCCACGCTTCTTCCCCCTTAAGTCTGTTGTCTATTAAATCACGAATATGCGTAAATTACCATGAAAAAGGTGAAGGAATGGTTAAAAGGGTGAGGTCATTAGCATAATTGTAAAAGTCTCACAATCCACAGTATATTAAATCTATATTAATAAATTAATGAGAAAATTGTACTTATGGGAGAACAAAACGACCAACTTGAAACGCAACTCACCAAATTGCTGTATGACTTTCTGGTCAAGATGGGCTCAGAAAGGGCCGCAAAACGCATTACGCTGACCGCTGAATTTGAAGCGGATTTGGGGTTGGATAGCTTGAGTCGGGTTGAGTTTCTTCATGTTGTTGAAGAAGCAATGGGCGTTGCTTTTCCGATGGATATATTTGAAAAAGCGCAAACGCTTAAGGATTTGGAGGCCTTTCTTGTAACCCACGTCACAAAAAAGGCCAGGGCAAAAGTTAAACCAAAAGCAATAGATAAAACAAGCCGGACGATTGCTGTTCCCCAAGGTGAAACCCTTATTGATAGTCTTCTCTATTATGTTGAACGTGATCCTAATCGGATCCACATCCACCTCCATCAGGAAGATGGGTCAGAGAAGCCAATTACCTATAAAGAACTCTATGACGCTTCAGTGAAGACAGCAAAGGGCCTTGCTGCCTTAGGACTTGAGAGAAATGAAACAGTTGCCATTATGCTGCCTACTTCTGAGGAATTCTTTTCCGCCTACCTAGGGACAATGCTAGCCGGAGGGATTCCCGTTCCCATTTATCCTCCTTTTCGGCCAAATCGATTAGAAGAATATGTTAAAAGAGAGGCTACTCTTCTGCGGAATGCAGGGGTAAAAATCCTCATTACATTCAAAGAAGCTGAAACATTAAGCAAACTGATACAAGGACTTATACCGGGGCTCAACCATGTGATTACAATCCCGACTTTGATCAAATCTGAGGCACCTCTTCCAACGCTCACTTTGCATTCAACGGATCCAGCTTTTATACAATATACCTCTGGGAGCACAGGGAATCCAAAGGGTGTCTATTTAACCCATGGAAATCTCATTGCTAATATTCGTGCGATGGGGGAGGCTCTTCACATTACTTCAGAGGATAGGATCGTGAGCTGGCTGCCCTTATACCATGATATGGGGCTCATTGGGGCTTGGCTGGGCAGCCTTCACTTTGGGGCACCCGCAACCATCATGTCCCCCTTAATGTTCCTCAGCCGTCCAGAGAGATGGCTGTGGGCTATACATGAGCACCGCGGAACGATATCGGCCGCCCCTAATTTTGCCTATGAGTTGTGTATCCGTCGCATTAAAGATGAATCTTTGATTGGAATCGATTTAAGCTCCTGGCGTATTGCTGCCAATGGCGCTGAGATGGTTCATCCTGATACACTGCGACGTTTTACCCTAAAGTTTAAACCTTATGGATTAAATCCTGGAGCTATTTTCCCTGTCTATGGACTTGCTGAATCTTCCGTAGGGCTCTGTTTTCCCCCCTTAAGCCGAACTGAACCCCGCATTGACCTCATTGAACGGGAAGCCCTTGAGAGAAAGGGGCTCGCCATAAAGGCTGACAAGCCCGGACCTAATACGACGGAATTTGTCGCATGCGGCCATGCAATCCCGGGCCACCGTATAAAGATCGTTGATAAGGATGGGGTTGAACTTCCTGAAAGAACGATTGGCCGCCTGTGGTTTCAAGGACCTTCCTCTATGCAGATGTATTACAATAATCCTGTGGCAACGAGTGCGGTTAAACAGATCGGGGGATGGATTGATTCAAAGGATTATGCCTATCTTGCAGAAGGGGATCTCTTCATTACAGGCCGGATGAAGGACATGATCATTAAGGCAGGTCGCAACCTTTACCCTCAGGATATTGAAGATATTGCCTCAAAAGTGGAAGGAATCCGAAAGGGATGTGTTATTGCCTTTGGCTTACAGGACGCAGAACAAGGGACGGAAAAACTTGTAATTGTTGCCGAAACACTCGTGAAAGATGAAACGAAGAGGGACGAAATAATTCACAAGGTTATATCAAACCTTGTGACAGAACTCGGCATCCCTCCTGACGAGGTGCTTCTTGTCCGACCTGGAATTGTGCCCAAGACGTCGAGTGGGAAACTCCAGCGCTCAATCTGCAAGGAATATTATTTAGCTAATCATTTAGGACGTCGGCATATGCCGGTTTGGTTTCAGATCGGGAAGATTAGCCTTGAGAGTTTCGCTTCCCGATGTAAGCAAATCTTGTTTAAGACATTTAAATTCATCTATACTCTCTATGTTGGAGCTGTCGTTCTTATTTTGCTCCTCCCCACCCTTATGACCGTTCTTCTCTCCCCGAAACACTTGGCTCAAAAGTTCAGCAAGTTTTGGCTACGGCTTGTTTTTATGCTTGCAGGCTGTCGCATACAAGTCGTCAATCCTGGTTATCTTGTTGCAGATCACCCCATGATTTTTCTTGCAAATCACGTGAGTTATCTAGACGCCTTACTCTTGATAACTGTTCTCCCAAGTGGGGTTCTCTTTGTGGGAAAGCAAGAGTTGTTTAAGTCATCAATTATAAAACTGCTCATGAAAAAGTTGGGTCACATTACGGTTGAGCGCACAGATATCATTCAAGGCCTTTCCGATTTAGACGTCATGGAGAGTAAATTAAAAGAAGGCTCAAGCCTCATGATTTTTCCTGAGGGAACTTTTACACATATCGTTGGCTTGAGACTCTTTAAGCTCGGCGCTTTTAAGCTTGCCGTCGAAACCAATACACCCGTTTGCCCCATGTCCATTAAAGGAACACGGCAGATTTTACCAGACTTAGCTTACTTATTGAAGCCTCATCCCATTATTGTTACCGTCAGTGAACCCCTTTACCCACAAGGAAAAGACCTCGATGCCGCCTTGAGATTGAAAACCCTTGCGCGCGCTGAGATTTCAAAATCCTGCGATGAGCCTGTTTTTGAAGAGATCTAAAGCTCTGCCTTTTCCCTTTTCGGGAAAGTCTCTGGAATGAAGGGCATAATCACAAGTGCTAAGATAAGACTTAAAGGTATACTCATCAAAGCAAAGCGGTAGTCTGAAATATCATAGTGGGGGACACCATTATGCATTGCCCCTGACCAGACAAGCTCTAAGAACCTACCCACGAGGGGTTGCAAGGCGATTCCTAGCATCATCACGATCATGTTTGTAAAACTGATGGCTGTCCCATTGCTAGAATGGGGCGTGAGTTGACAGACAGCCGCAAAGATAAGGGGTTGCGCTGAGAAGACGATGCCTGATGCAAAAAGGAGCCCATACATCGCAGAAATAGGAATATCGGGCACATAAATGATAACCCCATTGCAAACAATGGAAAGTAAAGCACCAATCGCCATGGCTTTTTTACGATCTTGAAAATAATCAGAAATGAAGGCTACCAGAGGACATCCAACACCAGCGCCGATATAAAACATTGATGTAATTGATCCTGCTGTTGTTTTGTCTATGTCATACACTTTCATCAAAAAGGGAATCCCCCACAAGTCTATGAAAACAAGCATGGGTGCGTACATAAGGGCTCCATAGAGTCCAAGTAGCCAAATGCGATAGTTTACTGAAATCTCAATGAGGTGCATAAGAAGCCCCTTTATTGTTGTATCGGAAGGTGAACTTTTAGCGAGCTGTCCACCGGGGGGGATATCCTTAACAAAAACCCAAATCAATGCAGCAAGGGCAAATCCAATAGGAACAATGACATACAGGAGGGCTTCACGCCAACCCATCCAATCAATGAGGAGGGCGAGGGGGGCTTGACCGAGGGAGGCCCCGACCTTTCCCGCAAGAAGAGTAAATCCAACAACTAAAGCCAATCGTTCAGGGTGGAACCACAAGGTTGCAAGCTTAAGGCACCCTAAAAATGCACATGTAGCACCCGTTCCAATGAGAAGCCTTCCAAAACAAGCAACATAGAAAGAATCAGCAAGAGCAAAGATCGCTGTTCCAATCGCGCAAAGGGCCACGGCGCCCCTTAAAAGTTTTGAGGGGCCAAATTTATCCATCCCTAAACCAACAGGAATTTGGAGAGATGTGTACGATATGAGATAAAAGGATGTCAAAACACCAAGAGCACAAGCTTC
>Ga0207080_1003_pt1:55000-74100 | contig 74100 bp, 59 predicted proteins | sample Alteio_BWMinHeat_58_FD_153532 | JGI IMG/M metagenome (GOLD analysis project Ga0207080, IMG submission 153532) | Enriched cells from forest soil in Barre Woods Harvard Forest LTER site, Petersham, Massachusetts, United States -... | ecosystem: Environmental > Terrestrial > Soil >...
AACTAAGACGATCGAGCAAGTCTATATGTGCTAATCTTATTGAAGGATTTGCAAAGCAAGTAAATTCAAAACGTGAGTTTGCCAGATATGTGGTGATAAGCCTTGGATCATGTAACGAAACCATATTATGGCTAAGTTATTCTCAAGATCTTGGCTATCTCTCAATAGAGAGTTCTCAAACATGGCAAAAAGAATACGATGAAATTGCAAGAATGCTTAATAAACTATACAAGTCTCTTTCTAATAACTAAACACTAATTACTAATTACCGCCCTACGGGCGGTAGCGGAGCGTTCCGTAAGCCGTTGAAGGTGAACCGTAAGGTTTGCTGGAGGTATCGGAAGTGAGAATGCTGACATGAGTAACGTAAAGGAGTGTGAGAGACACTCCCGCCGTAAGTCCAAGGGTTCCTGCGCAAGGGTAATCCGCGCAGGGTTAGCCGGCCCCTAAGGCGAGGACGAAAGTCGTAGTCGATGGGAATCAGGATGAATATTCCTGAGCCAGCTGGAGGTGACGAAGGCCGAAGCCGTGTATTCTCTTAATGGATTGAGAGTGCACGCTAGGACTTCCAGGAAATAGCCCCAGCAATAGACCGTACCCGAAACCGACACTGGTGGACGAGTAGAGTATACTAAGGCGCTTGAGAGAATGATGTTGAAGGAACTCGGCAAATTGACCTCGTAACTTCGGGAGAAGAGGTACCTCTTTTAGGGCAACCTAGAGGAGGTGACACAAACTAGGGGGTAGCGACTGTTTACCTAAAACACAGGACTATGCAAAGACGAAAGTCGACGTATATGGTCTGACGCCTGCCCGGTGCTGGAAGGTTAAAAGGAGATGTGCAAGCATTGAATTGAAGCCCCAGTAAACGGCGGCCGTAACTATAACGGTCCTAAGGTAGCGAAATTCCTTGTCGGGTAAGTTCCGACCTGCACGAATGGCGTAACGACTTCCCCGCTGTCTCCAACATCAACTCAGTGAAATTGAATTCTCCGTGAAGATGCGGAGTACCCGCGGTCAGACGGAAAGACCCCGTGCACCTTTACTACAACTTTGCAGTGGTATTAGGAACATCATGTGTAGGATAGGTGGGAGCCTATGAAGCGGAAGCGCCAGCTTTCGTGGAGGCACCCTTGAAATACCACCCTTGATAGTCTTGATATCTAACCGAGATCTGTTATCCAGATCCGGGACCCTGCATGGTGGGTAGTTTGACTGGGGCGGTCGCCTCCCAAAGAGTAACGGAGGCGCGCGATGGTGAGCTCAAGCTGGTCGGAAATCAGCTGTGGAGTGCAATGGCATAAGCTCGCCTGACTGTAAGATCGACAGATCAAACAGAGACGAAAGTCGGTCATAGTGATCCGGTGGTTTCCCTGTGGAAGGGCCATCGCTCAACGAATAAAAGGTACGCCGGGGATAACAGGCTGATCTCCCCCAAGAGTCCACATCGACGGGGAGGTTTGGCACCTCGATGTCGGCTCATCACATCCTGGGGCTGAAGCAGGTCCCAAGGGTTTGGCTGTTCGCCAATTAAAGTGGTACGTGAGCTGGGTTCAGAACGTCGTGAGACAGTTCGGTCCCTATCTGCCGTGGGTGTTTGAGAATTGAGAGGATCTGTCCCTAGTACGAGAGGACCGGGATGGACGTACCTCTGGTGTACCAGTTGTGCCGCCAGGTGCAGTGCTGGGTAGCTATGTACGGACGGGATAACCGCTGAAAGCATCTAAGCGGGAAACCTCCCTCAAAACTAGTTCTCGCTATAGAGCCGTGGTAGACCACCACGTCGATAGGCCGGGTGTGGAAGAGGCGTAAGTCTTGAAGCTAACCGGTACTAATCGCTCAATTGGCTTGATTCGCATTCAGTTAGTTATCAGCAAAGCTGATATCAGTATTTAGTAATTAGTGTTTAGTAATTAGAAGCTAGTAATTAGAAGCTAGTAATTGGTGATTGGAAGCTAGTAATTAGATTTTTCTAATAACTAATAACTAATAACTAATCACTCAGCTTACTGATCCAACGGGTCAGAAAGCTGATATCAGTAATTAGTGTTTAGTAATTAGAAGCTAGTAATTGGTGATTGGAAGTTAGTAATTAGATTTTTCTAATAACTAATAACTAATAACTAATGACTAATTACTAATCACTCAGCTTACTGATCCAACGGATCAGAAAGCTGGTGGGTATAGCGAGGAAGATACAGACGATCCCATTCCGAACTCGACCCTGAAAGTCCTCCGCGCCGATGGTACTTTGGCTCAAGCCACGGAAGAGTAGGTCCCCGCCAGCTTTCTGATCCTTCGGATCAGTTATTTGTTATTGGTAATTAGTTATTAGAATAATCTAATCACTAACCTCTAATTACAAAATACTAAATTGTCATTCTCTTCATTATTCCTTTCTTTCTGAACACTGAACACTGAACACTGAACACTGAACACTGCTACACTGAACACTGGCGAAACCCCGTGGCTATTATGCCTCACTTCCCTCTCATTTTTGTTGTGTTCCCCATTTTTATATTCAATTCCTCTCTGAGATAGAGATTAATATATAAGTTAAAATTTTATGAGATTTAGGAGTTCTAGACATGAAACATACATTATTATCATCAGGATCAAAATTAGCAGCAGTTTGTGCGCTTTTGCTTGCTACAGGTTGTGCTAAGTACCACCATTGGGTTCTCGAGGACACAAAGGGAAATGCCTCACCATTTAATTGCGTTCTTTACAAAGACTATGAATGCCTTGGAAACGCAGAACTCGATAATATGTATGATGAATGTTCCGCTGACTTTTATTATCGCAAAGCGATCTGTGCGAAAAGTGGCAATACTGTTTTGCCAACAACCTTGGATAAGTGGGACATTGAACCGGATTATCTTTGTGAACTCGAAACAGCAAGGGCTCGCTTAGTGGCAGCTTTGAATGCAGGTGCAAGAGAATTTGCACCGGAACAAGCTGCCCATGCACAATCCAATTTTGATTGTTGGGTTGAACAGCAATCCGAAGGATGGCAGCAAGACGACATTGCAAGCTGTAGGTCCGGATTCTATGCAGCTATGTCAGAAGTCGAACTCGCGCGTATGGGCGGCGTCCTTAAAATTGCACCAGCTCAAATGATTTTCTTTGATTTTAATAGCTCTCATCTGACACCAGCAGGTGCCGCAGCTGTGAATGCACTTTCACCACTCGCAGCAAAAATGGGCAAAAACCAACATATCCTTTTGATTGGCCGTACGGATAAAATCGGAGATGCAAAACACAATAAACATCTCTCCAAATTCCGCGCGTTAGCTGTGAAGAAAGAGCTCATTCGTCATGGGGTTGATCCACAACGCATCACGATTAAAGGCGAAGGGGAAACACCCGGTCCGAATGTAGATACCCACAACCGTCGTGTGGATGTGCTGTTTATTGATTATAAGTAATATCTTCACCTCTCCCCTTGTGGGAGAGGTCGCTCGAAGAGCGGGTGAGGGGTCCTCAGTTTCAGTAAGGCTCCCTGTTTATTAGTAAGGATATAGATATCCTTACTCATTAATGCTTGCTTGTATTTGTGTCAACGACCCCCTCACCCGACCCTGCGGGTCGACCTCTCCCACAAGGGGAGAGGTGAGGCTGCATTATCCCGCCATCACGACCAAATTCTCTAAGATCTTCTGCGTCTCTGTAAGCTTACTTTCAGGCGTATGAAAAGCACGTATATAAACAATGCGTTGATCGGGGCGGATTTTTGCAGTGCCTTTTTGGTCAGTGATATGGGTAAGAAGTGCAGCTGCATTCTTGAACGTATTCTGATAAAAACCAATCAAAATCCCTTTCGATCCCACTTCAACTTTGTCCACATTGGCAAGGCGCGAAAGTGACTTCAGGTAAATCACTTCAAGCAGATTTTTGACCTCCGGCGGAAGAGGTCCAAACCGATCAATCAATTCAATGGTAAACTCATCGATCTCATCTCGCGTTGTAAGGCCGCTTAATCGCTTGTAAAGATTGAGGCGGAGACCGAGATCTGCTACGTACGTTTCAGGGATGAGGACAGACAGGCCCAGGCTGATTTGCGGTGTCCAATCAGAAGATACATAAGCTTCACCTAGACCTTCAGCCTTATGGGCCGCAATGGCTTCCTCAAGCATATGTTGATAGAGCTCAATTCCCACCTCTCGGATATGGCCTGATTGTTCTTCCCCTACAAGATTCCCAGCGCCACGGATATCCATGTCGTGACTTGCAAGCGTAAAGCCAGCCCCAAGGGTGTCGAGAGATTGGATGACCTCAAGGCGCTTGTTTGCTTCAGGCGTGAGGACTTGACCTGCGGGATAGGTGAGGTAGGCATATCCTCGAACCTTTGCTCGTCCGATACGGCCACGGAGCTGGTAGAGCTGGGAGAGACCGAGAAGATCAGAGCGATGAACCAAAAGCGTATTCGCACGTGGAATATCAATGCCTGATTCAATAATATTCGTCGAAAGAAGGACATCAAATTTACCGTCATAAAAGTCGGACATGACATTCTCAAGGGCAACCGGTGACATTTGACCGTTGGCAACTGCATATTTAACTTCAGGAACAAAGCGGTGCAGTCTTTCGGCAACCTTGTCTAAATCAGCGATGCGAGGACAGACATAAAAGGTTTGACCGCCTCGGAATTGCTCGCGCAAAATGGCCTCCCGCATGACCATGGCATCAAAGGGCAGGACGAATGTCCGGACTGCCATACGGTCCAAGGGAGGTGTTGTTATAAGACTCATTTCACGAACACCCGAGAGGGCCATTTGAAGGGTCCGCGGGATGGGCGTTGCGGTGAGGGTTAAGACATGAATATCTGACTTTACATTCTTCAGTCGTTCCTTTTGAGCAACTCCAAAGTGCTGTTCTTCATCCACAATGAGAAGGCCTAAGTCACTGAATTCAATTGATTTTGCGAGTAGAGCATGGGTGCCAATGATGATGTTGACTTCACCATTTTTGATTTGTTCTTTAATGAGGGCTGCATCTCTTGGTTTGACAAGGCGTGAGAGTTGGGCAACGCGAAGACCTGTGTCTCTAAAACGATTCACGAAAGATCCATAATGCTGGCGAGCCAATAAAGTTGTTGGGACAATCACGGCCACTTGCTTGCCCGAAGAGGCGGCAACAAAAGCGGCGCGCATGGCGACTTCTGTTTTACCAAACCCAACGTCACCACAGATCAGGCGATCCATGGGTTTACCAGCGTTGAGATCTTCAAAGACATCGGCAATAGCGGTGAGCTGATCGTCCGTTTCAGGATAGGGGAAACGGGCTGCAAACTCATCATAAAGCCCTTCTGGTTTTTGAAGGATATCTGCACTGTGGAGTTTACGGGCTGCTGCAATTTTGAGAAGATAATCAGCAATTTCTTTAAGGCGTTTTTTGACGCGCGCTTTACGCGCTTGCCAAGCGACACCCCCCAGCTTGTCAGGTGTTGCAAGGGCATCTGCGGCTCCATACCTGGAGAGAACCTCTATGTTCTCAACGGGTACATAAAGCTTATCTCCACCATCATAAACGACTTCCAGGAAGTCATGGGAAACACGATCTATCTGAAGTGTTTTCAGGCCCTCGTATCGTCCTATCCCGTGCTCAACATGAACGACGAAGTCACCTGTCTGGAGACTTGAGACTTCCTGTATAAACAAATCACTTCGCTTCTTGGATTTGGTGGGACGGCCCATTCGCTCCCCAAGAATATCTTCTTCTGTGAGAATCACAAGGCCTGGAGCTTGAAAGCCTCGATCCATTTCAAAGGCTGCAAGGGACGGCGTTGGTTCCCTTAGAGCCTCTTCAAAAGAGGCTACCCTTCTTAGCTTGGTGAAATGATGCTCCTCCAAAATGCCAGCGAGTCTCTCAGCTGACCCTTGAGTGACTCCGACGACGAGAACATGTTTCCCTGCCTTTTGGAAGCCCTCAAGGGTTTCTTTGACGGATTCGAATATGTTGTCTTTTGAAAGCCTTGCGCCTGCAAAGGAAGGAGCAACTTTACCGCCTGTATCAATGAGTGCTCCCTTAAAGTTAGGATGAGAAAAGGGTGAAAAAATGATCTTTTGTGAGGGATTGATCTTGTCCTCCCAAGCATCCTCCAGAATATAGAGACGTTCAGGCGGAAGCGGATGGTAGGGGACACCATGCTTTTCAAGGGACTCAAACTGGAGACGGGTTTGATAGTGATCTTGGATTTGCTCAATGTGAGCGCTCCTTGCTTCTTCGAGTTGATCATCAAGGCAGTAGAGTGCGTGTTTTGTATAGTCTGAAAGTGTTTCGAGCGGCTCATAAAAGAGAGGCAACCAGTGCTCGTACCCAGCGTAAGGTCGGCCTTCTGAGACGGCAAGGTAAAGGGGATCCCCGGGATCGGGAGCGCCAAAAGACTCCCTGTAACCCTTACGGAATCTCTCAATCGTTTCAGCGTTGAGATTTATTTCACCCATAGGTTTAAGAACAAGGCTTTCCGCCTTTCCTGTGCTCACCTGGGAGAGGGGATCAAAAGTGCGCAAACTCTCGAGCGTTGAGCCAAAAAAGTCGAGGCGGAAAGGAGCGGAATACCCAGGGGGGAAGAGATCGATAAGACCGCCTCGTGTAGCAAATTCACCCCATTCACGCACGGTTTCACGTCGCACAAATCCATTTTGCATAAGGTGGTCGAGAAAGACTTCATGCTTCACTTCAGACCCTGCCTTTAAGGTCCACAAGCGTCCTTGAAAGGCTTCATGGGGCGGGAGGTTTTGCAAAAAAGCTTGTATGGTTGTGATCAGAAGATAGGGTTTGTTTTCTTCTGTTAATGCTGTCAGGGCATTCAGACGTTGTGCTAAGATATCGGGGTGAGGTGATGTTCTGTCATAGGGTAAACAATCCCAAGCCGGAAAAAAGAGGACCTCTTGCGCCGGGTTAAAGAACCCAATCTGATCTTTAAGACGCTGAGCGCGGGCTTCATCCCTTGCGATGTAAACGACTTGATCATTCTTTTTTGCAAGCTCCGCAAGTAAAAGCGCATCAAACCCGTCAGGAACGTTGGTAAGCAATGTGGGGGGTGATAATGGGGGAAGGAAACTCATCTGCTCTCAATAAACGTTAAAATGGCTTTTACAATGGCTCTAGGAGCACTTTCAGGAAGAGGTGCTCTTTCAAAAAACCAACCATAAAGATGCTGATCTGGAAAGGCAAGCAGGGCTTCAAACTGTTCCAGTTCTTGGGGAGATAGTGTTTCAATAGTATTCTGAGCAAATTCCCCCAGCACAATATCCATCTCCCGCATCCCACGATGCTGACTTTGGTAGAGGAGGCGTTTTCTAAGTGTTTCTGAGGTCATGGCTCACGATAATTATTAACTTCCTTAACCAAACTTTAAAACATTTATGGAATGATCAAACAATGAAAAAACAGTCTGGGAGACTTAAAATGACTAAAAAATTATTTCTTGCAATGATATTAATCGCATGCAGCTTTGCTTTTAGTGAAGCTCAAGCCGCAGGAAGGAGTTATTGTAATCATGGGACGGCAGTTAAGGGGGGTCTTTTCTCTTCTAAAGATGGGTCTAAAACTAAAGTTTCTTGTTTTGAGTATGCGGACCAAGATCCTGATGGTGATGGAGTGCTCCATGCAACCACAAAAGATAAAGAGCTAAAATCATTTACGGGTATTTCAGAAGAGCGCCCTCTTGAGAAATGTTTGACAGAATGTGTTGGTTTAGATCCTAAAACAGCAAAGGAGTATAAAGATAATAGTTCTACACCTAAGGCAAAACAAGTCATTCATGACAAACCAACAGTTGATACACCTAAGAAAAAGGCTTCTGCTGTTCCTGACAAAAGCCCGTTTTGCAGTGAAGGACAGAAGAAAGGCGAAGTTTGGATTAGTAACTGCGGTAAAAATGACAATGGATATCAATTCATAGATAAATTTAAAGGAAAAACGCAGGAAGAAGCTGTTCTAGAATGTGGACGGATGTGCTTAAAAAAGCAGAAGGGTATGTTGAGACAATCTGGTAACGGAACGTGGCGTTAAGGTACTGAACAAGCAAGAAAAAACCAGGTAAAAGATATGTAAAGCGACAGATGGCACCCTCACCTCTCCCCTTGTGGGAGAGGTCGCTCGAAGAGCGGGTGAGGGGTCCGCAGTTTCAGTAAGGCTCTCTGTTTATTAGTAAGGATATAGAAATCAATAATGTCTGTTTGCATTTGTGTTAACGGCCCCCTCACCCGACCTTTTAGGTCGACCTCTCCCACGCTGGGGAGAGGTGAAGATTCTACCCCGCCTTCTCTGGTGTCGTTTCCACATTCATGCGGATTCTGAATCTGAGGCTGACTTCTTCCTTCGCAGCAAGGTTGATAACCCACTTGAGGCGGTTTTCTTCCTCTTCATGGGTGTGGGTTTCTCTTAAGATAATCCACTCGCCTGAGACGTTTTGAAAGACGGTGACTTCGAGTGGTGCGTCCGTTGTATTCTTTAGATCCAAGCGATAGCCTGATTCCACAACTTGGCTGCCCAGTTTTCGGTAGTCGGTCTGCCTCATTTCGGAGGTGATGTCCTTCGTACTGCCAACACGCAAACTCAACGCTTTTCCAATGGGGGTATTCGGTGTTTTGTTTTCACCTAAGTAAAAGAGTCCTCCATCCGGATTCCGTTGAAAGGTCTTAATCACACCTTGGGGGAGAGGAACGCCCAATCCGTTAGCTGTATCATTTTGAACTGATAGCCATGTCTCAACAAGAGGCTTCATCACAACACCTTCTTCATTAGTAAGGATGTCATTTTTAGGGTAAATACGAAAACTCTTGGTCGGTTTCAAATCCTTTGCAGCAAACCAAGATATATTCTTTGTGGCTTTATCTGGAAGGCTGACAGGCTTTTCAATGTCGTAGAATTTCTCATTTTCTTGATTGGCATGGGTAATACGGAAATGTCCTTTTTTGATATCCATTCCACTGTCATTGTTGATGTTAATCCAACTGTTAAGGTCTAAGTGGCCCCCTTCAGCTCCGATAATAATTGTATAGCCTGCATCCCAAGAAAAACCCTTCGCAAGATAACCAATCTCATAGAGATAGTTCGCTTCTTGAGAAACGGACGTTTTTAGTCTGATCAAGGGTTCTGAGACAAGTGTATAGGGGAGGTGAGGGAAGGCGATTCTGGTTTTTTTAACGGCAAAAATAACATCCCCAGATTGGACTAAAACATCATCACCATTGGTTGCAAGTAGCTTTGCTGTAGACGGCAGAGGATTTGAGGGAAGGGGGAGGATCTGAACCGGTAATCCGATCGAGTGCAAGAGAAGATCTTCTCTCGTTATGTGGGGCGATTGAAAGGAGTACTCTGTAATTTTAAGAGAAGGCGATGGGGGTAATATTTGGAAGATAAAGCTGTCCATGAGGATTGAAGACGGAACATCTTTTATCAAGAGCTTATTTGATCCTTCCTTCAAGAAGGACTGTCTTTTTTCCTTAATGAGCGCCATGTCCTGAGGATAGAGCGTCACATTAATCTCAAGTTGCGATGTTTGTGAGACGTCTTGGACCACAGCCTGAGCAAGACTTGGTATGAGAACTGAGAGAAGGAGATACACATATTTCATCTTCATCCTACCTTTTTTAATTCAGGAGCTTGAAGCTCTCGGGGCGTGTGGTCAAGAGGGTCGAGTGAAACAATTTCAGCGGCTTCAGAAACTGACCCTAATTCTTTAAATTTACGAGCACTTGAAAGTACCCTGTGTTCAAGGCTTCCCATGGCTTGGTTATAGGATTGAACAGCCCCTCCCAAATTACGACCAAGCTTTGCAAAGTGATCAGCCATATCGGACAGTCGCTTATGGAGTTCACGACCTAACTCACTGATTTCTTTGGCATTTACAGCAAGTTGTTCGTGGCGCCATCCATAGGCAACGGCTCGTAAAAGGGCAATCAATGTTGTGGGTGTTGCCAAAATAATACGGTCTTCTACACCCGCTTCGATCAGGCTCGGATCTTGTTCAAGGGCAGCACTAAAGAAAGTTTCACCGGGCAAAAATAAGACAACGAATTCTGGAGCAGGTTGAAATTGCTCATAATAAGACCGCTTAGCCAGGGCCCTGATATGGTTTCTCACCTGACGGGCATGGTCCTTGAGCTTTTCAAGGCGCACGTCTTCATCTTTTGTCTCAAGAGCTTCAAGATAGGCCGCAAGAGGGGCTTTCGCATCAACGATGATTTTCTTCCCCCCAGGAAGGTTAATGATAAGATCTGGACGCATCCGGCCGTCGTTTTCCGAGGATGTCACTTGTTCGTCAAAATCACAATAGTTGACCATTCCGGCCATCTCGACAACACGGCGGAGCTGCATTTCTCCCCATCGTCCGCGGACGGAAGGGGCCCTTAACGCATTCACCAGATTCGATGTTTCAGTTTTAAGCTGATTCTGGCTTGTGACGAGCTCATTCACTTGGTGTTTAAGTACGGCGTATGCACTCATGCGGGATTTTTCGAGCTCAATAATCTTTTGGTCAACTGTTTGTAAGGATTCAGTGACAGGCTTCACAAGATCCGAGATGGCCTGTTGGCGACTCGATAAATCATTTTGAGCGACCTCTTGGAACTTTTCGAGAGTTGCATTGGCAAGCTCAAGAAAGGACTTATTTGTTAAAGTAAGGGCTTCCGATGAAATGACCTTAAACTTATCCTCCCACTGGGTTTGAATGTTCTCAAGTAAGCCTATCTTATCTGTGTTCTCTTTTTCCGTACGCTGTAAGGCAACACGAAGCTCTGCATTTCGTTCACCCGAAAGGCGAAGCTCTTCCTCTCGTTTTACAAGAAGGGTTTCTATCTCTGGCAAGCGGCTTGAGCGTTCTTGAAAAAGTGCTTTTTCTTGAGCAAGAGTTGAGAGCTTTCTTTGGAAATAAATAAAGGTAATAAGGCCAATGACGATGGCCCCTCCCAAAAACCCTACTGTTATGTCTAACCCAATCATGTTTAACCCTTTGATTTATTTGTTTCTTATAAAAAAAGTTCACTTAATATGATAATAACCCTAGCGTCAAAGTCCAACATGTTTTAAGACAATTAATACCCCTTTCTAGGGATACACGCTTTTCTGTGTTTTGACCACACTTTACGGAGGATCAAATGACAAACATGGGCCTCATTATACAAGCCGTTGCAGGTTTAACCTTATTTCTCTTTCTGGCTTGGCTCTTCAGTGAAAATAGACGTCAGGTCAACATTAAACAAGCCTTACTTGGCGTTGCAATCCAAATAGCACTCGCGATTATTGTGACGAAATTCCCTGTTGTCCGCTCAGGCTTTTTATGGATTGGCGATGGCGTGATGGCTTTAAAGGATGCAACCGTTGCGGGCACAAGCTTTGTATTCGGTTATTTGGGAGGAGGAGATTCTCCCTACAGCGCAAAAGAGGGGTCCAACTCTTTCATTTTTGCTTTTCAAGCTTTGCCGATGGTTATCGTTATTAGTGCCATTGCGATGCTTCTCTTTCATTGGAAAATTTTACCTGTCATTGTTAAAGCCTTCTCAAGTGTTTTTCAAAGGATACTCGGCATCGGTGGCGCCTTGGGCGTTTGTGCTGCGGCTAAAATATTTCTCGGACAAACAGAGGCTCCGCTTCTTGTTAGGCCTTACCTCAGCAAATTTACGCGGAGTGAACTCTTCACAGTCATGACCGCGGGTATGGCGACAACTTCCATCTCGATTATGGTGATTTATGCTATGATTCTCCAAGGGACAATTCCCGATCCTATTGCCCATATCTTAACAGCCTCCATCATTAGTATTCCTGCAGCCATTACAATATCCCGTATTCTCATTCCACAGGTGGGGGAGGATACATCGGGCCACATGGTTGTTCCGTATCAGTTTTCGGGATCGATGGAGGCTATCACTCAGGGGACGACAGATGGAATGAAGCTTTATATCAACATTATTGCGATGTTGATTGTGTTCCTTGCCGTTGTTGCTTTGGCAAACTCTATATTGAGTCTCTTTCCAACGGTTGGCGGAGAGGCGATGAGTCTCCAGCTTATCCTAGGATACTTGCTGGCGCCTCTTGCCTGGTTTCTTGGGATACCGTGGGATGAAGCCGTTCCTGCAGGGGCTTTGCTGGGCAAGAAAACCATTCTGAATGAACTGGTTGCATTCGTGAGTCTTGCTGAATTGCCCAAAGGAACGCTGAGTATAAAGAGCGGTCTTATTATGACCTATGCCCTTGCAGGATTTGCGAATCTCAGCAGTATTGGTATTCAGATCGGTGGCCTTGGTTCCATGGTTCCTGAGCGTAAGCAAGAGATTATCCATCTTGGACTGAAGGCGCTTATTGCGGGAACGATAGCGAGCTGTATGAGTGGCGCCATCATTGGCATATTGCATAGCATTGGGTAAGGTTGTCGTTGTTGCGGGCCCCACAGCGAGTGGGAAATCTGCCCATGCATTAAAGCTTGCCAAAGAAAGGGACGGCGTTATCCTCAATGCGGATAGCCTTCAGGTCTATCGGGGGCTGGAGATTCTGACGGCGCAACCTCAAGCGGACGCCATCCACCGCCTCTATGGCTTCCTCGACCTCACCGAAACCTGTTCTGCTGGTAAATGGCTTGATCTCGTCCTTCCCGAAATTAGGCGCGTTCTTGATGAAGGAAAGCTTCCCATTGTTGTGGGAGGAACAGGTCTCTATCTCAAAGTGCTTATGGAAGGCATGCCGACTATGCCTCCCTCTAATCTGGACATTCGGCAGCAATTGGAAAACCAAGATCAAGAGGATCTCTATATTCAGCTCCTCTACAAGGACCCAAACCTTGCATCCCACATCAACCCAAACGATCGCCAACGGACTCTTCGCGGTCTTGAGGTGTTCTATAGCTCAGGAAAGCCCCTCAGCGCATGGCAAACGGAAACACCCATGTGCACCCCATTTGAGTTCGAAAAGATCCTCCTGATGCCCTCACCAGCCGAACTAGAGGTGCACATCGCAACCCGTATTGATCAGATGCTTGAGCAAGGGGTGCTGGACGAGGTCCGAGCGGCCCTTGCTGCAGGTCCATCCCCCACGGCGATGAAAGCCATCGGCCTGCGTGAATTTGGCGCATACCTTGCGGGCGAATGCACGCTTGAGCAAGCAAAAGAGCTCACCCTCATCCATACACGTCAGTATGCGAAGAGACAAAGAACCTGGTTTCGGCATCAATTTTAGAGGGCCTTGAAATAGGCTCTGTCTTGTGATCTTATTTTGTTACGTACAGTCTAAACTCTATCAAAAAAATCAATAATATTCTGCGACCTCCTGGGAGTTATACATCATGAAAAAACGATTAAAATCTAATATTATCTCTGCGCCTGTTGATTCTCTCTACTTTCGAATTTCAGAACACATAGATTCTGCACGCCAAAGTGTTCAACGCACAGTCGATACAGAAATGCTAAAAGCCTATTGGAAAATCGGAAGGGATATCGTTGAAGCTGAACAAAAGGGAAATTCACGCGCTGAGTATGGACAAAGTTTAATTTCGGAGCTTTCTCAAAAACTGACGGCTCGTTATGGGAAGGGCTTTTCTCAAACGAATGTTCGATATATTCGGCAATTTTATATTGAATATCAAAGGTATAGTCCAATTCATCACGCACTGCGTGATGAATTCGAAGAATGTGCCAATCACTCAATTCAGCACACAGTGTGTGCTGAATCTCAAACCCCTGAGTTTTCACCAAATTTGGGATGGACCCATTATCGGGAACTTATGGGCGTAGTAAGAAAAGACGCTCGATCTTTTTATGAGATAGAATGCTCTAGGAATAATTGGTCTGCACGTGAGTTAAAAAGACAAATAAGCAGCTTGCTGTTTGATCGCTTAAGTAAGAAAAAAGATAAAGCTGGCCTCCTGAAGCTTTCCTCAAAAGGCCAGGAACTCATTAAGCCAGAAGACGCCATAAAGGAACCCTTGATTTTAGAGTTTCTTGGGCTCCCAGAATCCCATAAGTTGAACGAGTCTAAGTTAGAAGAATCTCTCATTAATAACCTACAGAACTTTATCTTAGAGTTAGGAAAAGGTTTCGCCTTTATTGCGCGCCAGAAAAGAATCACTTTGGACAGTGACCATTTTTATATCGATTTGGTCTTTTATCACGTTATCTTAAAATGTTACGTTGTTGCAGATATTAAGTGTAAGAAGCTCAATCATTCTGACCTTGGACAAATGCAACTTTACGTGAATTACTTCGATCAAGAAATTAAAACAGAGATGGATAATCCAACGATCGGACTCGTTCTTTGTACGGAAAAGAATGATGCTCTCGTGAGATACACGCTTGGAGAGAAAGCTAAACAAATATTTGCAAGTTCATATCAATTTCATTTACCAACAGTGGCTGAACTCGAAGCTGAGCTGAAGAAGGAAATTATGAAATTGACATCATAACCACTGATGAAATCGCCTAATATACCAAACCTTTACGAGTTGAGTTAGGGTACAATAGCTTAACACAATACCGATGAGCCATATGTAATACATGCCAGGGAGGGGAATCAGGCCCACCTGTGGACCTAAGGATGTGTAGGGCAAGATGAGTCCGATGAATGCAATGAGAGAAGTCATTAAAATGACAGGCATCGAGGCGATGCTTTGTAGGAACGGAATTTTCTTTGTCCGTATCATGTGCACCACGAGGGTTTGCGTCAAAAGTCCAACGACGAACCATCCCGTTTGAAACAGGGCTTGATGTTCAACAGTATTTGCAAGAAAAACATTCCACATAACAATAAACGTCACGATATCAAAGATAGAACTGATGGGACCTATGAATATCATGAACCTTGCGATTCCACTTGCGTCCCATTTACGGGGCACGCTCAAATATTCCTTATCGACATTATCCCAAGGGATTGACGTTTGTGACATATCATACAGCATATTCTGTAAAAGAATTTGCAAGGGAAGCATGGGGAGAAAGGGAAGAAAGGCACTGGCAACAAGCACGGAAAAAACATTTCCAAAGTTTGAGCTCGTTGTCATTTTGATATACTTAATGATATTTCCAAAGGTTTTTCGTCCTTCGATAATGCCTTCTTCAAGAACCATAAGATCCTTATCTAACAGGATTATATCAGCTGATTCTCTTGCGATATCGACGGCCGTATCCACGGAGATTCCTACATCAGCGTCTCGTAAAGCGGGAGCGTCATTGATCCCGTCTCCCAAAAATCCAACCGTATTGCCCAAACTTTGAAGGGCCTGGACGATTCGGGACTTTTGTAGAGGCGATATTTTGGCAAATATGGTAGTTCCTTCAGCTATATGAGCAAGCTCTTTATCTGATAATTTTTCAATATCAGATCCTACAATAACATTTTCAACCTGCAGCCCTACCTCTTTGCATATTTTGCGGGTTACAACTTCATTATCACCCGTAATAATTTTAACGGTTACGCCATTGTTGCGTAGACTCTCTATGGCTTCCTTGACTGATTCTTTAGGGGGGTCGAGAAAAGCCATATATCCAACAAGTGTGAGATTCGACTCATCGCGGAATGTATAAGGGCGTTCTTCAGCCTCAACGGTTTTATGTGCAATCGCAATAACGCGAAATCCTTCTTCATTTAATTTCCTTACTAAATCAGAGGCTTCCTGAATGACTTTCTTTGTTATCGGTTTACTCTTCCCTTGATCCTCATAATGGGTGCTAATGGTGAGGATTTCTTCCGGTGCTCCCTTACAAATAATATTATGTTTACCTTTCTTGTCTTTAAGAACAACAGATAGTCGTCTCCGCTCAAAATCGAAGGGAATTTCATCGATCTTTTCATATGCGCCAGTAACAGAGGCCATTTGATTTTCAATCCCAAAATCAATAATGGCAACGTCAAGTAAGTTCTTTAAGGCGGTTTGATAGTAACTATTAAGATAGCCAAACTTCAGCACCCGCTCATAGTTTTCTTCGCCGTAAGCATCTAGATAATAAAGGAGAATGATCTTATTTTGAGTCAACGTGCCCGTTTTATCCGTACAGAGTACATTCATTGCCCCAAAATTTTGTATAGCATTCAACCTCTTAACGATGGTCTTGCGGCGTGACATCGCGATTGCACCCTTTGCTAAATTTGCTGTTACAATGGTGGGAAGCATTTCAGGGGTAAGTCCAACAGCCACGGATATTGCAAAGAGGAGAGCTTCGATCCAGTTGTGCTTCGTGATTCCATTGAGTAGAAAAACAATAGGAACCATCGCAATCATAAAATAGATCAATAGCCAGACAACGCTCGAAATTCCCTTATCGAAAGTGGTCAGGGAGCGCTTCTTTGAAAGGCTTTTGGCAATTGAGCCTAAATAGGTATTGCTTCCTGTTGCTATGATAGCACCTGATCCAATGCCGCTAACAACGCTGGTCCCCATCATGCACACTTGAGGATAGTCAAATAGGTTTTGCGTCTCTTCCTTAGGCTGTTCAAAGGTTTCAGATTTTTCAACGGGATTTGATTCTCCTGTTAAGAGAGCTTGGCTAACGAACAGATCCTTTGATGAAAAAAGACACATATCCGCTGGAATCATATCTCCGGCCGTAAGCTTTACGATATCGCCAGGGACAAGATCAGTGATTGGAACTTCAAAAGGAGTTATGTTATTCTTTCGAAGAACAGTGGCACTTGTTGTGATCATTTCTTTGAGCTTTTCTGCGGCCACATTCGATTTAAATTCTTGCCAGAAGCGAATAAGACCGCTCACCACAATCATCAGAGAAATAATAATAATTGTTTTCCAAGACTCTTCTTCAGGTTGGGCAATATATACATCCGTGATAAGAGAAACAATTCCGATGGCGACCAGAACCCCAATAAAAGGATTGAGAAAGGCGCGTACGAGCTCAATATACCAGGAAGGAGCTTTTTCATGAGCGATCTCATTAAGTCCAAATTCATCAAGTCGACGTTCCGCTTCTTCAGTGGTGAGCCCTTCTTTGGAAGTCTTTAACAGATGAAGAAAGCCCTCAAAATTCGTGTTGTACGCTTCAATCAATTTTAAGGATTTCCGTTGCGCTTTTCTTGAAGTGAGAGTTTCACTTCTCCTTTTGCTTGGAAGGAGTGCGAAGATATACAATACTGTTGCCTTGATAAAACGCATAAACATCTCCCAGAGGCAGTATAAGCAGTATCGAGTGAATTTGCCCGAACTATTTTAATTTAGAGTATCCTGAATTCATAAAAAAAGTCTTAAGAAAGGAAACGTTCCGACCAATATGGAATTGGATTCCATATTAGTCGGAAATGTTTCACGTGAAACATTTTTGCTAAAACAGCTTTTTCCCATTACGAACAATGGGATCAACCGTTGCGAGGCACACGGCACCTGCTTCATCAGGGCAGCCCACCATCAGGAACTGGGATTCAAATCCTGCAATGTTCTTTGTGCCCAAATTCACAACACCAAGGACTTGCCGTCCAATAAGAGATTCAGGTGTATAATGAACCGTGACTTGAGCTGATGTTTGTAAGACACCGATTTCCGGTCCAAAATCCGCCCAGACTTTATAGGCAGGATTCCTTGCGCGCGGGAATAACTCAGCCTTCGTGATCGTGCCAGAGCGAATATCAACTTTTGCAAAGTCATCATAAGAAATAATCATATTAGGGTCTCCTTTAAGTTTAGGTTGAGGGTAAGGCTCTTCTTCTCTTTAATAAAGAGAGAAGAAAAGAGGGCGAGTAAAAGTATCGGAAGAGTGAGGCTGAGGGCGATTCTATAATCATTTACGTCATAGATCTTTATCCCATCAAACCCCGTGCTTCCCTTCCAGAGAGCATCGAGAACAATCCCGACGCCCATCTGGATTCCGGCACCGACGATCATAACAAGGCCATTCAGAAACCCTGTCGTAATACCAGCGATGGAAGAGGATACGGCTTTGCAGGCTCCCGAAAAGCAAAGCATCTCAGCACCGGCAAAAAAGCCTATGAGGAAGAACAGGAGATAGAGCATCTCAAAGGGTAAAGAGAGGGGAGCTATCACAAGAGACAGTAAAATCAATAGCATAATTGTACTGAAAATGATGAAGGATCGTGCTTTCCCAAGACGGTCACTGATCCATGTGATCGTGATACTTCCCACACAAAGTCCTACGTACATCATTGAGATGATAGGTACGGCCTGAGCCCTCTCAATACCATAAGCTTTCATGATATAAGCTACCCCCCACAAATCCCCGAAAACGCAGATCGCGAGATAAAGGCCGATGGCCGTTAAGGCATAGGTCCAACACTCTTTGTTCTTTAAGATCAGTGTTAATGATTTAAAGGATGACACTCTTTCGTGGCGCTCATGGGATTCAGGGAGAGACAGGGTGAAATAAGATACCGTCAGAAGTACAAGTCCCAAAAGACATAGCATCAGAAGGCAATGACTCCACCCGACAAGCTCGAGAAGATAACAAAGGGGAAGCCCTCCATTTAAGGCGCCCACCGTTCCTACGGCCATCGTTAGACCGAAAAGAGTTGCTCTTTTTTCTTCAGGGAAACATTGATTGATGATCTTCCCGACAGAAAGGAATGCGGCAGCTGAACCCATACCGATCATGAATCTTCCGAATTGAGCGATCCATAGATTTGGGGCCGTTGCAAAAATGAAGGTACCCACGATACAGACGGTTAGAAAGACGAGAATACACTTTCGAACGCCAAAGCGATCTGCAAAAGCGCCGAGTGGAATCTGGAAAAGGGAATAACTAAGAAGGGCAATGGAGCCAAGAGCTGCAAAGCCAGTTGCGTCAATCGTGAAGGCCTCCATCAGGTCTTCCATCATCACACTCGGCGAAAGACGAAGCACGAATTGATACAGATAAAACAGCGACGCGACCGCCCAAAGGACGTAAGATTTATAGTATGTCATAATATAGACTCTCAAATGAATGAGTTAAAATTTTAAAAGGGGTGATTTTTTGCGAGAGATAGATTCTCGCTTATGCCGAAGAGATTCGGCCTCAGACGCTTTGAGGTCGCTTATAAAGAAAACAAGGGTTCTGTGTGTACTTGCTTAATGTCATAGTTTCAATATAAGGGATTTTTTTGGAAATGCAAGTGTGTCTGTAAATGGACAGGGCCACCTCATGAAATTGTGAGGCACCCTCACCTCT
>Ga0207080_1004_pt1 | contig 68876 bp, 57 predicted proteins | sample Alteio_BWMinHeat_58_FD_153532 | JGI IMG/M metagenome (GOLD analysis project Ga0207080, IMG submission 153532) | Enriched cells from forest soil in Barre Woods Harvard Forest LTER site, Petersham, Massachusetts, United States -... | ecosystem: Environmental > Terrestrial > Soil > Temperate forest >...
GAGGTGATGGTGCCAGTGTCTGCTTAATTAAACACCCTGCATAAACCTCTCAAGAAGCGCTGCTTCATTTGCCCTCACATCTCGCACGTTACGCTCCTTCACATGGCCATATCCACGGATATGTTCTGGGAGAGAGGCGATCTCAACGGCAGTCTCGTAATTATGAGGGGTGAGCCCTTCAATGAGACTCTCAATCCGACGTTCGTATTCTTTAATCAAGTCCTGCTCCATTTTGCGGTCTTTTGAATAGCTGAAAATATCAAAGAGCGTTCCGCGGAGTCCTTTGAGCTTTGCGAGAACCTTAAAACCCTTCATCATCCAAGCGCCATAAAGCTTCTTCTTAAGCTCGCCTGTAAAGGGATCCCGGGAGGAAAACAAGGGAGGGGCGAGATAGAACTTAAGTTTCACTTTCCCTTCAAATTGATCATAGAGCTCTTTCATAAACGTCCCGTCTGCGTATAAACGAGCAACCTCATATTCATCTTTCACGGCGAGAAGTTTGGCATAATATTTAGCCACCGCTTTCGATAAATTTTCTTTGCTATCAATCGCTTGGACACGCCTGACGAGATCTTCATAACGATCAGCATAGGCTTTATTTTGATACCCTGTCAGGAATTGTTTTCTGTGAGAGATGATCTCTTCAAGGGTCATGGGGAGTGATAGGATCTTTTCTTCCTGTCCCTTTGACGCTGCTTTCTCAACGGCTTTCATATCAAGGGCCGCATATCGCCCCCACCGGAAGGCTTGTATATTAAAGTCTACAGCAACGTTATTCATTTCAAGAGCTTTTTCAATGGCTTGATGGGTTACAGGAATGAGCCCTTTTTGATAAGCATATCCCACCATGAACATATTCGTCCCAATGGCATCGCCTAAGAGAGCGGTCGCAATCCGATTCGCACCAATGAAGTCCATCTTGTCTTTTCCTGCAGCCTTAAGAATATCCTTTTTTAAGGCTTCGTGATGGAAGTTATAATCTGGATTATTGATGAAATGTCCCGTAATTGTTTGATTCTCATTAACAATAATGTTGGTTTTACCGGGTTTTATTTTATTTAATGTATCCGGACCACCAGTCACAACGATATCACACCCAAAGAGAAGATCCGCCTCTCCCATATAAACACGCGTTGCATGAATGTCTTCGGGCTTTTTCGCAATGCGAATGTGGGAGACAACGGCGCCCCCTTTTTGCGCGAGACCCGCCATATCAACAATCGAACAGCCTTTGTTTTCCAAATGAGAGGCCATCCCTAAGATAGCCCCAACCGTGATAACGCCTGTTCCTCCAACACCTGTGAGAAAGATACTGTAAGGCTTTTCGAGGGATGGCAGGACTGGATCGGGAAAGGACTCCATCAATCCCTCAGCCTTCGCAGAGGGATGGGACTTTTTGAGTTGTCCCCCTTGAACACTCACGAAGCTTGGGCAAAATCCATTTGCACAGGAGTAATCCTTGTTACAACTTGACTGGTCGATTTTGCGCTTCCGCCCGAACGCCGTCTCAATAGGCTGGACAGACAGACAATTAGACTTAACGCTACAATCCCCACATCCTTCACAAACCCGTTCATTGATAAAGATGCGCTTATCCGGATCTTCCATAAGACCCCGCTTGCGACGGCGTCTCTTTTCAGCCGCACACGTTTGATCATAGATAATGACAGAGGTCCCTGGCCATTTCTTGATATCTTCCTGAACTTGATCCAACGTATCGCGGTGGCCAATTTCAACTTTGGGCGCAAAGCCAAACCCAACGGGATATTTATCTGGGAAATCCGTGAGAACCACGATCTTACGCACGCCTTCTGCATAGACTTGTTGAGTAATCATTGCGACATCCAGGGGACCATCAACAGGTTGCCCACCCGTCATTGCCACCGCATCATTATAGAGAATTTTAAAGGTGATATTGACTTTCGCGGCAATGGTTGCCCGAATCGCAAGGAGTCCTGAGTGATAGTAAGTGCCGTCTCCAATATTCGCAAACACATGGCGTTCATCTGTAAAGGGCGCTTGACCAATCCAAGGAACCCCTTCACCCCCCATATGGGTAAAGGTGAACGTATCATGGGCGATCCAAATCGCCATGTAATGGCAACCAATGCCGGCGACTGCCCGACTTCCCTCAGGAAGGCGCGTTGTTGAGGTATTGTGAGGACAGCCTGAGCAATAGTAAGGAAGACGCACCAGTTCCGGCTCCCGCTTGAGTTGCTCTTGAAACATGAGGTCAAGCCGATCCATTCCCGCTTTGACGGTTTTTGAATCAGAAAATCGCAAGATACGTTGGGCCACAACGTGAGCAATTTCAGGGACTTGAAGCTCATAAAAGTCGGGCAGCAAAGGCTTGCCCTTTTCATCCTGTTTTCCAACAACCCTTGGCCGCTTTCCATCAGGCAGCCCGTATAAAATATCCTTCACCTGATTTTCAATAAGAGGGCGCTTTTCTTCAATGACAAGGATCTCTTCCAAACCCTCAGCAAAAGCCTTCAACGCTGTGGGCTCAAGTGGCCAACTCATGGCGACCTTATAAAGCGTAATGCCAAGATCTGCGGCTTCTGCTTCGCTTAAGCCCAAATCCTCAAGAGATTGGCGCACATCATGAAACGTCTTTCCAACTGTAATGAGTCCAAGCCTTGGCTTTTTACCGCGGAAGATGGTTTTATCTAAGTTATTTGCCCGAACGAAAGCTTGAGCGGCATTTAACTTATAAAGACGCTGTCTTTTTTCTTGTTCTAAGGGAGCATCAGGCCAGCGGATATTAAGGCCGCCTTCTGGCATTTTAAAATCTGCGGGGAGAATAATTTGTGCGCGCTTTGGGGATACCTGAACGGAAGCTGAGGTGTCCACCGTATCCGCAATGACTTTAAAGGCAACCCAACAGCCTGAATACCGGGATAGGGCCCATCCATAGAGTCCTAAGTCCAAGATGTCTTGAACATTAGACGGAACCAAGACAGGGATAGACGCAGCAATAAACGCGTATTCGCTTTGATGAGGAAGGGTTGATGACTTGCAGGCATGATCATCCCCGGCTAAGGCTAATACCCCTCCATACTGCGAAGAACCAGCCGCATTTGCATGTTTAAAGACGTCTCCACACCGATCAACACCGGGGCCTTTTCCATACCACATGGAAAAGATGCCTTGAACCGTTGAGCCCTTAAATAATCCAGATTGCTGACTTCCCCAAACAGCCGTTGCCCCTAAGTCTTCATTAATACCCGGGGTAAAGACAATGTTACTTTCATCGAGATGCTTTTGGGCTTTCCATAAGGTTTGATCAAAGCCACCCAGAGGTGACCCACGATACCCGGAAATAAACCCAGCTGTATTCAGATCATTCGCTTGATCTCGCAAGCGTTGCATCAAAGGAAGGCGAGCGAGGGCCTGAGTTCCTGTAATATAAATCTGGCCGTCTTCAAGTGTATACTTGTCGTCGAGCTCCACGTGCTTGAGTGCCATTCCCTCACCTTTTCTTGCTTTTGTGGGTAGTCTATGTGAGGAAGAGTATATAAAGCGTTAACGGGGATGGGAAGTCTTAACCTCTCCCCTACTGTGGAAAGAGGTGAAGATTAAAATAACCTTCTAGGAGCAATATTTAAAGGAATACCATATGCTAAATCAAAGCCAGCCGCGAGCGCCTCTTCTTCGGTCATAATTGGCAGTGCAATCTTTTGACTTTTTGGTGGTCTTGGTGTTTTCACCGGAACTGTCCGATCTGGCGAAACTTCTACATCATTTCGCTCTCTTTTTGTTCCTGCAGCATGAGCTGATGAGAGAACTGTTGAACTTAATGCAATTAAACCAACAACATATACTAATTTTTTTACCATAACATTACTCCTTAAATATAAATAAAAAATACTAACTCTAAAATAGTATGTAATCAACATATTTCAATTACCTTTTATTTAAAATTTTAAGTAAAGTTTGTAACCTCATCCAACCCCAAAAAAAAGCGCCGTCCCAGATGCTCTCGGGGACGACGCCTCACTGCCATTAAGTTAAGCAAAACAGCCCACCACCTGGGTCGTCCCGGAAACAAGAATATCTTGAGCGAAGCTCAAGTCTTCTTGTTGTCCGGGATCCAGGACCAATACTCTTTCCGGAGGAAAGAAGGAATCATTACATTGCTTCGCAATGAGTTATTGCCCGGGACGACGCCAGTGTGTGAGTTTAGTTGAGGTATTAGATTACCCTATAGGCGCCTTAGATATAATTACTCTGTATCATCGTCATAAATATTAAAGTCTATTCTTCTGATGGGTTCATCTCGTTGATGTCTAGTCCTTGCTTTCTTTACAGGGGCTCCAAAAGGGGATAGCTCTCGATTTTCTTTCTCTGGGGTTTGCATGGCCTCAGCGGTTGAGCTGAAAGCTAGCAGACTTATAATTAACATTAACTTTTTTACCATATTTATACTCCTTTATTATAGGCAAAGGGGACCCTAGATCATAAGAATAATATAATCAATAAGTTTCGATTAAAATTTATTTAAAATTTTAGATAAATTGTAAGTGATTATTTCCCGATTTTACTGATCAACTCTGGCACAAGGGTGAAGAGATCCCCAACGAGTCCGTAATCTGCCAACTGGAAGATGGGTGCATCTGGATCTTTATTAATTGCAACAATCACTTTGCTGTCCTTCATCCCGGCTAAATGTTGGATGGCACCGGATATCCCAATCGCAATGTAAAGAGAGGGCGCAACGACTTTCCCTGTTTGTCCCACTTGGTAATCATTGGGAACAAAGCCCGCATCAACAGCGGCGCGAGAGGCCCCAATGGCAGCTCCTAACTTATCAGCAAGTTGTTCAATCAGAGTAAAGTTTTCCTTATTTTGAAGGCCTCGACCACCTGACACAATAATAGAGGCAGACGTTAATTCTGGTCTGGTTGATTTGCTTTGCTCAAGCTTCACAAATGTGGCTGTGGGTTGTTCAGGTTTCTTAAACGCATAGGCTTCAATGGAGGCTTTGGAGGCACCCGGCGCCGCCCTGTCAAAGGCTGTCGGACGTATGGTCATCACCTTAATGGGATCATCAGATCTGACTGTCGCAAGCACGTTCCCTGCATAAATAGGGCGCACAAATGTTTTGTTATCGTCAATTTTAATAACATCTGAGAGTTGAGCAACACCTAATAAGGCTGCAATCCTTGGCAACAGGTTCTTCCCAAATGTCGTCGAGGGCGCCAGAATAAATTCATACGACTTCCCCAACTCAACCAATGTTTTCGTCATTTGTTCAGCGATAGGATAGGAAAGAGCTGGATCTTCGACGCACCAGACCTTTTCAACACCTTCGTGAGAGGCTGCATCATCAGCAACTTTCTTGACGGAACTTCCCATGACGACAACGTGTATAGGAACTGAAAATTCTTTTGCTGCTGTGAGGGTCGCCAATGTTGCGGGTGAAAGGGTATCCTTTTCATGTTCTGCAATCAGAAGAAGTGCCATCAAATCACCTTTGCTTCATTACGGAGTTTATCAATAAGCTGATCCACGGTTTCAACCTTTATGCCCGCTTTCCGTCCTGGAGGCTCTGAGACGCTGAGAGTTTTCAGGTGAGGACTCAAGTCGACGCCTAAGGCTTCTGCAGTTAAAATCTCAAGAGGCTTTTGCTTGGCTTTCATGATATTCGGGAGTGTTGCATACCGCGGTTCATTCAGGCGTAGGTCGGTTGTAAGAACTGCGGGAAGGGGCATCTGAAGTGTCTCAAGCCCCCCATCCACTTCCCGAATGACCTCAATCTCTTTATTTTTCACGGTGAGTTTGGATATAAACGTTCCTTGCGGCCATCCTAAAAGGGCCGAGAGCATTTGCCCTGTTTGGTTGCAATCATCATCAATCGCTTGCTTTCCTAAGATGACGAGCTCAGGTGATTCACGTTCAACAAGAGCTTTCAAGGCCTGAGCGACCCCTAAAGGCTGGGTTTCAAGAGACGTCTCAATATGGATGGCGCGATCGGCCCCTAGAGCAAGAGCTGTTCTGAGGGAATCCTGACAAGATTTATCCCCGATGGTGACCACGACAATTTCAGTGGCGCTCCCCTTTTCCTTGAGACGCACGGCCTCTTCCACAGCAATTTCATCAAAGGGATTCAACGACATCTTAACGCCAGCGAGATCAACGCCGGAATGGTCCGCTTTCACACGTACCTTCACGCTATAGTCAACAAGACGTTTAACAGCGACAAGGACCTTCATTTTTTTCTCCCCTTATCTGTGAGCCCCCGGTACCCACAGAACATCCCCTTTTTCTTGAGCGTTGGCAAAGCGGGCCAACACAAACAGTAAATCCGACAGACGGTTCACGTACTGAATAACGTACGGATTCACGGTTTCAGATTCTTGGAGTAAGCATACCATTCTTTCCGCCCGTCTCACAACAGTTCTTGCTTGATGAAGGTAAGCTGCAAGAGTTGATCCACCGGGAAGAACGAAAGAAGTTAAGGGGGGAAGTGCTTGATTATAATGGTCTATTTTCTCTTCGAGATAGGTTACTTGAGTGGGTTGAATGCGGAGGCGTGCCTCACCCGGTTTGTCATCCGGCGCACACAAATCTGCGCCCACATCAAAGAGATCATTTTGAATATGGGAGAGGAGGTGATCGATGTCTCCTTTTGCGTGAAGCCGAACAATCCCAATACAGGAGTTGGCTTCGTCGATATCCCCAATGGCTGCAATGCGGGGGGAGGCCTTTGAAACGCGCTTTGCATTCCCGAGCGACGTTTTCCCTTTGTCACCACCTTTGGTGTATATGCGCGTTAAGAGCACCATCTACTTCACCTTAAAGAGGAGGAGGAGTGAAAAAATCAAGATGGCAAGCGCTTGGAAGAAAATACGGTAACGCATGAATCTATTGCTGCGTTCGCCCGATTCTTTCCCTTCTTTAGACATATTGAGAAGACCAAGCACTAAAGCCCCAACCGTTGCGACCATAGCAGCAATAAGGAGGATCTTTAGGACAAGTGCAGTCGTCATAAATTATATTTTTTAAGCAGCTCATTCAATTCATCAACCGTACATAAACCCAAATGAACGGGGCTCGCCGGTTTGATTTCATTGATTTTCTGGTGCGTTTTTAAACGAATCCCTTGGATTGTATTTCGCGTTGTTCCAATCATGCGGATAATGTCACTATCTGAAATCTCAGGAACTTCCTTGAGAAGCCATGCGATACCGTTCGGTTTGGCTTGGCGCAGGGAAACAGGCGTATACTTTGCCCTTTTCTTGAATTTTCCTTCGTGCGTTGGGGGGGATAAACCAAGCTTTGCGGAAGGATCTGCCTGACACCGTTCAATTTCTTCAAGGGTCAATTGGCCTGAGGCAACCGGATCATGGCCGACCATACCAACAGCAATTTCACCATCAGCGATGGCTTGAACTTCTAGAGGGTGCAAATTACAAAATTCGCCAATCTGCTCAAATGATAACGTTGTATTATCAATCAGCCAGACAGCCGTCGCTTTGGGCATAAGGGGTGCAGTCATTGAGCTCCCGCCTTTCTCTTGTTTATAAAATTTCTTAGGCATTCAATCACAGGTTAGCGATCTCTCAAACACAAATTTTTAAAAATCTTCATCTCCGAAGCAAATTCCTAAGGCCCGAGCCGTTTTAACTAGGGTTCCCCCCACATCAACCGCTTGATATCCCTCAATAGCTTGTTGGATAGGAACATCTACGACTTTTCTATTTTGCCAAGCGACCATGCGATCGAATTTCCCTTCGGCAATCAAATCGACAGCATGAACGCCAAAAACGGAGGCGAGAACGCGGTCTTGAAAAATAGGCTGGCCTCCGCGCTGAACATGCCCGAGGACCGTAAAGCGAGTCTCCGCTCCCGTAAGCTCTGTCATACGGTTCGCAAGGTACTGGGAGATTCCGCCATATCGGCTTTTACCGCTTTGATCCGTAATTGTCGCCTTATCCCCTAACTCAGTCCCCACAGCTTCAGAAACGACGACAAGCGCAAAATTGCGCCCATTCTCTTGAAGGGACTTAATTTTATGGGCCACCGCTTCAATGTTATACGGAATTTCGGGAATGAGGATAACATCTGCACCGCCTGCAATTCCTGCGGAAAGAGCGATATGCCCCGCATCCCGTCCCATCACTTCAAGGATCATAACCCGGTCGTGACTTGCAGCCGTCGGTTGAAGACGATCAAGGGCTTCCGTTGCAACATCAACCGCTGTCATAAAGCCAACCGAATGTTCCGTATGGCTCAGATCGTCATCAATCGTCTTTGGGATGGTGATAAGATTGAGTCCCCCTTGCTGAGCAAGGCGCCTCAGGATCGCTTGGCTTCCGTCACCCCCAATGCCAATCAATGCATCGAGTTTAAGAAGCTTGTAGCCCTCAATAAGCTCTTCAGAGATATCTCTCAGACTTCCATCGGGAAATGGATAAGCAAAAGGATCTCCCTTATTTGTGGTCCCTAAAATCGTTCCGCCTTGACGGAGAAGATTCCCAGTACACCCAGGAAGTTCAAACTTTATAGCATCAACAGGGCGACGCATCAGGCCATGGGTTCCTTGATGAATCCCATACACTTCCCAGCCATAAGTTTGGATTGCTCGCAAAGTCACAGCTCGAATAACGGCGTTCAGACCCGCACAATCCCCACCACTTGTTAAAATGCCAATCTTTTTCATCAAATTACCCTTGTTATTTTTTAGGAGGAAACATTAGCATTCCTTTTCTTAAGGGTACACTAGGAATTGTTGGGAGCGTAAAAATTTCTTCTTTCACCTCTCCCCGTTGTGGGAGAGGTCGACGCGCAGCGGCGGGTGAGGGGTACTTAAAACCATCTTCCTCTGCGGGTTGTCCTCTTTTGGGTTCAATCACCAGTTTTCTCGCCCCCTCACCCGACCTTTCAGGTCGACCTCTCCCACGCTGGGGAGAGGTGTCACAAACACTGATAATTTTTAGGGGGGATTTTATCCGAAAAATTTGCTATACTCCCCATTCATTGAAAAGTCGAGTGGGTTATGACGACTGAAGATTTAAAGAACAAGTTGACCAGATTGAAGGAAGAGCATCAAGGCTTAGATGCTGCGATTGCTGTTATGCGTGCGACGCCCCGTCATGATCAACTCGCGCTTCAGCGATTGAAAAAGAAAAAACTGAAGCTGAAGGATGAAATCTTGAGGACCCAAGCCAAGCTGCTCCCTGATATTATTGCTTAGTGTTGATGAACGTAAAGGAATACCGATGACAGTCACAGTCCGTTTTGCCCCTTCTCCTACAGGATATCTCCATATCGGAAGTGCACGAACAGCGCTTTTCAACTGGTTATTTGCCCGTCATCATGGTGGGAAAATGTTGCTGCGTATTGAAGACACGGACAGAGAACGCTCCACCCAAGATGCGGTGGAGGCTATATACAAAGGGCTCGAGTGGCTTGGCATACCGTGGGATGAGACCCCTCTTCACCAAGTTGATCATCAACTGCGTCATGTGGAAGTTGCAAATGAGCTTCTCTCCAAAGGGATGGCCTATTATTGCTATTGTTCCCCGGAAGAACTGGAAGCCATGCGGGAAGAGGCCCGTGAGAAGAAACTCCCGCCTCGTTATGATGGCCGCTGGCGTGACCGGGACCCCTCGGAAGCCCCCAAAGATATAAAGCCTGTCATTCGCTTTAAATCCCCTCAAGAAGGGGAGACCGTCATCCATGACATGGTACAAGGCGAAGTTCGTGTGCCCAATCAACAAATGGACGATTTGATCATTTTACGGGCGGATGGAACACCGACCTATAACCTTTCCGTCGTCGTTGATGATCATGATATGGCCATAACCCATGTTATCCGCGGTGATGATCATTTAACAAATATGTTCCGTCAGTTTCACATATTCCAAGCCATGGGGTGGAAGATTCCTCACTATGCCCATATCCCTCTGATCCATGGACCTGATGGAGCCAAGCTCTCTAAACGTCATGGAGCCCTTGGGGTCGGTGCGTATCGGGAGATGGGCTATTTGCCTGAAGCATTGCGAAATTATTTGCTCCGTCTCGGCTGGAGCCATGGGGACGCTGAAATTATTTCAACAGAAGAAGCTATCGCCTGGTTCGATCTAGATCATGTTGGGAAATCTCCGGCACGTTTTGACTTTGCAAAACTTACGAATTTGAATGGTCATTATATTCGAGAAGCCGACAATGACTATTTATTGAAAAGTCTTCTGCCACTCCTTGAGAGTAAGCTAGGTACCACCGTGAATGCAGAAGGCCGTGACTTTCTGAAACGAGGTATGAATGGTCTCAAGCAACGCGCCAAAACCCTTGTTGAGCTTACAGATAGTTGCCTGTTTTATCTAGCACCTCAACCTCTTGCAGAGGACGCGCGCAAATTTGTTGAGGGGGAAGGGCACCAGATCCTGAAAATGATGGAAGGGCATTTAGAGGCTTTGCCTGAGAGTTCCTGGACGGAGTCTCAGCTTGAAAACTACGCACGTGAGATTGCAGAAGAGAAAGAAATAAAGCTCGGAAAAATGGCGCAACCCTTGCGAGTCGCCCTTACGGGAACGACTGTGTCACCGAGTGTGTTTGAAATCATGCACGTTTTGGGGAAAGATAAGACATTGGAAAGATTGCGGCTTATTGCTTAAAGGCACCCTAACCTCTCCCCTGCGTGGGAGAGGTCGACGCGCAGCGGCGGGTGAGGGGGACAGATCACTTTAATGAAACTTCAAAGAACACTGTCTACGGCCCACCCCTCACCCGCCCTAAAGGGCGACCTCTCCCACAAGGGGAGAGGTGAAGATTTAAAGCGTAGTTAATGCGACTCTCAGATCGGGAGATAAGGTATAGGTTGGCCCTAAAGCCAAAGTTGCCTTTGCCACATTGATATGAACCCTTGTTTTACCAGGAGGAGCCTTTTCAAAAAGCCGAATGAGCTTTTGAGCTTGATCTTCCGACTCAATAGCCACCGAAAACACTCCCCCATCAAGGGCTTTTTCCAAGGTCTCAATCCCCTGACACGTCAACCTGAGGGTGTCATCATTGAGTTGAGCCGATACGGTCATCAATAAGGCCGTTCCTGGCTCAAGCATCTCTCGATACTGACTGAGAAGCTCGGAAAACACTGTGACTTCAAAAACACCTGTCGAATCAGAGAGTTGAACGAAAGCATAGCGCTGCCCACTTTTTGCCGCTCGTTCTTGCTTTGTGATCACAATCCCCGCAAGACGGTAGGTTTGAGCATCTCTGCCCTCTTCTGCCCGTGTTTGCATCTCAGCAGCTTCCACAACGCCTAAGGACTTCAACGAATCACCGTACGCATCCAACGGATGGGAAGTCATATAAAAACCAACAGCTGCGAACTCAAGTTTAAGCCGTTCAAGAGGCGGCCATTCCTCAACAACTTTCAATTGAGGACGGGTCACATCAAGTCCAAATAGACCTTGGGGGCGTTTATCTTCATTTCCATAACGCAGAAGAATCTCAAGATTTTCCATCAGCAATCGGCGACAGGGATTAAGACTATCGAGAGCCCCTGATGTGATGAGGTTCTCCATCTGACGTTTGTTAATAATACGTCCATCAAGTCTTTCAACAAAATCAAAGATATCCTTGAAGGGGCCATTTTTATCCCGCTCTTCCATCAGCGCTTCCATGGCTGCCGCTCCCACATTCTTGAGGGCTGCCAGGGCATATCGGATGGAGCCATTTTCCACCTTAAATCCCGCGTGAGACTCATTGACATCCGGGGCAAGGAGAGGAATCCCAAGACGTTTCACCTCACGAGCAAAATGAGTTAGCTTATCCGTATTATGAATTTCATGGGTCATGAGAGCCGCCATAAACTCAACAGGATAATGGGCCTTCAGATAAGCCGTTTGATAAGTAATCAGCGCATAAGCTGCTGCATGCGCTTTCGGGAACGCGTAACTTGCAAACTTCTCAATCTGATTGAAAAGATCTTTTGCCGTTCCCGGCGTACCCCCTGTTCGCTCTAAGACACCGTCGATGAACGTTTTGCGTTGGGCGTCCATTTCAGACTTGATTTTCTTACCCATTGCGCGTCTGAGAAGGTCAGCTCCACCCATGGTAAAGCCTGCGAGATCTTTCGCCATTTGCAGAACCTGCTCTTGATAGACAATGACGCCATGGGTTTCATTCAAGATCGGCTCAAGTTCATCATACAGATACGTGACTTTTTCATCCCCATGACGACAGGCAATATAACGGGGGATATTATCCATGGGACCTGGACGATACAGCGCCACAATCGCGATAATCTCTTCCAGGCGATCAGGCTTTACCTTCCGTGTGACATCTGTCATCCCGCTGCTTTCCACTTGGAATATACCGATGGTCTCAGCTTTGCATAAAAGCTCAAAGGATTTCGGATCATCCAGAGGGATACACGTGATATCAAGATCAATGTCTCTATCTTTCAGGTATTCAATGGTTTGTTGAATTACGGTCAACGTTTTGAGGCCCAAGAAGTCGAACTTCACAAGACCCGCTTGCTCAACGTATTTCATATTAAATTGAGTCGCGGGCAAGGGAGAGCGGGGGTCGAAGTATAAAGGCACCATCTCATCTAAAGGCTTGTCTGAAATCACAACACCTGCGGCGTGGGTTGAAGCGTGACGATAGAGACCTTCTAATTGCAGTGCAATATCAATGAGATGCTTTACTTCAGGATCGTCCATCATTTGCTTCAATTGAGGTTCGATCTCAATAGCTTCCTCAAGAGTGACGGGATTTGCAGGATTGTTCGGAATCAACTTACAAATCCGGTCCACTTGCCCGTAAGGCATTTGCAACACGCGACCCGTGTCCCGCAGAACGGCTCTCGCTTGCAGTTTACCAAAGGTAATGATATGGGCGACTCGGTCTGCTCCATATTTATCCCTCACGTAGCGTATGACCTCATCTCGCCTTTCTTGACAAAAGTCGATATCAAAGTCCGGCATGCTGACACGCTCTGGATTCAGGAAGCGCTCAAACACAAGTCCAAAATGTAAGGGATCCAGATCTGTAATCGTCAACGACCAGGCAACAACGGACCCTGCTCCCGATCCACGACCCGGTCCTACAGGGATCTTTTGGGCTTTTGCCCATTTGATAAAGTCAGCAACGATCAGGAAGTAGCCTGAAAACTTCATTTGCTCAATGACATCAAGCTCATACTCAAGTTGCTTAAAATAGGTTTCTCGCTTTGAGACCTTTGTTTCTTCATCCATGTCCGGCTTAAAAACATATCGACTTAGTCGTTCTTCAAGGCCGAGACGGGCTTGCTTCCGCAGCTCTTCCACCTCCCCCTCACACGGGAAAGAGGGCAAGATTGGATCAATCGGTCGCAAGAGAAAACTACAGCGTTGCGCAATAACTTGAGTGTTTATAATGGCTTCTGGAAGATCAGCAAACAGGGCTTCCATTTCTTGCGGGGACTTAAAACAATGATCAGGGGTCAGGCGACGGCGGTCCGTTTCATTCACATAATTCCCTCCCGCAATACACAAAAGCGCATCATGGGCTTCATAGAGGGAGGGTTCAGGAAAGAAGGCTTCATTGGTCGCAACGATGGGAACATCATGGGCATAGGCTAAGTCCAGAAGTGCTTCTTCAATGCGATGATCTTCAGGGGTTTGAGTTCCCTGACGGGACAGCTCAATATAGAGGCGATCCTTAAAGAGCGGCTTCAGCGTTTTAAGATAATCCTCACCATCAAGGCCTTTTGCGAGACGCTTATTGAGCCCACCTTGTGCCCCACCCGTTAAGGCAATCAAACCTTCAGACCATTTCTCAAGAACGTCAAAGGCGATTTGCGGACTATCGGCTCCCTTACCGTTAAGATAAGTATGGGAGACGATTTTCAGAAGGTTGAGGTAGCCTATCTGATTTTGAACGAGGAGAACTATTGTGTCGGTCTCATTCTTTACATCAGACGTCAATTGGATCTGACACCCGATAATCGGTTGAACGCCTGCGTCCTTTGCCGCCAGGGAAAATTCCATCGCCCCAAACAGATTTCCTGAGTCAGTCATGGCAACCGCAAGCATCTCATGCTTTTTTGCAAGCGCGATAAGCTTTTTAACAGGAATAGCCCCTTCGAGGAGGGAATAAGCCGTATGAACTCTGAGATGCGTGAACATGATAACCTCGTTATATGTCTTATATAACAAAAGGGAAGAAGAGCGAAAGGGGTTCTTTCACCTCTTCCCTGTGTGGGAGAGGTCGACGCGCAGCGGCGGGTGAGGGGCATTAAATCCATCTTTTTCAAGAACGCGTCTCATCGATCTCGGTTTGTAACATGTGTTGATGTCCCCCTCACCCGCCCCAAAAGGGGCGATCTCTCCCACGCTGGGGAGAGGTGAAAACAATATTATTTGTTTTATTGCAATTATATGATATTATATATTATATGAATATTGTTTAATGGTGCTAATATGCGTAAGTACTTTTATTTGTTCTCAAGTTTATTATCTATTTTCCCAGGGGCACATGCAGCCAAACTGGGTGAAACCGATGCAATTAAGCTTACCCATCGTCACCCTTCTAAAATATCCGCAGATCAAATGCTTAAGAAATCAACAAAAATTAAAAAGAAAATAGATTTCATTTCTCAAATCTCAAATAAGGGTACCCCTCCTTTGAAACCTTCTCATCCCATCGAAATCGTCATCAAAAAACCTATTCATCGGATGTCACCTGTGGTCTCGAAAGAGGGTGAAGCCTATAAAGTTAACCCTCAATTTGTGAGTGGCGTTCAGACTTACGCAGACATGGCTGATCTGAGTTACCACCTTGTCAAAGGGCGAAACGAGTTATCAACGGAAGGTCTTGAGAAATTTATGAGTCAAGGCTGGAAGATCACAGCTTTCGGTGGTTTTAGCGGCAACGCGAAGTTCGATAAAAGTCAGTATGACGCAAAAAATAGAGATCTTGCTGGATTTGTTGCCTCCCATTCAAAAACGGGCGAAGCCGTTGTTGTTTTCCATGGATCTCAGGATAGTTATGATTGGGAAAACAACTTTGACGCCCAAATGGTGGGTGCAAAAGATATGGGCTTTAAGTTTGAGGGAAAAGTTGCCCGTGGATTTGCCTCACGCTACATGTCAGCCAAGAGCAGTATTTATGGGATTCTCAACAACGCGTACGCTGGCCTCGATGAGGCAGCAAAGAACAACTTCCACATTACTGTCACAGGGCACAGTCTTGGCGGAGGCATAACGACTCTTGGCTATGCTGATATCTCAACCGATTATGCGAAGGCCCTATGGGGTTCAGAATACATAAACGCAGAACACAATCGAATTCGAGGATATGCGATGTCACCCCCCAGAGCTATCGATCAGGTAGCTGTTGATCACTTAAGCAAGGATGCTGGCGTCCATAATATCATCATCGATACCAATGATTTAGATCCCGTGAGCATTATCGGAGGTCCTGGTAAATCCTTTACTAAATGGTTGAAATCATCTTCAGATGTTGGACCCACGCGATGGTTACTCGCCACATTAAGAGCGTTTGGTATAACTGAAGAAAGCAACCCTCATAAAGCAGCAGAACTGTATGGGGGAGGGAAGCACTTCGGCTTTAAAGCCCTTCAAGACACAAACGAGACAATTGCAAAAGCCCATAGTCTTCCTGAAGATCCAAAAATTATGGAAGAGATTAATAAAAAAGGTTTCTTTGCACGCACCTATGCAAAAGCGAAAAGATATGTTGAAACCAAACTCGCCCCTTATCACTATGGAAAATTACAAGCTCATGGAGCCGCTTTTGAGCCTCGCCTCATTCAGCCTGAAACTCTTGAAGCTAGGATTAACAAGGCCTACACCCCCCCACCAGACCCTCTTCCTAAAAAGCCCTAGCATAAAATGTTTCACGTGAAACATTTTTGGAAAATCGTCATATAATTCCAGACTCACAGCCATCATTACAATGACGATTGTGGCGCCTCTCGTTCACGATCAATCACAAGTTTCTGTTTTAACACCCAAGGTGAGTCAGGGTGAATCTTTTCAGCTTCCTCTAGAAGTGAATTTGCCCCGTTAAAATCCGAATTATGCAGAGCTAACTCAATCGCTCCTTTAAGACCTAAAAAAGCCGTCGATGGATTTTTCGTTAACTCAAAAAAACATTGGCCGGCTCTCAATGTGTTATTGGTTTTACAATAAAGATTCCCCGAGAACCAGAGAAACAAAGGATTCTTAGATAAGGTCTTTGCTGCTTTCTTTTGATATACGAGAGATTTCGTGAACATTTCAGCCTCATAGAGGGTCAAAAAAGCCAGAAGCTTCTGGTCCGCATTAGATTCTTTCGAAGGATGAAAATAGGATTTTATGCGATGAGGGAGTTTAAATATCCAGAATAAAATTCTAATTGTAAAAATAAAAAGAAACAACAAGAGTATAATGACTATAAATGAAATAACCAATGTACTTTGATATTCAAATCCAAGCCAAGTAATCTCAACATGGCCAGAATCTTTAAGAATCCATAGACCAAGACCTGCAACAATAAAAACAAGGAATGCAAAAGCGAGCAGCCACTTCATGGGGTGCCCCCTTGGGCGAGATCGTTAAGAATCTGACTCAATATGTTCTCAAGCATCCGTCGATCACCTGCGGCTTGCAGCCATACAGCAAGCTTTTGCTTCTCAAGGTCCGGAAGCTTTTCATACGCTGCGATTGCCTTTACAATATCATGGTTGAGGAGTTCTTTATGAACATCTTCCAACTGCCCATATTTATAGCCACCACTTGAATCTATTTTGCGAACACTTATCAACGATTTCACTTTTCTTTTAACTCTTTCCCAAAGCGTTAGTTCCTCAGCAGGAATAGAGGGCTGTTGAGGGGCCCCCAATAATTGATCCAGTTTTGTATACGTTAAGCAGTGTTGAATGGGGGCTAAGGAGACAAGCTGAGCTTGTGCCCAGGGCTCGGGTGTTCTTGAAAGAAAGGCTTTCAACGCGTCTATAGAAATCGATTCTTCAAGAACACCCCTATAAAGTTCAACTGAAATGAGCTTGTTTGACGAGTATTGAGGAGGCCCGGATCGTTGTTCTAAGGTTATAATTCTTTGTGAAAGTGCCTCTAAATCCTGCTGGAATTCTTGAGGCTTCGGCGCACTAGGTTTCACTTCAAGAGTTTGTTGTGGAAGGGGGACATTCACTTGATTTCTTTTCCAAACAACAAAAGATGCAAAAAGAAAAACAATAAGCAATATAATATAGATTATATTTTTTTTAATAAAAGTCACCCTGTCATTATTCTTTTTTTTCATTAAAGTGCCCTATCATGGCTTCTGTTGTCGGCTTAGAGCTAACCCAGACCTTTTCCCAAGGAATTAACCTTGCTTTTTCTGCCACATTTTCGCTTAAACATAAAGAGGTCATGTGGGATGTTGACCCTTCGAGCTTGCCTTTTTTTAATAAATTAACAAAAACAGTCGTTGTTCGGGGCGAAAAAAACATAACATGAGTTAGGGTTTTGTTTTGAATGTCTTCAATCAAAGACACGGGAAGTTCTGACGCATCTTCGATTTTATAAACAATCTGCCGTCTTGCATCAAAACCATGTGCATTCAATGTCTCAACGAGTCTTCCAGTGACTTTCTCCCCTGAGAGGTGAATGAGAGGGCCCTTCTTTGGATCAGCCTGTGAGAGGATAACTCCAACCAAGTCTTGACTTGTTCCCGACCCTCTAAAGACAGTCGTAAACCCCATCTCTTGAGCCAATGAAGCTGTTTGATCTCCTACTACAAAAAGGGGGATCTGTTTGAGATCCTCCCTGGCTTCAAGGCTGTATAAGGCATTTTTGCTGGTGATTATGAAGGCTTGCGGAGTACCTAAGTCAGGAAATGGCAGGAAATGGGGTTTAAATAAGGGGTAGAGAGTCGAGTGAATATTCTTTTGTTTTAGACAATGAGCGAGGGATTGTGCCTCAGTTTGCGGGCGAATTATGAGAACGTTTGGCATGACTGTTTCTTAATAAGAGCCGCGGCTTCACTCCCGATTTTCTCAGGCTCATTTGAGGGCCCTGAGTGGGAAATAAAGTGCATATTATGCCCTTCAGGTTCACTGATCATTCCCTTAAAAAAGAGATGATTTCCTTCAATATAAGCAAACCCCGCAATAGGCGTGCGACACGAGCCATTTAAGTCCCTCATGAAGGCTCGTTCTGCCGAAACGGCTTGAAAGGTGGACAAGTGATTGAGAGGTCTTAACAGCTCAAGGGTTGATGCGTCGTCTTCCCGACACTGAATCCCAAGGGCACCTTGAGCAACGGCCGGAAGAAATTCATCAATGGACAAAACTTGTGTCGCTTTATCGAGCATATCCAAGCGCTTAAGGCCCGCCACAGCAAGAAGCGTTGCATCGAATTCACCCTCCATAATCTTGCTCAATCGCGTCGGGACATTGCCTCTTAAATTAGCGACTTTAAATTGAGGATACTTTTTCATGACGTGAGCTTGCCTGCGCAGAGAGGAAGTCCCAAACACAGCCCCTTCCGGGAAGTCTTCTAAAAGCCGACCGTCCCGAGTAATAAGGGCATCCCGTGGATCTTCTCTCTCGAGCATTGCGGGAAAAACAAGTCCTTTAGGAACGTCAGCGGTGACGTCCTTCATAGAATGAACAGCAATGTCGATGTCTTTCATTTCAAGAGCCATCTCAATTTCCTTGGTAAAGAGAGATTTCCCCCCCAAATCGGTCAAGCTTCTGTCTACGATTGTATCACCGGTTGTCTTAATGGGGACGATTTCAATGCGATCTTTGAGTGTGGGATGATGGGCAACAAGCGTTCGGATCACGATATCCGTTTGTACAAGAGCAAGAGCGCTTCCGCGCGTTCCAAGACGTAGTGTTTTCATGGGAACTGACTTTAGAGGAAGAGAAGAGGTTTGGAAAGGGGGTGATAAAGTTGGACAAATTATGTAGTGGCCTACCTAATTTGTCCAAGATTGTTACACTAGATTAGCTCACCCAAAAAAAGCCTTTAAAATGGCTTCATAAATTGAGGACAAGCGCGTTATATCTTTCAGTGACACGTGCTCATCCACTTGATGCATTGTTGCCTCAAGCATGCCGCACTCAATGACGGGACAATAGGTGCTGATAAAGCGTCCATCAGACGTTCCCCCGGTTGTACTCAGACTGGGGGGATGGCCTGTAACGGACTCGACGGCTTTTTGAATGAGAGTAATTTTTTCTTTATCGGTGGTCAGAAAGGCATTCCCATGAAAGGAAAGACTCAGCTCATGATCTCCTGCCAATTTTTCGCATAGGGTGAGCACAGCCTTTCCCAGCTCCTTATCCCTTTGAAGCGTATTGAGGCGAATACCAAACCGTGCAGCGACTTTATACGGAATAATATTGGAAGCAAGATTTCCCACATCAATAGAGGTGACTTCAAAGCGGGACGGTTCAAACAACTCTGTCCCCTTATCGAGAGGGAGTTTGTATAAGGCATTGAGACAGGCCAACATTCGGGGAATCGGATTGTCTGTGTTTTGTGGGTAGGCAATATGTCCTTGCTTTCCATAACAAATCAAATGACCGGTAATACTGCCTCTCCGCCCAATTTTGAGCGAGTCTCCCACCTGAACAAGTGAGGTTGGCTCACCAATTAAGCACAGATCAGGAATGAGTTCATTTTCAGCGAGAAAGGGGAATACATGTTGTGTACCGAAGATAGCATCTCCTTCTTCATCTCCTGTAATCAAGAGACTTATGGTTCCAGAATGAGAACTGAACCGTGAAAGGGCACTGATAAATGCCGCAATCGCACACTTCATATCAGCAGCACCGCGTCCCCATAGCTTTCCGCTTTTTATAACCCCTTCGAAAGGATCATTTTTCCATTGGGACGCCTCACCCACGGGAACAACATCCGTGTGTCCTGCAAAGCAAAAGTGGGGAGACCCTGACCCTTTGGTGGCATAAAGATTCCCAATTCCTTCCCAATCAAGACGTTCACAGTCAAACCCGAGAGCCGTCAGATGACGCTCAATCACTTCAAGAGCTCCAGCATTCTGAGGGGTAATGCTGGGACAACGGATTAACTCTTGAGAAAGGGAGATCGGATCCATTAGCGAAGTAACTCATTGATTGAGGTTTTAGAGCGGGTTTTTTCATCAACCTGCTTCACAACAACAGCGCATTGCAAAGATGGCTTTAGCGGATTTTTATCGGGTAAAACGCCAGGAACAACAACCGAATAGGGAGGAATCTTCCCGTAACTGATGGCCAATGTTTCACGTGAAACAATTTTGGTGGACGCCGTTAAGATGAGCCCGGCGCCAAGGACACTGCCCTCTCCAATAAAAACACCCTCAACAATCGTTGAGCTTGCGCCGATAAAGCAATTATCTTCAATGATAACAGGATCGGCTTGGATTGGCTCAAGAACCCCCCCAATGCCCACATTATCGGAAATGTGACAGTTTTTTCCGATCTGTGCACACGATCCAATTCTGACAGCGGAATCAATCATGGTCCCAGAATCGATATAGGAACCCACATTAATAAAAGAGGGCATAATGATGGCACCAGGCGCAATATAGGCTGAGTGACGAACGATTGCTCCGGGAACCACACGAATCTCGGATTCTCTAAATTGATCTTCGCTCCATTCTTCAAACTTGAGGGGCATTTTGTCAAAGGCAGGCGTCAAGTGAAAGTCCATCATAAAGCAATCATTCAACCTGAAAGAGAGAAGAATCGCCTTCTTCACCCACGCATTCGTGACCCAACCATCCTGGCGTTTTTCTGCAACTCGTAAGTCCCCTCGATCAAGTTCAAAGAGGATTTCACGGACGGCTTCCCTGATTTCTCCCGTCGTTGAGGACGATAGGGTCTGCCGCTCTTCCCAAGCTTTCTCAATCACCTCTTCGAGATGGGACCTATCTTTAAACATGCGTTACTTCCCTTTCCTACATATCCAGCAATGGTGTCTTCACCTCTCTGGGGCCACTGCCATTGAGTTAAGACCAAAACAACCACCGAAGTCTACCCCGGACTCGTCATTGCGAGCCCCGTTAGGGGCGTGGCAATCCATCTGCCTTCCTTTTTAATAACATACCCTATCTTTCATTTAGTTCCCCTGCAACAGGTGAAGTAGGAAGAAAGATGGATTGCCACGTCCCTTTCAGGGACTCGCAATGACGAAGTATGGGATGGCAATAAGCAATTTACTTGACTATATACAAATTTATCTGCTATTAAAATTTTCCAAAGTATTATTACTATAGAGGTTTTATTATGAATTTATTCCGCTCTGTCATTTTCATCTTAACTTTTCTCTCTCTTTCCGCTGTGCAGGCAAGATATGGCCTCCCTTCAGAAGCCGGGATTGAGTGCATCAAGAATGAGACAAGTATTGTTGTGAATGCAGACGGAACCTATAAGATCATTGTGGATGAACAAATAAAGATTCTCAATGAAAACGCTCGGCAGAATTTTTCTGTCCAAACTTTGCATTTTGATAAATTATTTGCGAATTTAAAAATCCTTGAAGCGAAAACAATACTTGATGGAAAAGAATACCCCCTTACAAAAGAAAAAATAGAGATAAAGCCTCTTGCGAGTGACCCCACAGGATTAAGTGAGACTTATCAAGTGCTTATTCCGTTTGAGAATGCTGTGATCGGGTCGATTTTGCATCTTCGTTACGAGCAAGATGTTTTTAAAACACAGGTTCCGAATTTCTTTGAAACAGTTTTATCTTATACAAATGGATATCACTGGAAAGATTCAAATATTACAATCACATCCGCTCTCCCTTTGAATGTGCAGGTCAATGATCCTAAAAAACACTTGGATTTTAAACATGAAAAATCAGGGGCAAATGAGGTTTATAAAATTCGCCTGATCAAACCCTTTCTTGAATGTATCGTTCATGAGACGGATAACAACAGTTTAGAGCCTGAAAAACAAACCTACATCTTTGCATCAACCGAAGATCCTCATCATCAACGCATCTCTAAAATATCAGGCGAAGTCTATGAAAAAATTATCAAAGCACCGCTTCCCAAACAACTTGAAAAAATGGTTGAGAAAGCTAAAAAGCTAAAGACCGAAAATGAACAGATTACCTCCGTCATCTCAGATTTAATTGAGACGATTCATTACTTAGGCACCTGGAAGGGCGACGGAAATCTGTACCCCCGCACGCTCGATACAATCGTAAAATCGGGTTATGGAGATTGTAAAGAGTACTCAACGTGCCTTGTGGCGACTTTAAGAGCTTTAGGATTCGATGCGAATGTTGCTTTCGTGAATCGGGGCGAACTTTACCTTCATAACAAAAAAGGAGTTCCTTTAAGGGAATACAATCATACGATTGTTAATATGAAGGGAAAGACGGGCAAGACAATCTGGCTTGATCCAACGAACATGACAGCCATGGCGGATGGTATTTATCCAGATATTGCAGACAGACCGGCTTTAGTCCTCCATCCTGAAAAACCAACGAAGGAAAACATCCCCCCAGTTGATTATCGTCACTCCGTAAAAGTCGTGAAAGAAACCCGGAAATTCAAGGGAAGTGAGACAGTTGTAAAAAAAGGATCTCTAAAATTGTCTGGGGAATGTTCCATCCATCCAAAGGAAGCAACAATTCTTCATTCCGATTCCATTGTCAAAGAGGGAACGCTGAAGAGCTTATCCGAAACAAATGATCCTAAAAACGTGAAAATCAACATTATTAATGAAAAAAATCGAATCATTAAGGATTTAGAAGTTCACTATGCGTTTGAAGAGGAGAGTACTTTACAAACCACCAACTTGGGCTTTGCGGTTCAAACCACAAGCCCATGGGCAACGCCTTACCTGGAAGCCTCAACCACCCATGAAGGCGCTTTATTCATTGATACACCCAACACAACTCACTTTGAACTTGTACTTGAGGGTGTCACCGCAGACAAAATCGACGCTCTCGCCTATTCCATAAAGTCCCCCTGGATTAACGCGAAACGTGACCTTATTCAAAAAGAGGACGGAATACACATTATTGGAACGGTTGAAATCTTGAAAAGTGTGATTACGCCTGAAGAAATGAGATCTCCTGAATTTGAAAAATTAAAGAAGACGCTGCGGAAATACTGCGCGAACGTGGCGTTGATTGTGAAGATGAAGTAACGGCTGTAAAGGTAAATTGTAATGGTATACAAATTTAAGCGTTCCCCTTTCATACTCGGATTCCTGTCCCTCATTTGGCTGTTCCCACAAGGCCTGTGCTCTCATTCACCTGAAGACCCTGAGATCAAGGTTGCTCTTGAGAAAATTGAGGACACTGAAACACGTAAGCTCGCTTGGGATGTCACAGAGACTTTAGCGAAGGAAAAGAATTGGGACGTTTGGGAAGCTGCAGAAATGGTTGAGACCTTTGCGGTCGTTCCGCCCAAGCGTCATGAAGCTGTGCTAACAGTAACCTCTTTGCTCAAACTCAAAAATTGGACTCAAACGGATTATGTTACAGCCATTCCAACCCTTCAAAATTTACAAATACATTTGGATATGGACAGCTTTGGGAGACTCGCCAAAGTTCTTGATAGCAAAAAAGATGACACACGAACTTATACCGATGTTCTCTCGGTCTTATTTTCTGTGCCACAAACAGAAGACATACTCAAGTGCATGGAAGATTTCACTGTCGATCCAACGTGGATTGCACGGGATTACTACCATATTGCAGAAGCTTTCCGTCAAGTGCCCCCTGAGAAACTAGAGACGTGTAGATTAACTTTGAAACATCTTGATAAGCCGGAGGGGTTTTGGTTCAGTAATAATTATGTTTCTGTCATCAAAGCCCTTGCAGATGTTCCTATGGCTCGTTTTTTTAAAGTTTGCAGTAAACTACTCTATCTTACAAAAGGCAGTGGGTGGAGTAGTGGCTCTTATCCTCATCTTATCCAAGCCTTATCAAAAATCCCCATTAGACGTATTAAAAAGGTACTCGCGACAACAGCTAAGCTGGTTGAAGGGAAAGAAGAATGGAATATTGGGGATGTTTACGCAACACTGATCGATGGGTTAGCAGACGTTCCTCAAGGGCAGGAAGAAAGAGTGATCGATCTTGCAACCCAACTCGCTCAAGGTAAAAATTGGGGCGGGTCTGAAAAAGCGAAACAAACTCATTTTCCCGGCGAAGATAATTTACGACTGAAGCCGCAAGAATTAGTGGAAAAATATAATGGACTTGGCCTTGCCAGTCTCATTAAAGCCATCGCAAATTGTCCTGAAGCGAAACTTCAAAAAATCCTTGGCTCCCTTGATCAATGTCAAGGCATGAGAGGGGGAACAATGACCCTTCTTATCAATATCTTAACGTATGTTTCGGATGAACGTCTTGCTGAAATTGCCAAGACAATACTTACACATGTGAATGATTCTATGAGATATACTGAGGATTACGCGGTCGAACAGTTAGAACTCATTTCCCCTATGTGTATGGAAGTTGCTCTTGATGAATGTCTAAAATATATAAACACCAAAAATATGTGGCGCAAACAAGATCTTATCCTCCTCATTGCAGCCTTAGAAAACGTTCCTGCTGTTAATATTGGACCCGTTTTACGAGCAGCAGAAAAACTGACACAATACGATGCCTCTCAAGAAGGTAATGTTAATATTATCAAAGCCCTAGGAAAAGTCCCTGTCAAGCATATGGATGCCGTTCTCAAAGCCACGGCCAGAATTCCCAACGATGCTGAGTGGCATGAGGCCATAACACTTGCCTTTATTGAGGCTTTAGCTCCTCTCTCAATAGAGCGTATGAAGGGTATATTTGAAAGAATAGATGAATTATATCCTCATAAAAATATGTCTCTCGAGGTACAAGCTCTTTTCGTAAGCGTTCTTGGCCCTGTTCATGAGACAGAATTAAATCCGATCTCGCAAGCTTTGAAAGGCTTTGTACAGGGAAAACAATGGCGGCATGAGTACCTTGAATATATCATTAAGTCATTTAAAGATGTACCTATCTCGCGTTTGGACGCCGTTATAAAAGCGATAACGAAACTGAGCCAAAACAAGGAACTTGATGGTGAAGGGTGCGGGCAGTTCATCACAGCCCTGTCAAAAGTTCCCCTTCAGCGATTTGACGCCGTTGTAAGGGCTGCTGAAAAGCATGACAAAGGCAAGATTTGGGTTGAGTTAAAAGGCAATAGAACGATTGAAACTTTAGCTCAGTTGCCCACGGGTCGTCTTGATGCAATTATGAAAGTCCTTGATGAAATCATTCAAGAAAATAAATTGACGTCCACTGATAGAACTTTTGTGTTGAAAGGGATAACCAAAGTTCCCTCCCAATATTTCAAGCCAATTGGAACGGCTTTAGTCGGACTTACACGAGGCAATTCATTTCACTTCCGTCAAAAGGAAGATATGCTTGCAGCTTTAAACAACATTCCCGCAAGTCATCGGGTAGCCGTGATTGATGGAACAACCAAGCTGGTAGCAGGCACATGTAAAGATGGAACACATCAAATAAACATCATCAAAGCCTTCTCAAATGTTCATCCTCAAGCGATAGAGGCTGTGATCAATGCCTCTGAAATGCTTAGCAATAGGAAAGCTGGTTTTCGACACGCACCTATTATCGGTGCTCTCGCTGATGCTTCTCACTCGCTTAAGAATGCGCTTCATCGCATAAAAACAATAACAGATGCGGCACTTAGGATTGGTAAAGCCAGTGGAACTTGGAATCTAAATGGAACGGATCTAGCCTTTATTATTGAAGGCCTTACAAGCGTACCGCCGGGCCGCATAGACGCGGTTTGTGAAATGACCGCGCGCCTTGCTGAACCAAAATGCCTTCAGAGAACGGATTTGAAAATGATCATCAAAGCATTAGCTGAAGTTCCTTTCGAGCGCTTTGAGGCCCTTGAAAAAACTGTTTTTAGGATGGCTTCAGACACAGGTTGGAAAGGCCCACAATTTGAGGGTTTCATCAGAATTTTAACATACGTTCCCGTAGATCTTATGGATTCTATGGCCGATGAAGTTTACCGTATTTTGGTTAAGGGCGACGTTACGGCGATTGTCAAAGCCCTCCCTTACATCCCTGAGTCTCAGATTCCCGGCTTTATAAGAGCAGCAAGTTCCGTAAATGTGAGGTCATTTCAGGCTCAGTATAATGATCTTGATTTCATTCTCACATGCCATGCCGTTGCCATGGGAACGGCTGGCGATGTACATAGAGACCAGCTCTTTGCCCACTGGAAGCCCATATTACAAAGCTTTGATAAGGTGCGCGCTACACAGCTGGTTAAGGTTATCACGGACGCCTTAAGGTTTGCAGTGATTGATGAAATGCATGATTTAGCTGTGCGTGTCGGGACAGTCCTGAATGAAAATCTCGCAGATAGTCCTTACAATATTCATGAACGACTTCTTGCAAAAAAGGGAGAAACTGTAAATTGGGAAGCCATTCCCCTTCAGCAAAAGGTTGTTGAGAATTGTAACCTCCGCCTTCAACACAAAGCGGTTTGGGAGTTTTCTCAAACGATGACTCCCGATTATTCTCAGGTTCCCTATTTGAGATGTGCTGATTTAAATGGGTTATTGAATGGGTTAAACGATCGATTAGAGGATCAAGGTTTTGCTGGCAACTTTGGATATGAGAATCTGAGGCTTCTTGTCAGTAACGCTCTCGCACCAACCTCTTATTTCCAACGGTTAATTTCATCCCCCATTGGTACCAAAATGGGGGCTTATCTCAGATATATTGTTCAATTTTATAAGAACATGGAAAATACAGATGAGAAATGGGCGGCTCTTGGAGGACTTCTCGTCAGTGCTCGCCACTGTGACGTCGGTCATGGAACAGCGATTGAAGAGGTTTATTTCACGCTTCCTCCGAGCTATCGCTTGCCCTTTAAGGGTGATGAACAGAAGTATACGCTTAAATCCTGGAAAGCCTTAGAAACCGTGCATCAAGCGATCCAACGTGTCAGTTTGGAGACCTTATCGCACGGAAGTCTTTTTACGAAAAGGGCATGCGGCTTACAGGAAAAGGATGAAGTCATCCAAGGCTCTCACCAAGCCTATGTTCTCAGGGGCCTTATGGGCACATTCGTTGGATACCCCAGCGAGCTCGAGTTTGATTTGAATGCGAGACATATTTATGAGCCCATCTTGCATTCTTCCCTTCATCAATTGGTAGCGGCTTATTGGGAGGGGGTCGATCTTGAACAAATGATAGACATCCTTCATAAGCAAGTCAACGAAACCATAAAGGCGAGTAAAGATGAGGAATTGTATCCCCATTTTGTGACCGTTTTTAAAACTGATATTGAGGATTCAGTCGAGAGGGATGAGGAAGACGGTTTCCAAGGGGTAACCCGAAAAGGGATGATTCGTCTGCTTAAACATGTGAAGATTCTCGAAGAGGTTGATGGGCCGTTGCCTTGGTAATTTGTCATTGGTAATTGGTAATTAGAATATAATTAATTATCATTTCTAATTACTAATGACTAAACACTATTTACTAAAAGTGGCGCGCCCTGCAGGATTCGAACCTGCGACATCCGGCTTAGAAGGCCGACGCTCTATCCAGCTGAGCTAAGGGCGCGTATGTGAGCACAATACCCAAAATGTTTAAAAAGTAAACCCCAATCGAGCTTCTGAGCAGGGAAACCTCATGAAATCTTCACCTCTCCCCTTGTGGGAGAGGTCGACGCGCAGCGGCGGGTGAGGGGTACGTCAACACAATTGCAAAACGACATTATTAATTAAAGATATCTAAATCCCTACTAAACAGAGAATCTTATTGAAACTACGGACCCCTCACCCGCCTTTCAGGCGACCTCTCCCACAAGGGGAGAGGTGAAGACCTGAGCTTCTGAGCAGTGGCACCTCAACCCTCTTGCTATTTTGCATAAGGTCCTGTTATGGTTTTGAAACTCACGTCACCAAGGGAGGGGATGTTTCGGAGACACATATGACAGAAGAAACAATCGAAGACAATAAACCCCAAACTGTGGGGCAAATTTTAAGGGCTGCACGCGAAGAAAAAGGAATTGCAATCGAGGCTGTAGCTAAGATTTTGTGTATCGGCAAGAAACAATTGATCACCCTTGAAGAAGATCATGAAAGTCTTGTTTGTGATGTGTATACTCTCGGATTCTTGAGGTCATATTCTCACTTTTTGGGCGTTGACGGAGAAGATCTTGTTCAGAAATTTAAAGATCAGGCCGCCCATCCTCAAGCGCCTCGTCTTTCTTTTCCAGCCCCTCTCCCTGGACGAGGGCTCCCCAGTTTTCGCATTTTGGGCCTTTGTTTAGTTGCTTTACTGACCATTATTGCCGGATGGGAATGGTATGGCTACCAGTTTTCCGCTCCTTATCCAAAGTATGAAAGTTTAGTGGTCGAAGCAGCACCAGCACCAGACCCTGTGGTTGAAGAGGTATCTCTGCCCCCTGCACTTGACACGATTATCGCCTTAACTGAACCAACTCCGGTTATACTAACCGTTAAGGAAACGGCATGGATCGAGGTGAAAAAACCAGACGGAACGAATGTCGTCAGTCGCGAATTTCAACCCGGTGAAACGTACGCGTTCAAGGATCCTCAACATCTTGTTCTTAAAACGGGAAACGCACCCGGAATCATCCTTTCTGCCGGTGATAAAATGGTTTCATTTTCTGACGAGGGGACGAGAGTGAAGTCCAATATTCCCCTTGACCCTGAAAAATGGCTTGAACAAAGTCTGAAGACTCAGTAACTAATATACTCAAAGGATTTCAAGCATGTCACAATTACAGCCCGTTCGAGGCACCCATGATTTATTGCCATTAGAGCATCAAAAACATTCCTGTGTGACGCGCGTTGCTCACGGCATTTCAAAACTATATGGTTTTAATGAAATTGCGACACCTATTATGGAATTTAAGGACGTTTTCAAACGCACGCTCGGTGACGCCTCGGACATTGTTACAAAAGAAATGTATGAAATTGCCGACCGTGGGGGTGAGGATATTGTCTTGAGGCCGGAAGGCACTGCAGGTGTCGTGAGAGCTGTCATCTCAGGTGGTCTCACTCAGTCAATGCCGTTGAAGTATTTTTATGCAGGTCCTATGTTTCGGTATGAGCGTCCCCAAAAAGGACGCATGCGTCAACTTCATCAAATTGGTGTTGAATTGCTGGGTGTTTCAGATCCGGTTGGTGACGTGGAAGTGATTTCCCTTGCCTATGAAATCCTAAAAAATTTAGAACTCCACGACCGTGTTACATTAGAGATCAACACGCTCGGAGATAAGGAAAGTCGAAATACCTATCGTGAGACTTTACTGACCTACCTAAAGGATCATCACGCCCATCTTTCCCCCGATAGTCAAATGCGATTTGATCGCAATCCTTTACGGATTTTGGACTCAAAAGATGAGGGGGACAAACGTATATTAAAGGGCGCGCCCCTTTTGTCAGAAAGCTTAAATGACTTTTCAAAAGACATTTTTGCTAAAATCTGTGAAGGACTGGATCTCTTAAAAATTCCTTATAAACTCAATCCACACCTCGTTCGTGGGCTTGATTATTACTGCCATGTGGCTTTTGAATTTACGACAACAGACCTGGGGTCACAGGGTACAGTTCTTGCCGGAGGACGCTATGATGGCCTCATGGAGATGATGGGAGGACCGTCTGTTCCTGGTGTTGGTTGGGCGGGAGGCATTGACCGACTCGCCATGATGCTGGACAATAAATTCATTATGGATATACGTCCCATCGCTGTCATTCCCATGGATGAAAACCTCGATATCAAAGGGTTGGAGCTTGCAAATCTTGTCAGAGATCAGGGGTGTTTTGTTGAAATGACCTATGGAGGAAACCTCGGGAAGCGTCTCAAAAAAGCCAATAAAATGAATGCTTGTGCTGCGCTTATTCTGGGGGAAGATGAAATTAAAAACAATACGGTCTCATTAAAGCTTCTTGATTCAGGTGATCAATTCCTCATCCCTCAAGACAAAGTCAATGAGACCCTGAGAGAAAAAGGTATACGCCAGTGGTAACGCTTGATCAAAAACTCAACCAAATTCTGACTCACTTTGACGAGTTGCGCGATAAGCTCTCAACATCGATGGAAGATCCAGCAGAATTTGCAAAGCTTTCCAAAGAATATTCTGACATGACGCCGATTGCGGAAAAAATCCTTGAGTGGCGGTCGATGTCTGATGAGCAAAAGAATCTTGATGAAATGATGGCCGATCCATCCATGGATAAAGACATGAAGGACATGGCCGAGGAAGATTTGCAACGCATTCACGAGCAACTGCCTGAGCTTCTTCGTGAGATTCAAGTTCTCTTACTTCCGAAAGACGAAGATGATGAACGGAACGCAATCCTTGAAATTCGTGCCGGTACGGGCGGTGAAGAAGCCGCTCTCTTTGGAGCGGTCCTCTTGCGTATGTATCAACGATACGCTGAAGTCCAAGGCTGGAAGTTTGAGCTCATGCATGAAAGTGACACAGGCCTTGGGGGCGTGAAGGAAGCTTCTGCCTCCATTACGGGAAAAGGGGTGTTCGCACGTATGAAGTTTGAGTCAGGGGTTCACCGTGTCCAACGTGTTCCTGAGACAGAAGCTGGCGGACGTATTCACACATCTGCAGCAACGGTTGCGGTCCTTCCTGAAGCGGAAGAAGTGGACATTCACATTGAAGAAAAAGACTTGAGAATTGACGTCTTTCGCTCCAGTGGACCAGGCGGTCAGTCCGTTAACACAACAGACAGTGCGGTTCGTATTACCCACTTACCCACAGGTGTGGTTGTCCAACAACAAGATGAGAAGTCACAGCATAAGAACAAGGCGAAGGCACTGAAGATCCTCAGGTCTCGCTTGTATGAGCATCAACGCTCTCAAAAGGCAGCAGAACGTGCCGCCAGTCGCAAAAGCCAAATCGGAACAGGCGATCGGTCAGAGCGGATCCGCACGTATAACTACCCACAAGGGCGTGTGACAGATCACCGCATCAATCTCACGCTCTATAAGCTTGATAGAATCCTGGAAGGGCCTGGCCTTGATGAAATGGTGAAGGCTCTGATTGAAGAAGATGAAATGGCAAGGCTTGCGGATTTGGGTGACACACTGCAGTAAAATCACCTCTCCCCTTGTGGGAGAGGTCGACGCGCAGCGGCGGGTGAGGGGTATACAACTCATTCCGAAGGAATGTAAACATTCCTACTTTCTTTCAGAAAGAGTTGTTTGTCTCCCCTCACCCGCTTCTTCGAAGCGACCTCTCCCACAAGGGGAGAGGTAAACACTATGTGAGTTTTTGAATGAAAATTTCTCCTACAGAATTCGCCGATGCCTTAGGCAACGTCTCCTTCCCCCTTGCGGTGGCGGTTTCGGGAGGGGCGGATAGTCTTGCACTTCTGCTTCTTGCTCATCAATTTGCAAAGGGTCGTGTGATCGCGATAACCGTTGATCATGGGTTGAGACCGGACTCTGCAAAAGAAGCGCTCCAGGTCCAAGCATGGGCGAAGGAGAGGGGTATTGAACACGTTATTTTGGAATGGCAGGGAGAGAAACCACAGAGTCGTCTCCAAGAAAAGGCGCGTGAAGTGAGGTACAATCTCCTGACCACCTGGTGCAAAGCAAATGGTGTCCATCATCTTCTCCTCGGCCATCATGGACAAGATCAAGAGGAAACCTTTTGGATGCGCCTTGCTGCGGGAAGTGGTCTTGACGGACTTTCAGGTATCAAAAGCAAGGTTATCAGAGAAGGCATTATCTTGCATCGCCCTCTCCTTTCCTTTTCGAAAGAACAGCTCAAAGAAACTCTTTCAGCGGAAAATCAAGACTGGGTCGAAGACCCTAGCAATCAAAATCAACGTTTCTTGAGAGGACGTCTACGGCAATCGCTTGAAACAGAGGGATTATCCTCAACTCGCCTTCTCAATGTTATGAATAAGCTTCGTGAAGACTCTGATTTCATTCAACAAAATGTTGACGCCTTTCTTAAAATGCATGCACAGTTGCAAAAGGAAGGATACTTAACAGTAAATAAAGAAGCTTTTCTAAACCTTCATCCTGCCATTGCAAAGCGCGTTATTTCCTTTCTGATGGGGTGGTTTCAAGGGGCTTCCTATCCCCCTCGATCCAAGCAGCTTGAGACGATTCTTGAAAAAATCAAGGAAGAACAAGCCTTTACCGCTGGTGGAATTTACTGGGTTATGAAGAAAACCAATATTACTCTTTTTCGGGAAGTGTCAGCCATTCAGGATGCCCTCCCTCTAAACGAAATTAACTCATTGATTTTATGGGATAATCGGTTTTGGATTGACCCTGCTATAAGAGAAAATGTTTCACGTGAAACATTTTTGGCGCCTGTAGGAAATGCCGAAGGTAAAACAGTGAATGCAATCCCTCATCACGCCTTAATAAGCCTTCCAGCCCTGTGGGAAAAAGGAAAGGTTGTTGCCATTCTTCCCCTATGTTACAGTAACTTGAGTCGTGAGAAGGAGTTACAAAAATTAATACTTTTGAAACCCCTCTTTCATGAATCGTTAATGATCACTATGTAAAGTAGATGTACATGCATCTATATGAGAGTTGAACCTGATGAATCGTAACTTAGCTATTTGGATTATTATTGGATTGTTTCTTGTAGGCATTTTCAATCTATTCAATACCCCCCAAACTCATACACAACATGTCTCCATTGACTACTCAACACTTCTGCAAGATGTCAAAGAAGGACGTGTGAAGGAAGTCTTGATTCGGGGTGATCAAGTTACCGGACATCTCACCGATGGAAGCTCATTTACATCTGCCGTTCCCCCTCATGATACCCACCTTGTGGATAGACTTTTAGAGAGTAATGTTAAGATTAAGGCAGCCCCTTCCGAAGAAGATATGCCAACATTCTTCCAGATTCTTATTTCATGGTTACCTATGATTTTATTAATCGGTGTTTGGATTTTCTTCATGCGACAAATGCAATCTGGTGGCAGCAAGGCGATGGGTTTTGGAAAGTCAAAAGCACGCCTGATGGATGATAAAGCAACCCAAGTCACCTTTAAAGATGTGGCAGGCGTTGACGAGGCTAAACAAGAGTTAGAAGAAGTCGTTGAGTTTCTGAGAGATCCTCAAAAATTCCAACGTTTAGGAGGTAAGATCCCGCGGGGTATCCTTCTTGTTGGACCTCCAGGAACAGGTAAAACCTTACTCGCTCGAGCTATTGCAGGTGAGGCAAACGTTCCCTTCTTCACCATTTCAGGATCTGATTTCGTGGAAATGTTTGTCGGTGTGGGCGCAAGTCGTGTCCGTGATTTGTTTGATCAAGGAAAGAAGAATGCGCCTTGCATTATCTTTATCGACGAAATCGATGCAGTCGGACGTCATCGTGGCGCAGGTCTCGGTGGTGGTAACGATGAAAGAGAACAAACCCTCAACCAGCTTCTTGTTGAAATGGATGGATTTGAGGCGAATGACGGTGTCATTCTGATTGCCGCGACGAACAGACCTGACGTTTTGGATCCTGCCCTCTTAAGACCAGGTCGATTTGATCGACAAGTCGTTGTTCCCAATCCGGATGTGATTGGACGTGAGAAAATTCTGGCCGTCCATTCCCGTAAAGTCCCAATGTCCGACAACGTTAATCTTATGGTTATCGCAAGAGGTACGCCTGGGTTTTCAGGAGCAGACCTTGCCAATCTCATTAACGAAGCGGCCCTTCTTGCTGCCCGTCGAAACAGACGGTCCGTTTCAATGGCCGAACTTGAAGAAGCTAAAGATAAAGTCATGATGGGGAGTGAACGTCGCTCAATGGTCATGACCGATGAAGAAAAGCGTCTTACAGCCTATCACGAGTCAGGCCACGCCGTTGTTGCTTACCATTCGCCCGCGTCAGATCCTATTCATAAAGCAACGATCATCCCCCGTGGACGTGCGCTTGGTATGGTCATGCGTCTTCCTGAAGGGGACCGTGTTTCTATGTCTCGTGAGCGTTTATACGCTGACCTGGCCGTTGCTATGGGCGGACGTATCGCTGAAGAAATGATCTTTGGGGAGAATAAAGTCACCACAGGCGCCTCTTCCGATATCAGCATGGCGACTCAAATGGCTCGTCGGATGGTTACGGAATGGGGAATGAGTGAAAAGCTTGGACCTATTACCTATGGTGAGAACACACAAGAAGTGTTCTTAGGTCATTCTGTTTCTCAGCATAAGACAATCTCTGAATCCACAGCTCAAATTATTGATGAAGAGGTTAAACGCATTGTCGAAGATGCCTATGCGAGAGCTAAGGTCATTTTAACGAAGCATCTCAACCACTTAGAGCTCTTAGCGAAGACATTGCTTGATCTTGAAACTCTTAGTGGGGAAGAGATTAATATTTTGCTTAAAGAGGGAAAACTTGATCGGGTAAAGGATGTTGCTGGATATACGTCAACGCCATCATCTTCTATACCCTCTGGGGGAGCTAAGGCCAAGCCAAAGCCAAAAAAGGCGGCGCCCAAGAAATCACGAATGGAGCCGAAGCCGATATAAACCTCGTAAGAGCGACGAAGCACTTCACCTCTCCCCCTGTGGGAGAGGTCGCCCTTTTCGGGCGGGTGAGGGGTATACAACTCATTCCGAAGGAATGTAAACATTCCTACTTTCTTTCAGAAAGAGTTGTTTGTCTCCCCTCACCCGCCCTTTGGGCGACCTCTCCCACAGGGGGAGAGGTGAAGTTCGCGCTCTGCTTGTAAATGTGCCCTTTCAGCTTCATCGAGGTTAAAGCCAACGTAGATGGTCACATCTTTTCCTTCCGGGATCGTCTCGATAAGTTCTTGATAACAAACCTTTGTCGTCTGCTTCTCTTCAAACTTGACTTGAACCGTATGATCAGATCTCGAAAGCACATTTTCTGCTTTATCCACAACCGCAACAAAGTAAGACCGTTCAAGGGTTGCAGGGTTATGATATTGCTTCAAGGGTCGTATACTTGTAATACGAAGACGAATTTCAACACGTTTTATCTTATCTTCCCTCGTACATAGGGGTGTCAGACTATCCATCTCAAATCGGATAGGTTCTGCTTGAGTAAGATCTATGGCTTTTGAAAACTCAGCTAAAATCGCTGTCGACGGACAGGGAACACGTTCTGAAAAGCTCGTGCTACACGCCGAAAGGAGAAGGCTTGTGATGATTACAAACTTTCTCATGATTCAATGTCTTCATGAGACCCATCACAAAATGGTGGGGTCTTTGTTTGCTTACAGCCACATAACCATACTTTCTTCGTCGCATCTGCCGTATAACAGAGGGACTTTAAGCCCGTGCCCTTATGTTGACCATCGCAGAACGGTTGGCTATCACTTAAACCACAGGTACACCAAAAGATCTTTTGACCTTCCTGCAAGTCGACTTCATAAGGGGACGCTTGAGCGCAGTGGGGTAGGGTCATATTACTCTCCATAAATTTCTTTTATATTTATCCGAGGAAGATGCACTCGACAAGGGTCATTGTCTTGTGGCACTTTGAACGCATGGTTGAGAAAGTCGAAATATATACGGATGGCGCTTGCCAAGGAAATCCCGGCCCAGGGGGGTGGGGGGTGATTCTTCGCTATAAAGGTGTTGAAAAAGAGCTCTCCGGCTATCATCCTGATACAACAAACAACCGAATGGAGCTCCAAGCCGCCATCGAAGGCATTAAGATATTAAAAAGATCTCTCATCATTGATCTCTATACAGATAGCCAGTATTTGCGTAATGGGATTATGAAATGGCGCTTCCAATGGAAGAAAAACAACTGGCGCCTCTCAAATAATAAGCCCGTAAAAAACCAAGATTTATGGGAAGAGTTAGATGCCCTCGTTGGGACCCATAAGATAGAATGGCACTGGGTTAAAGGTCATGCCGGTCATCCTGAAAATGAAAGAGCAGATGCCCTTGCCACCAATGCTATAGATAAGGCACTTCAACGGTAAGAGACTTTCACCTCTCCCCTTTGTGGGAGAGGTGAGATTATCAGTGACTTAGCGTTTTCAGTCCTGCCGTCTCGAAAGCTTCCTTAACAGCGTCTATAGATAAAATCTCAGGAAGGGGCACGCCCTTTGGGCTCGAGGGACCGAATACGATATTAAAAGGAATGCCATACCGATCATGATCCGAAAGGAACTCTGTAATGAGTGGATCCTGCTTAGTCCAATCCGCGCGCATCGCAATCACATTATGATGGGTGAGAAGGTTGGTTATTTGAGAATCACCGAGAACAAGACTTTTGTTCACAGCACACGTCACACACCATTCTGCGGTGACATCGACAAACACAGTTTTGCCTTGACTCACAAGTGTCTGAATGGCCTCAGGTTGAAAGGGTTTCCACAATTCAAGTGTTGGTGAAGATCCAGCATACGTATCAGCAGGATTATGTTGAACTTCACTCGTCCAAGAGAGCGCCCATGCGGCCAGAAAAAGAGGACCCGCCAAAGCCCACGCCTTCAATTGCGGATTTTTGTGCTGCTTGAACCAAAAGAGAGAAAGGGCCACAATCGATAAAATCATACTCACGCCTAAGACCCAAAGGGGTAAGTGAAAGCTAAGAATCCACCCAATCCAAACGGCTGTAATGGCCAAAATGGCTCCTAGAAAAATTTGCATCCACATCATCCATTTCCCAGGTTTTGGAAGGAGGATGTATTTATTGGGAAGGGCTGCAACCAAGAAATAAGGAGACCCAAACCCCAGTCCAAGGAAGAAGAAGACGGCAAATATATCAGGTGTATCTCTTGCAAGAGCAAAGCTAAGCGCTGTTCCTACAAAGGGCGCGGAACAAGGCGTTGCGAGTAAAGTTGCAAAAACACCTGATAGAAAATCCTTGATTCGCCCTTTTCCTTCATGACCAATGAGCCATGTCCCAAGACCTGAAGGAAGATCGATTTCAAAGACACCTAGCAAACTGGCTGAAAAAGCAATCAGCACGAGAAAAACAAAGAGCAAAAAGTGTGAATTTTGAAAATGAATTCCCCAGCCGAAAGCTTCTCCTGATTCCTTCAAGATCACAGTTATTAAAGCGAGAAGAAGGAAGGAGGCTAAAATCCCTAGCCCCGTAATCAGAAACCCTTGCTTAGCATGCTCTTTATGACTCTTTTTAGACTGTTTAACGAGAGACATAATTTTAATCGACAGGACGGGTAAAACACAGGGCATAAAGTTGAGAATAAATCCTCCTAAAAGAGCAACCATAAGAAGACTGAACAGAGAGAGACCCTCGTAAGCTTTTTCCCGTTTTTCCACGGCTTTAAAAACAGCGTCACCTTTTGCATCAGGCTTTAGATCTAAAGACAATGTCTCCTCTATAGGAACACACATAGAAGAACAGGCCAAAAGATTGACTTTCACCGTTAGAGGTATGGATTCATTCGCTTTTTGAGGAATTATTTGTATAGGAATGAGTGTTTCTTCTTCATAGACATAGGAAAGCTGTCCTTCAAATTCTGTTTTCTTGGGAACAGGCCAGAGAACTTCTGCAGATTTAAGATTTGAAGATTTATCCCAAGTTATTGTTGGCTCAAATCCTGCAGCCTCTTCGCCTGGGGGGCTTGGTGCATACACATGCCACCCTTTAGGAATCGTTAATAAAAGACCCGCAAGAACATGGCCATCATCTTTGCCGCCTTGGACAAGTTTCATCTCAACAGGAGGCTTGTCTTCTGCTTGAAGAAGTGAAGTGGGGGCAAAACTAACAAAAAGCCCAAACAACAGATACTTTAAGAATTTTTTCATAAATTCCAACCTTTGTAATAAACTTTTAACCCATTATATGGCATAAATATAGCATGACAGATGAAACAAAAGCAAAACAAGATCTTTCAGGTTACCTAACGGGTCAATTTTTGCTGGCCATGCCTCATATGAAGGACCCGCGTCTTGAGCGAGCTGTTATCTACATTTGTGGACATGATACAAATGGAGCCATGGGTTTGGTTATCAATAAGTATTTAGGCGATCTCACCCTCGGAGGGCTCCTTGAATACCTTAATCTGCCTCGTGATTCTGTTAAAAGAGATCTTCCCATTCATTTTGGGGGCCCCATCGATTCTGGTCGCGGCTTTGTGATTCATTCCGATGATTTCACCCATCCAGGAACGGTTTCCTTAGGCAATAATATTGCTCTCACAGCAACCGTTGATGTTTTACAGTCGATTGCAGAAGGTGATGGACCAAAGGATTGTCTCCTGGCCATGGGGTATGTTGGCTGGGGGGCTGGTCAACTCGATGCGGAACTTCACAGCAACAAATGGCTTCAAATTGCGGCGGACGGTGATATTCTCTTTCACGTCCCCATAGAAAAAAAATGGGAAAGTGCAATTGCTAAGCTTGGCGTAACGCCTGAGTCACTTTCCGAGGAATTCGGGCAGGCTTAACAATAAACTCTGCTTCACCTGTGATCCTGAAAATCCTGAATACTTAACTTTGCGCTCGAGCGACAAAAAGCTCTCTAGCATCTGCTGGATCTCACTTTGCTTCCACCGAGTTAAGGCCGTCTGATACAGAGGCTGATCCTTAAAGAAAACAGGCGGCGTCATCGTTTGCCAGGGAATAGACGAATTTTTATGAGGCATCAACTCGAAAAGAGTTAAAAAAGTACGCGTTAAATTTCTCAACGTAGGAATCAGGTCCGCGTCCGTTAGATTTCCAAAAGCATCCGTTACTTTTTTTGCATCTCGTACCAGAAATCCATGAAGAAGCGGCGTTAAATCATCCGAATCCGAAGAAGGATCCAAAAAGGACGCGTAATCAGATTCAGGAACATCTCCATAAAGCTTGATTTTAGCGAGTGTCGTTAAAAGCCCTTTATAATCGTTTTGGTAAGCCTTAAAGAGCAACCCTTTAAAGGGAGCGGCCAAGTCAGTTTCTCTCGTTAGAAACTCAAATTCGGAGGTTGTGACAGGGGATGCATATGAAGCAATAGCAAGGGACTGAGCGGATGCCGAGAAAGTCGTAACCAACTTAGAAGAGGCGCGGGCTTTTTCTGAAGTGAAGATATAGATCCCGTCGTTAAGCGTATCGAGTTGGGTAAGAATCTTATCGGTGACGGGTGAGACAAGGGTTATACCACCACTTAAGCTATCCTCAAATAGAGACGGTTGGACAGGACTTGCTTTAAGGACTTCTTTTTCATCCGTAATAATCAGTGGGGATTTGAATGTCTTTTGTAAATAGTATATTGCTCTTTCAAAGACATCCTTATCATTTCCAAATATAAAGAAAAATCTATATTTCTGAACAGGTGTTTGAAAGAGCGCTGGAAAGTTAATTTTCATTTATAGGTCCTCATAAACTTAAAGTGTAACAACGGAAGACTCACCTCTCCCCTGCGTGGGAGAGGTCGCCGCGTAGCGGCGGGTGAGGGGGCGCAATAATCATTCTTCTTTGGTAACTTCTTAGAAATCATAGATCGCAAAAATGGTAGTTTAAAGGTCAACATATTCGTTTCTGGATTGACGACATGTTTCGTAATTTAGAAAGAGTATTAAATCCCCCTCACCCGCCCTTTCAGGGCGACCTCTCCCACGTAGGGGAGAGGTGACTCCACGCAACAATGCATCCTCGCAATGACGATATATAGTGCCCACATACACCCCTAATGACAATCCATATAAGCCGTTAAAGTCAGCTTAATTTTCTCTGACAAAAGACGAAGGGCCTCTTTCCGTCCGTATTCTGCAGCAACAACGTCGGAATAATAGTTCTCCGTTAAAACCGTAAACGAGTTAATCGCACTCACACTGTGAGTATAAACAACTTTGTGACAGGCGTCTTTTAGAGTGAGCGCAGCTGTTAACGTTGCTTTTTTACGGCTGGTCAATTCATCTTTTTTAATCCCCGTATCAATAATGACATCCGTAACTTTAATCTCAAGAATATATTTAGGCTTTAGGGGAGCCCCTGCAGGAGTTAGAAGATCCACCAGATAGTTTCTAAGAATTTGTCCCTGACGATCCTCAATTGTACAAATCTTAATAGGATACGCAATATCCGCCCCTTCACAGGGGGCTTGATAAAGAGGATGAAACCCGCACCCGGTCAGGCTAAAACACATCACAAGAAGGGCTATACTTTTATAGAACGACATTGGCTATCTTTCCTGGAACATAGATGAATTTTTTAAGTTCCTTATCTTGAACCTGAGCTTTAACAGAAGGCAAGTCTAAAATAAGTTTTTTGATCTCGCTTTCGCTCAAATCTGAAGAAATATCAAGTGTTCCCCTCATTTTTCCATTCACTTGAACGGCGAGCGTAATATTATCTTCCTTGACTAAGTCAGGATCAGCTTTCGGCCACGGTTGATTAAATACAAACGGAGCATGGCCCAGCTCATCCCACAAAGCCTCACAAAGATGGGGAAGAACGGGCGAGAAAAGGATGATGAGGGTATGAATGGCCTCATTCAGGACCCACCAGTCGGACGCCGTTTCAGGTGTAAATTCCTCAAGCGCATTCGAGAATTCACGAAGGCGCGCGATATACCTGTTAAAATGAAACTTCTCAATATCTTGCGTCACATAATAAATCGTTTTATGGGTGAGCTTTCGAATCAATATCGCAGTTGGGGAAAAAGACCCAGGAATTTCCTTGGCTTTCACCACCTTCAAATCCGAGAGAAGGGGTGTAATAAATCGCCAGAGCTTGTTAATATACCGCCAACTTCCTTCAATACCCGCCTCTGTCCATTCAAAATCTCTCTCGGGAGGACTATCGGAAAGCATAAAGAGGCGCGCCGTATCAGCGCCATACTCTTCAACGATTTTAGCAGCTGGGATGACGTTGTATTTTGATTTACTCATCTTCTCTGAGCGCCCAACCTTAACAGGGGATCCATCAGCAGCTTTTACAAACTGGCCTTGAACCTTTTCAACATCTTGAGGTGACAGGAATGAGCCCGCCTGGTCTTTGTACGTCTCATGACACACCATTCCCTGTGTCAAAAGATTACGGAAGGGTTCAGAAATCGTCCAATACCCACATTTCTTTAAAGCCTTTGTGAAAAACCGAGCATACAGAAGATGGAGGATGGCATGCTCAATTCCGCCAATATATTGATCCACCGGCATCCAAAATTCTGCCTTATCCCGATCAAAGGGTTCTTTTGAATGGGGGGAACAAAAGCGCGCAAAGTACCATGACGATTCAAAAAATGTATCGAATGTATCCGTTTCCCGTTCCGCCGCTTCACCGCAAGTGGGGCAATCCACATATTTCCAGGTCGGATGCAAATCCAATGGATTTCCAGGTTGATCAAAACTCACATCCTCAGGGAGTACAACGGGAAGATCCGTTACAGGAACGATGCCACATTTTGGGCAATGAATAATCGGAATGGGACATCCCCAATATCGCTGGCGAGAAACACCCCAATCTCTGAGCTTATAACTGATTTCTTTTGATCCCAACGTCTTGGACTCAAGGCGTTTGATGACGTCCTTTTTGGCGGCCTCGACTGTCAGTCCATTGAGGAAATCTGAATTCACAAGTGTCCCGTCCCCAAGATAAGGGAGAGGTTCATCTGTCTTGCCTTGAACAACTTGCAAAATGGGGAGTTTGTATTTCTTTGCAAACTCGAAGTCGCGTTCATCATGGGCTGGACATCCAAATATGACGCCCGTTCCATAATCAACAAAAACGAAGTTTGCGACATACAAAGGAAGAGTCCGGTCTGCAAGGAAGGGATGTTTTACAGTTAGCCCCGTATTAAATCCCTTTTTTTCAGCCGTTTCTAAGTCTTTCTGACTTGTCCCCTTCGCTCGGCATTCCGCAATAAATGTCTGTAGGGCTGGACTTGATTTCGCAATCTTTTCAACAAAGGGATGATCAGGGGAAATACCTAAGAAAGACGCCCCAAAAATAGTATCAGGTCGTGTTGTAAACACCTCAAGCACATCCTCTTTTTCGATGAGAGGGAAATGAATGCGGGCCCCTTCTGAGCGACCAATCCAGTTCGCTTGCATCGTTTTAACCTGTTCAGGCCAATGATCAAGCCCCTTAAGATCATTGAGGAGTTCCTCTGAAAAATCGGTTATTTTTAAAAACCATTGGGAAAGCTTGCGGCGCTCAATGGGAGCCCCTGACCGCCACCCTTTTCCGTCAATAACCTGCTCATTTGCAAGCACCGTTCCTTCAACCGGATCCCAATTCACAAAGGATTCCTTACGGTATGCGATTCCTTCTTTCAAGAAGTCTAAGAATATCTTTTGTTCGTGCCTATAATAATCCGGCGAACAACTGAGAATTTCTCGATCCCAGTCATAAGAAAGACCCAACGAATTAAGCTCTTCTTTCATCAACTCTACATTCTTAAGGGTCCATGTTTTGGGATGAATCCCATGTTGAATCGCCGCATTTTCAGCCGGAAGTCCAAAGGCATCCCAACCCATCGGATGGAGGACACTAAAGCCAGAAGCCGCTTTATAACGCGCAATAACATCACCAAGGCAATAGTTCCGCACATGACCCATATGAAGCCGGCCCGATGGATAGGGAAACATCTCAAGAACGTAATACTTATGCGAGCTTTCTTTCGCTTTAAAAAGGGAGGCCCCCTTCCAGGCTTTTTGCCACTTTGCTTCGTTCTCTCGAAAATTATACCGAGATGTCATAGGATATCCTTACTTAACGGTTGTCGACCTGTAATGCCTTGATCGGCTTAAGATTGCGTTCTCTAAATCCTTAACAGTTTGAGGATCCACGGGCTTATCAACCCACATACCGGAAGGTTCACGTTCTTGACGGAAAATACTGACCTTAATTCCATCGGAGCGAAGTTGTCTGTCGAGGATGTACACATTCATTTTCAGACGCTCTTGAGGGTTTTGCGGAGGGGTAAACCATTCCGTAATGATAACGCCTCCAAAGGGATCAGCGGATGCCAGAGGCATAAAGGAAATGGTATCTAGACTTGCGCGCCACAAGTAACTGTTGACGCCAAGACCTGTATCTTCTTGTTCCCGCTTTTTGGGACCTCCAAAGGTCAGGGCCTCATCCCCTAAAAATTTGCCCATACCCGAATTGTAACGGTCCTCAGAAGGCGCCGTTTCCATTTCATCCTTATCGAAATCCGTTCCACAAGAAACCAGTCCTAGAGCCAAAAATAATGCGGAAAATTTTCTTAAATACATAGGGTAACCTCAACTCATAATTTTTTTTAGATATGCCCTGTGATGAAGGGAAGGTCAAGGAAATAAAAGTTAAGGTCTAGCGTCACCTTATAAAAATCAAGTGGCCCCTTCACCTCTCCCCTTGTGGGAGAGGTCGACGCGAAGCGGCGGGTGAGGGGCTCGTCAACACAATTGCAAAACGACATTATTGATTAAGGACATCTATCCCTACTAATAAACAGAGAGTCTTACTGAAACTACGGACCCCTCACCCGCCCCGAGGGGCGACCTCTCCCACAAGGGGAGAGGTGTCCCAGTCTTAGAATACCAGACGTGACCCTACAACAACCACGTTTGCCTTGTTGTTAGGTGTTGGTGAATTGCCAGCGCCTGCACCACCGTTAGCCAATTCGGCATTCAGTCGTCTCGCTTCATCACCTGCGGCTGGGTTCTTCATATTATAGTATTGATATTCAACGTAAACACCAAGACCTGGGGCCAACTTACGATCAATCGCAGCAGAGACAGCATTTGTTTTAGCCTTCTCTTTACGATAGCCCGCAGCAGCGATGTTTATGTTACTACGCCCTTCCAATGCCGCTGGATTAACAGCACCCAAAGCATTTCTCCAACCATAGAAATAACCAGCACTGAACTTGGTTGGGCCGTATGTATAGGACAAACCAAAGTCAAGGAACTGACCTGCATTTACGGGTGTACCCGTCCTTTTATACTGATAACTTTTGCCATTATTTCCGTATTCAAGTCCGAACCCAATATTGGCGTAATTGAAGTTTCCACCAAATGCATACCCACTCACCATGTGTCGAGAAGCGGCTCCAGCATAAGGGGGAGCCGATCTTGCAACCACTCCTGTTGCGGATAATGCCATATCTAACCCATTACAAAACTTGTGAATGAAGTTAATTCCCCCAGCAACGTTATCTTTGTAAAACGGGGCTTTAGGAGAGCTCGTACTTGTCTTTGAGCTGATAATTTGCTCTCCTCGGTGTTCCATAGGAGAAAAGGAAACACCTGCCTGCAAACCATTCCAACGGGGTGTTAAATAGGTAAACTTTGTGTCCCGACTTGTATTTCCTGCAAGGTCAATCGAGTTAGGAGCTCCAAATGTTTTATTGACAACGCGTTCATACGGACCATCGATAAAGCCTGTACCGCCCCATTGGCTAAAACCACCAAAGGCCATTGTGTCTTCAACACCATAGGTGTCACCGGCATAAATCTTACCCCATGATCCACCGAAATAGAGATAGTTTTCGCGAACGGACTTCGTTGCACTTGTGTTGCCTTCAATCACAACCACAAGACCATATTCCATGCCGCGATCTGTTTTTCCATCCACATTGAAGCGAAGCTTAGATCTATCAACGGAGAAAAGTTGGTCATGACCATAGTACTGCCTATGATTAGGAGTCGCCTGAAAGGTACCATTTGTACTGTTTGATAAGTCAACTTCATTTAATTTCAATCGCTCTTTATTATTAAAAAACCACGAGTTGAAGGATGTTTGACCCGATATTTTAAGTTGTGGTGTGCTCAGAATAGGGGCAGGCTTACATTCTGCTGCATTTGCTTCGTTCACGAATAACAAGCATAAGAGGGCTGTAGAGCCGAGAAGAGACCGTGTCATATTTTCCTCCAAGGATAGGTGTTTTTGATAACTAGATTAACATAAGATGTGGGATAAATCACAACAATTTGTAAAAGATCACTTGAAAGGATTTGTCTCAATGGTAAACTGACCGCGTAAATAATTTTTGGAGAGCATGTGACCCCCATGCCACAGTTAAGATGTTGAAAGTATACCTAAAAGCAAATAAATTCAATGGGATAGAAGCCATTAAAGAGCTTTTGCCTCAAGCCGGAATTTTGATTCAAGAAAGAGAGTCAGAAGCTGAGGGGATATTGTTTGCTGAAACACCGCCTGAAAGTTCGCTTCCCAACCTCAATTTATTAAGTTTTTCATACCCGATGCGATTTTTAGATCTTTTGGGACATATTGAAAATCTTCCCTATACGCAAGTCATTCTATTTTCACACTTTTCCTTGGATTTAAGGGACAAGATTTTAAAAAATCTAAACACGAATGAAAGCCAACGTGTTACTGAGAAAGAAGTTCAACTGTTAAATTTCTTTTATCAAAACAAAGGCTTGGAAATTTCAAAGGACACCCTTCTCCACGAGATTTGGGCCTATCACCCCGATTCTGAAACCCATACGCTCGAAACACACATTTATCGTCTTCGTCAAAAACTTGAGGAAGATCCCAACGTTCCTAAGGTTTTGCTCAATGGGAAGGATGGGTACTATATTCAGTAATTAGAAACTAGTCATTAGTGATTAGAAAATATTTTTCTTTTCTAATCACTAATTACCAATATCTAAATACTAATTACATATTCACATAATTCGGCCCCGACCCACCTTCAGGGGGGGTCCACGTAATGTTCTGGGTGGGGTCTTTGATATCGCAGACTTTACACTGAATGCAATTTTGAGAATTGATTTGAAGACGGGGCTCTGTTCCAACAAGTTCATACACTTGTGCTGGGCAATAGCGGCCTTCTGGAAAATTATACTCTTTATAGTTGATGGAAATTGCGACTTCAGGATCTTTTAAAATCAAATGATTGGGTTGATCTTCAGCGTGGCGGATATTGGATAAAAAGACGGAGGTCAAGCGATCAAACGTAATCTTTCCGTCTGGTTTTGGATATTGTATGGGCTTGCATTCTGCTGCTGGTTTTAATTGTTTATAATCAGCGGGATTGCTCAACGTCCAAGGACTTTTTCCAAACGTCACGGTTTCATAAACCGCATTTATCATCCCTCGCATAAGCCCCCATTTAAACCCAGGATGGATATTGCGCACTTTATAGAGTTCCTTATAGACCCAACTCTTTTTAAGCCTTTCCTCATATTCATAAGGCTTACCATTAACAAGATGATCAACAATGGCCTCCGCCGCAATCATGCCGGATTTAAGGGCCGTATGAGAGCCTTTAATCTTTGCGACATTCATGAAACCCGCAGCACACCCAACAAGAGATCCTCCTGGAAATTCCAGCTTAGGAAGGGACTGAACACCCCCTTCATTCAGAGCCCGAGCGCCATAAGAAATCCGCTTGGCCCCTTCAAATAAATCCTTGATGGCGGGATGGGTTTTAAGACGTTGAAATTCTTCAAAAGGACTCAAATAGGGATTCTTGTAATCCAAACCGACAATAAACCCGATCAAGATTTGGTTATTATTCAAATGATAGAGAAAGGATCCCCCAAACGTATGGGGATCGAGTGGCCATCCAACGGTGTGAATAACTTGTCCTGGTTTGCTCTTTTTAGGATCAATTTCCCAAATTTCCTTAAGCCCCATACCGTAAGTTTGGGGATTCGACTCATCATCGAGTTTAAAGCGTTTAATAATTTGTTGGGTTAATGATCCTCGACACCCTTCCGCAAGCAAGGTCATCTTCCCAAAAATATTCACACCGGGTTCATAATGAGCCGTTTTATTGCCTTGGCGGTCGATTCCTTGAGCGCCTGTTTGAACGCCAATCATATCTCCTGCATCATTGAAAAGACAGCTATATCCAGCAAATCCTGGGTAAATTTCGACACCCAACGCTGTCGCCTGCTCGCCAAGCCATTTGCAAAGCGCACCTAAACTCGCAACATAATTTCCTTTGTTATGCATTTGAGGGGGGGTGAGAAACCGAATGGCGCGTTCTTCAGTCAAAATCAAGAACTTATCATGGGTACACGGTGTTGTAAGGGGGGCGCCCCTTTCTTTCCAATCTGGGAAAAGCTCATTTAAAGCCCGGGGTTCAATGACCGCTCCTGAGAGAATATGACTTCCGACCTCAGCCCCTTTCTCAAGAATACAGACGGAAAGGGAGGGCGCTAATTGCTTAAGTCTAATGGCCGCTCCCAGTCCTGAGGGCCCGGCCCCCACGATGACCACATCATAGGTCATGCCTTCTTCACTCATGTCTGTCCCCCTCCCTTTGGTAACTCTATGATAAACCTTGTAAACTTTCCGACTTCGCTTTCTACGCTCAAGTGCCCTTTGTGTTGATGGGCAATGATATCATAACTTAGGGACAGGCCGAGGCCCGTTCCTTTTCCTGACTCTTTCGTCGTAAAGAAGGGTGTAAAAACTTTCTTTAAGACAGCTTTATCCATCCCCGGCCCATTGTCCTCAATCGTAATCTTAACAAGGTTACCTGCATCCTTTGTTTCTATATTGAGTTCAGGTTTATACCCCTTCCCTTCTTTCTTTTTCTTATCGAAGAGAGCAAAACAAGCATTGTTGATAATATTGAGAAAGACGCGGGCGAGGTCCTGTTCCGACCCTTGGATTTCTCCAACTTTGGCATCAAATTTTTCGACAATTTTAGCTGTGAAGTGAGCGTTTGAGCCGAGGAAACCGTTATAGCCAAGCTCAATGCTTTGCTTAAGAAGCGCATTCAGGTTAAAGGTTGTGATCTCTCCCGTGCTTCCTCTCGCATGAGCCAACATACTCTTCACAATGGCATCAGCTCGGTGAGCATGTTCAATTGTTTTTGTAACGTTTTGTAGAGCAAGATCCAAAAGCTCAGGTTCATTTTTGACTTTTTCCTTGAGCTCATGGAGGTATTCAAGAGAAAGCTCAGAAAAATTGATAATGAAATTCAGAGGATTTTTAATCTCATGGGCAATCCCCGCCGTCAGAGCCCCAAGACTTGCGAGCTTTTCTTGAACAATTATCTGATTTTGAGCCTTCTTGAGATGGATTAAAGCCTCCTCAAGTTCTTTCGTTCGCTGGTAAACGCGATTTTCGAGATCATCAAGAAGCGTTCTATTTTCAGTGAAGATCTTTGTGACAATCTCAAACCAAGGGCGCCACCGAGACGGGAGATTCGAAGGGTTGCTCTTTATGCCTTTGTTTTCATTGGAGATATGAGTAACCAATTTTCCAGCCGGCGTAATAAAATTACGCAGAACAATGAGATATCCCAACCCCACAACGAAAATAAGAAGTAAGGAGATAAGAAACAAATTCTCTAGGGCTTCAGCAAACACCTGGAGGAATAAACTCGATCTTGATCCAACGTAGATCATTGTCCAAGGGGTTTCATGTAAATCTGTGACAAAAATAAGGTCCTGTCCTTCAAAGACAAACCAGCCCGAGGGTGACTTTATTTCAGCATCAATTTTTTGAAGGATATTTTGAGAGAGAAATTGATCGAGGGTAGGAATGCCGTCTTTCCTTGAGTGCACACCCTTTGTTGCGAGGACTTGATGATCCTTGTTGATGAGGTAAAGGCGACCTTCCAGGTCTTGAATTCTATTCATCACACGATCAAGTTCAGTCAAACTCAAATCCAATGACACCGTTCCCATCTGTTTCTCTCCCTCTGAAACAGGTGAAGAATTCGTAACGACAAGACCCTGTTCTTTGCGGTCATGGATGGGTGTCCATGTGTTCCGTTTCTCTTGTGGGGGAGGAATACTGGAGAAACCGTCCGCCGCTGGGTACACATTTTGAAAGCCCTGTAGCGAGGCATAATAAACCCAAACGGTGCCTCGATTCCCTTTTAAGGCATTTTCAAAAAATGGATTCAAGCTCAATGCCATGTTGAGCTCATTTCGAGTCTGTTGGGACAATCCCTCAAGGGTTCCTTTCCCTCTCAGATTTCCTGATACGATTTCCGTGAGTGACTCTCTGTCTAGGAAATAAGTATGGGTTGGTAAATCATTTTTAAGATAGGCATACAAGGGCGATTTCATGCCAAATTGTTTGATTTCATTCAACGAATTCTCAGCGGCCGTCTTTAAACCAATCACGTACCCTTTGACCGTTCGTGCCCTCAAATTGACATTAGCCGTGTGTTCAATGAGTCGATTTTTTAAGTCCGTTAAAAGAAACTGTTGATTCTGGTGAAACTGAAAATATTCGATTCCCACAGCAATGATAACAAGAGCGATACCTGTTAAGTAGGCTATTTGAGTTGTACCACGTCGAAAAGGGTTCATCTCACATGACCGAGACGCGTTTCTTTAAGACAGACTTCTCTTCCGTATTCATGAGTTCACTACACGCCTTCTCGAAAATCCAGTCACGGCCAATAAGGCTGAGCAAATCTTCTAAAGAGGACTCGTGTGCATGTTTGAAAAAATACATCCATTTTTCTGTCGTGGTGGTGAGTTCGTCGAGCTTCTTATTAAACTTTGGAAGTTCATAAAAAACAAAAGACAAACTCTTCGTCTCAGAGTTATAATTTTCTTGCTCGACAATCACATGTTCAGATTTATAGGATTCACTTTTAGGAAACATAATGAAATCAACAAGTTCAAGGAAGAGAACCTCCTTAAGATCTTGATCTTCTTTCTCTTTTTGTATGCGAGAGGGAAATTCATTCTCGCTGGCCTCATTCGAAATTTGCAGAGCCACAAGGTAACGATTCCCATCCTCGTCCTTACAGAGAATGTCAATGGAGGTGGATGAATCAGAGACTTTCGTCACATCATTGATCATGGGCCTCTTGTTTTGAGTCACAAAATCATTAAGAAAGGAAACAAGAATGTCCTTGTTTTTTTCCGCTCCGAAGAGTTTCTTGAATGTTTCGGGATTCTTTGGGTCTTGTAATTGTGTGAACATGATGACTCCTCTTTTTTATTTTATAGGGAAAACCACGAAACACTCATTAAGATTTACTATATTTTGATGAAAAAGTCAAATTTTCCTTCACCTCTCCTCTTCGTGGGAGAGGTCGATCCGAAGGATCGGGTGAGGGGGAAACAGTAATCAGATGTCAGTAATCAGAAATCAGAAACTAATATGCGTTTGTCCAAATTCAGACCAACGTACTCGCAATATCTAAAAGGATTGGAATTTCTGATTTCAGACATCTTGAGCCCCCTCACCCGCCGCTGCGCGTCGACCTCTCCCACGAAGGGGAGAGGTGGAAAGAGTTTTCCCCTTGACCCTGTTTTTAAAAGCGTTATCTTGAAGTATGATCAAGATTGCGACCTGGAACATCAATTCAATACGTGTCCGACTTCCCCTCCTTCTTACATGGCTGAAGGAGACGCAACCTGATATTGTCTTACTCCAAGAAACCAAGACCACTGATGATCAATTTCCTAAAGAAGACATAGAAAACCTTAATTATAACATCGCACTCAATGGTCAGAAGACCTATAATGGTGTGGCTCTGCTCTCAAAGTACCCCATCGAAGATATAACGAGCGGCATTCCTGGATTTGAAGATGAGCAAGCCCGCTATATAGAGGCTGTCATTAAAGGACTGAGGGTCGCCTCCATCTATGTTCCCAATGGATCAGAAGTGGGGAGTGATAAGTATGCGTATAAACTTCGGTTTCTCCAGGCTCTTTATGCACATACGAAAACCCTTCTCACCTATGATGAAGCCTTAATCTTGGGAGGTGACTATAATATTGCCCCCACAGATCTTGATGTCTACGATCCTCAAGAATGGCATGAGAAAATCTTATGCAGCACGCCTGAACGCGAGGGTTTAAGATCCCTTCTTCATTTAGGGCTGACCGATTCTTTGAGAGAAACTCATAGAGATGAAAAGGACCTATATACCTGGTGGGATTACCGTGCGGGAGCTTGGCAAAACAACTTTGGTCTGCGGATTGATCATTTGCTGCTTTCTCCGCAAGCAGCCGACCTCCTTAAAAATACATCAGTTGATAAGCCTATAAGAAGCGTTGAAAAGGCCTCTGATCACGCGCCCGTCGTGTGTGAATTGGATATATAAGTGATCGACAACGACATCCGCCAGAAACTCGAGACCTATGCCAAGCTTCTTGAGACATGGCAAAAGAAGATGAATCTTGTTTCCCCTTCAACGATTCCCGTGATGTGGGAACGACATTTTGAGGATTCTCTTCAGTTATTGCCTTATATTGACCAAAATGTTTCACGTGAAACATTTTCACCTCTTAAACTTATCGATCTTGGCTCCGGAGCTGGATTTCCAGGGCTTGTACTTGCCATAGCAAGACCCAAAACACTCGATGTGACGTTGATCGAATCGGATTTAAAAAAATGCCTTTTTCTCGAAAATGTTTCACGTGAAACATTTTCTCCTGTCAGACTCCTCAGATCACGGATTGAGGCAGTAAAAGACTTAAAAGCAGACATTGTGACAGCACGTGCATTGGCCTCACTTGACCAGCTTCTTAACTACGCCTTTCCCTTTCTAAAAGAAGACTCAACTTGTTTTTTCCTAAAAGGTAAGACTGCAGATGAAGAAATTCAGATGGCCAAAAAAAGTTGGGATTTTGAGCTTGAAATTTTTCCGAGTTTAACCGATTCTACGGGAAGAATATTAAAAATCTCCCATCTTCAAAGAGCAGGACCACATGTCTAAAATCGTAGCTGTCGTCAATCAAAAAGGAGGGGTCGGTAAAACGACCACAACGGTTAATCTTGCAACCGCTCTCTCAACGGTTGGAAAAAAAATACTCATTATCGATTTTGATCCTCAGGGAAATGCAACGACAGGGCTTGGTGTTACAGATAAAAAGAATATCAAGGGAAGCTATGAAGTCTTAACGGGAGAGGTGAAAGCGGATCAGGTTTCTTATGAAACAGAAATCCCTAATCTTTTTCTGATGCCCTCAAGCCCCCACCTTTCCGGTGCAGAAATAGAACTTGTGGGCCTGAAAGGGAGAGAAAGGCTTTTAAGAGTTGCTCTTCAACCCCTTGGGTCCTTCTTTGATTACATTTTTATCGACTGTCCCCCGTCATTAGGTCTTCTAACGTTGAATGCCCTCGTTGCTGCTGATCAGGTCCTCGTCCCATTGCAATGCGAATTTTATGCCCTTGAAGGCTTAAGCCAATTGTTGGATACGGTTTCAAAAGTGAAGAAAAATTTGAACCCTGGCCTTGATCTTCAAGGAATTGTTCTAACGATGTTTGATAGTCGGAGTAGCCTCAGCTCTCAAGTTGCAAACGATGTCCGGCTCCATTTAAAGGATATTGTTTACAAAACACATATACCACGGAATGTTCGTGTCGCCGAAGCGCCCTCATTTGGTAAACCCGCCGTTATTTATGATATGAAGTGTCTTGGATCCCTTGCTTACATCCAACTTGCCAAAGAAATATTATCTCAAGAAAAGGAATTAGCCGCATGAGTCAGATGAGAAAACAAGTTCTTGGGAGAGGTCTTTCCTCTCTTTTTTCAGGATCAGATGAAGAGTCCGTCGTTGAAAACCCTCATACTTTATCCATTGAGAAGGTTTTAGCCGGGAAAAGACAGCCCCGTCGGTTCTTTTCTGAGGAAGAACTCAATGCACTAGCCGCCTCAATTCAAGAAAAGGGCGTTCTTCAACCCATTCTTGTTCGAAATCACCCTGAATTTTCCAACAAATATGAGATTGTTGCGGGTGAACGTCGTTGGCGTGCGTCAAAAATGGTTGGCCTGACTGAAATCCCTGCTTTGGTCAAGGATTTTACGGATGCTGAGGTCCTTGAAGTTGGTTTGCTTGAGAACATCCAGCGTCAAGATTTGAACCCTATTGAAGAAGCGGCAGGGTATCATCGACTTGCAGAGGATTTTCATTATACACAAGATTCCTTATCCCGCATCTTTGGGAAAAGCCGGAGTCATATCACCAATACGCTCAGGCTTTTAACCCTTCCCTTGTCCGTCCAAGACTCCCTTATTCAGGGGAAAATATCAGCGGGTCATGGACGGGCCCTCGTTGGCCAAAAGAATGCAGAGAGCCTTGCAATCAAGATTATTGAGAAGGGTCTCAGCGTTCGTGAAGCCGAAGCCCTTTCCAAGCCTGAGCAAAAGAAAAAAGCCCGTCCTTCCAGCTCTCCTAAGTCGAATGATCCCGAGCAAGACGTTCTTCGCAGTCATCTTTCAGAACTTCTGAATGTTCCTGTAGATTTGATTCTTAAAGGGGCGGGCGGAAAACTGGTGATTCATTTCAGAGACCCAACTGAACTTGATGGTCTGATCCAAAAGCTCAATGCTTAATGCAGTCTATTGAAATCAAGAAGGTGTTTGCCTTTTGCGCCGTCTGTGAAACCTTAAGTTTTACAGACGCTGCAAAAAGTCTGGGTCTCACACAATCAACCATAAGTCATCACATTTCATCGTTTGAGAAGGACGTGGGGATTCATCTTTTTAAACGAACCAGTCGATCAGTGGAACTGACACCCGAGGGTCAAAAGGTTTATCTTTATGCAAAAAAGATTTTTGAGGCCTGCAAGGATTTTGAGAGTTTTATTGCGGGTACTGCTCACCTCTCCCCTGCGTGGGAGAGGTCGACCCGTAGGGTCGGGTGAGGGGGCTGAGATTCGATCCTTGAAATATCCGACCTCTAAAATGGTATCAAAGACGAGTTCGGCATCCATTTGATTTTTAGACCCCTCACCCGCTCTTCGAGCGACCTCTCCCACAAGGGGAGAGGTAAAGAGGCTGGAGGCCGGGACCGGAATCGAACCGGTATAAAAGGATTTGCAGTCCTCTGCATCACCACTCTGCCACCCGGCCACTTGAGTGATCACTGACATATACGTGTCTGGATGCAGACGGTCAAGAGTTCGTTTTTAAGGTGACAAATGGAAATTCATCTTATAAGTTGTTTGTTATATTATATAAGGCGTTTGAAATTAAAATGATCCATTTTTATCTAAAAAGAATGAAAAAGATTAGTTTAAAACTAATATCTACCCTCATTCAAAATAGGTCTGCTCTTACCTTAATTCATGATATATTTATCGTCATCTTAAGCCTTCAAATCTCTCTTTTCTTAAGACTAGGGGATGATATTTCCCTGATACCTACTTATGTTATTGCCCTTAATACGCTTCTCTATGTCTTAATTGCGATTGCTGTTTTCTTGGGCAAGCATATTTACCGCGGCATGTGGCAGTATTCATCCCTTGGGGATTTAGTGTCGATCAGTTTATCTGTCACCTATATTACGCTTCTCTTTATTCCCTTGATGTTCCTGTTACCACAAGCCGTATTGCTTCCGCGTTCAACGCCCTTCATTAACTGGTTTGTTTTGACTGCATTTTTGGGAGCGCCTCGGCTACTTTATCGTCTTTATCGACAACACAGAAACAAATCAAAGTCTGAATCTTCTATTGAAGCGAAGAGAGCTCTTATTATTGGTGCAAGTGATCAAACAGAGTTGTTTATTCGTGAAATCTTGCGTCAAAACGATGAAACTTATCGACTTTTGGGGATTATTGGAAATAAGGCGGCACAAACAGGACAAAAAATCCATCATATTCATATTATTGGAAGAATTTCAGAACTTCCCGCCATCATTGAAAAATTTAAGAAAAAAGATCAACCCATTGATATGCTTATCATTGCTGATGAACATTTGAACGGAAAAACCCTTAAGTCTCTTTTAAATTTAGCTGAAACACTGGGACTTCAGCTTTCTCGACTCCCCCACATCAGTGAGATTACAGCCCCTGCAGCAAAACCACGCGTAAAGCCAATCGCTATCGAAGATCTTCTGGGGAGACCTCAAGCAAGTCTTGATCGCGAGAGTATGAAATCCATGATTGAGGGAAAGAAAATCCTTATCACAGGCGCTGGCGGTACCATTGGAGGAGAACTCGTTCGGCAAATTTCTGATTTTAAACCTTCACATATTTGTCTTCTCGATCAAAGCGAGTCTCTCTTATATCTCATTAATTTAGAACTGACCGAACGTCACCCTGATCTTCCCTGTGACAACGTTCTTGCTGATGTTTGTAATGTCGAGCGAATCCGCCATGTCATTTCAAAATTTAAGCCAGAGCTTGTTTTTCATGCGGCAGCTCTTAAGCACGTCCCTCTCGTTGAAGAAAACCCTTCTCAAGGGGCGCTTACAAACGTCATAGGTACGCGCAACATTGCGGATGCGTGTCGGGACTTTAAAGTTAAAGCTATGCTTCTTATTTCAACAGATAAAGCCATCAATCCGACAAGCGCCATGGGTGCTACAAAACGCCTTGCTGAATGTTATTGTCAAGCTTTGGATATTCTTGAGCGTCAAAAACCCAATGGAACCCGTTTTGCAAGTGTAAGGTTTGGCAACGTTCTTGGATCATCTGGATCCGTTATTCCCCTTTTTAAACGACAAATTGAAAGAGGCGGTCCGCTGACCATCACGCATCCAGATATGAAACGGTATTTCATGACGGTTCATGAAGCTGTTGAGCTTGTTCTTCAATCGATGACCTATTCTGTCAATTCGAATATTCAAGGAGGACGTGTATTTGTGTTGGATATGGGAGAACCTGTAAAAATTGTCGACATGGCAAGACAAATGATACGCCTTGCAGGGTTAAAGCCTGAAAGAGACATTGAGATTAAATATACAGGCTTAAGGCCAGGTGAAAAATTATTTGAAGAACTCTTTCACTCAACAGAAAACCTCCTTCCGACAGATAATTCAAGCATTCTTTTAGGATCCCCTCGAACGGTTGATCATGGATTTTTAACCCGTGCCTTTAATGAACTGGAAGGCCTTGCGTATGAAGAAGAGGGCGAATCCATCTTTCGTATGCTACATGCCTTGGTGCCTGAGTATAAAACACCAGACTATGAAAATGGCGCGTTTCTAAAGGCAGTTTCATAAACATGACGTTGCTTACGACTGCACTGCCTCAAACCCCCATGATGACTCAATATTTGGAAATTAAGGCCCAGCATCCGTCAAGCCTACTCTTTTACAGGATGGGTGATTTTTATGAGCTTTTCTTTGAAGATGCGGTTAAAGCTTCGAAAGCGCTAGATATCGCTCTCACTCGTCGAGGAAAAGGCAAGGACGGTGAAGAAATTCCCATGTGTGGTGTCCCCATACATGCGAGCGATAATTACCTTGTTCGTCTTATCCGCCAAGGGTTTCGCGTTGCCATTTGTGAGCAGACGGAAGAGGCCGCAAATCGACAATCGAAAGGACCTCTCAAACGCGCTGTCATTCGGGTGGTTACACCCGGAACGCTTACGGAAGAAGTTTTGCTTGAGGCGGGTCGAAATAATTTCCTGACCTCTCTCGTTCCTGGGAAAAATGAGGGGATCGGCCTTGCTTCAATTGACATTTCAACAGGTGATTTTTTTGTAGAATCGACAACTCAATCCCTTCTTGAGACTGTGCTCGCTCGCCTAAAACCTGGTGAAATTATCGTTCCCGATTCCTTTTTAAAGACACCAGACTTGTATGAGCTATTTCAGGATCTTAAAAAGAGTTTAACACCTCTTCCCCCCAGTCGTTTTGACGGAGAGAATGGTTTTGAGCGCTTGAAGGATCTTTATGGCGTTGAAACGCTCGACTCCTTTGGTGACTTTAAACCTCAAGAGATTGCAGCGTGCGGAGCCCTTGTCGATTATATTCGCTTAACGCAAATGAGGGATATCCCTGGTCTGAAACCGCCTAGACGCCTTAAAGAGGGGGGGCGGCTTGAATTGGATGCGGCTACCCGGCGGAATCTTGAACTTCATTCTTCACTTTCGGGGGAAAGACGCGGGAGTCTCCTCGATGTCATTGATCAAACCATTACGCCCATGGGAAAACGCCTTCTGTCTCATCACTTAAGTTCGCCCCTTACAACCTTAAGTATTCTGCAAAGCCGTTTTGAGGGGTTGGATTTTTTATATGACAATCAACCTTTAAACCAGGCACTGCGCGCTGTTCTCGGCTTTTGCCCTGATTTAGAACGACCTCTGTCACGCTTGACCTGGGGGCGGGGAGGGCCACGCGATCTGGCGGCCTTAAACAAAGGCCTCAAGCTTCTTCCTGATATTCAGAAGATTTTCGGAGGGCATACGCTTCCCCAGACCTTGACTCAGGCTCTTGTCAACCTTGGATCCTATGAGGACCTCACAGATCGATTGACGCTTGCCCTGAAGGATGAGCTCCCGCATTTAACCCGTGAAGGGGGGTTTATACGTCCAGGATACAACAAGACCCTCGATGAACTTTTGGCGCTGAGAGATGATGGCAAGGGGGCTCTAGAGGCCTTGCAACAGCGGTATATTGCTGAAACCAGCGTGGGATCTCTCAAGATAAAGCACAACAATATCGTTGGGTATCATGTGGAAGTGACGAGCCTTCATAAGGATAAACTGGGCCCTGCCTTTATTCATCGGCAAACGATGGCCAATGCAATGCGTTTTTCTACGCCCGAACTGAATGAGCTTGAAAAGAAAATTACAGGGGCTTTGGACCAAGCATTGGCTCTTGAGCTATCTCTCTTCCAAGAGCTCGTTGATGACACGGTCAAAAGAGCTCCGGAGATTGTTGAGACTGCGCATGCCCTTGCAGCGCTCGATGTCATGGCAAGTCATGCGCATTTGGCTCTTGAGAAAGGCTACGTGAAACCAGAGTTGGATGAGTCTCTTGCCTTTGAAATTGAGGGAGGTCGTCATCCTGTTGTGGAAGCCCTTCTTCCCCAAGGCACCCCCTTTATTCCCAACGATTGTGATGTCAAAGGTCTCTGGCTTTTAACGGGCCCGAATATGGCAGGAAAGAGCACTTTCCTCAGGCAAAACGCCTTGATTGCCCTCATGGCCCATATGGGGATGTATGTCCCTGCAAAAAAAGCACACATCGGCCTTATTGACCGGATCTTTAGCCGGGTGGGAGCTTCCGATGATTTAGCACGGGGGCGCTCAACCTTTATGGTTGAGATGACAGAGACAGCAACCATCTTAAATCAGGCCACACCCCGTAGCTTTGTGATTTTAGATGAAATTGGGCGAGGAACCGCAACCTTCGATGGCCTTTCCCTCGCGTGGGCGTGTGTAGAGCACCTCGTTCATGTCAATCAAGCCCGCTCCCTCTTTGCAACTCATTATCATGAATTGACCTCTCTTGAGACATCCTTAAAGGAAGTGACGTGCTATACGGTGAAGATTCGGGAGTGGGAGGATCAAATTATCTTTCTTCATGAGATCACTAAAGGAACGGCGGATAAGTCTTACGGCATTCATGTGGGAAAACTGGCAGGCCTTCCTTCATGCGTCGTGGAAAGAGCGGAGGAAGTCCTCAAAACGCTTGAAGAAACAAAACCAAAGCCCAAACTCGCAGCCCAGCCTTTGCCCTTGTTTGTTGAAGCTTATAAGGCACCGTCCCCACTTGAAAAAGCGGTGAGTGCTTTGAATCCAGACGATTATTCACCGAAAGAGGCCTTAGAAAAGCTATATGGATTGAAGAAATTATTGGGTGAGAAAAAATAATTCCGTTAACTTTTTTTTAAGAAACTCTTGATAGCCTTCAGGTAGACCCTTGTCATAACCTGGAGACTATATGAAAATACTTCGCTATCTCATTGTACTACTCCCCCTCCAAGCAATGGCGAAGGCGCCTGAATGTCCCCTCTATTCGAACAAAAAACTGTGTCTTGCAGCGGTTGATGAAAGCTATAAAAACTATTTAGATTATTTGAAAGACGAATATACTGATGAGACGCGACCAACAGAACTCATTCAAGCGGCAAATGATGTTAAGCATTATGAGAGACTTGCCTGTCAGAAAACCTGTTTAAATTGATTATTTTTTCATGAGCACTTCTAGAATTTTAAGCATTCCTGGAGCATCAGTATCACCATTTGCTATTGCCTTTTGATACCATTCTTTCGCCTCTGCGAAATTTCCTTCCTTTTCAACCTCATACCCGATTATACGTTCCGTTTCGCCCACCATTTTCTTTGCATCCACATGACCTGAAGTGTACGCATTCCTGAACCAGACCAAGGCTTCATACACATTGTAGCCCATGCTCTCCATTCCTAAATGATAATATACCCTCTGAAGAACCGCTTTCGCTTTTGGATGTTTTAAGTCACGCGCTCTTTCTAAATAGGGAACAGCGGCCCTAAAATTTTTTTCTGTCCCATGTCCTTTTAGCAACATAATTCCAAAGTTATAATGAGCTGCAGGATTTCCCTTGTCTATAGCTTGGTTAAACCATTGTCTCGCCTCCTCATAATCTCGAGATGGTTTCGTGGTAAATTGAAATCCTATTCGGTTTTCAACGTGTCCTATTATTTTATTTGCTTCCACGTGTCCATTAAATAAAGCGTGGTTAAAGAAAAGAAGAGACTCCTTATATTTCCCTTTATTATATAAAACGAGCCCTATAGTAAAAGGATCTTCATCATTATTTCTTGCAACGCTCGCCATTGAACAAGGTTTATTCTTTAACCCCAGATCATCTTGTGTCTTAACTCTCTTCATCGCTTCAACTTTGATGCTGCCGAACAAGGTAAAAAGAATAATAAAACCAAAAAAATTTCTAACCATCTGTATCTCCATAACTCACGTTTACATGTACAGGGTTTAAGGCTGGCTTAAAAGTCTTAAAATGTTTCACGTGAAACATTGATGGGATGAATGAATGTTGTTACCTATTAATTATTTACTTAAAATAGACTTATTTTAATTTTGTGATATAATTATAAAATAATGGTAGAAGTATTAGGAGTGAATTATGAGAAAATTCCGTAAAGCGCTTTATTCCTTATCCTTGCTCTCTTCACTGTTTGTTGCACCTGCTGCCGAGGCTAAAATCCCCTGGAAATCTTTCAAAAAAGTAACTCGGTTTTTCCGCGCAGGTCAGGAATTTAATTCTCCTGTGTTGGGTGAAGCCGCCTTAGAAAGCGGTCTTATCTTCAACCTACGATTTTATGGCCACATCACAAGCAATGTCAAAGAAGGCGCCAGACAGTATATCTTTGACAAAGGTAATGATGACATGTCCAAACTTATTAAAGCCCTGCTCCCATCACCTGCAGGTGGTCTTTCTGCAATGACCGACCTAAATACCAATTTCGGTAAACTGGCAACAGACCCTAAAGTTGTCTCCTTACTGATGAATTATGCCCATAAAGTGCGTAGCAAAACTGTAAAGAATTGGAAGGCTACCAACAAGAACGCGGTCCAAGAAATGTTGCAAACCCTTACGGAGGGACACCCGGAGCTTGGAAAAAAGGAACAGGAAAGGATTACGGCGGATATCAACGAGATTATCAACGCCATTCGGCTTTCAATAGATAACGAAGGAAAAGCACCCTATCCCAAATATATGACGGAACAAGTTATAACCGCCTTTTTATGCGAGCGATATAACACGCCAGATGAGCTGAAACGGTTTTTCGACTCTCTCGATGATGACATCGTTGATCGTAAAATACTAAATGATCCTCAACAGGGTTTTAACGCAGAGCAACTCCTGTCCATTGATGATTATAGATCCACATTGGATAAAGACCGAACTCAGTACACAGTTGATGATATCTTCGTGTTGGCCCACCCAGAGCTTGAAACTAACCTTATTACACCCTATAAACCTGGTACGCATTTGTTGAGTAATGGTTCCACATATTTCTTCAAAAGGAGTCAGGATGGACTTGGCGATATTTTGTTCCTTGCGGGTACGTTTGCTGATTGTGCAGAAATGGCCTTACGCCACCTCCTTAATCTTATACTATATGATGCTAAGGAAAACATTTTCGACCTCCAATATATCAGAAAGTATGGGGAGGAAAATGCTCCGGATAACCCCTACTTTGCGAACTTCTTAAAATTCTTCGAACGACAAAAACCCGACTCCGCAAATGATGGAAGCATTGCAATGAGATCCTTATTTAATGCCGTGGTTGCGGATTTAAATGCGTTCCAGCGTAAAATCCTTATTGACTACTCTCACGGCACTAATGAAGTTAACCCTGATTTTCTCAATTACATCAATATCTTCCGAATCGTCGTCGGCCTCAAAGTTGAAGAACCGCCCAAAGAACTTCCCAAACAAAAACAATGGCTAGAAAATTCTTTTTTAGAGCTTCTCAGAGCGCTGAACCCTACCTATGACTATGAATTAGGATTATCTCAAGTCGACGAAAAAAAGAATCATTTAACGGGGAGTCTTGGGATTAGAGTCAAGGATAAGCAAACGGGAGACACAGCTTTCAGCTTTGAGCTGGATTCAGAGTACAATAAGCACGCTGAAGTCTCTTCTCTCCAAAACCCGAATGTTATCGCCCTTGAAGGAGAGGGGCCATCATTTAAGCGAGCTTTTGACAGCGAAGAAGTGATGAATCTCTTGTTTCCAGAGTCGGACCTTGCAGAGAAAACAGAGAATCCTGTCTACACCCTCTTTAGCGGTATAATGGGAGATGACGCGTCACGTATTGATAAGCTTAAATACATTTCTGACCACTACGCAGAATGGAATCAAGAGGGCTCTCTCTATAAACCTCATATGGGTTTAATACAGTCGCTGATTTCACACACACTGGAAAATATGGGGTGGGAAGATGATACAACTCTTTTGCCACTCTCAAAACTTCTTGAAGAGATGTTGAAACAGCAAATGCTGACTGAGCCGCTGCGCCATCAAGTAAAGGGTTTCGCAACTGCCTGGGCAGATCTATCAGGTCCAGAAATAGCAGCTAATTTTCCCAAAGTACGAAAACTACAGGGCTCTCATAAGGCTTTACAGGATTATGAGTGGGTGAAAGATCTAAGAGAATTGGAAGTTGTAAACATAAGAAATTTAGATGTTTTGGAAAAACCTCATGGTGAAAAATTACCCCTCAACGGACTCACAAATTTACGGCAACTTAATCTTGAACGCTCTTCCTTTAAAGTAGAAGGACTGGAAGATCTTGTTAATCTGCAAGGTCTCAATGTTAGTCAAACAAAGATGCAGGAGTTAGATGTAAGTCGCTTAACCAAATTACAAAAGCTACATGTGAGCGACTCTCAGGTCAGTAAACTGGTCGGTCTCGAGAATTTGAAGGACCTGCAAACACTGGAAGCAAACGAGACCACTCACTCAGAGTTCGTCGTCAAGGATCTGCCAAATCTGGCATCCCTCTCATTGTGGGAGATGTCTTCTAAAACGGTAGAGTTGAGCAACTTACCTAATGTTTCATTCTTAAACATCCACCCTAAAACAGATCAGTCCATAAATAACCTTACCATTCACACCATGCCTGGGTTAGAATCACTGCAACTTTGGGATGTGGATAATGCCCGCATAGAAAATGCGCCTAAGTTAAAAAAGATACACCCCCTCATGGTGAAGGACACTCTGGAATTACGCAACCTCGATGGTTTAGAGAGTCTCTATTTCTCTTCCCAAAGTCTTTCATCACTCATCCTAGGCAACCTATCCTCTCTGCGGGATTTAGACTTAGAAACCCAAACAGGCTTGAAGTTACTCTCACTGAAGGATCTTCGAGGCTTAAAGTCACTTAGCCTACCAAAATCTCCGATTCATAAAACGGAGGGCATAGAAGAATTGAGGGATTTACAAGACCTCTCCCTCTCATCTTCTCAATGGGAATCCTTTGATCTCAGTAAGTTTGAGAGTTTAGAAAGCCTTAACCTCTCATGGAACAAAATCAAGAACCTAACGGGATTGACGTCTTTAACTCACTTAAAGGAATTAAAATGGTATGACATCGACGTTGACCATCTAGACGTGTCTCCTTATAAGCATTTGGAAACATTGTATATTTCTGGCGACAAATATGCAGGTGTGCTTGATTTGAGCCAAAATGGTAACCTCAAGACATTAGATATGAGTCGTTTCAAAGCGGGAACCCATAAAGGCCTCGAGAAACTAAGCTTATTAGAAGAACTGAACCTCCATGCAAGTCATATCGACCGTTTAGATATCAGCTCATTCAGTCATTTACGTAAATTAGGTTTAAGCAATACCGGCATCAGCGACCTAGTGGGGTTAGAAAGCGCGTCGACCCTGGGGGAAATAAACCTGGAAGGATCTAAACTAAAGGAACTTAATGTTGGTAAAAATCGAGAGCTGACCTTTCTAGAGCTCAATAATTCACTTATCTCTCGTTTGCACGGCCTCCAGAATTTGGAAAAACTCATTCGGGTAGATGTCACCGGCTGTAAAGATCTTACTGGGGAGTTATCTTTAAGCAAATTACCACAATTAACATCTCTTTCGCTGAGAAAGTCTGGCGTAGAAAGTCTCGTCCTAGAAGATATGGATTCTTTGCAAGTTCTCAATCTCAAAGAAATGCCAGGGTTGAAGAGGGTGGAATTTAAAGGAAGCTTCAAAAGTCTCCACTATATAGATGGGATGGATAATCCTCAGATTCAATTCATAGGCCGCCCAAAATTTAGGCATGAGAAAGAAGACCAAGATGAATAATAACCCAACAAAAAAGGGCCCCGGAGGGCCCTTTTCCAATAGTTGAAGAATAGGTTTTTAGAAACCCATTCCGCCGCCCATACCGCCCATGGCATCCATGTTTGGCATTTGGCCGCCTTCTTTCTTCTCAGGCTTTTCCGCAACCATTGCTTCGGTTGTGATCAAGAGACCAGCGATTGAGGCTGCGTCTTGAAGCGCAATCCGCACCACTTTCGTTGGATCAATGATACCTGCTTTCACAAGATCAGTGTACTCACCTGTTTGAGCATCAAACCCAAAGTTGGTGTCTTTGCTTTCCAAGAGTTTTCCAATGACGATGGATCCATCCACACCTGCGTTCACCGCAATTTGGCGAGACGGAGATTGAAGAGCCTTACGGATGATATCAATACCAACGCGTTGCTCGTCATTGAGAGGCTTCAAAGACTCAAGAGCTTTGATGGAGTAAAGAAGGGCTACACCACCACCGGCAACAATACCTTCTTGTACGGCTGCGCGGGTTGCGTACATTGCATCTTCAACACGGTCCTTACGCTCTTTCACTTCGATTTCAGTGGCTCCACCGACACGGATCACAGCAACGCCGCCTGCGAGCTTCGCAAGGCGTTCTTGCAATTTCTCACGGTCGTAATCTGAGCTTGATTCTTCAATCTGAGCACGGATTTGATTGCAACGCGCTTCAATGTCAGCTTTTGCGCCAGCCCCATGAATAATGGTTGTGTCTTCTTTTGTGATGACAACCTTTTTCGCTGTTCCGAGCATGCTGACGTTAACATTCTCGAGCTTCATACCGAGATCATCAGAGATCAATTGACCGCCTGTCACAGCAGCGATGTCTTCAAGCATGGACTTTCTGCGATCGCCAAAACCAGGTGCTTTCACAGCAGCAACTTTAAGACCACCACGGAGCTTGTTCACAACGAGCGTTGCAAGCGCTTCACCTTCGACATCTTCAGAGATAATGAGAAGAGGACGACCGGATTGAACAACGGCTTCCAATACAGGAAGAAGGGGTTGCAAGCCACCGAGTTTCTTTTCATTCAGAAGGATGTATGGATTTTCCATTTCACAAACCATTTTTTCAGGATTTGTAATGAAATAAGGAGAAAGGTATCCACGATCAAACTGCATTCCTTCAACTACATCGAGTTCGGTCTCTAAGGATTTTGCTTCTTCAACTGTGATAACGCCTTCATTTCCAACTTTTGCCATCGCACGGGCAATCATCTCACCCACTTCACGATCACTATTGGCTGAAATCGTTCCGACTTGAGCGATTTCTTCGTTCGTTGACACAGGCTTTGAACGCTTCACAACGTCTGCGATAACAGCTTGAACAGCCATATCAATGCCGCGCTTAAGATCCATAGGATTCATGCCAGCCGCAACGGCTTTCACGCCTTCCTTAACGATCGCATGAGCAAGGATAGTTGCTGTCGTTGTTCCGTCACCTGCGATATCGGATGTTTTGGATGCAACTTCACGAACCATTTGAGCGCCCATGTTTTCGAATTTATCGGAAAGTTCAATTTCCTTTGCAACGGAAACACCGTCTTTCGTGATACGTGGAGCCCCATAAGACTTGTCAAGAATGACGTTACGTCCTTTTGGGCCTAAGGTCACACGGACAGCGTCCGCGAGGATTTCAACACCACGGAGCATCCGCTCGCGGGCATCTGTACTAAATTTTACTTCTTTTGCCATATCTATATATTCCTTTCAGTTATGCAGCTTTAGAGCTAACGATTCCCATGATGTCTGATTCTTTCATCACGAGAAACTCTTCGCCGTCAAATTTGACTTCTGTTCCGGACCACTTTCCAAAAAGGATCCGATCTCCGACTTTAACGTCGAGGGGAATGATTTTCCCATCTTCAAGGCGCGTGCCCGTTCCAATGGCGGTCACTTCCCCTTCCATGGGCTTTTCTTTTGCAGTATCAGGAATGATAATTCCGCCTGCTGTCTTTTCTTCTTGTTCAATACGACGAACAAGAACACGATCATGTAATGGTCTAAATTTCATGTGTTTTTCCCTCCTATGAGGCCTACGGGTTGAACTAAATTAGCACTCTCGCGCTATGAGTGCTAAAATATATAGAACGAATGAAGAATCTTGTCAACATGTGTTGATTGCCCAAAAAACTTGCAAAATGAATTCTAATATATTATAATATATTATATGCGAAAAAAAAGGGGGTTAATATGAATCTCAGTGTCTATTTACCACAGAAACTCGCGAGTGAGCTTTCTCATATCGCTGAACATCAAAACACGACAAAGAATGCTATCGTGAAGGAAGCTCTGGAGGAATGGCTCATGCATCATAGTCCACGGTCGAAATGGCCTGTGAATTTCTTTAATTTTGAGCCCATCAAAGAAGCTGGAGATTTTTCCATGTACCGTAAAGAACTTGGCGCACCTAAAGAAGATATACTCTAAAATGCCATATTTATTAGATACTTGCATTGTCTCAGCTTATTTTCGAGGAGAGAAATCTGTCATAGATAAATTAAAAAGCTTATCTCCAGAAGATATCAAAATATCAACGATTACAATCATGGAAATTGAATATGGGCTTGAGATAAATCCCCCTATAAAGTCCAAGATTCAGCCGATATGGTCTGCATTTAAAGATCAAGTTGAAACACTTTCTTTTTCTGCAAGGGATGCCCTTCACTCAGCCCAAATAAGAGGGGTATTAAAAAAGGAAGGAAAACCCATTGGGCCTTACGACATTCTACTAGCAGGACTTTCACGAAATCGAAATCTGATTTTTGTGACTGACAACACGTCAGAATTTAAACGTGTTCCAGGTTTAGTGATAGAGAATTGGTTACCTAACAAACCCTAACAAATCAATTTCTCCTTCATTTCGCCACGCAATGAAGGCGTTGGGATTTCTTTGAATAGGCAAAGTGCTTCTTAAAAAAAAGGACTATGCGATTTGAAAAGTCTTTGCTATAAACCAAGTCATATTCCCCGGTAGCTCAGCGGTAGAGCAAGTGGCTGTTAACCACTTGGTCGGCGGTTCGATTCCGTCCCGGGGAGCCAACAAAACCAAGGCTTCCAGAGCTTTTTCAAAACCCTCCAAAAATCCCGGTGCCGCACTGGTGCCGCAAAAACAAGTTTGAAAATAAGTTATGTGTGAACCTGCCTTCTCTCTCCTCTACCGTGGTTTCCACTACAGCGGATCTTCGGAGTTTTTTGTCGCGTAGCCATTGCCAGCCGAAGTTACAAGTAGAAAAGGCTGGGGACACTCAGCGGGTGGCGGTGGAATGGCCGAGGACCGATCTATCATAAGATTGGCAAGAACGTTTTATATGACACCCTTGAGGTTGAAAAGTTTGAGACTAAAAATATGAGAATCAGTACCAGTCAAAATGATAATTTTGTTAATGGAGCTCTCATATGAATACTCAAAAAAATACACCTGTGAAGGTTTGCGCCCACTCACAGATGTTCTTTTTCGCATTCAGGACCTCAAAAAGCCCCCTTTGATAGAAAGCTTAGCTCTTGAGATTTCAAAAGTCTATCTTTTCTTAGAAAACCTTCGCTATTATTTTCAAGAGGAATCTACCCAAGGCCTATGAGGAGTATGTAAAAGCAGAAACGATTTATGCGAAGATTTTACAAGAAAAGAGCTTGGCCGACTTAGGTCTCCTCTATATGAGACTCGCTATTTTGGGTGCAAAAATGAACGATGATACAATGGTTAAGAAGTATCTTACTTTACATGTTAATGATTTTGGACTTTCCCATCCCCGTACGTTAGAGATCAAGGAATATTTGGACAAGCAGGGGATTTTTCTCGAGTAATATGTGAGGGTACCCAAGCGATAAAAATAATCATTTCTCTTGTAATCCTAAATAATACACCTACATTGTATGTATTATTGTTGAGGAGTTTTTATTATGAATTTTGTATCATTTAAGAAATCATTTGCATCGATCGTAGCCCTCATGGCCATGCTCTGGGCGCATGATTGTTATGCGGGTAAGACAGGGCTAGGAAGTAAAACTGTCTCCGAAACCCAGAAAAAGCGGGACCGCGATGAAGCTTCTCTTTCCGAAATGTCTTCAGAAGAAGAGGATCCAAATCCAATTGCCAACAAACAAGGAAGAGTTGAAGATGAGCAAGACCTCTTTCTCGAAGAGGATGATAACCTTCAGCCTATGGACATTGATGATGAGGAGGCGGCTCAATATCGTCTTGAGACTCAACTTCTTGCGCAAACTATCCGAGCTTTTCCAAGCTCTATGACCCCAATAGTCGAGAGTGCCTTTCAGGGTGAAGCTGAGTCACAGAATAGACTGGGGATTGCTTATTATAAGGGTAGAGGGGTGGAGCAGGATTTTGGAAAAGCCGTGGAGTGGCTTCAAAAGGCGGCCGATCAGGGCAATGCTGAGGCACAGAATAGACTGGGGTATGCGTATGCAAATGGCAAAGGAGTGCTCAGGGATTCGGGAAAGTCCATGGAGTGGTTTTATAAAGCTGCTGAGCAGGGGATGTCTAAATCTCAGTATGAAGTGGGGAATGCTTATGCGTTTGGTGTCCTGGGTGTTCTGCAAGATTCCAAAAAGTCTATTGAGTGGTTTCAAAAAGCGGCTGATCAAGGGCATATCAAGTCTATCACGCGTCTCGCGAATGCCTATGAGCATGGCGTGCATGTTGCCCAGGATTTCGAAAAGGCCGTGGAGTGGTATCAAAAGGGTGCTGATCTGGGTGATAGTTATTGTCAGTATAACCTGGGGAAAGCTTATGCAAATGGCAACGGCGTGCTCAGGGATTTTGGAATGGCGGTGAAGTGGCTTCTAAAGGCCCGTTTTCATGGAGCTAAACTAGAACTCGGGGAGCTTCTTCCCTTACAACCCGAGGCCCCTCAAGAGGAAGGGAATTTTCAAGAACGGGTTAAAAAAGTATTAGAACTCATAAATCCTTTGGCAAGTTATCATGAGCATAAATCGTATCTGAATAATCCTGAAGGTAAATTTAGCGATAACGAATATGCTATTCCTCAACTTTCGGTATGGTACCGCGAAGTGGCAGAGATGGAAGATGAGGTCTGTCAACTCCTCGCTGATTTGCTTCAAGTCAAACCCGGGTTTATGGTTTCCTGTGTGAAACCTTCACAGAGGGTCAAAAGAGAAATGCGTAATCTTAAAAATTTCTTTTTAGACTACCCGTTGGTAGGCGATGAAGAATTCGTCACAATCGGGGAGGAGAATGTTGCCGTTGCACGGAAATTTGTTGCCTATTTAGGAGGAATCCGCGAGAAATTTGAAAGGGCTGATCACAATCTCGAAATCATTCAGTCGATTTTATCTTTCCCCATTGGGAAGCTTGCGGCTTTGCAGGCGTCTCCCACGCGTTCTGAGGAGAAGAAAAGGGAGTTTCTCGAGGAACAAGAGCGTGTTCAAAAAATTCAAGCGGTTAACCAACCAAATGTTGAGTTGCTTGCAGAACAGCGGACTACATTAGCTAAGGTCAGAAAGAAATTAGAAACCCTGATTCCGAAAGGTGCTGGGCGCCTGAACCGGGAGTTTTTAGAGGCATTTCCATTTTATAAAGAGCTGAGGTAAGGGACGAGTATCAAAGTGGAAAATAACGAGCTTAAAATCAAGATTAAT